>Ga0114970_10001245_pt1 | contig 19036 bp, 10 predicted proteins | sample M_140205_XF_Meta_FD_87030 | JGI IMG/M metagenome (GOLD analysis project Ga0114970, IMG submission 87030) | Freshwater microbial communities from Lake Montjoie, Canada to study carbon cycling - M_140205_XF_MetaG | ecosystem: Environmental > Aquatic > Freshwater > Lake | place: Lake Montjoie... | reverse complement strand
TCTCGTTGGACTCCCGTCCTTCGATCAACTCACACGCCCCTACGACCGCTTCACCTACTTCATGGGTGCCAGTCGTGCGCGGCAGTTGCTTGCGTGTGTGCATTCAGCCTAGCGGCGGATTCTCACAACCGCTTCGACCATGCCACAGCCGCACGGACCTGCGGCAGCTCATCCTTCACATCGGCGCTGATGCGGGCATGAAGCTTGCGGTAGTCGTTGAGGACGCGCAGGGCGTCTTCGCCCATCTCTTGTCCGGCAAAGAGTTCCGGGGTGGTGTCGGCGAAGTTCAGGCCCAACTGCACGCCCTTGCCATGCACCTCGGCGCCGAGTTCGTAGTTGGTCAGAAGCAGTCGGCGCTTCGGACTGGTGGTGGCACCGCAGGAATCGAGAAACCAGGTGGGTGATCCCGTGGAGTCGGCATGGAGCAGCACCAAGAGTTTCTTCTCAATGTGCCAGAGATCCCGCAGCGTTTCTTCGGTGATCGAGAGCGTGCGCAGATGCACCACCGTCTGGAGAAAGGCGAGATAGGCAGCCGAATAGCCAGCACCGTCGAACGTCGGTAAGTCAAAGCGCGATTGCAGGCCCGAGAGATACACCGTGGATCGGTTCAGGGCTTTGGCGAGATCGGCGAAGGTGTGCATTGGAAGTGATTCATACTTTCAAATCATCCAAGAACTCAGAGGCAGGCTCCACGCTGGACACCAGCAAGTGATCTCTGGCACGCGTGCAGGCGACGTAGAGGAGTTGCCGCTCCGTGTCGTAAACCTCTTGGAGATCAGCATCGTCACCAACGGTCTCGATGCGTTCTTGAAGTGGAATGATTTCGTCATCGCAAGCCATCACGACGACGGAGCGGAATTCCAACCCCTTCGCCAGAGGCATCGTGGTAATAGAGACATGGCCCGTTTCGGTTTCCACATGCTCGTCGAGCACCTTCCACGCGAGACCCGACTCATCCACTGCCGCTTGGGCACGTTCGAGCTGAGCTTCGGAACGAACAAACACACCCATCTCATGCGGCAGCACGCCTGCCTTAGCCTGCTGCTTCAGCCATGCCGCGACGGCTTTGCATTCCTTGTCTTCGGTCTTGTAGGATTGGATCGTTGGAGGCGGGCCATTGAAGACGGAGATAGTATCGCTCCGATCTTCTTTGTTTCCGTCCACATCACAAACCTCGGGGCCGAGCAGGCGGTCGGCCTGCACGCGGATTTGATGAGATGTCCGGTAGTTCACCCGAAGATTCCTGGAACGTCCACGAATGTCCACGCCGAGCGACTTCCATGAGAAGGGCTGCTGGAAGATGCGCTGCCCGAGATCGCCGGCGAAGAACAGGGCATTGGGACGGTCTGATCCTAGAGCGGCAAAGAAACGCAGGTGGGGAATGCCCACGTCCTGCGACTCGTCCACGACCACGAAGTCAAAGGGCCGCTGTTTGGTTTTCGAGAACGCCGCTGCCAGTTGGGTAAACATGGCGGCCAGAGTCATCAGCTTGCGCTCCTTCAATCCGCCTCGCACCTTGTCGAAGATCGACCAGAGGACGGACCGCTGCGCTTCGGGCAGGCGTGTCTTGCGCCCCAGCCGGGCCACATCGCGATACTCCTCCCAGCTCCCGAGCTGCCAGGCGTCCACAATCTGCTCCCACTCCGTGAGGAGGAATTGCAGGGTAAACTTGTGCCCGCCGGCCTCCTTGGACGCGGTACTCATCAAAGCCCGGATCGTTTTTCGATCTGCCAGCTTCACCGGGCCGCAATGTGCCTTGTAGAGTCGCTGGCCGATGGCATTGAAGGAATGAATATCGATGCGCTCGCCGAGTCTCGGCTCGTTCCACACAAGGCAGCGGAACTTCGTTCTCAAGGCGTTCGCCAGTGTATCGGAGAAAGTCGTCAGCAGGACACGCGCGTCGGGATCCGCTCTCGCGAGATGCACGGCACGATGCAGTGCCACCACGGTCTTGCCGGTGCCGGCGGAACCGGAGACGCGGGCGGGGCCGTTGTAGTCGCGGGCTACCCACTGCTTTTGGTCGGGGTGCAGGAAGACGGTCCATTTTTCCCATGGAAACTCCAGAGCCTTCTCCAACTCTTCCACGTTGGTCATCACGCGGAAGCGGCGTTGAGCATCGGGGTGATCGAAGGGGTTCGTCTTGGGCTCCGCAGGCTCGGGCTTGCGTGGCGTGCCCCCTGTGGCGATCTCCAGCAGCGCCTCGGCTGCTTCGGCAGGGAGATGATCGGCCAGCGTCAGGTAGCTCTCCTCGGTGGCTTCGTACACATCGCTCAACCACTCCGCCGGCACACCGTAGCTCAGGAGGTCATCGTCGGAGAGATGGGCAAACGGCTGCTTCTTCGATGCCACCTTCTTCGGCTCCTCCAGCACGTACTGCGGAACGAGGATTTGCTGCACCGTCTCGCGAATCTCCACGAGCTGCGCCGCACCGGTCTTCGGGTGCGTCTCCAGCCTGCGCCGCTCGGCCCAGTCGTAGGCTTTGTCGTGGTGATTTACGTAGCAGAGCAACAGACTGCCCACCGTCTTGTGAACGATGATGCGGATGTCCGCGCTCACCCGTACCGACCAGAAGTTCTTGTCCTTGGACTTGTCCAGCTTGTGAAAGCTCATGCCAGGACTCGCCGGATTCATCTGGAGATCGAACGCCGTCGTCTTCACGGCCTTCTGCTCATCGCCGGTCAATCGGGCGAGGCTGTCGGTGAAGGTGTCGGCGATACGGAAGTCCATGAATCAGGGAATGGGCCAGAGCTTGACGGCCAGCTCCGCAAAAGTTGTCGAACGTTTTTCAATTTGATCAAATCTGAACTCGGGACACTCGACTGGCAGAGTGTTCGTCAACTTGATCGCTGACTTCAGGTAGGCGCTTTTCTTCCGCTCATACGGATTGTTCGATGCACCAATGTTCAACGACCCTGCAAAGAGTGTGAGATTCCCGATCTTGGAGACAAAATGCGGATGCTTCGTGGACGCCCCCGCCCCGAGATAAGTGGGCCAATCACCGAATTGATCCTTGGCCTTCTTTGTCTTGATCTTGACTGGCATAATGTGTTCGACGTGAACCTCATCCGGCCCAGCCACCAGCAATTCATGGTGTGGCCCTTGGCTGTTAAGCTCGAATTGTTCGAGGCAATAGCGAGCGCGCTCAATCAGGCTTGAGCTGAAAGCATAATTGAAGAACTCATGCTGGAACTTCTCATCACTCGGACAAATCTTGCGAAATTCGTCAATGATCTCTGGCAGCGGATTGGTGGTCGAAACCCCGCACAACCGCGCGAAGAGAGTTTCGTTGTCGTTGGCGCGTTCGCGACAAATATGGCGTCGCAGCAGGAACGCCTCAGTCAACTTCAACACCTTCACAAACTCTTCATCTGGACACTTGCCTGCTCGTAACGCCATTAGGAATCCATAAGTCTGAATGGATTTGATCATTCGCAGATTCCGCAAGTGGCGATCAATCCCGGGATGACCTGTCTTGGCTTTCACGAGCTGCCCGTAAACCTTCGCACCATTTACAATCTCACCCAAAAAGTCAGCGAACGATACGACCGGCCCATTAGCAATTTCCGCAGGTGCCAGCTCTTCGTTGTTCTCGATGTCGGCACCTGCCTCCTCTACCTCATCTCCCTCCATCTCTTCTGGATCTGCATACCAGCGCTGCTCAGGCAGCTTTGACGCTTCCGCCACCTGCCGCATGAATACAATTTTGAAATTAGGAATGACGAAGGAAAGAGTGATTCTGCGCTTCAGACGCGCGCAGAGAAAATGCCTGAAGAACGATTCGATATTGGTTCCATCGAGATGACGAAGCAACTCAGCCCATTTTGAGCGAGCAAGCGTGAGCGAATCGGGACCAAAACGAGCAGCATTACCCAAGATGAAATTCTTGATGATGTCTGTGGGGCTGAGTTTGAGGCCGCGGTTGTTGATTGTTTCAAAGAGCTTGAAGGCATCCTTGGCGTCGCTGACATCGAGACGAATCACGATGCACTGGTTCTTGAGGTGATAGAGAAATGTTCCGAGGTCCTTGAGTGATTGGTCTTTCACCCATTTTCGGAACGTGTCGAAAGCCAGCGCCAGATTGTGATTGTTGGGTTGATCGATCGTCCTTCCATTCAAGTGCTGTTCAAATTCCCCGGAGTCCATCGAATCCAACTGAATCTTGCGGACCGGCGGCTCGCCCAAGGCGCGCGCTTGCAACAAGCGGTCAACATCCTGAGCTGCTTGAGCTTCACCTGCCTCTTTCAATCGTTCAGCTATGCATTGCAGCAGAATGCAGATGGTCGTGAGGCGTTGCTGGCCATCAACCAATTCCAACTCATTTATCCCGGCTTTATGGTAGCCAGTCAGACAAACAATGCTTCCGAGCAGATGCGTGTCGGAGCCTTCAAGCAGGCTGACGTCGTCCAAAAGTTCCCCCAGCTGCTTATCATGCCAAGAATAGCGACGCTGGTAGGCGGGCACGACATATTGCTCGCTCTCTGCACTGAGGAGCTGGGTGATGCTAAGTGATTTCGGAGTGATGACCATAATGTTGTTCCTGTTCCGCTGTTATACCTTGAAAACCTTCATCACCTCATCCCCGAGGTGATTAATCACCTTCACAGCGATGCGACCGTTCTTGGGTTTGTCGAAGGGTCGGGAGGTGTCGCTGTTGAGCGTGGCCCACGCCTCGGCGTTGATCTCGGCTTTCAGGGTGGTCTTGAGCGCGGAATACGGGTCGTTGGCACCGAGGAAGTAAGCGTGGCGGACGAAGAAGCTTTCTTCGTTGTAGTCGGTGTCGATGAACCAGCAGGCGATGCCGTCGGCTCCGTCACTGATGACTTCGCCGGTCTGGGGTTTGAAGACGTCCACTCCATTGACCTTCACGCGCATCTTGTCGTCCTTCTCGTTGATGAGCGTGATGTCTGGCTCGCCGAAGATGACGAAGAGGTTGCCTTTGCCGGTGTTCTTGAGGTCCTCGGCCATGTGCAGATCGGCGTTCATGCGGGCCTTGAGCACGGGAATGCGCCCCAGCTTGCTGAACTCCGTGGCGTGCGCCTCGTAGTTGAAGGCGCAGGCGATGAGCACGTCGAACCCGGCATCGCCCGCCTCACGGGCGGCGACGACGAGGTCGGCGCGTTGCACTGTGCCGAACTCGGGGCCGATGAAGATGGCGGCACGTTTGTCGGTATCGCCTTCCTTGTAGCGGCCTTCGCCGCAGATATATCCTCCTCCGGGCCAGGCGGTAAGTCCTCCACTGAACGTGATGCGGTCCTCCTTGTGCGCCTGCTGCACCCCGGCGGTCTTGAGGTTCTCCAGGATCATCTGGGGGAAGGACTGCTTGGCTCCGTATTCGGCGGCGTCTTCCTTCAGGGTGTCGATCAATTCATCGTCCTCATCCACGCCGAGCACGCGGTGGGGGCTGAGGCTCTCCACGGTGAAGGGACCGGCCACGCGGACCTTCTTCTTGTCGTCGTAGGGCTTGTCGTAGAGGTATTCAAACTCGGCCTTGGTGGCGATGGACTTGTCGATCTCCTGCTGCCGGGCGATGCGGGCCTGCCACCAGTCGGCGTGCAGCTTCTTCGCCGCGTCCGGCCACTGCGCAACGGCCTCGCGCGGAATCTCCCACTCCGGCCAGGTCTTCTTGAGCGCGGCGTTCAGCTTCTCGCGCAACGGCTCCAGCTTCGCCTGCCACTGGTCCCAGATGACATCGATCTCCGCGTTGTTGGCGATGGACTTGAGGGTGATGTGCGGCACGCGCTCATAGACGAAGCCGTGGCGGATGTTCCCCTGCACGGGCTGCGAACTCGGCGCGGTGCGGGTGACTTCGGCTTCCTTGATCTGGCCCTCGCGGGAATCGGCCAGCAGGTAAAAGGGATACCGCGCGCCCATGATGCGGGCACGGGCCAGCGCCAGCGCCACGCGCGAGGTGTCAATCGTGATCCAGCGGCGGCCCCATTGCTCGGCGACGGTGGCGGTGGTGCCGGAACCGCATGTCGGGTCGAGCACGAGGTCGCCGGGGTCGGTGGCCATGAGGAGGCAGCGTTCAACGACCTTCATTGCCGTTTGAACAACATACACTTTGTCCTGAAGAAAACTTCCTGTCTCCGTGTCGGTCCAGTTGTTGCCCATCACACTCATTGAGGTCTGATCGTAAAAGCGACGGTAGCGAAGGTTGTCGCCGATTGGATGGAGCCAACTCGCGCGATGAAGTCTATCCATGCCGCTCTGATTGGTCTTCCATTGCCGGTTCGAGCCGGGGTGATACTTGGTCCCTTCAAACGGAAAATCGAATGTCGCGGTTCGGCTGAATCCTGCTCGTTTCAGATCAGCAACTGTGAATGCACGAAACCCTGAAGGGATTTTTGAAGGACTCGCTATCTCTTCGGAACTCATGCGCCGCGCTTCTCCAGATTGGGGGTTAAGTAGCCAATTGTATTGGCCTCCAGCACCCTCACCTAGTTCCTTCAAGGTTAGAACGGGGCGGAACTTCAACGAAGGCATGCTCTTCGCATACCACACGATGAAATCGCCCATTGACGGCATGATGACGCTGGTATCTCCCGCTGTTTTCTTGAAGAAGATGAGTCGGCAAAAATTGTCCTCTCCGAATACCTCATCCATCACCGCCCGGACGCGGTGGACATTTTCATCGCCGATCTGCACGAAGATGGAGCCGGAATCGGTGAGGAGATCGCGGGCGACGGTGAGCCGATCCCGCAGGTAGGTGAGGTAGCTGTGGATGCCGTCGCGCCAGGTGTCGCGGAAGGCTTTGACCTGCTCGGGCTCGCGGGTGATGTGGTCGGCCTTGCCGTCCTTCACGTCGCGGCTGGTGGTGGACCACTGGAAGTTGCTGTTGAATTTGATGCCGTAGGGCGGGTCGAAGTAGATGCACTGCACGCGCCCGCGCAGGCCCTCGCGCTCGGCCAGGCTGGCCATGACCTGGAGGGAGTCGCCGAGGATCATGCGGTTGGACCAGTTCTGGTCGTGGGAGTAGAACTCGGTTTTGTCCGCGCCCTTGGGGATGCCGTTGAAGTCGGCGAAGAGGTCGGGCGTGAGCATCCCGGCGTCGTGCTGGCTTTCCTTGGTCTGGCGCAGCAGGTCGTCAATGAGCGCCTTGGGGTGGACCTTTTCCTGGATGTAGAGCGGCGGGGCGTGGACGACGAGATCGCTCCAATCCTGCTCATCCTTCCCTCGCCAGACGAGCTGGGGATCGAGGTCGGTGTTGCGAGGATAGCGAATGATCTTGGCCTGCGAGTGTTCCTTTTGGACGACGGACTGCTGCTCAACGGAGGGGATGTTCTTCCGCTTGGCGTCGTCGTGCTTGAGAGTCTCGACGGATTTGGTGTTACTGGTCTTTTTGGCCATAAAAGTTGATCAGAGGCATATCGAGGTGTGCGATAGCCTGTAGAGGGTTAAGTGCATCGCCGGAGACTCTTCGCAGTCACCGTTAGAAGAAAATCGCCACGATTGGTTTTACGAACACCGCACACGACCTCCAAATAAGGCTGCGTGTGGTGCGAGATTACATTGTGAAGGTGCAGCGGGTCTTCGCAGAGGACGACTTTGAGCAGTGGTGGAAGGGGTCGCGCCTGGAATAGGAGGCAGGTGCAGCCTCCTGGAATCTCTCTGGCTGAGCGGCTGCGTATACGCACGGTGCCCTTCAAAGAAGAAACATTTGAGGACAATAGGTTGCTTGCCCAGCGAAGCGACAATCCCGACAACCGCACTCGCGGACTTCGATAAAGCCTGTTGACGCGGTTAAGCAAAAGGAGCTTCTCGATCAAGGGCGTGTCCTCGTCAATATACCTTTTGATACAGCGAGCGAGCACAACCTCAAAGCGGGACGGGGGCCTTCGTTGCGTGGTGCGTATTCGGGAGGACGAAGTGTCTTGAGCAATAAAATGGACGGGAGGTGCGATAGCCTCATCCACGGTGATAAATCCTGTGCCGTGACAGCGCACGCAAGTGGGATTTGCCCAACAACTGCAGAGTTTTGACTGAGGGATAATGTCTCTCCAGTAATCAGGGTATAGGTCGTCAAAAGTTGCAAGTTGGTTCGGTAATCGAACGGTTTCCAGATTCGCCTTGTGAAATGAAAGGCCGAAGGCTACAGCAAGCCGACCAAAATCAACGTCCTTGGGAGCGCAAAGTTGATCCAAGGGATGTGGGAGACGGTTGATGTCGTGAACGCCAATATCCAGGTCCCGCAGGGCTTTCAAGAACGTCTCCTCATAAGGTCGGTGAGAGGAACCTCCCCCCCAGATGTACGCGAATGTGTTTCGTTGCCAGGGAGAATCGCCGTTACCGCGGACCGCTTTGGGCTGATAACGAAAGGCCTCGGCCATTAGCTTGCTGAGAGCATCGTTCAGTCGTTTCATCAAATCTGTCCCAGAAAGGGCGTTCACAGTCACCTCGTGTGGTGCACGGTCCCAGTGATCCTTTCCGAGGTCCAGACGGGCAGATCCCAAAGGCTGAACGATGCAAGACCAATAGTCCAGGGTTGACCCATTAACGCCGCCGGCAGGGTGCCGGTAAAACGCGTTGAGGTCAACCGTCCCGGCCCCTACATCCAAGGTGACGTATTTGCCGGCTGGCGTCGTGGGGTGGCGAAGCACTGCCTGGACACCGGCGGCAACCTCCGGATAGGTGATGCAGCGGTTATTGAGATTCTCGAGTTCGCTCGGTTCCAGCGATGAAATTTGAATCAAGGCTGTCTCGAGTTCCTCGACCGACGAGTTGCTTGATGAATGGCCGCGGTTGAGACGAAGCCTGGTTGCGGCGACCAAGGCAGATTGAAAAAACAAATCGATGTTATCGTCGTGGATCGAGAGTCCCGTGGGGACCGCAATTTGGACGACCACAGGATCTACCAGAAAATCAAACTGGCACCAATCAGCATCTTTTGAGATGAACTCATGGACAGCGTTGATCACGCTCAGGAAGAATCGAATCAAGGCCAAACGCGCAACTTGTTCCAAGGAAGAAGTCCCCAGCAATTTGTGGACATCCCCAAGCTTTTCATGATAAAGGCTGAAAAAATCCTGCCGGCGCCCAGCGGCATCGGCCGCAATGAGTTTTGGGTACGGCAACAGGAGTTCCCATTTCTGGGATTCTGGCCCCACAAGAATACCATCGCCAACTCCGACGAAAGAAGGAAGCAATCCACTTTCCTTTTCGCCAAAGGTCACGGCTTTCGCCACGCCTGTGAGTTGATCCCGCAGGACCACCTTGGAGTAGCTGGTGCCGAAATCGAAGCCTGCGACAAAAAAGTGTTTCATGGCTCACTTGATGTTAATAATACCGCAGGCGATTCTCTTGACGTCTGGGATGATCCGCGCAGCTGCGTCGAGCTTGGTCTGCTCCTCTAGCAAGCGGTCCCGAAGGTGTTTGATTTGACTTTGAGTGACGCGGATACCCTGTTCTCGCTCTTGGTTAGACTGCCGCATGGCGTCAAGACGGCGGCAAGCAGCGTCAATGCGTCGTTCAAAGTGGCTTTCAAGCTGAGCAAGTTTCGAGTTGAGCCGAAGCTCCAGTTCCTCAAGAAATGAGCTGTGAATCTCCGTACAGTCTCTTGTGATTGTGTTCCAGACGTCGTCTAACGCGGCAGTGCAATCGGGAAAGCCTCCTGTTTCGACCCATGAAGTGCCGTGATCGATAGCGTGATTCACCATGGCCTCGGATTCATGGACTCCCAAGGTGACGCTTGTGTTTATGTTTTCTGCCCGGTAGAGCAGTTCCTCTTTGGTGAGCGCCGGATGTTTGAGGGAAAGCCGCGCGATAACGTAAAAGTAAATTCCCGGTGCTGCCCCATCCATGGCTACGCGGAGAGCCGCGGCCGGGTGCCAAGAATGACGGCGGTGCTCATAGGTTGATGTCATCCAGCTCACGAATGGATGGAGATGGTTAGCTAAGATCAGCCCAGGATGGTGCCGTCTGAGCGCCGCGTGAATATCGGGATCAAAGGTCAGGGCGGCCTGACGGGAATTGCGGCTCAGTCCTTTGGGCCACGGAAGTGCGTGCTTGTTCTGATAGTCTTCAAAATCAGAAATGGCCCTGAAACTCAACGTTAACTTCAGACAGCCATCAGCCGGGGTGTCCCAATTCAACTGACAGGAATCCGGACCGGTATAGGTGTCGTTGAAATAGGCGGTCGCAAACAGCCGAAGTTCGGCGGGTTTGATGTAACGACCCAACGAACGACTCGCACGAACGTTACTTTGGAGGTAGGAGCGAAGCCCCAAAAGTGTCTCAGACTCCTCGTCGATCTCCGCGATCAGGGCCCTCTCTCTCGCAATGGCCTGAGCCGTCAACTTGATTCTCTCCTCCGCCATCTCCGGACTAAGCTCGTTGGCGAGCAGTTCGTGAGTCAACTGGTTGACGTGAGATCCAAGTATGCCTTCTAAATCTCCAATGGTATCTTTGAAAACTCCAATGTTTTGGTAAAGATGAAAATAGATGCTGCCATCGATCGTTCCACGAACATAGAAATTGATGATTACAATCGATTGAGCCTGCTGCCCGATGCGGTCAATGCGACCAATGCGCTGCTCCACACGCATCGGATTCCAGGGCAGATCGTAGTTAACCATGACACGGCAAAACTGGAGATCAACTCCCTCCGCAGCGACTTCGGAACAGAGAAGAATCTGGCAGCCCGGAGCACTGAAATTCTGCAGTAATCGGTCGCGCTCGACGGTGTTAGTAATATCACCCGTTACCAAGAGACAAGTAAGGCCGTCGGTTTCAAGGCGTCGCTTCAGATACGCAAGTGTGTCCTTGAAAAAGGCGAAGATGATGACCTTTTCGCCTGGATTACGCGCCAGAAGTTCGTCGCGTAACGTCGCATATTTCGTATCCGCCGCCTCGAAGTTAAAGTTGGGCAGCCAGGAGCGGTCACCAAGAAGGGACGTGTGATCTTCTCCAACAAAATCTGATTCATCCTCAACTTCAGTGTAGGCGTCGTTCAAATCAACCAGGTCCTCCATGTCGCCCCAACGCGTTCTCCCGGACCGGAGTTTTTCCGCCATCACTGGCAAGCAGCTGGTCATCGCCAATGCAGGGCCGATCAAGTGAAAGAGAGAAAGGGCGTCTCCACGCTCAGCGACGCGCTGGCGAATCAGCTTGAATACGGAGTTGTAAAACACGAGCTCTTCGTCTGTCGGTGTAACATTCAGCATAACTGCCTCACGAGCGGCCTTGTGTTCCTTGATTTCGACTTTGCGCGTACGGGTGAGGAATGATCCAAGTTCGTTGAGACGAGCCGCTTTTCCCAACAGGTCGATCCTTTCGTCCTCAGTCAGAGTTGATGCGTCCGTCATCGTCTGAAGGCGATTTCGCAGGTTCGTCTGGGCGACTGATTCGGGGATCTGCTCAAGCAATTCGACGCAGCGTTCGATGTTGACTCTGGACTTGGAGAGTTCGCTCGCGAGCGCGACTGCCGGGCCGTTGCGGCGGCGCAAATCATTAAAGGTCGGTTCATTCCGGAACATGTCGGGATCAACCAGCCTCAAGAGCGCGTAGAGATCGCGAGTCTTGGTGGTCAAGGGCGTAGCGGAGAGCGCGAGCACTGATTGAGCCGAGGTCGCAATGACCTCTCCGACGATGTGGCTTGCTGTCGCCGTATTTTTCATCTTGTGCGCCTCATCGAACACGGCAAGATCGATAAAGGGTACCCCATCCCATTCCAAAAGTGCGCGGAGCAGCGCCGGCCGTGGACGCCATTCTCCAATGTCGTCCTTGCCATCTAGCCGGATCACTTTCTCGGACTCAGAGCCACGGCTGCAAGATCTTCTTTTCGGATTTACGCGGACGCAATGCGTCATATGAAGATACTAGGGCAAAGGATTGGGAAGGCCCCTGTTGCTTGAATTTCTTGAGTTTTTCCTGGAGGGTTCCAGCGTCGGCATACTCGGCCTCAATGGCAAAGCGATCCTGCAATTCGCGAATCCACTTTGGAACTAGGCTTGGAGGACAAATCACCAAAAGCCGCCGAGCCTGATAGCGAGCGCGGCATTCCGTCCAAATCAAGCCCGCCTCAATGGTCTTGCCCAACCCTACCTCGTCTGCAATGAGGAGGCGGCTGAGGGGCGAATTGACGAACTTCAGTACGGGCACGAACTGGTGGGCAAAGAATTGAATCTCTGCGGTTCTCATGGAGTAGATGACGTTGCTGAGCGAGGAGCCGCTAAGCTTTTCATGAGTCATCAGGGAACAGAGAGACTCGATGCGCTCATAGCGTCTATTGCGAACAAGGCTCTCAAAGCTCAAATCCTCTTCGACGTTAAAAGGTTCGAGGGCAGCCGCTGCCTCGAAAAGGGTTTGGTTGGCCCATTTGACCTCGGCCATAAGCACCACTGTCGACATGATCTGACCTGTCAGTATGCCAACCCTGGCCGGCTGGTGGGAATGCCGCACGACTAATCCCGTTTTGATGTCGATCTGGGTGAGGGGCATAACAGAAGGGATGTCAGCAGAGAGTCGCTGCGATCATCGAGTCGAAGTGCTGCTCCACCTTGGCCTCAAAGTCAGACTGGATCTCATAGACATCACAAAACTCGGCAAAGGCCCAGCGCCCGTGGCTGCCAAGATGGTTCACGCCGGGCACCCAGTAAGTCTTGATGGTGGAGGCTTTCTCCTTGGCTGCCTCATTGCGGTAGCCTTTGATCTCGACAATGAGGTGCAAGAGATCGTCTGGGCCGTGGCCGTCATCAATCAAGACGATGAAGTCGGGCAGGTAGCGATGAACCTCCCCCTGATAATGATAGGGCACCTCCAGGCCGAGGTTCTGATTCTTCACATAAGCCCGGACTTGGGGATGGGACTCGGCCACACGGCAGAACTCAGACTCCCATTCGCTGTCGAGGATGATCCAGTTGACGTGTGATTTGTCGGCACTCGTCTCCCAGCGGAGAGTCTTCGATGTATTGAAGCGGACGTGCTTGGTGGAGCCAGTGGGGTTGTAGGGATCTAGCATGGCTTTGACCGGGCGCTCGCCCTGAAAGCGCCGGGTTATGGCAGCGGTGATCTTCTCACAGGCCATGTCCGCGAGAACTTTGTATTTGAGCTGCGCGGGATAGGTCTTGCCCTTGCAGACGAGGTGGTTCTTCAGCCATTCGTTGGCGACACGTTTGAGCTGCCCAAAGAGCTGGAGTTGCGGGCCTTCACCAGGTTCACGCCATTTGTGCAAAACGAGGTGTGAGGTCAACTCGTAGAGGACCTGCGACGGCCGCACATCGCCAGTGTGAATCAGGTTCATGTTCACCGACTCACCGATAATGCCGGAGGCTTGAGTCTCTGTAGCACCGACCAGTTCAGGGGTGAGAGTTAGAGTGGAGTCATCATTGAACTCGGCCTCCAGCCGCTCATCCGGCAACTCAACGCGGTAACCCGTGACGCGGGGGAAGCGAATCTCCAGCGCGTCACGCTCAGGGCGCATGGCTTTTACCTGGATGGTCTCTTTCGGCGTTTGCGGCTTAGTGGCAACGGCTTGAGCGGTGAAGTCGAAAGGGATGCCAAAGACGTCAGCATACTCCACGGGAAACTTGCCCGCGTCTTCGCCTTCTTCCAGAAGCTCGTAACTGAGACGGCGAAGCGCACGGCCTAGCACCTGCTCACACAGGAGCTGCGTGCCAAAGGCACGTGCACCGAGAACGTGGGTGACGTTGTTCGCATCCCAGCCCTCCGTGAGCATGGCGACGGAGACGACGCAGCGAATGCCGCCGCCGAGACGACCCGCCTTGCCGACGGTGTTCATGACCTCACGCAGGAGTTCTTGGTCAGAAAGTTTTTCCCCAGCACGGGCATCGCCGGTGCGCTCGACGAGTTCGCGGCGGAAGGCTTCGATTTCTGTCGAAGCAAAAGCTCTGAAGTTTTCATCCAGGGCATCTCCAGCTTCGAGCTGCTCGCTATCAATTAGGAGTGTGCGCGGAGTAGGGTAAGGATTGCCGTGCTCGTCGTAGTTGCTGAACAAAGGTAGTCGCGCGCCTTGAAGCTGGATGGATCCGTTCTCCATGGATTGCTGCCAGCCTGAGATGTAGTCAAAGACGAGCTTTGATGAAGCACAGTTGTTACAGACGACGATGAAACAAGGCGGCACGGAGGTCTTGGCTTCCTCCCACTTGTCGAAGGTCTTCACATAGTGGCCATAAAGTGCCTCAAGTGCTGACATAAGGGGGACGGGGAGGTCGAGCGGATTGAGTGCTGTTATCTTGCTGCGGCCAGACTTGGGCATCTTCTTGCCGATGTGCTTCCACAGATCGCGGAACATGGGCTGGTCAGCATTGGGGATGTTATCCGCAATGGGGACGCGAGGCAGCTTCACGATGCCGCACTCGATGGCGTCCATGAGGGAGAAGTCACTCATGGTCCAGGTGAAGAGTGTGCCTTCACGGTAGCCGGAGCCAGCGAGGAAGAAGGGAGTGGCAGACAAGTCGATGACACGGGAAAGGCCGAGCTTTCGCCTCACGATCTCCAAGCCAGAAATCCAGAGGCGGGCGGCCTCGTTCTCACTCTTGGCGCGTTCCTTGGCGTCTTTCAGATCGTCGCCCGTCAGGGGATTGCCTTTGTCGTCGATGAAGTCGTCGTCGGAGGCGGGCTTTTCGCGGTAGCAGTGATGGGCTTCGTCATTGATGACGAGGATGTTTTTCATGCCCATGAGATCAGGCATGACCCGCTGGATCATCTGCCCCTCGGTCTCAGTCGTCTTGATGTCGTCCCCTGTGCGGCCTTTGAGAAGCTGCTTGCCACCTTTGGAGAGTTCGAGCCGTTCCCGTAGCTTGAAGGCGTGGTAGTTGGTGATGACGATCTTGGCGCGTTGCAGATCGTCAAGCAGGTCCGTGGGGACGAGTTCGCGCGTGGAGTAGTAGTTGTCCGGGTGATTCGGCTCAAGCACACTCAACCGGTCTTTGATGGTGAGACCGGGTGCCACGATCAGGAAGCCACGAGTGAATTGCTTGCTGCCTTCACGGCGCACCGCATTGATCGTCTGCCACGCAATGAGCATGGCCATGACCGTGGTCTTGCCCGCGCCCGTGGCGAGCTTGAGAGCAAGGCGGTCGAGTTCGGGATTGGCTTCACGCGAGGCGCTGTCGAGATAGGAGAGGATCTTTTTGCCGGAAACGGAGTGAGGAGCGACCTCGGTGAGCCAGATGGCCGTCTCTGCGGCCTCGATCTGACAGAAGAAGGGGCGTTGGTTGCTGAAGGTGTGGTGCCGCCAGTGCTGAAGCAGCCGTGCTGTCTCGGGTGTGACCTGCCACTGATTCGGATGCAGATTCCGCCAGCGATCCACCTGACCGCGCACTTCGTTGATGATGGAGGTGGTCTCGTAGTTCTGCTTGGCCGAAGAGAGTCCAAGGCCTTCATCAAGGCCGAGTTCCGTCTGTGCGGCAGCGCCCTTGCGCTTCTTTGGCTTCGGAATCGGCGTGATGAACTCCGCCCGGCGGCGTGAGTTCGTCTTTTGCTGCGTTGGCTGCCCCGATGGATCAAGCTCCCAATGCCACTGCGGGCACTCGTAAGGCGAGTTGAGAATCGGATGATCAAAGAAGGGGTTGGACATGATACCGTGCTCAGGCTTTAGAGATTTCCCTCATCAAAGCTGGGGATGAATCGGATGGCAAGGACTTGCGTATGTACCAGAGCCGCTCTGAGGCTCAATTTTTCCTTTTGGCATCCTCCACAGGTATAGATGCAAATCCAAAGGTGAAGAAAGAGGCAGGGTCAAGCCCGGATGCACATGGTCAGACCCTGTGAATCCCGGGTCGGGGCGGAAGGATACCATTTCGCCCTGCCTTCTGAGATTCGCAGCAAGGTCCAAAGCGCGGCAAAAGCGTCCAGCAGGTCATCCTCCTGCCAGCGCTTCGCAGGCTCCAGGTGCCGTGAAGACTTTGGTCCAAGCGAGGCAGTGGCTGCAGCGACGGCACCGGGCCATTGCGTCTCGATCAATCTCAGGCGTTTCGCATGGCCTGCGGGCGTTTTCTTTCCTTCCAAAATGGGCTTGGGCTCGTCCGCGTTGCCCGCCCAATGCGCAAAGGAAACCTCGGGGTGCACTTCATGAACAAGCCGTGCCTGCGCCGCACCCTGCCGAAGCCATTGATCCAGGATCTTGACCTTGTTCAAGATGTGATAGATCTGCCGGGAGAGGCCTTTTCCAGTGTGGTCTTTGTGCCAAGACGATGCAGCAGCAGGGGTGTCCAAATAGTCCAGCACGCCTCGGGCCGGCGCGTAAAAAACGCAACAGGAACGAGGCCCGAGCACTTTCCTCGCTTCCAGATCACATTCCCGCCGGGAATGATCAACCGTGTCCGCATCCTTCAAACCTATAGGCATGTCGATGGCCACGAGATCCCCGACACCAAGCATGGAATCAAGTTCCTCCAGGTTCTGCACGATGCACGCGCAGGGACGGCAGTCGGGATCAAGAGAAACGGAAACTACCAGCCAGCCTGCCTGACAGCCATCGAGGGCATGCAGCTTAGTCATAGGAATCATTAAATGGATTCGGACGTGTAAACAGCCGGAGGAGTATTGGCCTGGGCACGAATCACCGGCCAGTAAAAGGGCGTGTCATTCCAGCCTTTTTCTTTTTCCCCGTCCTGACGCAGCAAGAAGAGAATAGGATGGCTGACCGCATGAGTGCGGGTCAAAACGCCTTCGGTCTTTTCCGAATCCGGCGTCTCGATGTAGGTGGCATGTGATCCAGGTGCTGCCATGCGGGCCGATTTACGATCTCTTGCCGCCCACAGTAGAACCTGCCCGCGCTGGCTGGCATCCGGGTGCTGCTGGGAAAGGTGGCAAAGTGCCGCGCGTGCGGCATCCCACGGAAACGGAGGTGCATCGTCTTCTGGAAAATCGAGGGTGGTCTCGATCTTCGCCAACAGGTCCAGCGCCGTCTGAAGCGGCACGAGTGCCGGGGCGTCGGCATTGAAGCCGCAGAGTTCGAGGACACGGAGATCCAGAGCCTCGATAGTCTTGCCAATCCCGTGCTCCCCGGTGCGGTGGAAGGTTTGGAAGCCCACAGGCAAAAGACGCTTAAAGGGACGAAGTGTCTGCGTGGTGGCGATGAGGATCTTGTTGGGACTGCACGGGATGATGGAACCATCTCCTGCACGGCCAATGAACTGAACGGATGCATCCGTGCCTGCTGCCTTCGCGGACTCAAAGGTGCCACGAAGGGTGGAGTCAAAATCCTCCATTTGGAACATGGCATGGCGGATGGCCGGAGAGGTGTAGAACCGTGTCACGGCAAGGTCGGGCCGACGATAGCCATACATGCGTGAATGCTGAAGCACGGTGTCCTGCTGGTAACGGTTCGGCCTGCGACCATAGTAAAAGCCGATCAGGTTTGCCAAGGTCACCCCCCGGTCAATGACCTGCCCGCCGATGAACACATTGAACGTGTTGCTCAGCTTGAGCTGTCCTGAATTGTCCAGCAGGGCCGCGACATCATCGTCAGAATTGACCTTCTTGATGGAAATCTGGCCTTCCGTCACTGCTGACGTGGCAGCGGCGAGGACTTCTTTAAAGGCAGGCACTGGTTGTGCGTCGAGCACTAGGGAACGCGAGAGATCGTTATAGGATGCAAGGACAAGCTGCTCGAAGGCCGCAACGTCGCCGGAGGCTGCCTCTGCCAGCTTCTCCTTCAGCGTCACCGTGAGTGTCTCCTGCCAGTTGTGTGCGCCTTTGCCCGCCTCCGAGTGCAGCAGGAAGGAGTATTTTAGCTTCCGTGGCTTTGCTCCGGCCTTGATCCCATTGATTCGCTGAATGCAGCCGCCGACGATGAAGGTGACGAACGCATGGCGATAGCCTTCCACGGCAGGCGAGGTCATAGCCTCCTCAACTTTGAAGCGGCGGCGGTCATCGCTTTTCAGCCGCTCAAACTCCCGGTGATCAACTGTGTAATGGATCAAGCTCTGTAGTGTATCATCTGCACTGCGTGCCGCTTCTCCAAAGTAAGTGTCACCGCCGACATATTCCGGCGGCACTGGCACCAACTCCGTGAACTTCGGGCGAGTGGGGGAAAAGCTCGTGCGGTTCGAGACATCCACCTCCGCCGACTGCAAATACAGGGAATAGGGCGTGGCCGTAACCTGGAGGAATGAGGTTCGCTGAATCGCCTGCCTCAGGTCGCTGATCTGCGCCGCGATCTTGTTTGCTTCAATGAGGCCCTGTTTGCTGGTGTAGCCGATCGAAGCGTTGTCGGCCTCATCGTCGATGATCAGAACTCGCCGGCTCGCCATCGCGGGGCAGTTTTCGGAGAAAAGATCAATGAGCCTGCGCAAATTGTCGGACTGCTTTTTGGCCACAAAGATCAGCTTCGACTCCAACTCATTTGCCTCAAAGAACTCCGGCGCGTGCATGATGTCATAAATCTCCATCTCACCGTCGTTCACGAAGTCCGCAAACTCGGAATGCAGCCGCTTTGTCGTCTGCTCAATGAGCGCCCTGGAGTTCTTGCTCAAGACAATCGCGATGTCGTAACCATTGTCGAACGCCACCGCCAAAATGCTGATGAAGGTGCGGGTCTTTCCGCTTTGCACCTTGCCTAGCAGCATCCCAGGATGGTCGGAGCTGGTAGCCGTGTGAAGAAGCTGCTGCACAGTTTTTTCTGCACACTCAAAAGTGTCAGCACTGAAGCTTGGGTTTTTGGCTTTGTAGGCAGGATAGAATTCACCGGAGAGGTTGAGAGAGACAGGCATCGTGATTTTCCTTGGGAATGCAGCAACTAAGCAGGCATGAATCAGTGGGCAAGGAGTGCCGATCAATTCCTTCCCGGAATCTGACGACCACTGCCTGCTGACTCCCAAGCTGGAATCCACGCCTTCAGATCGAACCCGGTGGTCTGGCTCAGGCGGGCTAACTCCTTGAGCCAGCGGCCTGAACGCTTCTCGATGGTGTCGCGGTCTTTTTGGAAATAGACGTTTTCGGGTGGGCGGGCGGCGATGTCGGTGAGGGTGTTGAAGACGGCATAGGCGTTGGGGCCGAGTTCTTTTTGGTAGCCGGTAAGGCGTGTGGAGAGGTCCACTGATAGAGCCTGCAAGCCCTCGGCTCGCGCTTTTTT
>Ga0114970_10001244_pt1 | contig 19049 bp, 19 predicted proteins | sample M_140205_XF_Meta_FD_87030 | JGI IMG/M metagenome (GOLD analysis project Ga0114970, IMG submission 87030) | Freshwater microbial communities from Lake Montjoie, Canada to study carbon cycling - M_140205_XF_MetaG | ecosystem: Environmental > Aquatic > Freshwater > Lake | place: Lake Montjoie... | reverse complement strand
CTTTTGGGCGATATCTGAACAAGCTGAAGCCAGACTTCGATTCCCGCGTCTACGGATACAAGAAGTTGTCGGACCTAGTGAAGGCCAAGACCGATCTTTTCGTCACCGAAGAGCGGGCAATTTCTGGTCAGTCCACAAAGAACCTGTATCTGCGGGCAAAGCAGCAATAGTTCCCGCAGTGATGAACATGATCCGCAGTCGCGGGGCCGAAGGCCAGTGCTGACAATCTGTCGCGTCATCTGCACCGGGAGACCTGCGGTGAGGGTTATCCACACGACAAGAATACCCTCGTGTCCGCAGGTGTACGCGCCGCAACGCTCCATTCATCACATTGAAATAATGGACGAAAACATATTGACGACCGGGTGCGACACAGCTAAAAGTTCCAATATTGAAAGCTCACAAATGCGCCCGGAGATAACTCTCCGGGCGTTTTGCATATCGGAGGGTAGCCATGCGGGTTCGCCTTCTCGAAGCCGACGATGTGCGGATCCGCTTCGAAGCTGCGTGTACCCGTCTCGGCGAAAGCGAGGCCCGCCGTGCCTTCTCGATGGCTCTGAACAAGGAGGGCCGCAAGTCCTTCACGCAGATGCGCCGCGCGCTGGCCCAGCAGTCGTCAATCCCGCGCGCTGCCGTCAACGCCGCGACGCGCTTCAAGTCGTCGACGACCGCTACGATGTCCACCGTGACCTCCGGTTCCGGCCGTCACCTTCCGCTGTCCTTCTTCGGCGCGAAGCAGTTCTCTTACGGCGTGCGCGCAAAGATCTGGGGCAAGGCGCAAAGCTTCCACTCCGCCTTCGTGATCAAGCGCTACGGTGGCGGTGTGTTCAAGCGCACCGGCAAGGCACGATTCCCTATCGAACAGTTGTGGGGACCTTCTGTGCCCACCGAGATGCTCCGCGACGAAGCGTATGCCGCCTGGACCGATCAGCATCCGCGCGTCCTGACGGAGTCTGCGCGTCTGATCGCACTGATGCTGACTGGAGCGGTGTTCCGCGGTGCCCAGCGCAATCGTAGTGCTGCGTAGGGGGGCGGGGCTAGGAGCCCCATTGCGGGGTTCTGAGTAGCGCTGCCGCCGCCGCCCGGATTTCTCGTGTTTTTCTGGGTTTCGTTTTTCCGTTTTGTTTTGAATCGGATAGCCGATGGTGCGATTTGTAGGCCCGCGCGGAAGGTGCTTAGACTGCCGATAATCAGCAGTGTTTCGGGGGCAAGATGTTCGATCTCGACCGCTTCGTGATGGCACAGGAGCCGGTAATCGAGACCGTGCTCCGCGAGCTTCGCGCCGGGCGCAAGGAGACCCACTGGATGTGGTTCGTCTTCCCGCAGCTTCGGGGTCTCGGCCGGTCGCCCATGGCCCAGCATTACGGGATCGAGAACCTCGCCGAGGCTCGTGCCTACCTGGGCCACGCCATCCTGGGGCCGCGGCTGAAGGAGTGCGTCGAGGCCGTCTTGGGCGTTACGGGCAAGACGCTGCACGAGATCTTCGGCTCGCCCGATGACGTGAAGTTCTGCTCGTCGATGACGCTCTTCGCCTTGGCGAATGGCGGCGACAAGCCGTTCCGGGAAGCCTTGGTCCGCTACTGCGGGGGGCGCGAAGACGCGGCGACGCTTGAGCTGCTGGGTATCCGTCCATCGCGTTGACGGTCCTCGAATTCCACTACATCTGCGGGGTAACTGATGATCGTCACCGACATGCCGGTGGAGACGCTGGTCCCCTATGCGCGGAATCCCCGCAACAACACCGCGGCCATCGATGCCGTGAAGGCGTCCATCGCCGAGTTCGGCTTCCGCCAGCCCATCGTCGTCGACGAGAAGATGGTGTTGATCGTCGGCCACACCCGTCTCGAGGCCGCCAAAGCGCTGGGCCTGAAGACCGTCCCCGTTCATGTGGCGGAGGGCCTGTCGCCGGCCCAGGCCAGGGCCTACCGGCTGATGGACAACCGGTCCCACGAGAACGCCCAGTGGGATGATGAGCTCCTCCGCCTCGAGTTCGGTGATCTGAAGCTCGACGGCTTCGACCTTGACCTCACCTACCGCTTAGTGACGGTCGATACCTATGGCAGGATCACCGCCGGGTCGAACCCCACCACGCTTGCAGGCTGCGGCATCACCGACGCCCAGCCCCTCGATGCGACGCTCACGGCCCTTGCCGGCCTCTCGACCGTGGCGGACCGGCTACCCTATGCCACCGGCGCCGACACCTTCGCACTGGCCACATTCACCGCCTTCGGGCGCTCTCTCCTCGATGGCGCGGACGCCGCGGCGGCCCGGACCACCCTCGGCCTTGGCAGCATGGCCACCCAGGCGGCGAACAACGTCAGCATCACCGGCGGGACGATCGACAGCGTCACCCTCGACGGCGGCACGTTCTGACTCACAGGCAACACCGCATGGACATCGGATCGAAGCGCCGTGCGATGGCCGGAAAGGCCTCGCAATGGCAAACCATTGGAGACATCACGACATGATGAGCAGAGCTTTACTGGCTGCTACGTTCGCCTCAGGCCTGATCCTTCCGGCGCAAGCGGAGGTCTATCAGTCGCCGCGGCCATCCATCATAAAGCCAGAGAACATCGAGTTCTCGAAGAATCTTCTGGCCATGCCCATGACGATGGGCATGCTCAAGAGCGGCGGTCGAACCCGGGGAGCAATCTCCTATGTCGGCGGTGGCTCATCTTCCAGCACGACCGCGACCACCATCACGATTCCGGCACATCAGGCTGGCGACCTGATACTCATCATCAAGTCCTGCGCGGGCTCCATGCCTTCCGCTCCAGCCGGATGGACCGTTCTCTACACAGGAAGCGCCGGTAACGCGTATGGCATTGTCGGATACAAATTCGCGACCAGCAGCACGACTGTAAGCGGCACCTGGACAAACTCGTCAAGCGTCACGATGGGTGTTGCCGTCTATCGCAACGTCTTTGACGTCGGCAACACTGGTCAGCGGTACACAAACACAAATGTGGTGTCCTCGATTACCTGGCCTGCGATCACCGTGCAGGACACCACCGACAGCAAGTGGATTGTCGGTCTGGGCGCCCCGATCACCACCATCGTCGCCGGTCAGCCGAACGCACCGTCGGGACGCACCAGCCGCATCAATGCGAACTATATTCGTATCTGGGATACCAATGGCGCCTACTCCGGCAACTATGTGGCTCAGACCTCTTCGACGACATCCAACTACTGTTACGGCGGGCTGTACGTCACCATCGAACTCATCCCGTAGAGAGCAAGAGCGGACCTTAAGCCTCATTCCGGCCTGTGAACTCGTGCGGCTTGAACGTGAGCTGGCAGGAGGGCATTGCTGTTGCCGTGGTGCTCCTCGGCCCTGGGGCCGGGGGGTCCTCGTGGCGCAGCAGCCCTCCTTCTGGCTCGAGTTCGGAGTTCGAGTGGGGCAGGCACTGCTTCCGCAGGCTCTGAAGTATCTAACCCGGCGCATGCCGCCGGAGGAGGAGGCTGCGTGGCGGGAGGCCGAGAGGCGGGGGCAGGGGGATGAGTGGCTGAAGAAACGATGGTGCCAAGTTCTGACCGGTGAGAGAGATGGCCAATACTGATCGGATTTCCACTATCACATCGACCGAGTTCGCCCACAACGAGGTTGGCGACAGAGATGCGATGAGCCAGAAATCCTCCCTACCTCAAGTCACCCGGTTTGTCTCAGGATCCCTGCCGCCGGACAGTCCCAGATCAGTCTGAGAATGTCGACAATGCGACAAAACATTGCCCAATATCAGCTCGTTGGCGAGTCAGGTTCGTTTCGCGGTAGGCACAGGCCGATCTTGCAACCGCAGCGGATTTGCGCAAAACTTGAATTTGATACGTAAGTCATCTGGTGGATATCGGATAATGGGACTGAACCGCAGAAAGTTGCTGGGCACTTGTGTCATGGCGGGCCTCGGGCTCGTGTGGGCCGCCGGGCCGACGCTTGCCGGGCCGGAGGAGAAGGCCAAGGCCATGGTGGCCAAGGCCATCGCGCTTTACGACGAAAAGGGCGAGGCCGCCTTGCAGGTCTTCAATGAGGGCGCGGTATCGGGCTTCCTCGCGGGCGAGATCTACATCGTGGTGGAGTCGCGCGGTCCGGACGGCAAGGTGCTGGCCCATGCTGCTGCCCCGAAGATGATCGGCACGCCACTCGCGCAGATCGCCGATCCCACCGGCAAGAAGTTCGGCGTCATCATGAGCATGGATGCGACGGAAGCGGGCGGCTGGTTCGATTACCAGTGGCCGGACCCGACCACCGGCAAGCTCGGCCAAAAGAAGTCCTGGGCGGTGCTGCACAAAGACTTTGTGTTCATCGCCGGCTTCTACGCCCACTGAGGCGCGCGAGACTTTAGCGCGTCAGCACGTAGAGCGTGACCGCGCAGCTGCCATGATTAGAGACCAGCCGTCGGTTACCGAAAGGTGCTGCAATCGAACCCAAATATCTTGATGTTGAAAGCGCGCATCCAATTGACGTGACCGGTTTCGTCGCCCGCGCTGGCGGCGAAGACGATCATGCACTAGCATTCAAATTGGCCCACTCGTTGGGCCTGATTACGAAGAGATGCAGATGGAAAGACACTTTTCGCCGTTTGAGGACACGCTCTGGTGGGCCACGGCTATGTCTGCTCCCGCGACTTCAGAGCTTGAGGGCAGGAAGACCGCGAATGTCTGCATCGTCGGTGCCGGATATACCGGCCTAACCACTGGCATAGAGCTGGCACGCAAGGGTGTGAGCGTTGTCATCCTCGAGGCGCGTGAAGCCGGCTTTGGCGGATCGGGCCGCAACGCCGGACACTCCACGCCGACCTTCACCTATTTCAGCCTTCCGGAGCTGCGGAAGATTCTGGGTGAACCGTGGGCGGAGCGGCTCATTCACCGCCAGTCACGCGCCAACGACAGTGTCTCCGGCATGATCGAGCGCTACCAGATCCAGTGTGAGTGGCAGCAGAACGGTTATGTGCAGGCTGCCCACCGCCCGGGTGCCATCGCTGCTCTGCAGAAAAAGGCCGAGGACTACAACGCAATCGGTGCCAGGACACGCTTCATCGACAAGCAGGAAGTGGAAGACCTTACCGGAAGTCCGCGTTTTTATGGTGGCTGGTTTCACACCGAGGGCGGGCACCTGAACCCGCTCGGCTATTCCCGCGGGCTTGCGCGGGCCATGATGCAGGAGGGGGGCGCCATATACACGGGTTCGCCAGCCACCAACATCACGCGGCAGGACGGCAAGTGGCTTGTGCAGACGCCACGTGGCGAGGTCCTCGCGGAGAAGGTGATCTTTGCGACGGGTGCCTACACGGTGCAGGGGTGGCCGGGCCTCGAGCGGAGCTTCAAGATCATGAAGGTCTTCGTTGCGGCCACGCAGCCGCTTTTGCCCGAGACGCGGCGCGGTGTCATGCCAAGCAACACCACGATGAATGACGGCCGCGGCGATTTCTTCGTCTATAAATATGATACGGCTGGCCGGATCGTGGCCTCCATGTTTCCGATGGGCGCGCGCGGCCGCGACATCGCCTATACAAAGCAGCTGATGACGGACCGGCTGAAATGGCTGCATCCCCAGATCCGCGAAGAGATCCGATGGGAGTACTTCTGGTTCGGCGAACTTGACATGCAGCGCCGAACCGTCCCCCGGCTCTATGGCCTTGCCCCCGGCGTCGTGGGGCTTACCGGGCTTTCAGGCCGTGGTGTTCCGACCGGCAGCATGCTGGGCGGAATTCTCTCCGAATGGGCACTCGACGTTCCGGAGAGGGATCTTGCGCTGAAAGTCGAACCACTCCGTGATGCGCCATTCTACATGAGCTTCGCCCCGCAGATGAATCTCCGCTACTACCGCGTCAAGGACAACATACTGACGAAGCGTGATGGAGCGCCGCTGCCGCCCCACGCGTGAGCCGGGTTCAAGCTCTGTCCGGATCTTTCGGCAGCGGTGCTTGCGCCATTCCATTCATCGCTGTAACCGCCTCGACGAGGCGCGGCATCGCTGCGTCTCCCAGGCCGTTTGATTTCGCGATCATGAAGAGATGCTGGGCCGCGTGGCCAAGCATGCTGGTCATGCCGGCGCCTTCAACCATATGGTTGAAGTAGCTCAGGTCCTTGAGGCTGTTGTTGACCCGCATCAGGTGTGCCTTGGGATCGCGCAAAAGCACCCACCGGCTGATGCGCTCGAACATTCCGCAATAGAGCCCGCCGGGCTTGACGACCTCATGGAGCTTCTGCGGGTCGAGCCCAATGGCCTGACAGGCCGCATAGGCCTCGGCAAACAGTGCCACATAGGCCATTCCGATGAAATTGTTGACGAGTTTCACGCGGTGGCCGTCGCCCACGCCACCTACATGTACGATGTTGGAGGCCCAGGTCTCAATCACCGGCCTGATCCTTGCGAAGGTCTCGGAATCCGCGCCCACAAATGCGTTGAGCGTTCCCGCTTCTGCCTCCACTGGCGAATTACCGAGAGCGGTGTCACACATGATGACACCCTTTTCCGCCAGCCGCTGTGCCAGCCGCAGGGTCGACTCGGGGTCAGCGGTCGATGCGTCGGCGACGATCGTGCCGGGCCTTGCGCCCGCAAGCACCCCGTCTGGGCGCAGGATCACGTCCTCGACGTCGGGCGATGAGTTGAGACAGGTGAACACTATATCGCTGCGCTCCGCTACTTCACGTGGCGTCTTCACCTCGACCGCACCGCGCCGAACCAGGTCATCCACCGGCGCACGATTGCGGTGGCAGATGATGGTGAGGCCATGACCTTTCTCGAGCATATTTCTGGCCATGCCGTGCCCCATTAGGCCGACGCCGATGAAGCCGATCGTGGGTTTTGACATGTCCATTATCTCCTTGTTTGACCTTCGTTGCGTGTCAGTCCGAAGGGCGCCACGTCGAGCTCCGTCTGCTCCTCACTCATCATCTGCGCGAGGAGTCGGGCCGAACCGCAGGCGAGCGTCCACCCGAGCGGTCCATGACCGGTGTTCACGAACAGATTGTCGATCGGCGTTCGGCCAATGACAGGCCGTCCGTCCGGCGTCATTGGCCGCAGCCCGTGCCAGTACTGCGGGGCGGAAACGCCTTCGCTTTCCGGAAAGATGGCCTTGAAGTGTGAGAGGAGCATGCCGCTCCGCACCGGATTGTCCGTCATATCGAAGCCGGCGAACTCGGCCGAACCCGCCACCCGGACACGCTTGCCCATGCGCACCACGGCAACCTTGCGGGCGTTGTCGACGAAGGGGAGGTTGGGCGCGTTGTTCCAGCTACCGATGTCGAATGTGGCAGAATAGCCCTTCACCGGCAGCACCGGAAGTCTGAGCCCTAGCTGGCGGCCAAGCAAGAGGCTCTCGCTGCCCGCCGCCAGAACATAACGGTCTGCGCTCAGCGTTCCCTCGGAGGAGCGAAGTCCCGTCACCCGGTTGTTCTCCAGGGTGAAGCCGTGGACTGTGCAGCCAAACCGGAAGGTCACACCGCGTCTGGCGCAGATCTCCGACAGTTGCTGTGTAAACATCCTGCAGTCGCCGCTGCGGTCGCCCGGGAAGAGGAACCCGCCATGGATCTGGCTGGCGATCGGCCTTAGCGCGGACTCCCGGTCGAGGCAGCCTGCCTGGTCCAGTACGCTGATCTCGCATCCGAGTTCGCGAAAGACCGCAAGCGATGCTTCGGCTGCCTGCATCGAGGCTTTGTCCTCGTGCACCCTCAATGTTCCATGTTTCCAGAGGTCGTAGTGCAAGCCGAGGTCAGCGGTTATGCGCTCGAGGATGTCCCGGCTGAACATCGCAAGCGGCCAGACGGCGCGGGTGTTAGACCTCCAGAGGTTCTCACGGGAATTGTGAAGGAACGACATGCCCCAGGACAGCATGGAGGGCAGGGCCCCGAACCGAAGCAGGAACGGCGCTGTTTCCTTGCCCAGATACTTGATCAGCGTCGCGCCGATGCCGGGTGAGGCCCAGGGATCCGACATGCTGGGGGTGATAAGGGATCCATTCGCAAAGCTGGTGCCATCGGCGGTCGCGCCGTTTTTGTCTATCACCGTAACGGACTCTCCGCGCAGCGACAGTTCATGGGCGAGGGTGGTGCCAATTACCCCCGCGCCAATGACAATCGTGCTCACCGCCGGCTACTGGCCTTGCGAGCTGGCGACTTAGCGGCTTTCCTGGTCGCCTTTCTTGCGGCCGGGCGTCCTCGCTTGGCAGCAATTTGGGCATATGCAATGATCTCGATCCGGGCTCCCGGGACCATGAGTTGCGCCACGATCGTGGCGCGATTGGGATAGGGTTTTTTGAAGTACTCGGCATAGACCGCATTCATGCCTGGGAAGTCCTTCGGATCGGGCAGATAGATCAGAACCTGGGCGACATCGTCAAGACTGCCGCCTGCCGCCTTGAGCGTCTTCTTGAGATTATCGAACGTAAGCCTCGTTTGCGTGGCAATGTCGCCGCTCTCTATCGACCCGTCGGACTTGATGGGAATTTGCGCGGTATATAGGGTACCATTTGCGAGTGTCGCCCATTCGATGGGCGCGCTCGGAACAGGCAGACCAGACTTGACGGCTTTCTTCATCTTCACTCCTCCATTTTCTTCAGGTTATTGATTCATTGCAGATACAAAAACACTTACGCCCCCAAAAGAAGGCGCCGCTGCGCCGTCGCTCCCTGCCGGAAATGGTCGTCGATGATCTCGGTCAGCGCATCGTTCGAGGTGACTTCTCCCAAAGCGGAGGATTGCCGACCGAGCCGGAGCTTTCCTCCGAGTTTGGGATTAGCCGGAATGTGATCAGGGAGGCGATCAAGGTTCTCGCCAGCAAGGGTCTGCTCGAAGTCAGGCCCAGGACCGGCACCCGCATCCGTGCGCGCGAGAACTGGAACGTGCTCGACCCCGACGTCGTCGGGTGGTTTTCGAGCGTGGGAAGCGACATGCAGAATGCCTACGATTTCATTGAATTTCGCCGCATTATCGAACCGCAAGCGTCCTACCTCGCGGCGCTGCGCGCCACCGACACCGACATCGTGCGCATCCTGAAGGCATTGGACAGTCTCTGTGCATGCGTGGGACATCCTGCCAGCATTCCGGCCGCCGACATCGCGTTCCACCGAAGCATCTACGACGCCTCGCACAATGCCGTGCTTCGCCACCTCGGCTCGCTCGTCGCGCCCCTGATGAATAGCCAGATATTGCTGACGACAGCGCCCAAGGGAGCATTCGAGAAGGGACTGCCTCTTCACCGCAAGGTGGCGGAAGCCATAGCAAAGAGGGATCCGAAGAAGGCGGAGCTTCACTCTCGCACGCTCGTTAACATGCCCTATGCCGATCTGCACGTGTGGATTCATTCAGCCGATCGCGGCCTCCTGCCCTGATTAGGCGGCCTCCTACCCTGATTAGATAGAGGAAACCTCGCCTCGCCCCTTGAATATTTCAATGGCTGAAACCCTCTTGTACAATTCAATGATAGGATGATAGGCTGATAATCAATGGACGGCAAGATCGACGTGTTTCGTAAGGCCGCCCAGGCTAGGGAAGTCAAACGCAGTCAGCAGGGGAAGCACCCATGACCATTATTCCACATTCAAGATCGGCCGCCCGCAAGCTCCTCACTTGGGCTGCGGCGGTAGCGTCTTCAGCGACAATTGCGCTCTCGGCTTCGGCCGGCGCCTATGCGGAGGTGAAGACGATCGAAGCCGGAAAACTTACCATCGGCATGAATGGCGACATGCCTATGACGCAGCTCAAGGATGGTACCCTGGGCGGCACTGACGGAGAAATAATGACCTGGGTGGCGAGCCAGATCGGCCTCAAGTCCAATGTCGTGCAGATGGACTGGGCGGCACTCATCGAGGCAACCAAGCAAGGCAAGCTCGATGTGATGCATGGCGCGATGGGCTGGATCGAGCCACGCACCAAGATTATGATCCTGAGCGAGCCGATCTATTATTTTGGGACGCAGCTTGCGCAGAAGGAGGAAAACAACTTTGCCACCTTCGCCGATATGAAGGGCCGCAAGGTCGGCACAGTGACGGGATTCACCCTCGTTCCAGAACTGAAAAGTGTTGAAGGAATTGGTGAAGTTAAACTTTACGACACATCTGACGGCGTGATGCAAGACCTGAATGCCGGCCGAATAGACATGGCGATCCTCGACCCGCCTCTGGTTCAGTATGCGATCTTCCAGCATCCCGAGTGGAAACTGAAGCAGGTAGCTGTCCAGGCCGAACCGGACAAGTATCCGGTCATGTCTGCGAAGTACAATGTGATCTTCGGCATCAACAAGAACGAGCCGGAACTCGCTGAGGCAATTAACACCGCCATCAAGCAGGTTTGGAAGGACTGCCTCAACGTGAAGGTCATGGCCAAGTATGGCTTGGCTGACAAGGAGTGGTTCATCCCACCCGAGAAGAACCCGCGTATCGGGGTTGACCGTGAGGAAGGTTACCAATCGCCCGACGCCAAACACTGCTTCTGAGCATAACGGACTAAACGGGCGGGATAACATCTCGCCCGTCTCATTCCCAGGCGAGGATACTCGAGGATACTGATGAGCAAGGCGGGCGATGGCGCGGCTGCAGGGCAGCCGCTGCTCAGAATTGAAGATCTGCAAAAGAAATTCGGCGATCTGGAAGTTCTCTGCGGCGTCTCCCTCAACGTAGCGAGGGGCGAGAAGGTTTCAATCATTGGGCCGAGCGGATCCGGCAAGACCACGTTGCTGCGATGCATCAACTACCTCGAGAAGCCAAGCGCCGGACACATTTACATTGACGGAACTCTAATTGGCGAAAAAAAGTCCGGTGACCGTTTCATTTACCTGACCGATCGCGAGCTTGCTCGCGAACGCCAGGAGATCGGCTTCGTGTTTCAGCGGTTCAATCTCTTCCCGCATCTGACGGCCCTCGGCAATGTGACCGTGGCGCCCATGCGGGTGCTTAACCTGTCACGCGAGGCCGCGGAAGCGCGCGGCCGCGACATGCTGCAGAAAGTGGGGCTCAGCCACAAGGCCGACGAATACCCGGAACGGCTTTCCGGTGGGCAGCAGCAGCGCGTTGCTATCGCGCGCGTTCTTGCGATGCAGCCGAAACTCATGCTGTTCGACGAAGCCACCTCCGCGCTGGATCCGGAACTCATTGGCGAGGTTCTCCGCGTGATGCGGCAACTGGCCGAGGAAGGTGCAACGATGGTGATCGTGACCCACGAAATCCAGTTTGCAAGTGAGGTTTCCGACCGCGTGATCTTCATGGACCAGGGAAGGATCGTTGAACAGGGATTGTCTAGGGAGGTGTTGTTCAAGCCGAAAGAGGCGCGGACACGCGAATTTCTTAAGCACATTCAGGACCGTTGAGGAACGCCGCTCATGACGTTTTTTCAGATCCTCGAGAAGAACGGCTGGTACTTCTTCACCACATTGCTGAGCGGCTGGCCGGCGACGCTTACCGTCGCATCGGGCGCGCTGGTGTTTGCGCTGATCTTCGGGCTCGTTATCGCGCTGATGCGCATCTCGACGTGGAGGCTGCTGCGCTGGCCGGCGACCGCCTATCTCGAATTTTTCAGGGGCACGCCAGCGCTCGTCCAGCTGTTCGTTATCTATTTTGGCTTTCCCGACTGGGGTTTTCAGCCCTCGCCACTGCAAGCGGCGATTATTGGTCTCGGCATGAACGGCGCAGCTTATATTTCCGAAATCTACCGGGCCGGCATCGAATCGATTCATCGAGGTCAAATGGAGGCGGCGTTGTCGCTGGGCATGACGCCAATAAAGGCTATGCAGCACATCATCCTTCCGCAGGCGATTCGCACCATGCTGCCGCCTATGACAAATTTCTCGATCGTGCTTCTGAAGGATACAGCAATCGTGTTTTCCATCGGCGTTTTGGAAGTCATGGCGCTGGCGCGGCAACTTGTCACCGAGACGCTTACCAGCGCACCGATCTATCTGATGGCCGGCGCGATGTATCTTTGCGTGACCATCCCCATGGCCCGGCTTGCCGCGCGGCTCGAACGCCAGCGCCAAGCCTGGCAATAATGGGGCATCAGCATGCTTGAACTTCCACAGATTTATGCTGAGAACATCCATCGATGGTTGCCGGAGTTGCTTTACTATTCACTAATGACTCTCAAGATCGGCTTCTTCTCATTCATCGTTGCGGTAGTTTTCGGCATACTGGTGGCTCTGTGCCGCGTGTCAAAGAATGGGCTGGTCCGCACGCTTGCGATCTGGTTCATCGAGATCGGGCGGGGATTGCCCATCGTCGTGATACTCTACATCATCTATTTCGTACCTCCCCAGCTCTTCCCCGGGCTCAATTGGACGTGGTTCTCCGATTTCACCGGTGCTGTGCTGGGTCTGGGCATTCATGGCGGAGCTATTCTGGCGGAGGTGTTCCGGTCCGGTATCGAGGCGCTGCACAAGGGTCAGCGCGAGGCGGCGATGTCGCTTGGCATGACGCCTGCCAAGTCTATGGTCTACATCATTCTGCCGCAGGCCACTCGGATTGTTCTGCCACCGGTTGGAAACTATGCCATCGGTCTGCTGAAAGACACGTCGCTTTGCACTCTGATCGGCGTGAACGAGATCATGAACGGCGCCAAGAGTATCGCCTTTTCCGATTACCAGCCGATGGCCGTTTTCATTCTGGTCGCCGGCATCTATTTTGCCATGAGCTACCCGCTGTCGCTGCTCGTGCGGGCGCTCGAACGCCGGTTGAGAACTGCACAGTGAGGAGGACCATGACATGAAGGTAGTGAAGCTCGAGGCCATACCGGTGCGGGTTGCATATAAGCGCGTGGAGTCGAGTTCGCTCATCAACCGCGGCGGAATAACTGATGTGATCGTCAAGATCACTGCCGACAATGGCTTGGTCGGATGGGGAGAATGCACTCGGGCTGCTGACACTGCCGGCATCGAATCCGCCGTGCGCAACATGGCGCCGCTGGTAATCGGCCGGAACCCATGGGACAAAGAGCAGATTCACCGCGATCTCGCCGTCTACGCCGTATGGGCCTTCCAGCCCATGACGGGTAATTTCGCCTATGCGGGAATTGATACCGCGCTTTGGGACTTGTGCGGCAAGGAGGCGGGTCAACCCATCTATCGCATGCTCGGCGGAGCCCTGCGCGAGGAAGTTGACTACTACTATTACATGGAATGGGGCACGCCAGATGAGGTCGCGGAACAGGGACGGGACGGCGCCCGCAAGGGATATCATGCCTATTACATCAAGGTCGGCGTGGACGCGGCGAAAGAGGAAGGGATGCTGGAGGCATTACGCGACTCCGCTGGCCCAGAGGCGCTGATCCGCATCGACGTCAACCAGGCGTGGACTACGCCACAGGCGGTGACGCTCCTCAATCGGTGGCACGCGCGCTTCGATCTCGATTTTGTGGAGGCGCCGATTCCGATCGATCCGGTGGAGAACATGATTGGCCTGCGGGGCAGGGTAAGTGTTCCTTTTTGCATCAACGAGGGCCTATGGCGGGAAGCGGACGCCTACCGGATTATCAAGAGCCGGTGCGGTGATTATCTCTGCTACAGCCAATATTGGGTTGGCTCCCTTGGACGGTGGCATAGCCTCAATCAAGTCAGCCACCTCGAGGGCTGGCAGGTCCTAAAACACACCCATGGCGAACTCGGTCTTACCGCGGCGGCAGGCCACCACGTTATGCTTGCCTGCCCCAATGCCGCGCTCGGAAGCCAGCAGACAGCACAGCTCATGGAGGACGACATCCTCACCGAGCGTTTGCCGATCGCCGACAAGCCGAGTTGGGGCCGTATCGACAAGCCGGGGTTGGGGGTGGAGGTGGATGAGGACAAGCTGATGCGGTTCCACGAGGCCTATCGCCAGCTTGGCGAGTTTCCTACATACAGCGGCAAGCTCACAGCGGCTCTATCCTGAGGAGGACAGATGAATATCAAGGACATCCGGCTCACACCACTCCACTGCACATTCAAGCAGCCGTATCACTGGTCACAAGGAGTTACCTATGGCGCACCTGTGGTGCTCATCGAGATTGAGACCGATGCGGGCGTGACAGGCATCGGTGAGTGCTCGGCTAGTCCGACCCATGCACCAATCCTCGCCATCCTCGAGGATGCGCTTCCACGGTTCATCGGCCAGTCCATATATGACGTCAACCAGCTGATCTGGTCCTATTACCAGTATGGATTCAATGCCAAGGGAATTGGCCGCGCACCGCGCTACTTCTCACAGGCAATGGCCGGCATCGAGCTCGCCGCCTGGGACGCGATCGGAAAGCAGGCGAAGCTTCCCCTTCACCAATTGCTGGGTGGAAAAGTCCGTGACAAGATCGAGTATTTCGGATTCCTGCAAGGCAATACACCTGAAGAAATCGGCGCCCATTCTGAGCAACTGGCTCGTGACGGCTTCAAGGTACTCTATGTGAAGGTAGGACGCGGCAACGAACTCGACATCGCTATCCTTCGCGAGATTCGTAAGGCCGTGGGAGACAGGGTCAGGTTGCGGTTGGATGCGAACGAGGCCTGGGACATGCTCAATGCGCGGCGAATGTTCGAGGCGCTGAAACCGTTCGACCCGGAATTTATCGAGCAGCCCGTATCGGCCTCGACGGGGCCCGAAGGCCTGGCACGGCTTCGTGCCGTCACCAATATCCCGATCGCAGCTGACCAGACGGTCTATTCGGCGGAAGATGTATATGACATTGTGCGCTGCCGTTCGGCCGACGTCATCGTTCTGGGCATGCACGAAACCTGCGGCATCCTCCGTTACCGCAAGGCAGCCGCCGTTGCGGAGGCGGCCGGCGTCAATATCTGCATCCATGGCATTTTTGAGACTGGAATTACGACCGCAGCGACCATTCAGGTGGCTGCGACGATCAACAATCTGGACAATGGAAACCAGATCATGTGGCAGTTGCTTAAGGAAGACATCGTATCCCGGCCAAACTTGGTTCCAAAGGATGGCGCCTTACCCGTCTCCAATCTTCCCGGACTCGGGTTCGAGCTGAATTATGATGCCGTCAATCGTGCCAAAGACGCCTACGCCAAGCTGAGAACGCAAGTCGTGTGAGGAAGTCTGCAGCACGTTGGATCTTGGAGCCCACGCACGGGATCATTCTTGATGATCGCATCCGTGGTATACCCCCCGGCATCTCCGAGCTCGACAGCCTTGACGTTGCACGCATGGGCTGGCACCCCGCAGAAGCTCTGATGCCCCTTCCGGTCCTCACCATGGACGAGGCGGCTTACACCTTCAACCGCGACGCGATGATGAACTATGTGCGTCACGCGGGGGTTGACATTGCCCCGCATGCCAAGACCCCCATGTCCCCGGACCTAGCAAGGGATCTCGTAGATAAGGGGGCCTGGGCCTCGACAGTGGCAGACCTGCGCCAGGCCGCGGTGATGGCCCGTGCAGGACTTCGCCGATTGATCCTCGCTAATGAGACCGGCGGTCATGCGGGCGCTGGCCGCCTCCAGGGCTTTGCGGCCGCTTATCCCAACACCGAACTATATATCTTCGTCGATTCGGTTGCGGGTGTTGATGCTCTTGCGGAAGCATGGAGGGCGGCTCCCGCGCTGCCTCCACTGGCCGTACTCCTCGACATCGGATCAGGACGGTCGGGCACGCGCACCATTCAACAGGCGGAGGGCCTGGCCGATGCGGTGCAGGCCTGCGGAGGCCGTCTTTACCTCGCCGGCATCGGAGCCTATGAAGGTAACACCATTCAGCCCGATGCATCTGTGACGGAGTGTACGTTGGATGAACTCATCACGCGGATCGCTGGAATATTTACGCGACTGCGCTTGCGGCTCGGGAGTAAGCCTGAACTGATACTGACGGTCGGTGGATCATTGTTGTTCGAGCGGATCGTCGACCGGTTAGTGCCAGTCGTCAGGGCCGATGGCCAGGCGAGGCTTGTGCTGCGGAGTGGTGCCATTTTTTTCTATGATCATGGCATTTGTCAGCGCTTCCTGCATGGAGGGGGGACAGCCTTTGTGCCGGCCCTGAGGCTCTGGGCAGAAGTCCTGTCGCGGCCCGAACCGTGGCTTGTTATCTGCGGACTCGGAATGCGAGATGCATCCTTCGACCAGGGCTTTCCCGTCGTGCTGCAGCTCCACCGCGGCGGGCGGCCCCTACCGGGCACGGTTCCGATGCCGGCGGTGACAAAGCTGAACGACCAGCATTGCTTCCTCGAAGTTTCCAAGATCTCAGATATTGCCGTTGGTGACATCGTTGAATTTGGTGTGACCCATGCTTGTACAACGATTGACCGGTATAAGGTCATCTATGGCCTCGATAACAAAGGCCGCGTTCGTCACGCATTCCCCACTTTCTTCGGTTGATTGTAATTGATCGACTGCGGTTAGACCCTCGCCGGAGCGGTTATCAATCGTTCAGATTTCCAGACTGAGTTGATTTGCTGCTGAACTTTCATCCAGCAGCTCTTAGAATACTCTGCCCACGTGCTCTGCCCCCCATTCTTTGGATTACCTGAGGCTTGGGTTTTTTGGAGGCGACGTACTCCAACTGGAAGAGGAAGTATAATGGACTGCTGTTGGACGATATACGGCGACTGAAGCAACTCGAGGACGAGAACGCAAAGCTGAAGAAGCTGGTTGCGAATCTCTCGCTCGAAAACGCGATGCCACAGGATGTGCTCCACTGAAAAATTTAAGGCCTGTATGCAAGCGCCAACTGGTGAACAAGGTTTGCAGTTGTCAGCCAGTTTGTGCAATTGTTGGTGTTGAAAAGTCGGTCATCCGGTGGATTTAGGGTAAATACATTCAAAGGATTTGGTAATGACCAATATTCTTTCGGCGATGGCAGTGAGTAAATTCGACGACCAGGGTTTTGTCGCGCCTATGTTTGCCCTTTCCACAGATGAGGCTGAACACTATCGATTGCGACTGAAGAGAGCCTCGGCAGAGCAACCCGAGATCAGTCAGCGCGTGCTCAAGATGAAATCCCATCTGGTGTTCGGTTGTCTGGACGAACTTGTGCGGTTGCCGGCCATTCTTGACGTGGTGGAGAGCCTGCTCGGCCCTGATATCCTGGTATGGACTTCGAGCCTTTTTGCCAAGATGGCGGCCTCGCCGGATTATGTGTCGTGGTATCAGGACATGGCTTATTGGGGACTCGATCCACCGGAAATCGTGACTGCCTGGGTTGCGCTTACCGACAGCAAGCCGGATAATGTCTGCATGCGGGTGGTGCCCGGTACCCACAAGTTCGATGTAGTGCCACACAACGATACGTTTTCTGCTAACAACATGTTGAGCCGTGGTCAGGAAGTCGCGGTAGAGGTTGACGAGGTAGTAACAGTCGATATCGAACTTAATCCCGGTGAGATGTCGTTTCACCATGCAAAGATTGTGCATGGCTCGCATGCCAACGCTTCTTCACGGGCGCGCATCGGATTTGCCATCCGCTACATTTCACCCTCAGTGCGCCAAACTGTAGGAGCCGAAGATAGTGTCATGCTGGTGCGCGGTGAGGACAAGCAAAGAAACTTTTTCTACGATCCGCGCCCAAAGCACGATTTCGACACGGTAGCTCTGCCGGCCTACGAAGAAATCTGTGAACGCAGCCGCCGAATTCTCTTCCGTCCCACGCCTACCCCATAGGAAGTAGTGATGCGTATTTCCGCCATCGACATACATTGGTTGCGCTTGCCGCTTGCCGCGCAAGTCGCTGATGCCATGACCGATCTCTCATCGTGGGACTTCATAGCTGCCAAGGTTACTACTGACGACGGCCCCGTCGGCTGGGGGTACAATTGTACGATTGGCGAAGGCAGCGAAATGCTCGTCACTCTGCTGTCGAAAGATCTGGCGCCTCGGTTCATCGGACGTGACCCGTTTCTGGTTCGCCGGTTGTGGCAGGAAATTTATCTCGACCGTTACTTCACTGGAATCACCGGTGTAGCCGTTCAAGGGGTTGCTGCAATCGAGATTGCTCTTTGGGACATCATAGCAAAGGCCTGCGGGCAACCATTGTGGAGGTTGCTCGGCGGCTACAATGATAATCGGATCCCGGCATACAACACCAACGGTGGCTGGCTCGGGTTCACTGAAGCTGAATTGATCGTCAATGCCAAATCCACGCAGCAAGCCGGTTTTTGTGGCTTCAAGATGAAAATCGGAAAGCCCAGACTGTCCGAGGACGTGACCCGCGTTGCCGCCGTTCGCAAGGCCGTCGGGCCGGACTATCCGGTGATGGTAGATGCCAACGGCCGCTGGGATTTTGTAACAGCAAGACGTGCTATCGACGCGATCAGCAATTTCAACATTTACTGGTTCGAGGAGCCGGTTCATCCCTTCGACGTTGCGGGCCACGCGGCCCTGGCACGGGCAACGTCTGTACCGATACTAGCCGGCGAAACGATGTATGATCCGCGCATGTTCCGCGACTTCATGGTGGCAGGTGGGATGGGCATTGCGCAGCCCGATGTTCTGAAGCTTGGCGGGATAAGTGGCTTTATGGAAGTTGCGGCTCTGGCGCGGGCCTTTGGTCTTCCGGTTGTGCCAGCAGGACACAATATGATGCAACTCGACGTGCAACTCATGGCTGCCATCCCGCACGGCCTGATGCTAGAGCATATTCCGTGGTTGGAACCAGTCTTCGTACGTCCAGTCCGCATCGAAAATGGTCACGCATTGGTGCCGAGAGAGCCCGGTGCGGGCACCGATGTTCGCACCGATGCAATCACGAAATATGGAGTCGTGCACTAGGAAAACTTGTGCTGCAAAAGTTGAGGCCGGGGCGGTCGATCAGCTGTGTCTTGACCGCAAATCAAATCTGATTGTATTGGTGATGGAACCTGCCAAGAAGTGGATTGGGCTGGATGCGCCCGGTTGTCTGCACTGCGTGGTAGACGGGAGTACCCTTGCTCAACGATAGATATGTGAGGTGGTCCTGGTTAGCTGGACAGGTCGGCAGCAGATTTAAGGTGTAGTCCAGACAGTGATTACGCTACCAGTTTCCGGCTCAGAACGAACACACAAACGGATTGATCCGGCAGTACTTGCCCAAAACCCGCTCCTTCCTGGACCTCGACCCTGCCGAGGTTGACAAAATCGAGCGCCTGCTCAACAACAGGCCCAGAAAAATTCT
>Ga0114970_10001243_pt1 | contig 19055 bp, 37 predicted proteins | sample M_140205_XF_Meta_FD_87030 | JGI IMG/M metagenome (GOLD analysis project Ga0114970, IMG submission 87030) | Freshwater microbial communities from Lake Montjoie, Canada to study carbon cycling - M_140205_XF_MetaG | ecosystem: Environmental > Aquatic > Freshwater > Lake | place: Lake Montjoie... | reverse complement strand
TTGCAAGGCGTTGAGCTGGCCGGCTGCATGGGCAAGGAACCCGTGGTCTTTGGCTGTCGCCATGTTTGTCGCCAAGTCTGAGGCATCGGCAATGCGGTCCTGTAAGTTGATGATGACGGCAAGGAATGCCGGCGGCGCCTGCTCGCGGGTGAAGGCGAGGGCGGCCTTGGGGTCGAAGTCTTCGCTGACCTTGTAGGTGTCGATGGGGATGGTTTTTACCTTAGTTTTGAACATGTGTTGTGTTTTCTATCCGGTGGGTTTTGAAATGAATCTGTGTAGCTTTTTCTTTATAGTTCAAGTGTGGCTTTAACTATCGCGCAGCTAGTATGCGGTCGGCAGAAATGATAAATGGCGCGCATTCCATGCAGCAGGGACCAAGTTGCGGGTCAACGTAATAGACTGACGATAGACACTCATCGCAAACGCGGCAAAGCGGATGCCCTTCGGGGGAGCACAATATCCATTTGTTCGGCGGTGGAGGCTCTTGTCGGTCTAAAGTTGTCACAGCTTGCCCCCAAAGATTGTTGAGAATGTGCCGAAGCCCTGTTTGGGCATGTCATGCGATGACTTGTAGCCAGCGCTCCAGCCGGCTTTGTAGACGCGGTCAAAGAACTTGCGCATGCTGGCCGGCGTAAAATGCGGGTCTTCTAGCAGGCGTGGGTTTTTCCGCGTCAGCTCGGACCAGAGATAGTCTTTGTCGCTCATTCAGTAGCTGCCGCCTCCACGGCACAGCAGGATGTTTCCCTCTACGTTGTTGACGCCAGAAAGGCAGAGATACCTCGCTAAATCAGGAAAGTCCTTGCTGGCTCCCTTGGCCCCGTCAGCGCCCGTCCACTCCTTGAGGCAATAGATGACGTTCTTGCACCGCTCGCTGATGTAGAGCTTGGGCTGATTCATCGCGCTTAATGGCTTCTCCCTGTCGTAGTGCAGCCATGAGTTAATCATGGAGACGCCTTCATCAATCGTGTCGCCGGGGGTTGCTTGGAAGTCCATGCCTAGCTCGCCCATCTCTTCGATGAGTGTAGTCGGGCGCTCCTTGGCCAAGGTCTGCGCGTTGCCGTATCTGCTGTCCATCCATCTCTCAAAGATGCGCTCGCCGTTCTCCACGTTGCGGATCTCTTCGACATAGCGCGACAACCCGAAACCGAAGTCCTTTTGCGCGGGGCCTTGGCGGCCGTCAGCCTTCTTGCCGTCTGGTTCTGCCCACATGCCGGGGTAGCCAACGCCCTCGACATATTCGTTAGGACAGGGCCACTCGCGGTAGATGAAGCATCGGTTGGCTGAATCAAACAGCGCCCAGATCATTGCCCAGTTGCGACCGGAACATGGATCAACAAAGTGGTAGCGGGTGCCGGTGGTTGGGATCCAGTCGTGCTTGATGACGTGGATGCGGTCGTTGAAGAGGGGAAAGCGGTTGTTGATCGAACGTGTCGGGACACCATAGGCTCGGCAGAGGATCTTCTCCTTAGTCTCGTTGCGCAACTCCATCTGCATGCGCTCCCAGCCGGCCCATGGGTTGTCCTTGGTATGGAAGTAGATAATCGGGCGGTCCTTGCGCCCCATCTGGATTAGAGGAACTTGGTCGTATCCTGTGAGGATCTTCTCGCCTTTGTCATCCTTGAACTTTGGAAGCAGCTCGGCATCGACCGCCGTTACGGTCCTCGCCCCTGTAAGGTAATCTTTTACAACCGGACTGTAGCCTTCGATGGGCGTGAACGTGACGATCAACACGCCGTTGCGGTCAAGCAACCGGAATCGTAGCGTTTCCAGAAAGTCGATTGGGACCAATTCGTCGCACCACGCGATGTCAATTTCGCCGCCCTCAATCGTGCTGATGTCCTGAGAGTAATTGCGGAAAACGCACTGGCTGCCATTTGGGGCGACTAGCTTGCTTTCTGTAAATCCTCCTTTGACGGAGAAGGTGATGTTCGTAACTGTCCCCTTGCGCGCCGTTCGCCATTCGCCGGGGAGATACTTGAAGATGCGCGGCTGCTGCATTTCGATGCTGTTGGGCGCCGTTGTCTGGAAGCACCACGCAACGGATTGCTTCTTTTCCCATAGCCGGCGGACCACTTCTCTCGCCGCCCACTCAGTTTTGCCAGAGCGGTTGCCGCCCATGACAAGCAGTTCTCGGTGTTGTTCAAGATACCTAGACGCGCCCTTCCATATCGGCGGGACATAGCCGTAGCGGAACGGGTCAACCTTCTCTTTGAGGATCAGCTCCTCGCGCTTCATCATTAGCTCCCAGCCCTTCTCCGGTCCCATGGCGAGCAGCGTCTCCTTGGGCGGGAGCTTCATCACCGGATGAACGGTCGGCGTGAAACGGCTGGCGGCTGACTTTTGTTTGGCGCTCATCTTAAAAGGTGGTGGCAGCATTCCCTAAATGCCGCCACCGCGCATCGGCGGGCGCGGCGCGTTGCAAACCCATCCCAACGAGAAAACAAGTTGGAATAAATTACGCGGCCCCCGTTGTCCTTTGCGCAAAGTGTCATTGGCGTTTTAGCAGCTCTCCGGGTTGGCGCAATTTGTCGTGCGGCACGAAGTAGCAGACTGGATGCGCGGAGCATTTCCACTCGTCGCGCTTGGCATCGTTGGCGTTGATCCATCCGTTGATGACGTAGTCCGGCGACTTGCCGCTGACCGACACCACAATGCCAGTGTCATCGGGGCGGACCTTGAGATTCGGGCGCTGCGACCAACGCACTTCGTAGTTGGTGCCGGTGATGTCGGGCGTGTGAAATGTGTTCACGCCAAATCCCCAATAGAGGCCGAGATACTTTGCGACAGCACACTCTGCATGCGCTGCTTCAATGTGGAAGCCCCACAACTCTCCCGGCGTCTTCTCTGGGAATCGTGGAGCACGCCCGCGAAACGATGCCTCTGCGTTGCGGCGGGAGCCTATGTAGGTTGAGACTAGGACTTCGTTTTGGTTTAGGGAGACGTTCATGGGTGCGGTTGCGTTGTGTTGTGTGCTATTAACTCCCTAAAAAGAACTCGGAAGGCTCGCTCTGCGGTGGCAGGCACGACTCCATTGCCGATGAGTCGCAGCTCGTCGGTGCGATTGTCTGTGGTGACGTGCAGCTCGGCATCGTCCAGCCGATGGGTAAGCCCATCAGCGTCTCGACCCAGCGAGGATTGAGCTTGCCGCCGCCCTTCATTGACGCACCCGCTTGCTCCTCGATGTTGTGCTTGCCCCTGTCGTAGCTGAAGCGGGTGTCCGCTCGGATGCCCGTCCTTGGGCTGCCCCATTGCTCCAGCGTCTGACTCGCCAAGTCGCCGCCGCCACTCGCTGTCCGGCCCAGCTCCTGCTTGCGCTTGGCTGTCTCCGGTCCACCGGTTGGGGTCTTGGGCGTTGCCCACAACCCTTGGCGGCTCCCAAGCAAACTGCTGCTCGCTGGGGCGGCTTGGCCATACAAAATCACCGCCTCGTCCAGTCTTGCGTTGTAGCCCTCGGGCGTAACCCTGCTGGCTGGCGCGCCCTTCCAGTCCCTGCTGCTGGCACTCGGCCAAGATAAAGACCCTCTTCCGTTGGTGAGGCGCGCCAACTTCACTCGCGCTGAATACGCCCCACGTCGTTCGGTAACCCAGTCGGCCCAAGTCTTGGATAACGTCGGACAGCCCCAGCGAGATATGTCCTTCGACGTTTTCAGCGAAACAGACACTTGGTCGCATTGCAGCAATTCCGGCTGCGATAAATGGCCAGAGGTGTCTTGGGTCTTCGGGCCCAAGTCGCTTGCCAGCGGCTGAAAACGGCTGGCATGGATATCCGAAAGAAAGGATATCCACGCAGCCGTAAAACTCTGCCCATGGGAAGGTTTTAAGATCCGTCCAGATAGGAGCTGGGTCCAAGAGTCCCGCTTCCATTTTAGAGACCAAGTTCGCGCAGGCGAAACTTTCGATCTCACTAAAAGCGATTGTGCGCAGGCTTGGGATTGCTCGTTTAAGTCCGAGATCAATGCCTCCGTATCCGGCACAAAGGCTGACGTGTGTAATTGGCGCGGTAGTATCCACATTATTCTTGCTCCTGTATGTCCAAAGTCGGATTCGGCGCCGAAGCGATCTGGTCGATGCGCGCCGTGAGCCATCGCCCATTGTCCTCGCGGGCGACGGTGATATAGTCGTTCTCCATGCCGCCGTTGTTGACTCCGTATTGTATGCGGCAAGGACAATGGATGCCGTCAACGTAGACTCGGTCTTTGGTTGGCCAGATGGTCATATGCAATGGGCGACAGGCCCCGCTTTTATTGCGGTTACGGGGCAGGCGGTTATGTGACTATCGGGGCGAATGCCTCCTGACGCCGCAATACCTGTGACTGTCGCTTTTGAAATCATTTGGCTTTGTTGCGTTTGCGCATCTCGGCGCATAGGGCTTTTGCTTTTGCGCTTGCTGCCTCATGCACCAACAATTTTCTCTCAGCCTTTAGTGCTGCGATTTTCTTGTCGATGGTGTCAAGGGCGGGTGAGTGAAGTCGGAAGCATGTCATAAGGTTATGGGCGAACGGTGAGATTCCATAAGCCGGTCTGTGCGATTGCGTAACCGAGCCATATAATTCCGTTCCAAAAGTTGTGCTGGATGAGGGCTTGGTCGATGGCCACGGCGAAATACATGAAGCCGACGAGAGCGATGAGGATGGCGGATGTCATTTGTCCAGACCGCCGGCGTGATTCGTTGCTCCCTCCAAGATCCTAATGCGCTCTGCTTGGTGTTTTATTTTATCCCGCGCCCGGTCGCGTTCTTCGGTGGCGATGGCAAATGCATCCCTCACCTCGGCGCTCACGTCTTTATATTGTTTTAAAAGTTCCATTGCGGTTTGGAAAAGCTCTCTTGCTTCGTTGCGCTCACGCTCCAGTTTGCGCGCCATGTCCGCTGAAACAACGGTGCCGTCATGCAAAGCAGCGGCGTCCGTTGCGGGTGTGTCGCTCACGCCGCCACCACCCTTTCCACTTTATTAAGGGCGCAGCGGAGGCGGTCGGCTTCCAGCATAGCGGCGTTGGCGAGGTTCCGCGCCTCGTCGCGCTCTCGCATGGTTTGCAGTTTCTCCTCACGCTCAAGACACAGTTCAGAATGATGAGGGTGGCAATCTCTTGTTTGAAACGTGCCACAAACCCACCACGTTCTGCCTGTTTCTTTTGCGTAATTTGTCTGTTCTTCAACTTCTGGCGAACCGCATCTTTGGCAAGTTGTCATAATGCTAATTTGGTGCTAATTTGTGGTTGGTTAGTTGTTGCAATGCCTCCCGCGCCTCGTCGCGCTCTTTAATCAAATCACGCAACGCCGCCAATCCCTTGGCAAACTGTTCATTGCATTGAGTGTCTTTGACACCCAGCAATTCCTCAAGTTCTACCCGCATTCCCAACTTCTCTTCTGCGCGCATTTTCCACCGCTCGCGCTCCACAATAGCCTCCATCATGCTTTTCCGCGCCTCATCGCGCTCGCGCTTCAGCCGCTCCATCTCGCTAATTGCAAAGTCGCGCTGGTCCTCAAGATTGCGGATGTCCAGCATCAGGCATTCGCGCATGGTGGTGTATTCGCTTACACTCTTACTGGATTCTGCATTTTTCACTGGTCAGTAAGAAGGTGTGCTTTCAGTAAGGCAAGCGCCTCGTCACACGATTGAAGTGCCTTGTTGCGCTCGCAGACGAGTTTTTCCTCGCGGTCACATGATCTCCAAAGTTTTCTGCGGAAACGGTCGGATTCCCATATGGCGGCGTCAGCGAGATTTCGGGCGGCGTCTCGCTCGCGCTCCAGTTTGCGGCACAATTCAGCCAACTGCTCTGCGCTGTCGTCGAAAGGGACGCAATCGTGGAGCTGGTTGTCTAACACCAAATCTGTTTCGGGCGTGTCGCTCACTTGTCCCACCCTTTCCTCAAAAATCCAAAGTCTCGCGGCTCCGTCACTTCAACGGCGAACTCCCCGCAGATGCCGCATTCGCCATAGTGCCACGTTGCGAAGTGCGGGCTGGGCGTCGGGTTGTTGCCGTGGAGGCAGCCGCATGTCTTGCAGATCCAATCGGGGTATTGCTTGCGGAAGATGCGGACATAGTTGCGGCGATAAGCTTCACCATTCACCGCACGCAGCATGTCTCCTTTGCCGGCGCTCATCGTTTGGTGTCCTCCCAAAACACTTGGCGGTAGTGTTCTTCAATCTTTGCCATGTTCTCTAAGGCGCCGGGTTCGGCGACAATGCGCTCAAGATCCCAGCTCATGGGCATGTGCTTGAGTCGGGCGCGGGCCTCAATGCGGATGTCGCGGGGAATGCGCTTGATCTTGCTAGAGACGCATAGCTCCGACAGGAAATGTCGGGCCATGGCGATTGCTCGGGCTTGTTCAAGCGGGGTGCTCATCGGCGGGCCTTGGCGGTCTTCGCGCTTTGCTTGAATGCTTTGGCGGTCGGCGCGCCGGCCGATCCCGGCTTGCGCATTTTTTCTCCGCTTCCGGCGGCGGTGCGGGCCTGCTTGGCATTGATGTTGGCGTATAGTCCTTTTTTCATGGTTATTCTTCGTTGTTGTTGTTGTTTCCGTATCGAATTGCCCAAGCGAACATCCCGCCGTAAGCAGCGAGGGCGCCTAAGATCACGCCGACAGCAAGGCCGATGAGGATGTAGCCGGCGGCTGTCATTCGTGGACGCGCCTCCATTTGTCTTTCCACATGCTGCGCGCCATGACGGTTGATTTTTCGGCAACAGCTTCCTCGCTCATGTCGGGGCAGACATGGTGCATCAGTTCGTGCAAGACCGTGTCCAGCTCGTCGGTTCCTGACTGCCGGGGGTCAATGTAAACCTTGCCGTCACCCATGGTCATCCCGTCCGCTTTTTCGCGGCCCAGCTTCTTGCGGACAATGGCGATGGTTTTGCGGGGCGGCATATCAATCCTCTTGCGTGCTGCGATGGGAGGACTGGCGCGGGTTGTCAAAGCAGTTGCGCATGGGGTTGCCACGGAAGTCGTGCCACCAATCATGCTGGGAGCATGTTTCGATGGGCGACTCGTTGGCGTTGTCGGCATCGAACTGTTCTTGGTTCATAGCCCCGCCTCCTTGGCGCAGATGTCGAGGGCCGGGTTGGTTTTGCGGCGTGTCTCAAGCTCGGCTTGGAATATCATAAGCGCGGCGGGCTCAGGTGACCCCCACGCAGCGCACCAGCCCAGCGCCCAGACTAGGTCTAGCGTCATCTGTGAGCTAAACATCAGGGCCGAGACAATGGGGTCTTTGTCGTTCATGCGGCCTCCTTAAGTGTGCTAAACACCGGCTGGCGGGGGTCGTATCCCTTGATGTGACTCCAGAGGATGGCGGCGGCTTTGAATGCCTCCCAATGCGGAACGAGCGATTGATGCTGATAGCCGTCAACCCGGCCGATCTCCGTGGTCGAGATGTAGACGTTATACGCCTTGACGTGCGGAAGCATGGCCTCGCCGTAATGCGCCACCGCATAGGCGGCGAGCTGCATACCTTGCGTGTCGTAGGGCTTGCAGACTTGTTTGGGCTTTGTCTTGCGGGTCTTGTAGTCGATGACAACGGGGCCACCGTCCGTGTCGTAACCTAGAACATCGCAGCGACCGGCGTAGCCGTATTCAACGCTGACCAATACCTTCTCAATCTTGTCGTAGGTGATCTTGGCCTGCTTCTTCCACTCAACTACGGGCCCGACATAAGGCCACATTGACTCGGGCACTGCGTCGGGGCCCTCGGTGAGCAGCTTCTCCAGCGCATCATGCACCTTGCTGCCAAGGTCTGCGGCACCCGCAACCTGCGTGTGGCTGGCGTTGATGATGCGCTCGGTGTAGTACTCCAACGTCTCCTCGCCTGTCGGCGGGCTGGCGAATGCGGCGGCCGCTACCTGCCCAGCCTTCCAGTTCATCAGCGCCGGCTTGGCGACGATGTCCGTGATCCCGGTGACAGAGGGAAGCAGGTTGAGTTTCTTGGCGTCGGCCAGCGTGGTGTCGCGCATGCCGCTGCCGTCTGCCTTCTGCACCTGATGAAGCGGAGTGCCGTCCGGCTTATACCAGTGGCCACCGCCCATGTTTTTGTTTTCAACTAAGATTGCCATATAATTTGTGTTAGGGTGGGGGAGCGAGATGCGTGTCCCGCTCCCCCGGTTTCGTTATGTGTTTAGGCTTTTCTGCCAGATGTATGTCCCGTTGGCTGTTTCTTGCAGGCGCACCGCTTTGTTCGCCTTGCGCGCGTCTTCCTCATACTGCGGGATCATGTCCTGCTCGCAGGCGTCAAACGGGCCGGCGAGGCAGGTGAACCCATCTTTGCGCGGCTCGCAGTTGGCAACGTGGCTGGCCATATTAAAACGGAATCTCTGGGCCGCTGTTGTTGTCGACAAAGTCTTCGACCTTCGGGACTTTGGATTTCAACTCTTCCATCACTTCCGAGATGGCCTCGATTCTGATGTATGTGTTGCCCTTTTTGTTCAGCGCCTCGATGAGCGTTAGCTGCGCCTCCTTCCCCTTGAGCTTGGAAGAGTCAAGCCCGTCTTTTGGCGATTCCCCCATCCACGATGTAAGGAACTTACGCAAGTTTGATTTTTCGTGTAGGCTGATCGGCATGGCCCGGCTCGTAATCTTGCGCAGCGACCCGTCCTTGCACTTGACGCCAAAGATGAACGTTTCATGGTTCTTGTATTCGTAGTCGTCTTCGTTTTCCGAGCCGTATGGGCGCTCATATATCAAGACTCGGTCGTTGAACGTATCGACCACGTCGAGACAGACGGCGAGGTGCATGCCCTTTGGCGGCGGCTCTCCAAGATTGGAGAACGCCGATGTTTTTGGTGTTGTTAGTATTGCCATTTTATTTATGCGTTTGTTTGTGTTGTGTTGTGTGCTTGTTGAGCAACGAAATCTGAATGCGAGATGAGCGTGAGAAGGTCGGAGAACCGGAGGGTGGCCAGCGCCTCCTCGTTGTTGCGCTTGTGGCCAACGACAGGGAAGGGCTTGGCGCCGGCATCGCGGACGGCTTGCGCCATCCAATCTTTGATTTTGACCACTTGGCAGAACTTGATCTCCCAATGGAAGTCGGGGAGCTCCGGGACAACTACGTCAGGGCTGTCTGTGCCTCCGCTGAACTGCTGCCCACGGCGGGCCTCAAAGCCGGCCTCGCGGAACATGTCGCGGAACATGCGCTCTCCTCTGGCTCCTTTTTGGCGGCTATTCATTGAGCGTAGAGTTGATGTATGAAATGCTTTGCTGCTCATCGGCGGGCATAGAGGACTCGTCTGTGAGGCGGGTAATCTGCGCCACGTCAAAGCGGGTCCACTCGGGATGCCAGACCATTTGCATCGTGCCGGTCTTCCCCTCGCGGTGCTTGGCGACATCCCACTCGGCGGGCTGCGGGTCAGATCCGTTGTCGGTCTTGTCGTAGTAGCCGGCGCGGAAGATGGTAGTAACGATGTCGGCGTCCTGCTCCAAGCTGCCGGAATCGCGCAGGTCGGAGAGCTTCGGGCGGACATCTGTGCGCAACTCACTGGCGCGGTTGAGCTGGGCGGCGGCGATGACCGGGATGTCCAACTCCATCGCCATCGCCTTGAGCCCACGGCTGACCATGCCGACCTCGTTCTCGCGGCTCTTGACCGTTGCCCCCGCCACGCGGATGAGCCCGAGATAGTCCACAAGTATGACCTTAATGCCGCGCTTGCGGACCTCCTTGCGGGCTCTAGCCCTCAACTCGTAGATTGTGGGCGCCTCGCCGTCGTCAATGAATAGCGGCTGCTCGGCCAACTGCGCGCCCTCAGACATGATGCGCCTCTGCTCCTCGCGGCCTATGGCGCCATTGCGCAAACGGGTGCTGCTCACCTTCGCCCTTGCGCAAATGATGCGCTTCATCAGGTCGTTGCGCTTCATCTCAAGGCTGTAGCAAAGCGTTTCGATTCCGTTGGCGACCATGCGGTCGGCAATGTTCATGAGCATGGCGCTCTTGCCCATGCCGGGGCGACCGGCGACCAAGATCAACTGACCGCCGCGCAAGCCTCCGGTCATGCGATCAAAATCGCGGTAGCCGGTGGGGATGCCCCTCGGCTTGCCCTTCTCCAAGATGGCGCGCTCCATATCGACCATGACGCCGTGGATCATCTCGCTGGCGGCCACCGCAGAGTCACGCTTGCCGCCCATGTCGATGCCAAGGATGCTTTCGCCGGCCTCGGCCAGCGCTTCCTCGGCGTTGGTGGAAAGATCCTTGGCCGACAGCAGCATTTTGTTTGCGGCCACAATGATGCGGCGGCGGGCCATGTAGTCGCGCAATATCGCAACGTGATACCCCATGTCCCGACCGCCGCAGCTCCCATACATCTCGGTCAATACGCCGGGACCGCCGACCGACTCCATCTCGCCGCGCTCGTTTAGGCGCTGCGTGACGGTCAACAGGTCGGGCGATCCTCCGCTTGCGCGGATGGCGATGATCGCCGAGAGGATGGTTTGGTGCGCTGGGAGGAAAAAGTATTCGCCGGAAAGCTCATCCCACTCGTCGATCACGTCGGAATGCAGCATGAGGCTGCCAAGGACGTAGCTCTCGGCGGTTGTGTCGTGGGGCATCATGAGAAGCTCCCGTCGTCATCGTCGTTGTTCGATATCGCAACCAACGCAAACAAGGCGCAGGCAACGACCAAAAGCGTGCTGATAAGATATGGGCTCATTACGACTAAACACGTTTGTATGCTAACGTGTGCTGTCTGGCAACAAAGAAGTTTCAGAAATTTTTACCGCTGCTCTGCGGGCCCAAAAACGGTCGCACGCCACCCGCACCGAGCGGAGCAATCGCTCCGTCTCGGGCGAGGGGGTGCCGTCTGGCCGGAAGACAAGAATCTCTCCGTTCCTGCGAGGGGCGCATTCGTCCAGCACGTCGCGGAGATGTTCCGGGTCTCTCATGATGCGGTCGCAGTCATGGCCTCACACTTTGCCTCCATTGCGTCTGCGCTCAACGGGGCGCAGCGCATGAGGGCATCGCGCAGAACCCTTCGGTTCCTCTTGAGGTTGGCGACCTCCGCGACCAGCTCGTTGATGAGGGCGGCTTGGCGGCTGGATTCAGCCTTGTAGAACTCGGCCTCGGGCGCGAGTGAATTGCCAAAGCCGACCTCACCGACGATGTATTCCGGGTTCATCGTTTGTCGTCCAGCAACGCGTCAATCATCTGGTCGATGGCGATCAGCGATCCGATGGTGTCTTTAATCATCTGCCGAAACTCGGCGACGTTCTGGGATTTGTTTGTCGTTGTTTTCCGCTTCAACGTGGAAGCGGCCTTCTGGGTGGGTTTGTTGGTTTTCATTGGGATACTGGACATTTGTATAGATAGGGGTAGGACATCCGCTGTCTTTGGGTAAGTATGCGGTTGACGAACTGATAGGCGAGACGGTGGGGGGGGCAACCATTTCTTGAGTCTTGGGTGAAGATTGTTAGATGGCGTCTAGGAGCTCCCAGTTGTTTTCGGGGCGGTGGTCTAGGGCTGACTGTCTTGTCATCTTTTTGCGCAGGATCGGCGGGGTGTAACTTGTGCTAGTGCGATCGCCTAGCTCCTCGCGGCTATAAAACAGCCAAGAGTTAGTTTCTCGCAGGTAGGCCGCTAATACATCAAAGGCTGTTGAGGAATACGGCTTGTCGCGTGTGTTGCTTGTTTTAATCAAATAAAGATTGTCGCGGGCTTTCCAAGTAGCTGTCTTGACTTGCACCACAGCGCATCGAGCCCTTTCTGGGCGCTTGATAATGAAGTCAAAGTCAGGGGCGCCGCCGCTGTTGATAGCTACAAGCCACCCTCGCTTGCTCGCCTCTAGGTCAAACGCCTTTTCGCTGATGTTGCCAATGCGATTGAGGTCTTTTTTAGGGCCAAGCTCAATGACCGAACCCTCCGTGACCGGAGAGTGCTCCCCATCTGCCATCGCAAACATGATTGACTGCGTCATTCCCCTGCAACCCTCCGAATCTCGGCCAACTCCCTATCCCACGCAGATTGCGCGACGTTGCCCGCTACGGCCTTTTTAACTTGCATGGGTACATCGTCCTTGGCTTTTCTGACAAAGGCCATAAACTGCCTCCTGCTGGCATCCTTGCCCTTCTCGCGGCACCAGACCACGCAGCGGTCGAAAAGGCGCGGGATGTTGATGTGGGAATACTGAGCGGCGAGGCGGGTCATCCACTCCTCATCGGTCAGGCCCCTACCGAGAACGTCCTCGCGTTTGCGCACCAAAGTCCGTTTTCCAATCTCAGAAGGCAGCGAATTGGATTCTTTGACTACGGCGAGCTGGGGCGGCTTGTCCGCCCCTGTTTGTTGTTCGCTGTTTGTAGTATATTTGTTCTTTATATATATGGGGGGACATTTTTGTCCGTGCTTCTCTGTAGAGGTTTCTTTGCGCCGACATAAATGTCCGGTAACTCGGACAAAAATGTCCGGTAACTTTAGGCGGAAATCTCGGGACCGACGCCGGCCATCTTGCCAGCGAGACTCGCGGACAATCTCCAGAAACCCGTCCTTCACGCAAAGCTGCACGCAGCGCCGAACCTGACGCACCGACATGCTGCACATATCCGCTAGGGTGTTCTCATCTGCCCAACACTCGTCGCTGCCGGCCGACACAAACTCAGCCAAGCAAAGCAGGAGCAGCTTGTTGCCGTTCTTGGCTGGGCAACGGTGGACCGCCCGACGCGCGGCTTGGCTCATCGGACAATGCCCTCCTTGGCCCAGATCACAATGCTTTCTTTCATGTCAGCGATAAAGCCGTCCACGTTGCCATCGGCCACGGCCATCAGGTCAAACCTCTCGTAACAGTAATCCCGGCAGAAAGCGCCAGCCGGCCACTCGCCAGTCTTGTTGGCAATCTCACACGCCTTCGTGTCAACAGTGTTGTCGCTGGGAACCCCAAGCAAATCTAGGCATAAGTCAAAAACATCAAGGAACGAATAATCCCATGTCGCATACTTCTCTACGGCATCGGCAAACTCGTTCATCTTGCGGTCGTGCTGAGCCTGCGCCAACAGCAGAATCCTTGCGCACTCCTCGTTGCTCATCACAAAGCCCTCCGCTTCCACTTGGGACCACGTTGTTTTGTATCAAATACTAGAAACCCGTCGCTGTCGGCATGCGCATACTGACAGATGATCGAAGACCCAGCCGGCCACTCTGCCTGACTGTGAACTCCAACCTTAACAAGCTCCGACCAACCAGTGACGGACGCCCAAATAAAATGCTTATTAAGCATCTGCCGGTTGCTCACCCTTCCCGGAGCCTCGTCGCCCTGCTTCCACCCAACCTGCTTGGCAACCTGCTCCGCAAGTGCCTTCTCGTCGTAGGGTGGCGGATCAGCCGGCTCAGGGCCAACTGTAATCGGCGCCTCTGGCGGCCAACGCGTGGACGACCATTTCGTTGAGGTCACCGAAATGGTCGAAATCGGCAGCGGAGCGCTGATCGGCTCGTCTTGGGGCTGACTGTGCTCTACAGTCGGTCGTATGTGCTGGGCAAACAACTGCTTCAGCTTGTCGCGGCTGGCTTTTAGGGTGGTTTTCATAAATACTGGCTAAACGTAAAGTGTCGTTTCGTGTTAGGTAATGTGTTGTGGGTTAGGTGCTTTTAGAGAAAATTTTGTCGTCGTTTGATGAATCGGGGTATGATGTCCTAGAAGAAGAGCGAACCCCCTCCCCCCCGGTGCTGGCGGGGGGGGGCGGTGGCAGAAACGGGGCCTCCACCGGCTCAAAAACTGACACACCGGAGGTATCAACAGTGTCGGAACACTCAACAGCACGCGGCTGTTCACCGCTTGGGCGATCCGCCAAGGCAGGAGCCGGGGCCGGTGATCCTTTTGGCGCGGCCGTCCGGCTGGCATTACCCATTGCAACCGGCACCGAATCAATCACGACACCATCGACAACGTCCGACCATTCATCCACGGCAGGCGCCGAAAGCACTTCAACTCGGCTTGTCGCACCACCTGACAAAAGTTCAGCTTTCTCTGTTGCTATCGCCGACAGAACCGAGAGGGCCTGATCTTTCATTTCGGGCAGCCGGTCCACAAGTTCAGCGGTCCCGAGAGCCGCGAGCGTTCGCCAGTTGTTCGCCGTGATATCTCGTGCGCTGGCTAGTAGTTCCGGCCGGTTGCGGATCAATGCGGCGACCGTGTGATAGCTGACCCCAAGCTCTTTGCAGATGCGCGTTACCGGGACGCCGGCAGAATGTGCGGCGGCTATGGCCTGCGCCCTGTCCTCTGGTAGCGTCAAGCCGGTTGCGCCTGACATTCTGAAAATGGGCGGCTTCTCTGTCGGCGCCTCTTCCGCGACCGTTACCACCGCAGATTCTTGGGCCTTGGCGGGCCCTGTGGCGCGTTTTCTAGGTGCCTTGGCTGTCTTGGTATGGCTGGCCATACTAGGAGACAGGAGAGGGGACCGGCTGGGCTGTTGCCGTGTAGAATCTGGCAAGTTCGGCCGTGCTTATGAGGGTGCAACGCAGGGACGGCCGAGAACAGCGGATTAGACCCTTTGCCAAATATCGGTTAAGAGTGTTTCGGCTTACGCCGATGCGCTTACATGCCTCGTTTGGGCGCAGGTATTCAACCGGGTTGGTGCTCATTGGTTCACGTTGTAACAGAACCGCACACAATGAGCAACAGGAACTTTTGACGGGGATACGCGAGATTGTCCTTGACGCAACGGGAACGGGTGCGACCGTTGGCAATGTCATGACAACCAACACACACCGCCGCACAAGGAACGCGTATGACGAGGTATGGAATACCCGAGTTAGCGCGGGCACGAAAAAAGCCTTCTTGCGTATCGCAACAGACCAAGGCAAAGACCGCTCAGAAGTGGCGCGCGAAGCGTTCGCGTGGTTCTTGTCCTGCTACGAAGCGGCAGGAGATCGCTTGTTGTCTGACATAGAAAGGGCGGCGGCGCTGGCGTCAATTAAACTGGCTCATTCGCGCGTGTCGGAAGCGCTTGGGCAGCAGGCCAACAGGTAGGGCGAAAAATTATTTTGACTACTACGCACTTTTTTCTTGCATGTTGTAACACGTTGCGCCACATTGCGCACGTTATGACTACAAAAGGCACAAACGGCCGCGCGGATTTCGGCGCGGGTTTTCTCACCTTCTGCGGCGAAGTTTTCGCCGTCCTTCTCATCTTCGCCTTGGGCGTTTTGCTCTTGGCCCTGTAAAACACAAACACACACAACAAACCACACACACAAGGAGACACACATGAAGACACTTGAATATTACAAAGAACAAACCACACGACCGGGCATGTTTGAGGGGGAATCCCCGCTTACGGTGTTCATTTGGGAGGAATCGCTTAACGGTTGCTTGGACACGTTAAGCGACGAAGAAAGCGGAGGAACATGGGCGCAAGGCATTAGGCTGACCGGATCGGAAATGGAGGCATTCGGCACGAAAATCCCAGAATGGGCCATCGTGCAGGATTCGCAAGGGTTCGTTATGTCAATGCCACGCGACCGCTTCGACTGTTGGAAAAGTTGACCCACCGAAACCGCTCCCGGTTCGCCGGGGGCGGCACGGTGTGCCAACCGGCCGCCAACTAACAAACACAACACACACACAAGGAGACACAATGAAACAAACATTAACAACATCGGACATTGCAAGACAGTTGCACGAAGACAAAAGCGCGGGCTGGTCCTATTCCGGCGCGCTTGCGCTGGCAGAATACTTGGAAGAGATCGAAGACGGCACCGGCGCTGAGATGGAATTCGACCGCGTAGCAATCCGCTGCGACTGGAGCCAATACGAAGGCTTGCGCCAATGGGCGGAAGACTATTTCGGATCAATCTCAGCGTGGGAGTCCGCGCTTTCCATTGAGGAAGACACCCTGCCGGACGATGTGGACGACAAGATTCGCGAATATATCAACGACCGGGGAACCCTGCTGGAGTTCGACGGCGGGATCATCGTTTCTTCGTTCTAATCGAGGCGCACACAATGAAAGGCACAATCAAATCATCCCCGCGCCCGACAACGCTTGCAGAATTGATGGAGGCCACCGCTCCCAAGCTAACCCGTAAACAGGAGCGCGAAAACGCCGACAGGCGCAACCGCGCCTTGACCGTCCTTGCGCAATACGCCAAGACCGCAGGATCAGAGGATGAGGCCGCGCCGCTTTGGGCGGCCGACCTTCTGGCCGACGTCCTGCACCTTTTGGGCAAAGCGGTCTTTGGCAAGTGCTTGAGAATCGCTCGCATGCACTACGAAGCCGAAAGCCGGGGGCAAGAATGACAACCGGCAACCACACACACGACCGGCCAATGGTCAACTGGTGCCAATACTGGCAAATGATGGCCGCCCGATCCACCGAAACCGGCCCGCCATGGTGGGCAGTGATGGCTGCGAGGATCAGACAAATGATGACACACAAGACCCGCAACGCCTCTTGACGCCCGACACTGGCGCCCGCTTAATGGCAGGCGCCAGCACGGACGGCAAAACGCTACCCCGGCCAGTGATGGCCGCCAAACACAACAAAAGGAGACACACAATGAATACAGACGAACAAAATGATGCAATATGGGCACAAGTAGAGGCGGAATGGCCGCGCCCATTGGGCGGGTTTGAGTGCGAGGATGACGAAGACGCACGCCGCGCCTTTCAGGAGCGCCGGTTTGTGGAGTTAGTTCAAAACGCATTGGCCGCCAAACACACAAAGGAACACATGAACAAACTAACCAAATGGGAGCAGCTTGTTGAGCTGTTCCAAAACGAGCCCGAGATCCATCTAGATGTTGAGGTCGATCCCGGCACGCACAGCCAAGCCTACCGCTTGCACAATGGCAAAGACGGTGAGGAGTGGCAGGAGTTTTGTGCCGGCACGCTCGACACCACACTGGAAGACCACAAGGGAGACGTGATCTATGCCGACGAAGTTGCGGCCGGTCTGCTCTCAATCTCAGGCGGATTCCGTGGGGATCTCGCGGGCATTACCGACTACAAAAACCTAGCGGCTGGAATCAAAGCGTGATGGCCGCAAAACACACACAAAGGAGACACATGAAAACAGAATCAGAGATCAAGGCCGCACGCGAGTTGCACAAGTCGCTCGCCGAAGCATGCAAGACATCCAACGCGAAAGACGCGAGCGCCACACTATGCAACGAAGACGGCGGGCCAGTGGACAACCTGCCGGATTCCGAGTTAGCCAAAGCGGCCGAGTTGTATGTTTCGCTCAACTTCATCCCGTGGGCAGAGGGCGTTCGCACCATGACAGAATCGGGGCGGCGCGAGATGGCCGTTGAGCAAGGCACGCTTGACGCTATCCAGCGGCTTGCCGAGACACACGGCACGCTTGGGGAACAATACCACATCGACAGCATTGACGGCACCGGCTACGGTTGGGACGTGACGGCGAAGGTGATGGCCGGCGCATAGCTTCGCCCGCATCAACGCCTAAACACTTCGCCGCTCACCGCACCGTGGCAGGGGCCGACCGCCTTTGTCCCGGTGCGGGCCGGTGATGGCCGCCGCACCCACCGAATGACACCTGCGCAAAGCAAGCCCGACCGGCATGCCCCTGTGGTTAGGGGGGCGATTATTGGCCTCGCTTGTGGTCGATTTTTCGGCATCTCCGATCTTAGCAGCTATCTTAGCAGCCGGGTTAATTGACCGAATGACACCTGCGCAAGCACACGCCAATCAAACAGGCAATTTTACTCTGTTGTCCGCAAATCCGCAGAGGATTATGAGCCGCCTGCTCTAACCGTTGAGCTACACCCCCGAATGCTGTTCCTCTCTGTAAATGCGTAACACAGTTGACCCACGTTGTGCGACAAAACCCCATATTTCTGCACATGGTTTTGACACCGTGCTTGACACCTTTTTGACACCGCGTATTTTAACGGCGTAATGGCAACCAACTGCATGAAAGTCAAACTATTCAAGCTGGGAATAAAAGGAACCTGCTTCGTCCGCAACGGCGGATGGTGGCTGAGATTCAATGATCCCGGCACGCGGAAGATGCGACGGGTCAGCCTCAAGACCACGGACGACAAGTTGGCAAAACAAAAGGCGACCATGTTCCTAACCATTGCAGCAGAGCAGGGGATGTCCAAGCTCAAAGCCGTGGCCGGCCTGCGCAATGAGTCTCCAACCATCGGCGCCTTGATTGCCCACTATGAGAAGGTGAGCGATTGCGACTCTGGACACCGGAATGTCGCGGCGCTTCTCCGAGTGGTAGCAAGAGCCAACGGCTGGGACACCGGCGACCGTCGCACCATGAGCGAGGCAGTGAAGGCCAAGGTGATGGCCGTCCGGTCCACCGAACTGACCGCAGAGACCGCCGTAGCCTACCAGCGGGCCGCTGATGGCACAAATACCTACACCAAGGGCACCACATTGGCCGGGGCCAAGGCCGTCTTCGCCCATACCAAGGACTGGATCGGCTTCCCGTTGCCAAACCTGACTGGGTTCCTCAATACCAGCAAGGAGGCGAGGCAGAAGTATGACCCCAACAGCTTTCAGCACATAGCCAAGGACACTCTGGGCGCTATGGAGCAGGACAGCCGCACCGACAAACTGATCCGCCGCGCCTTCATCTGCTGCCGCTACCTTGGAATGACGCCCAAGGAGGTAAGCTACGCCCGCCGCACTTGGATTGAGAGCCGTCCGAGCGGGCAGACCATGTGCATCCGCGAACGCCGGGATCAGGCATTTACCCTAAAGACAGGCGGCGCCCGCGAGCGCGACATTACCCTGCCGCCGTGGATGGCCGACGAACTGCTGACCGCTGACGATTACCTGCTACCCTACGGGACGCCTTTTCTGCGCTACAACTACATGCTGCGCGTATTCAACCTATGGGTCCGCCGCTTCATCCCTGACCGCAAGGGGGCTGCCTACGAATTGCGCAAGCAAGCCGGCAGCGATTGGTTGGAGGGAACCGGCCAGATCAGCCAAGTGCAATACCTTCTTGGGCACAGCACGCCCACCACAACCTCCCGCTGGTATGCGACATGGCAGAAAGCCGTGTCCGTGCCGGCGATTTTCCAAGAGAGACCACTATGAAACTGATGACCGCAATAACCGCTGTCGCCTTGGTGATGGCCGCCACAGGCTGCGAAACAACCAAACAGAAAGAGGCGAGGGG
>Ga0114970_10001242_pt1 | contig 19061 bp, 19 predicted proteins | sample M_140205_XF_Meta_FD_87030 | JGI IMG/M metagenome (GOLD analysis project Ga0114970, IMG submission 87030) | Freshwater microbial communities from Lake Montjoie, Canada to study carbon cycling - M_140205_XF_MetaG | ecosystem: Environmental > Aquatic > Freshwater > Lake | place: Lake Montjoie... | reverse complement strand
GCGGAGCACCTCGGCCACACTGCGTTTATTGGGTTTTTCTACGTCGCTCACACCGCCCCCGGAAGCTATCTGCCGCCAAGCGAAGCGCCTGGGCTTTAGATCGGGACCTTGACGGCTCCGACCGGTCCCGTCCAGCGCAGCAGAGCCGAACGCAGGGTTTCGGGCGTCAACGGCTTGACCAGAAAGTCGTCCATGCCCGCCGCGAGGCAGGTGCAGCGGTCGTCCTCAAAGGCGTCCGCCGTGAGGGCCACGATCGGGGTGGTGATCCCCTTAGAGCGCAAGGCCCGCGTCGCGGCCGCGCCGTCCAGGCCCGGCATGCGCAGATCCATCAAGACAAGATCAAAGGTGCCCGCCGCCAGGGCGGCCAAGGCCTCCTGACCATTTGTAACGCGCTCAACCTCGGCACCTTCGCGCTCGATCAAAATGCGCGCCAGCATAGCGTTGATCGGATTATCCTCAGCCAGCAACACGCGCGCACCCTGGGCTGCGGAGGGCGCGATCCGTTCATCCTCGATCGCTATTTCGGTACTGGCCGCGCAGTTGGTCAATGCCGCAAGCACGCGCTGGGCCAGGGAGACCCGCCGCAGCGGCTTGATCAGATAACCCCGGAAGCCGGCCGCGCGGCGCAACTCGATCAGGGCGCGCTCCTCGGGGGCCAGCAAGATGATCGCGGCGCGCCCGATCGGCACCTGGATCGGGCCCATTTCATCGCTGAGACGCTCGTCGATGAGCAGAACGGCGTCAGGCGGCGCGAGCGCCAGCAAGGTTTCGATGGTCGCGGCCTGGACAGCGCGGCCACCGCTCGCCTCGATCTGGCGGGCAGCTGCAGCGCGGATGATCGGGTTGGGCGAGCCGATACCAACCGTCAGCCCAGCCAGCTCCCTGGCCGCGACCGGCGGGGCAACGGGGGCGAAATTGCCCTCGAAAAAGAATTCGGCCCCGCCGCTGGGCGCATCGCCGACGCCGACGGTGGAGTCCATCGCCTGCGCCAAACGCGCCACGACCGCCAGGCCTAGGCCGACGCCGCCGAGCTGTGAGCCATGGGCGGCGTCCATCTGCACGAAAGGCAGGAAAATCCTGGCTTGTGACTCTGCAGCCACGCCAGGACCGGTATCCTGAACCGATAGCCGCACCTGACCAGCGTCGGTCCGTTCGGCCAGCAGCAGGACCCCGCCTTCAGCGGTAAACTTGATCGCATTGCTGGCGAAGTTAAGCAGCACCTGGCGCAAGCGGCCTTCGTCGGCCAGGAACGACCCCAGCTCCGGCGAACAGGCCCATGCGATCTCCAACCCTTTTTCGTGGGCGCGCGGGCTCATCAGCTCGGCGACCTGTCGCAACAGGGTGGGCGGATGGACCGGCGCGATATGCAGGTCTAATCCACCGGCGCCCAGGCGCGTGAAGTCGAGCACGTCGTTGACCAGCGATAGGAGGTGATCCCCGCTCTGTTTGAGCGCTGTCACATAGGCGCGCTGTTCGGCGGTGAGGCGCGTGCCTTCCAGCAGACGCGCCATGCCCAGCACACCGTTCAAGGGCGTGCGAAACTCATGGCTGAGGGTGCCCAGCTGTTCGGCCGTGACCGCGCCAGACCCCTGCGACGATAGGGGTTCGTCCAGGTTCATCAGGCCATTATGGCCACCGCCCATTAACGACGGGTTCAAGCCCGGATCACGCTTCAAGCGTGGCTTCCAGCTTTAGGAATTCCGCGTTAGTCTGTTGCTAGATGACGGCCATCTGACCGCCAGCCTCGGGGTTAACAACATCTGTGGTCGTGACTACTTCCTGTTTCACCCCTTCCCGCAGCAGTCGGTCGTCGCCGATCTCAGCTGGACCTATTGAACCCCCTGCATGGACAAGCGGAACTCACAGCCATGAAACCCTACTTTCTCGCCTTTGCGGCGGCCGCCACTCTGATCGGCCCGGCCGCCAGCGCCCACATCGTCTTCGCCCAGCCCACCGCCGCCCCCGGCGGCTACGTCGGCGCGCTGCGGATCACCCACGGCTGCGGTGCCTCGCCGACCACTGCGCTCGCGGTGACCATCCCGGCCGGGATCGACAATGCCAAGCCTCAGGCAAAGGCCGGTTGGATCATCGAGATCACGCGGGAGCCGCTTCGGAACCCAACCCGCAGCGAAAGCGGGGCGGCGGTGACCGAACGGGTGAAGGCGATCACCTGGCGCGGCCGGTTGCCCGTCGACCAGTTCGACGAGGTCGGGCTTTCCTTCACAGTGCCGGCCAGCGTGGGGCCGCTCTATTTCCCAACTGTGCAGCGCTGCGAAGCGGGCGAGAACCGCTGGACTGATATTCCGGCCGCTGGGGCGAAGTGGACCAGCGTTCCCAGACCAGCGCCCGTGATCACCCTTACCGGTTCCAGCGGGGGTGCGGCCCCCATGCCTGGGATAGACATGGGTACGATGTCGGGGATGGCGCACTAGGGCGATTTAGAGCCCTGGGCTTGGCGCAGGGCCGCGAAGACCCCTCGCTCGTCGGCCCTGGCACGACACGCCCGTAGATCAGGGCCTAAGCCACATGCAGGCGGCGCACCATCACCGATCCTTCCAGATCGGTGATGGTGGCGGCGACAATACAGACACCAGCGGCAGCGCGCAGGCTCACGGCAAATTTTTCTTTATGATGCACCAGAACTCAGCACAACTTTGAGAAGAGCAAAAGAACAAAAAAGAAACATAGGGGTTTTATTTAGGGTTAACGTTGCGGAGGCTCGGCCGTCGAAGCCGCCGTCAATAACGGCTATCCGGCTAGTCGTGCTTCGATGGCGTCCCACATCAGGGCAGTGGCATCGACGCCGGTGAAGCGCTTGAGCTGCTGGGCACCGGTGGGGGAGGTAACGTTGATCTCGGTGCAGTAGTCGCCGATCACATCTATGCCCACAAACAGCAGGCCGCGCTGGCGTAGGTCAGCCCCGATCGTGGCGCAGATTTCGCGGTCGCGCGCGGTTAGCTCCACCGCTTCGGCACGTCCGCCGACATGCAGGTTAGACCGCACCTGGCCCGCCTGGGGCACGCGGTTGATCACCCCAACGGGTTCGCCGTTGACGATCAAGATGCGCTTGTCGCCCTGAGCGACCGCCGGCAGGAATTTCTGCGCGATCACCGGCTCGCGGTTTGAGGCGAAGAACAGCTCTAGCAAGCTATCGAGATTGGGATCGTCGGCCTTAAGCCGAAACACCCCGGCACCGCCATTGCCGTAGAGCGGCTTTAAAATCACGTCGCCGTGGCGTTGACGGAAATCGGCGATAGCAAGCGGATCGCGCGTGATCAAGGTCGGCGGCTGCAGGCCTGGAAAGCAGGTGACATAGAGTTTCTCGGGTGCGTTGCGCACCTCGGCGGCATCGTTGACCACCAGGGTCTGGGCCCCGATCCGCTCCAGCATATGGGTACTGGTGATATAGGCCATGTCGAACGGCGGGTCCTGGCGTAGCAGGATCACATCCATAGTCGAGAGATCGACGGTTTCCATCACGCCGTGCGTGGCATGGCGGCCCTGCTCGCGGCTGAGGTCAACCAGGTGGCGGGCGCGGGCGGTGATCTTGCCGTCTTCCTGCGCCATCTGGTCGGGGTGATAGGTCCACACCGTATGGCCGCGCAGGCGCGCGTTCTCGATCATCAGAAAGCTGGTGTCGGCCGACACATCGACCTGATCGATCGGGTCCATCTGGACAGCGACGCGGAGGGACATTCGGCAATCCTCAGACTTCAGCTATGCCGTGCAGTTATAGGGTTTTACGCCCAATCTCAAAGCCGCTCGGTTCAGCGTCCCTACCGTGCGCCCGCATCGTCGGGCCAAGCGTTCGGAATATGGTATGGCAAACGCCAGGGGGCGAGGGCGATCGTCGTGGCGGAAATTTGCCGTCCCTCCCGACGCAGATAGTCGCGCTGCGCTGAGCAAACCGCCTCAAGAGCGGTGGCAAGATCGGTACGATGCTTGACCTCGATGATGGCGAGGGTGCGATGCTTAGCGGCGGCGATTTCGATTTCACCCAACGCGGTTGGCACGCGAAAGCCGATGATCAGACAACCCTTCAACATCAGCCATAGGCCCGCCAGCACCTCATCGCGGCGACCGCGCCTACGGTTCGAAAAGCCCGGGCCTTCGCAAGGGGACTGGCCCGCTGAACCTTGCGCAAGCTTTGGCGGTTTAGCTTGGGGCCGCCACGCGACGAACGTCGGGTCATTACATCGCCTTGCGGGCCAGCGCTCGGGCATAGACCGCCTTACGCGGCAGGCTCAGCCGCTTAGCGATCTCAGACGCTGCCTCGCCGGGCGATAGCCGCGCCATGGCCTCGTCAAGCAAGGCGTCGGCATCTTCCACCGCGTGCGCCGCAGCCGCCAGCGGCGGACCAACCACGACAACGATCTCACCCTTCAAATTGTCCAGGGCTGGATCAGCTGCCATACTGGATAGAGTACCGCGATGCATAGTCTCGTGAAGCTTGGTCAGTTCGCGCGCCACCACGGCTGGGCGATCCCCCAAGGCCTTGGCCATGGCCGCCAGACTGGACGACAGGCGCGGCGGGCCTTCGAAGAAAACCAATGTCGCCGGAACCTGCGCCAGCTCAGCGAAACACCGGTCGCGCGCCGCGCCCTTGGGTGGAGGAAACCCAGCGAACAGAAAACGTTCTGACGGCAGACCGGCGGCCACAAGGGCTGCGAGGACGGCACTGGCACCTGGTAGGGGATAGACCGCGGAACCCTGGGCCAGGGCGGCGGTTACCAGGCGCGCGCCGGGATCGGACACCAAGGGCGTGCCCGCGTCGCTGCACAGGGCAATGCGCTCACCGGCCGCCAAGCGTTCCAGGAGTTTGGGCAGGGCCTTGGCGACGGCGTGCTCGTCAAATCTCTGCATCGGCTTGGACAGGCCATAGGCCGTCAGCAGCTTTGCGGTGACGCGGGTATCCTCAGCCAGGATCAGATCGCATCCCGCCAGCACATCGAGCGCCCGCAGGGTAACGTCGCGCAGGTTACCGATCGGCGTGGCGGTCACATACAGGCCAGGGGCAAGGTGAGCGTCTGAAAGTGGTGGCGGGGCCGGACGGGCCAAAACTTACCTCTTCTCGTCGAGTCGGTTCACGCTACCTCGCTCGCTGCAAGAGCGAAGGTTACACGATCCAGCACTAATCGACCAATCTTGGTGGCAATGAGCCTACCGTCCACCAGTTTGATCAGCCCGTCGGTCAACGCGTCCTGCAGCCTTGGCGACTGGGCCGTAAGGTTCAAGGGCCCCAGTACGGCGAGCGGGACGCCTGCGTCGGTGCGAAGCCCCATCAACAGCCGCTCCTGCGCCACGGCGAGAGCATCGAGGCGCTCAGGCGAATCGAAGCCCAGTCCAGTGGATGCAACGCCGGTGATGTAGTCGGCGACGCGCCGCCGCCCCTGGGTGGCGATGCGACCATCCGCCAAGGTCAACCGACCATGCGCACCGGGCCCCACCCCGACGTAGTCCACGCCCTGCCAGTAGGCCAGGTTATGCCGCGAGCGTGCCGCCGCACCACGGGCGTGATTAGACACTTCGTAGGCATCAAAACCGGTCGCGGTGAGCACCGACTGTGTGACTTCGAACAGATCGGCGGCCAAGTCGTTTGGTGGCGGCAAGACGGTTCCGCGCTGGGCGGCGCGGGTCAGGGCGGTGCCGTGTTCGAAGGTTAGCTGGTAGGGCGAGATGTGTTCGGCACCCAGCGCGGCGGCCAGGGTCAGCTCGGCCTGCCATGCCGCCGCCGTCTGGCCGGGCAAGGCGTAGATCAGGTCAAATGAAACGCGCGGAAACGCGGCCAGACCGGCATCGATTGCGCCCCTGCCCTGCGCGGCATCGTGGTTACGGCCCAGGAACCGAAGCGCAGCGTCGTCCAGCGACTGCACCCCGAGCGAGAGGCGTGAAACGCCAAGGGCTGCAAACGCCGCGAAGCGCGCCGCCTCGGCATCTGTAGGGTTAGCCTCCAGCGTGATCTCGATGTCGTCGTCGGGGGTCCAGAGCGCGCTGACGTGCGCGATGATCGCCGCCACCCACGCCGGTTGCATCAAAGATGGCGTGCCGCCCCCCAAGTAGATCGACGTCAGGCGACGCGGCCCGGTCAGGACCCGCTGCCCCTCCATATCCGCCAGGATCGCCTTTGCCAGAGCCTCTTGCTCGGCTTGGCTGCGGTCGCGCACTACGTTAAAATCGCAATAGGGGCAGATGCGGGCGCAATAGGGCCAGTGCACATAGAGCGCTAGCGCCGGCGCGAGATCAATCAAACAAAGCGGCCTTCAGCTTGGCGAAGGCCAGCGCCCGGTGGCTGATGCCGTCCTTATGCAGGGCTTCCATCTCGCCATAGGTCATCTCATAGCCGTTAGGCTGGAAGATCGGGTCATAGCCAAAGCCGTGCGTGCCCCGACCTGGGAACACTAGCTCACCATGCACCAGGCCTTCGAAGGCCGCCACATCGCCATTGGGCCAGGCAACGGCCAAGGCACTGACAAACCAGGCGTGGCGGGCGCTCGATCCGCTGTCTGCGAGCTTGCGCTCCACCTCCGCCATGGCGGCGTCGAAGTCCTTTTCAGGACCCGCCCACCGGGCCGAATAGATTCCTGGGTCGCCATTCAGGGCCGCAACGCACAGGCCTGAATCGTCGGCAAGGGCAATGTGCCCGCTGGCGTTTGCGGCGGCGCGGGCTTTCAGGATCGCATTGCCCATGAAGGTGGATTCGGTCTCATCGGGCTCCGGCAAGCCCAAGGCACTGGCGGCCAGGAGCGTGAACCTGCCGTCAAGCAGGGCACCGATCTCCACAGCCTTACCCGGATTGTGGGTCGCGGCGACAAGGGTCAGACCGGCGGGAAGCGACAGGGACATGGCGGGCTCACAGCAAGGGATCGGCAATCCCTACAGCATCAGCCTCTAGTCCGGCCAGATATCCGACACGTCACCCTTGCGGTTCAGCACATGAACCACGCGCTTCAACATCTCGATCAGACGCTTAGCGCGGACCTCGCTGTTATAGGTCAGGTCAGCGTTGGCGAGGCCCTCAAGCAGAAAACGCGCCATGTCGCGCGCGGCTTGGCTGCGGGGTGTCGACCCCGGCTGGAACAGCGCCATGACCGATTCCCGCTCTGCGCGATCGAAAGCGGCATTGGCCTCGGCCAAGCACTCACTCACCATCGGATCGGTGCGGGCCGCCGCATGCAGCTCGCGCAGGGCGATGACGGGCGGGGAATGAAGCAGGTGCCAATAGGCATCGATAGCGTGTTCGGCCACGTCAGCTCCGAGCGCACGCGCGCGTGCGGCGTCGGCGAACAGGGCGTCAGACTGAGCCGAAAGGTGCTCCACCAGACCGGCCACGAGGCTCTCGCGCGTTGGATAATGGTAGAGCATCGCCCCGCGGGTCAGGCCGGCAGCCTCGGCGATCACCGCATTGTTGGCCGCCGAATAGCCGATCTCGCGGATCAGGCGCGCGGCGTGGTCAAGGATTCGGGTACGGGTTCTTCGCGACTTAGGCGTGTCTTTCGCCGGTCGAGGAGCGGGAGGCAGCAATGGCCGAAGCGGTTGGACCATCTTCATCCCTTAGGCGGCCCCTTGCTGCGATACAACAAACGCGGTCGCACAAAGGACAATCTTCAGTGACAGTGCCTAAAGCGAGGGCGTTACGCTCGCCAAGGCTGCACTTTCGCCCTATAACAATTTTGTTTTCGCGCCTAGAAGATGCGCTGCCGCAACGAGCTCGTACTGAGACTTCATACTCGAAATTCTGTTACCGCCGCAAAATTCGCCCACGATAAGGCGGAGGGATGATGCGCGTGCTGCTCGCAACCGACGCGTGGGAGCCGCAGGTCAACGGCGTGGTCCGTACCCTAAGCCGCGTGGTGGCTGAACTCCGGGCGATGGGCCATGAGGTTGAACTGGTGAGCCCAAACCAGTTCACGACTGTGCCCCTGCCGACCTATCCAGAAATCAAGCTGGCGCTGGGCGCCTATGAGTCCATGCAGGACCGCTTCAAGGCCTTCGAACCCGAAGCCATTCATATCGCCACTGAGGGGCCGCTGGGCCTGGCGGCGCGGCGCATCTGCGTGGAATGGAAGCTGCCATTCACAACGAGCTACCATACCCGCTTCCCGGAATACGTCAGCGCTCGCCTGCCGCTGCCGCTGGCGGCCGGTTACAGCTATATGAAGTGGTTCCACAAGCCGTCGGGTCGATTGATGGTGGCCACCCCGACCATGCGAGACGAACTGATCAAGCACGGCTTTCGCAACATCTCGCCTTGGTCGCGCGGCGTCGACACTGATGTGTTCAAGCCGAGGGCCACAAATGAGCCTGATGTCTATGAGGGCCTAGCCCGGCCGATCTGGCTCAATGTCGGTCGGGTGGCGGTCGAAAAGAACATCGAAGCCTTCCTCAGCACCGACATGCCCGGCACCAAGGTGGTGGTCGGCGACGGGCCGCAGCGCGAGGAGCTGGAAGCTAAATATCCCAATGTGGTGTTCCGTGGTGTACGGTTCGGTGACGAACTGGCCGCCCATTTCGCCTGCGCTGACGTTTTCTGCTTCCCGTCCCTGACCGACACCTTCGGCCTGGTCATTCTAGAGGCCATGGCGGCCGGCCTGCCAGTTGCGGCGTTCCCTGCCCCCGGCCCCATCGACATTATCCCGGGTTCAAACGCAGGTGCATTAGCCAAGACCCAGACCGAAGGGCTGCGCGAGGCTTGTATCGCTTGCCTCGATATCGACAAGGCGGGCGTGCGGCGCTTTGCCGAACGCTTTTCCTGGCGCGCCTGCGCCGAGCAGTTCTTGAAAAACCTAGAACCCTATCCCGAGCCCGCCAAGACACGGTTATGGCGCAGATTACGTCGCCTGACACGGCTCCGGCGGAAACCGACGGCCTAGAGTAGGCGGGATCGGATTGCCTGGCTGAGCAGGTCGATCAGGCTCACCGCCACCACGATCACCACCACGATGGCCGTGGTCTGGCGATAATTGAAGGCGTTAAGGCTATCATACAGCACTTGGCCGATGCCGCCGGCGCCGATCAGCCCCAGCACGGTGGCGCTGCGCGAATTGCTCTCGAACCGGTACAGCGAATAGCTGGTCCATAGGGGAGCCACCTGAGGGATTACGCCCCAGACGATCTCCTGCAGCGGGGCGGCCCCGGTGGCACGCACACCTTCGACCGGTCCCGTGTCGATCGACTCCACCGCCTCGGAAAACAACTTAGCCAGCACCGCTCCGGTATTGACCATGATCGCAATCACGCCCGCCAGCGGCCCCAAGCCCACGGCGGTGATAAACACCATGCCAACCACCAGGTCAGGAATAGAGCGCTGGATGTCCATGAGACGGCGCATCGGCTGCTGAATCCACATCGGGGTGATGTTCTTGGCGCAGAGCAGGCCGAATGGAACGGCGATCAGGATGGCCAGGACCGTGCCCCAGAGGGCGATCTGGATCGTCAGCCACATCTGGGCGACGTAGACCTTCCATAGGATGAAGTCAGGGTGGATGAAGGCCACACCCAGCTGGCGCATATTGCCGCTGTTGGTCACCACACGCCCGATATTGCCCAGGTCTACCGCCTTGATACTGCCGGCCAGCAACAGGGCCACCACCGCCAGCAACAGGGTGTTGATGAGCCTCTGGCCCAGGGGCGTCTGTGGCGGCGGCGGAATCGCCGCAGCGGCCGGCAGCGGCGATGCAGCCATCAGGGGGCCTTCGGTGCCGTGGTTTTGGCAGGGGCTGCGGGTGCATTGACCGCGTCAGCGACTTTTTTCAGCTCGATCACGGGGCCCAGATAGCTATCGTCCGCAGCGTCGAAGCGGCTGTACTTCAAGGTCGCCATGACTTGGCGCTGATGGTCGCCCTCCGGACCGGTAGACTTGCCGTAGCCGATAAAGAAGTCACGCAACTTCGCCTGGACCGCTGGATCGAGATCCTTGCGGTACAGCATGGCGGACTCCGGGATATCCGGCGAAGTCCAGATCACCTCCGTCTTGGCCACCGATGCCTGCGCCTCGGGTGTGCCGCTACGATAGAAGGCCAAGCCGGTTGAATTGTTGGTTGCCGCATCGACGAGCCCGTTGGCCACGGCCAACATATTGGGTTGGTGCTGCGCCGAGCGCACGGTCTTGAAACAGTCCTGCGGCGTTAAATTGAGCGGTTTAAACAGGAACGCCAGCGGGGCCAGGGTGCCGGTGGTTGACTGCGGATCGCCGATCCCGAAGTTCAGGGTCTTGTCGCATTTCATCAGCTTATCGATCGTGAGGCCGCTACCCTTCTTGACCAGGATAACCGAATTATAGGTACCGACCCCCGTATCCAGGATGGTGCGCGCGAACACCGTCGCATCGGCGCGTTGGATCGCCTCCACCGCCGGCAGCGCCGAGAACCAGGCCACCTGGGTCTGGTTGGCCGCCATGGCCTGAATCAGCACCGTATAGTTGGGGGCAATGAACAGCTTGACCTTAAGGCCAGTCTGTTTTTGCAGGTCGTCGATCAGCGGCTGCCAATAACCGGTCATCGAGGCCCCATCCTGTGCCGACAGCACGGAGAATTGTAGCTCGGCCGGCGTGGTGGATGCCGGCTGGGGCTTGCCGCAACTGGCCAGCAAGGTGAGGGCGGCAAGCGCGGCGACGGACGCAAAACGGCGCGAAATCATTGCGGGGGTCCTTCCCAGAAGACGTCTTCAAACTCGGGTCCGTAGATGTCGATGAGCTTTGGTTTATCGAGGCCCGAAGCGGGTCCGTCATAGACCTTGGCCCCGGCCTTGAGCGCCACGACGCGGTCACAATAGCGCAGGGCGTAGTCGACCTGGTGCAGGGTGACCAAAACAGTCAGGCCATCGGTCCGGTTCAGATCGCGGAGCAGTTCCATCACCTTGCGGGCCGAGACGGGATCGAGCGAGGCCACCGGCTCGTCGGCGAGGATGATTTTGGCCTTCTGCACCAGAGCGCGTGCTATGGCACCGCGCTGCTGCTGGCCGCCGCTCAGGGTATTGGCCCGTTGGGCGGCGTAGTCTGCCACGCCAACGCGGGCCAGAGCCGCCATGGCCGCAGTCTGGGTTTCCATCGGCCAGGCCCCCAATAGGCCGCGCCAGAACGGTATGCGGCCGAGAGAGCCAAGCGCCACATTGCTGAACAGACTGAGACGACCGACAAGATTGAACTGTTGGAAGATGAAGCCGATGCGGATGCGCACGTCACGCACCTTGTCGCTCACCCGACCCTTTGACTGAACCGCGGCACCGAAGGCCTCGATCATGCCGACCTCCCCGTCTGCCTTGGGTGAAGCGTCGAGCGGCAACAGGCCGGTGATCGAACGCAGCAGGGTGGACTTGCCAGAACCCGACGGCCCGATAAGCGCGATCATCTCACCGCGCGCCACCTCGATGGTCACCCGGTCGAGCGCCCGGCGCTGCCCGAAGGACTTGGAAACGGCGCGGATGGAAAGGACTGAGGCGACTGTCATGTGGAGTTTTCAGGCTGAAGTCCTATCAGAACTGCGGCCCACACAAAGCCCGCCATTGCCCTTGCTCCAAAAAAGTTTTTCGACCGGCCGCGCGGCCAACAGGACCAAGGGTTTTCGGGGCTGAAACTGTCACAACAAAACACTTTACACAGGGGGTCAAAGACCTTATTTCCCCCGCTCCCGGCGGACCCCGTGTCCATCTGCGCTGCTAACGCCGGACTTGGTTCAACAATCCTTGGGGGTTACGTGAATTGCGCACGTACCATGATCCCCTGGACCTCGTCCGTGAACGGTCCCCGGAACGGCCTGTCGCCCTCGTGCGACCGGACGCGGTGGCGGTAGCGGCGCGCTGGTTCCAGGAACACTTTAGAGGCGATGTTTTCTATGCGGTGAAGGCCAATCCTTCGCCGTGGGCTATCCGTGCCCTAAGCGAGGCGGGGGTCGGTTCGTTCGACGTCGCCTCCATGCCGGAAGTCGAGCTCGTAGCGCAACACGCGCCTGGCTCACGCATGGCCTTCATGCACCCGGTCAAGAGCCGCGCCGCGATCAGCGCCGCCTATTCCGATCACGGGGTGCGTACCTTTGCCCTCGACACCCATGAAGAGCTCGACAAGATCCTCGAAGCCACGGGCCGGGCCAAGGACCTGAACCTGATGGTGCGTCTCGGCGTCGACACCGAGGGTGCCTCCTATTCACTATCGGGCAAGTTTGGTGTGCCGCAGCACCAGGCGCCGGCCTTGCTGATGGCTGCCCGCCGCGCCACCCAGGACCTGATGGGCGTTTGCTTCCACGTTGGCAGTCAGTGCATGCGGCCGACCGCCTATCAGGCTGCCATGGCCCAGGCTTCGCGTGCGCTGGTGCGCGCGGGCGTTTTCGCCGATGTTGTCGACGTTGGTGGCGGTTTCCCGTCGGTCTATCCGGGAATGATCCCGCCTGACATGGCTGGCTATATGACCGCGATCGAGCGCGCCTTCAGCGAGATGATGGTGCATGAAACCACCGAACTGTGGTGTGAACCCGGCCGTGCTCTGGTGGCAGAAGCCAGCTCGCTGCTGGTCAAGGTAGAACTGCGCAAGGGCGACGCTCTTTATCTAAACGATGGATCTTATGGTTCGCTGTTCGATGCCGCGCACGTCAAATGGCCCTTCCCGGTCAAGGCATATTGCGGCAGGGGTGCCCTGTCCTCGGACATGAAGGGAACTTTGAAGCCGTTCCGCTTCTACGGCCCGACCTGCGATTCCATCGATCATATGCCCGGTCCGTTCTGGCTACCAGATAGCATTGGCGAGGGCGACTATATCGAGATCGGCATGCTGGGTGCCTATGGCGTGGCCATGGCAACCCGCTTCAACGGCTTTGGCGAAATAGATAGCGCTGTGGTGCGGGATGCACCGATGGGCTCGATGTTCGGCCTGGCTCGGCGCTCGATCCCCCACCCCCGGATTGAAGAAGAGGAAACCCGCAAGGTGGTCCGCTTCTCACGCCCCAAGGGCAAGGCCGGGCAGAAGCGTCGCCGGCGTTAAACTGCCAGCCGTCACAATTTAGGTTAAGATACATCCTCTTCGTCGCCGGTCGCTCCGTCCCGGCGGTGGGTCTGCATTGGGACGGGCGCTCAACACCTAGGGAAACCGAAAGCGATGACCGCTCCAGTTCCGAATATCAAAGCCGAGCTCCTCTCCAAAACCGTCGAGCATGTCGACATCACCGCCTATGACGCGCGGCCGGTGATCGACGCCATGCGCAAGATGAGCTTCTCCAGCCGCGACACGGCCCGCGCGGCGGACATCCTGAACATGGCCATCGAGGATAAGGCCTGCTCACCCTGGCTGATCCTGGCCGGCTCGACCAGCGCTGGCGGCTGCATGCATGTCTACCGCGACATGGTGAAGTTTGGGATGGTCGACTGCGTCGTCGCCACCGGTGCCTCGATCATCGACATGGATTTCTTTGAAGCCCTGGGCTTCAAACATTATCAGGCCGCCGGCCCGGTCGACGACAATGTGCTGCGCGAAAACTACATCGACCGCATCTACGACACCTATATCGACGAAGAAGAACTCCAGACCTGCGACCATACCATCCTGGAGATCGCGAACCGTCTGGTGCCGCGTGGCTATTCCTCGCGCGAGTTCATCTGGGAAATCGGCAAGTGGCTCAGCGAAGGCAATGCCAAAAAGACAGACAGCCTCATCCAGACCGCCTATGAAGAAGGCGTACCGATCTTCTGCCCTGCTTTCGTCGATAGCTCGGCCGGTTTTGGCCTGGTCAAGCACCAGAAAGAGCGGGCCGCCGCCAAACAGCCCTATCTGATGATCGACGCCGTGGCCGACTTCCGCGAACTGACCGACATCAAGATCGCCGCCGGCACCACCGGCCTGTTCATGGTCGGCGGTGGGGTTCCGAAGAACTTTGCCCAGGACACCGTGGTCTGCGCCGAGATTCTGGGCGTCGAAGCCGAGATGCACAAATACGCCGTGCAGATCACCGTCGCCGACGTGCGCGACGGCGCCTGTTCGTCATCAACCCTCAAGGAGGCCGCCTCTTGGGGTAAGGTTGAGACCACGCACGAACAGATGGTGTTCGCCGAGGCCAGCACAGTGGTGCCGCTGATCGGGTCTGACGCCTATCACCGTGGCGGCTGGCGCAATCGCGAAAAGCGGCGCTGGCAGACGCTGTTCGCCTAACAGGGCTGCCCCTTCTACACCCCCCCTTTTTTTGCGAGCCCCAGATGATCGCCGCGCTAGCTTTCGCCGCCGCCCTAGCCCCTATGACACCTGTGCAGTGCGCCGACCCGGCAGCCCAGCGCGCAGCTTGGGGCGAGGTCGCTCATGCCATGGCCAAGCAGGACATGCCGGCGGCGCGAGAGGGCATGGACCGTATGATCGCTTGCGGCGAGGGGCCTTATACCCTGTCGCCACGAACCTATCGCGCAGATATCGCCTCCAAGGCGGGGGATGACGCCCTGGTGGTCAAGCTGCTGTCGCCAGTTCCCATGCCCGACGGGCCGATCGGCCCCCAAGCGGCCTGGCTGCTGCTGCGCACCTACGCCAAGCTGGGCGATCAGCCCGCCTTTCTGGCCCAACGGGGCCGGCTGATGGCCGCCATCGACAAGGCGCTCGGTGATCCCACCGGCCCGGCCAAGGGCAAGCGGGTCGACCGCTTCAAGGTGGGGACGATCCAGATTACCGCCTATCAGGCGGACGTCGTGCATGGCCCGGCACACCGCCTGTTTGAGTTCATCATACTCGACGACACCCCGACGGCTCAGCCGGAGTCGATCCTGTTCACCAACAACACGTTGATAAGCGAAATGGCCGCCAAAAGCGGGGCCGCGGCACCCATCTATGTCGACCGCTATCAGTGCAACATCCATGTGGTGGTCCGGTCCATGACAGGCGTACCCACCTACGATCAGGCCAAGGCCGTGGTTATCGATGAACTGAACCGCCACCCCGACAGCCGCCAGATTGAAGAGCCGGTGCAGGCTGGGCAAAGCCAGGCCTGTACCTGGCCGCTCTTCACCTCGCCCGGTGTGGGGGGTTAGAATTCCGGCACGGCCGCGCCCTGCAGGACTCTTCGCCCTAGCGTTGATCCCGCCAGGGCGGACCGGGCGTCAAAAAAACATATTGGACAGAGCGGCCGAGCGCTCCACTGACCGCTTGCGTATGGCCGATTAGAAACATAGTTTTTGACGTATGGCTCATGCGTTAGACTGCGATCATAACCATTCCAGCCCCAGCTTGACCGACCGCTCGGTGTTGGCCGAACTTGAGGCCGCAACCTATCGTTGCGACCGGGCCGAGGAAAAACTCACCGCCGGTCGCCGCCGTGTGCTGGAGCTGTTGCTCCGCGCCGGTCGGCCCGCCAAGGCCTATGACCTGATCGCGCAGTTCGGCGAAGACGGCCGCCCGGCCAAGCCGCCGACGGTCTATCGGGCGCTAGACTTCCTAGAACGCCAGGGCTTGGCCCATCGCATCGAGAGCCTCAACGCCTATGTGGCCTGCCGCCAAGGCGACAAGGCCCATACGGCGGCGTTCCTAATCTGCAAATGCTGCCAAACCTCGTGCGAGGTGAATACGGGGGGCCCGACGGAATTGCTCGCCACTGGAGAACGCCTGGGCTTTTCGCTCGATGGCTTGATCATCGAAGGCCACGGCCTCTGCGCCGACTGCAAGGTAGATTGAACCCTCGTTCCGGAGCGGCTGAATCGCCCAACCCTGGATGGCGTTGCACGCCCCTTCGCCGCACGAGAATCCTCAAAAGTGCGGCGGAGAATACCGCCAGCACCTTGAAAATCTGGTTCTGCTCAATGTTGATCTGGCCCAGGAAGGCATCGAGCAGGAAGGTGATCTCGGCGCTGAGATAGCCCGCGTGGTCGCCCAGCGAATTAATGTCGCGCTGAAGGGTCGCGAGATTCTCCGTAAGCACCGGGTTCTTGGCGAACGGATCCGTTCAGGGTCGCGAAACCAACCAACCGCCCCAGGCTGGATAGACTGCCGCGCACCTTGGCTGTCAGCCCCTGAACACGGCCCAACTGCGCTAGGATCATGGAAAACCCTGCGCCCTTGGGTCGGCTAAAGGCGATCCGCGACTGAGCCTCTACCTCGGCCGAGGCGCGCTCCAAGAGATCGGCGGCGCGGTCATGACCATACCCTAGGCCGTGCGGCGCTCTAGCGCGACACTTCCTTGGAGTCCGACGCACCGCCGCCCGTCATAGCCTTGATCAAGTCGGCGATACGGTCGGTGGACTCGGCGGCCTGGCTCAGCAGAGCCAAGGGCGAGGCGCCCGGCTTCATGGCCTGGGCCATCTGGCCGACGGCGTTTTGGGTCAGGGATACGGCCGCATTCGAGGCGGCGCTGATGCCAGCGGTCGCGGCGGCGAGTGCCATGGCCTGAGCGTTTTGATAGATAAAACCATAGGTGGGGTAGGTCGTGGAACCGAGGTCGGCTGACGGATCATTCCAAACCTTGACCCGACTCCAATCGCCCATCGGCGAAACATCAATCACCGTGACGTTCTGCTCAACCTGGCCGCGGCCGCCGTCGATGATAGACCAGTTGGCGTGGGTGACCTGGATGACGCGATCGGTCAAAATCTGGCTGACCACGGCCACATGGCCCAGCTTCATCCTGCCAAACGGCTTAAAGCAAAGCACCGCGCCCTCCTTGGGCACGAAACCGGTTTCATACTTTCCCACCGCCTGGCTCCACCAGGTGCGGGCGTCACCAAAAATCTGGATGCCGGAAATCAGACGAGCGAAGGGGACGCATTGCCAGTAGGAATCGGCCATCGCAGGGGCACCCGGCAGCGCACACATCAAGAGCGCGGCAGCCAGTGAACCAGCGATGATTCTCATCCATTGACGCATCTTAAAGGGACTTCCCCGTGGACTTGCGAACTCGATAGCTGCCTCACGGTCCGATGAAAAGAGGGTTTATCCCTTGCTGGCATTGACCAGGGGTCGCTCAGCATCCGACTCGAAACGGCCCTTGAGCCAAGCCCGCCCGGGCTTTTCGAGCAGATCATAGTAGGCCGCAGCCACCGGAATTACTCCCAGAACGAGCAAGGTCCACACCGGCCAGAGCAAGCAATCGCCCGGTAAGCTGAGTAGTTTTTGGGCGCTGTGGGTGAAGACGATGCCCCAGGGCGCGCACACCATATAGATCGAATAGCTGATCTCCCCGAGCTAGGTCAGCGGCTGGGCGGCCCAGGCTAGAAAGCCAAGAGCCAGCCCTCCACATTTGCCGCCCCGAAGCGCGCCCGAGCGCCAAGGCGAATGCAGGGCACAGCCAAATAGGAAACAGGGCAAGATGCGCAACGCCGCCAAGGATAGGTCGCCCGGGTTAGCGAAAACCCAGCCAGGGCCTGAAATGACGGATAGAGCGCTAAAGTCGCCAAAACGGCCAGGCCGACGAACAGCCGGGGCCGAGCCCGCAGTCTCCATGCGGCCAGGGCGAAGGCCGGAAAGCTCAGGTAGGCGAACCACTCGGCGCTGATCGACCAGGACGTGTGTTTAAAGGCGGCGGATTGGGCAAAGCCCCAGGCATGAAGCAACAGCAGATTGGCCGGCAGAGACGGCAGGCCGTCGGTGTTTGGATCGACCTCAAGCCCAGCCAGGCTGGCCGATCACGGCCGGCCCGCCCATGGCCGCCAGGGTGGCCAAGTGCAGCGGATAGATCCGCGCCAGCCGGTTCAAGAGGAATCCGCCATAGCGGAAGCAGCCTTCCCCAAAGCCCTTCAAATAGACGTGGCAGAGGATGAATAACAGCTCAACCCCCAGATACCCCTTTCTGTACCAGCATGGGGGCCGAAGGACCGTCGAGCTTTTCCCAATAGGAGAACAGTATAACCCAGCCCGCCGCAAAAAAGCGTAGGGCGGTCAATGGCCGGATCGCCACCCCATCCTTGATCGTCGCGGCTGTGGCCGTCATGTCTGGCTCTACCAAGGCGAATGGCACGGCCCTGGCGCGGGCATGTGTTTTTTTCTAAAGCATTCCGATGAACGATCTCTTGCACCTTCTAGCTAGTCCCTCGGCGTGGGCCGCCCTGATGACCCTAGTGGTGATGGAAATCGTGCTCGGGATCGACAATCTCGTGTTCGTCTCGATCCTGTCCAACAAACTTCCCGCGGAGCAGCGCATCAAGGCCCGGCGCCTGGGGATCGGCCTGGCCCTGGTCCTGCGGCTGGCTCTGCTGTCGGTTATCGCCTGGATCGTTGGCCTGACCCAGCCGGTGTTCACCGCCTTCGGTCACGGCTTTTCCTGGCGCGACCTGATCCTAGTGGCCGGAGGACTGTTCCTGGTCTGGAAGGCCACCAAGGAAATCCATCACAGCCTGGACCCGCAACCCAGCGACGATATTTATGACAAAAAAGCCCCTGTGGCCTCAAACTTCGCCGCCGCCATCGTGCAGATCCTGCTGCTCGACATCGTATTTTCGATCGATTCCATACTGACGGCTGTGGGCATGACCGACATATTGCCAATCATGTTCCTCGCGGTGATCATTGCGGTGGGCGTCATGCTGATCGCCGCTGATCCGCTGGCCGATTTCATCAGCGCCAACCCGACGGTAGTGATGCTGGCGCTGGGCTTCCTGTTAATGATCGGCATGACCCTGATCGCCGATGGGTGTGGGGCGCATGTGCCGCGCGGCTATATTTACGCCGCCATGGGCTTCGCCGGGGCAGTCGAGGCGCTGAATATGTTGTCACGGGGCAAGGCACCGCCGCACCAAAAATAGGTCGGTGCCCAACTTAGGCCTTGACGGTAACCATCCGGCGATCAACTTCCCGCCTCGCTCCAGTGGAATATCATGCAGACCTTCACCGACGCCGAACGTAAGGTCACCCTCGCCGGGGTGATGATTGTGTTCCTGCTGTCGGCGCTGGACCAGACCATCGTATCCACCGCCATGCCGGTGATCATCAGCCAGCTGCACGGCCTTGGGCTCTATGCCTGGGTGACAACCTCCTACCTGCTGGCCTCAACCGTGATGGTGCCGATCTGGGGCAAGCTGGGCGACATCTATGGCCGCAAGCCGGTGCTGATCGTTGGCATTATGCTGTTCCTGGCCGGATCGTGGCTGTCGGGCCTATCGGGTGAATTCGGCGACCT
>Ga0114970_10001241_pt1 | contig 19063 bp, 17 predicted proteins | sample M_140205_XF_Meta_FD_87030 | JGI IMG/M metagenome (GOLD analysis project Ga0114970, IMG submission 87030) | Freshwater microbial communities from Lake Montjoie, Canada to study carbon cycling - M_140205_XF_MetaG | ecosystem: Environmental > Aquatic > Freshwater > Lake | place: Lake Montjoie... | reverse complement strand
ATGCAAATATTCCCATTGCAATGATACCCAAAACCAAACCCGTATGGTAATATACTTGCATACCTCTATACATTTGCAACCACATTTTTGTTTGATCTGGAGTTTCAATATGGTTCAACATCCATTTCTTTTTAGGTGAGAGAATATAATAAAAATAATTTGTTATGAAACTTATCGCTAAAACTAAACAAACCATTGACGTCGTTGATAACATTTTGTGATCCGAATATATATTTCCAAAAATGATAAAGAGAGAAAGAATAAAACCTAAAATATATCCTTGATAATAAATTGTTGATCGCTCGTGCGTTATTTGTTCATATATTTTTTGCAGTTTTTCTGGAAGTTGCAATTTGTATTGTAAAATTATTTGACTATTCATTATCGAGTAATTCATATATATCATTCCTATAAGGAAAACAGCAGATATCGAACAACTTATTGTGCAAGGCAACATTATATAATTTATACAAATATATAATTTTTTATATTGTAATATTTATTTTTTACATAATATGTGGAGCGTGTCGAAGATGTAAAATGAGACAATTACATATAATAATATAAACAGGTTTTCTATTATTATATAATTATGGGTAGATATTACAGTGGTCAAATATCGGGAAAATTTTGGCTTGGTATTCAGTCGAGTAGCGATGCATCTGAATTCGGAGTCGATTATAATGATATTATAAGATATCACGTTTGCCAATGCGAATGTGAATACGAGTTCGAAAAAGGACCCGAAACAAATGATGATGACGATGATGAAAAATCAAATTTATATTGTAGCGATTGTTATTCTTCCCATGAAGAACATATGCAAGCGATGGAAGAAGAAGGGATTGAACTAGATGCCAGTGAAAATAAAAATACGTGGTTTATTGCTACTTCAGAGATTGAATATAAATTTGATAAATCGCATATCGAAATAATCGAAGACAAAATAAAAACGTTGGAGCGCGAAGTTGGTCAGTATATGGAATCATATAAAATTATCGAAAATGAAAATGAAATAACATACGATTACGATTTACCTGATAATATAAAAAATTCTATAAACGAATTACCGATGATTGCTAGGTTGTGTTTCGGAAAACAAATATTATATTGTTTGCAAAAATACGATACATGTTGTTTTTATGCAGAAACATAAAAACATAAACATAAAAACATAAACATAAAAACATTACACATCATAAAAAGGGCTATCTTTAATTTTCATACCACAATATTCCCTAGGTGCTTGTTTATAATCCGTTGGGTCGTGAATGCCCGCTTCTTTTGCAATATTTAATAAAAATTTAAAATTATCCCAAAATTCGGTCTTATGTCCGATTGATTTTGTCGCTATATGGGACAATTCGTGAATCGCAACAAACATCAGCGTATGTTCATCTATCATATTATTTTCACCCTTCTTGGTTTTATTCAAACAAAATGCCAATTTTTCCCCTTTGTTCTCACTATATGCAGTGTATTCACTAGTAGGCAAGGTCTCCATAACTTTTTGCGGATGAAATCCCGCGACCAATCGGATAATATTATCCTTATCAGGGTATTGTTTTGATGCAAAATCCACCAGCTGTTTGCATTTTTCAGTAATAGACGCCAATAGATCGGCTGCTTCTTGTAATTTTTCACGTTCCCGTACGCAATATTTATTTCCATCGACGGTTGATACAATACATTTTAATTGAAATGCATCCGAATCCATATACATGTATAATGAAATAACAATGATAAATCCAATTAATACATATGCTAAAATATCAATCTTATCCATTTTGTATCGACGTTATTGTTGTATAATATTGTTAGAAGTTATATTAGACCAATATTATAAACTCCTTCACTAAAGTTCCAGAGTTAGGTCGCTCACCTACGGTAGCCGGCTCGCTCCACTTTTCATAAATTATATTTTTCACATTCTCTTCGAACCATATCTTCCGATGGATTTTTTCCTCCTACTAGCGCAACATTCATACATGATCTTTTAAAATATTTTATAATAATATCATCAATTTGTTTCTTGGTAATCTCTTTTAAATGTGTATCATATATTTGTGAATAAGGAGTAATAATATTTGCATTTCCGCCATTTACTAAATACTCAAATCCGTTATTTGACGCCTGAATGCTTGTATCTTCCAAACGTATCGTCATTTTCCCAAAAATATTTTTTTTAGTTGTGGTTAGTTCACTTTCAGTAATACCATTTTTCACTAAATCGTTTAATAGCCCAATGATAAGCGGTAATACACCCTTATTTTTATTTGTTTTTCCCTTTGTTTTGTTTGATTTGTCGTTTGGAGCGAGCCGGCTACCGAAAGTAAGCGTAGGTGAGCGACCTAACTCCGGAACTTTAGTTAAGGAGTTTGTTTTATTATATATTATTTTATCTTGGTCGACCTGCGCATAAATAACAAATTGCCCCGAAAATTCATTATAATCGGTATATACGTCGGATGTATATGTTAAGCCATTTTTTTCACGTAAAATAAGCGATAATCGACTACCCAATGAACCACCCAAAATATGTTTTAACATATTAAGAACATATTTATCGTGCGAATACCGATTGCAGGTACGAAACGCAATATTTAAATGGATTGTACTTGTACCCGGCTTGGTTTGTATATTATATTGAATATCATTTTGCGTTATATTTGAAAAATGGATATTATGTTTTTGTAAAAGCAACTCCTTCACTAAAGTTCCGGAGTTCATTCGCTCTCCTCCGCTACCTACGGTAATCCGGTTCGCTCCAAACGTTTTTGCAAAATAAGACGTTTCTAATGATTTTACGATTTCATTAAACGGAACATTTGATACAATACTAAGTATCATTCGCTCTGGTAAATAAAATCCGCGATATATTTCGACAACTTTTTCGTATGAAAATCGAATATTTTTATGATAATCGATCGAATCAACCGGAAACGCATATGAACTACCCTTGTACATCATTTCTTCAGTCATATCATCCAAAATACCCGCGGCTTCTTCATTTGCTCTTATATTTTCTTCGATAACCACTCTTTCTTCTTTTTCGAATTCTTTTTTATTGAAAATCGAATTCAATAACATATCCGACATTATTTGGATACAATGTTTTGAATATTCATCACGAGTTTTTATGGTATAAACGGTATACCTTTTATCGGTAGTTGCATTAAAAAACGCACCTACATTATCATATTCACTAAATATACCTTGCGGGCTTGGTATCTTTTTAGTGCCTTTGAAACACATATGTTCTATAAAATGTGATACCCCTCGACAGTCATCAGTTTCGTATGCAGATCCAATATCACAATACGTATAAATACTAGTTATTGGTAATGTAGTTTGAGGAGGTTCGTATATTAAACGAAATCCGTTTGGAAAAGTATGGGTTTTTATATTGGTTTTATTTTTAACACGTAATGCCATTTGTAATTTGTTTATAATAACCAGATTTTTTATTTTTGTAAAAATATTATATTTATTACTATTATAGTAATGAATATATGAAATGATACGCCAAACGGTAAATTTATGTTGCCGAATTATTCGCGAAACGTTGATGACGCAACAGCCGAATATATTTAACGACAGCCAACGCCCAACTCCAAGGGTACACGTCCCAAATCCGCCTCATAAGTGCTGTTGTTCCAAGGACCGACATCCTGTTTCACAATAATTGGGTCGGAACGTAATTGCAAATTGGGGTTCTTCATTGTCTGTCCAATTGTGTCGAGGCCAATCAAATTACCGGCTTGTAAAAGATCAGGCATATTTGGGCTGCCGTTATTCACAGGGTTGAGTGCAGACCATTGATTATTATGATCGGTAGGTAAAAGATCAGCAGGGTTAGCAGTCGCTTGAGAAACATATGCACCTGGTTGTGCCGGTGTATTATTAGACATTTGTGGTTGCAAAATATTTTCAGATCCTGCTACCGGATGTTCAGATAGCCCTGTATAACCAGTGTTTCCATCAGTAATACTCATTTTTGTATTCGAATAAGACATTAATGCCCAAATGACGAATAGAACAACAATAATAACAAAGAACCACATTCCGTTATCGGATTTGGCAAAATTAGAAAGCCCTTTGAACATTGTTTTATATAAACGGTGGATAAAATTATTTGTGTCATTTGTTTTAAATTATCAAATCAAAATCATTCTTCCTAAACAATTATAATACAATCAAACTCCTTCGATATGGATTTTTACTAGTTATTAAACATCTTCTACTTCAAAATTTAATGATTCTTCGTCCATATCACTTTCATCACTATCTTGAATATTTTGCAACATGTATGCATTTTTTATCTGTTTTACTTCTAAATACGCCGAAAGCGCTAAATCTCGCGCCATCTTTGCTTTTCTTCGCGCAACTCTGTACATTTCATATTGAACATCTGATCGCGGTTTTATATGAACAATATCAGAATCGGATACATTATCTAAAACTACATCCACTTCATCCAAATGATCCGAATCTTCTTGCATTGTTATATTTTGTTCTGTATCATTTTGGTTTATTTCTACTTCTATTTTTTCAAACTCCTTCACTAAAGTTCCGGAGTTCGGTCGCTCGCCTACGCTACCGCTCTGGATCACTCCATCTGGTTCTTTTTTTGTTTCTATTTCTGCATTCATAATTATCGTTGTGTAGTTTTTTTCTTCTGGGTTTTCTTCTGTTTTTTCTAAATCATTTGCTTTTGTATCATTTATCGTTGGTACGTTTTGTGATTTAATTATACATTTTTCAAATAAATTGCTCGGTTTTACAACCATCATCTGCTTTAATTCTAATTCTATTTGAAAACTTCGAGCAGAACACTTTATACCCTGAACCTCTAAAATGGTAATTATATTTGTATTTTCTTTAATTGATTCTATGTCTACATCACATTCATTTTCGTCGTATATCTTTAACGATAATTTGCCTAAACGTATGGGGGCGCTAGTCCGGGCAATATAAAATTTACCCGATTTATATATTTTTAAAGGTGAAGTGAAATAATTTTCAATGTCATGTAATTCCATTTCAGTCTCAAACCATTTTTCGCGATTCTCATAAATATATTTGCACGTATAATTTTCTAAATCTTCCATCCACCGAATAAATTGTTCGTTTTCATTATTAAACATCAAATCACAATAGTATTTTTTTCCTGCTTTGGATACACCTTGTTTTGTTTGACATTTAGGTGGTTGAATATACATAGATGCACCATCAACTAGGTATTTGATAAAATAATTTCCTCCTGAAATTACGGTTGGTGGAGCCAATGTTAATTTATCAAATGGAAATGAATTGTTTGGTTCGTATATATGTTCCATCGTTAAAATATTTGTCGTGTAATGTAATATGATACAGATATATATTTGTTATTGTAAAATAACGATTTCGTAAATCTACGTAATACGTTTGATAAAAAAAAACAAAATATGATTAAATCATAAACAAATCATAAACAAATCATAAACAAATCATAAACAAATCATAAACAAAAATATTATAACACAAATGAAAAATATCAAGGAAACTTGTATCGAATTTTTTCAAAATGAAGATATCAAGCGCGACGTGAAAGATATTATCAAACCAATTGTCAATATCATTTATAACGAATTATATCCTTATTTATGGTTTATATGTATTTATAATGTATTTTTGATATTCATCATTTTAGCAAACTTATTTTTATTGTTGCATTTTGTAAAGTCTAAACCGGAACTTTAGTTAAATTCTTTCAGCTACCGCTTTCGGAACTTACACGGAAAACTTCGACTAACTTCGCTTCGTCTACGTTTTCCTCCAAAGAATAAAAGATTCATATAGAATAAAATATTGTTATTATTATATAGACAAATGGGTCGTAATCAAAAAACATCTAATAAACGTTCAAGAAATAGACAAAGAGGTGGATCTAGTAGTGCGCACGAATATGCTGAACAATTGTATGGTACAACACCTCACGCTGCACCTGGTACAAATGTTGTCGCAATGAATCCTCCTCATCAAGGAGGCGGGGGTCGCCGTAAAAGACGAGGTGGCTCTGTTTTTGGCGATGTTGCTATTCCTGCTATGTTTCTATATGCGAATTCTGCGTTCAGGCCTCAAAGCGGAATGTATACTCGTCGCAACAAAAAACACGGTCGTTCTAAACGTAATAAAAGTCATCATCGACGGCGATAATTCGTTGATTCGTGATGCATAAATTATATTCTTTATTGTATAAATGATATTCAATAAAGAAACAAAAGAACAACACCCAATAAACGTATCGAATGTTATTGGAGCGAGCCGGATTACAGTAGGTAGCATAGGTGAGCGACCTAACTCCGGAACTTTAGTGAAGGAGTTTACCATTTCAAACAAATCGCAATTTATCGAAAATATGCAAAAATGGGTAGCGGCTGATTCACAATTGAAACGAGTCCAAGAAAAAACGAAACAACTGCGTGATTACCGTAATCAATTAAATGATCAAATATGTAAGTACGTTGAAGAAAATAATTTGATACATAAAAAAATTGAGATTCACGATGGTGAAATTAAATTTTATGATAAAAAGGATTATTCACCCCTTACATATGCGTATATTGAAGAATGTTTAGCAAATATTATTTCGGACAAATCTAACATTGATTATATTTTAAAATATTTAAAAGAACATCGCGAAATCAAAACTACCACCGATATTCGACGCACATATAATAAAAATAATTCTATATCGGATTTTTGATAATTTCATTATCTAATTATACTATATACAAAATATAAATACCATAAACATCAAATATAATACAAATATAAAACGATAAAACAAATATGGATTACCAAGATTCGCATATAAATTCTTATATTTCAGGAGGCAATAATGAGAATTTAGAGGACGATTCCAATTACTATCATTTGGGATATTCGATTGAAAATTTATTAAATGAAGATGACAAAAAATACGGCGGTGGATATAAAGAAAAATATGCACGGTTTGAATCGTTGGTGGTACCGGTTGGTCTCATTTTTGAAAATGTAATTCATCAAGAAAGAGAACAACAGATTTTTAAATGTCAAAGTGAGAATTCAAGTACATTAATAAACGATACAAAATTTAATGAATTGTTAGAAATGATTTTTAATACCGACTCTAAAAAAACAGATATACCAAGAAAGAATAGCATTAAAAATAAAGCGGACAATAAAAATAAAACCCATAAAACCCATAAATCTCGTAAATCTAATAAATAAAAATAAAAAATAAATAAATAATGTAAATCATTTATTTTTTATGAAATACGCTTTGGAGCGAGCCGGAGCTGAAAGATACGTTAGGTGTAGGTGAGCGACCTAAATCCGGAACTTTAGTGAAGGAGTTCAATACTGCGACCATTTTTTTTGGTTGAATGCATTTAATTCCAACTCCGATTGTCGTTTTTTCCACTCATCCATTTTTTTAGCCAACTCGACCTCTGCTTGTGTTTTGGGGATTAAACCACCTACATTTGATGCTAAACGCGCAAGATCTGCATCAGTTTCGGCCGGTTTTTTACCAAAGCAATTTACACCAAAACGGGCGTTTGGATTTTTCATATACCCACCGTTCACACCTGGCCGTCCGCAATCATTTTCGTGTCCTTTTTGTTTTTGTAATTTATCCCACGATGTTTTTTGCGTAGGGAAAAATGCCATTTGTCCATCAGACCATCCATAATTACACCATTCGCCACCTTTGTTATACGAATCTTCAATTTCATTATATGTTGCCAACCGAGACCCATACGATTTACAAATAGCCTGTGCATCGGTAAATGTATATTTATTATTTGAAATATTAAATACTTCGTCTGTTGGATTTGCTGGGCTAGTTGTCGGACCAGTCGAACAATTTGATGAATCAGTTGATGGACCGCTTGACGGACCAGTTGTCTTACCAACTACATTGGTTGTTGAATTAGCTGGCAAATTATTCCAACTTGTTAACCATTCATTTCGAATTAATATATCAATAATTGGAATACCTAGAATATATTTAAAAAAATTTACAATCAATAAAATCGCAAATAACATATAAAAAAATTGTTCAATTAATCCAATCGACAATGGTTTTACATCACCGCCCATTGGTATACGAAATAACAAAATCGTTGCGTAAAATACTACAATTAATATCATTGCTTCAATAAACGAATTTGGATTATTTAAATAATTTTTTAACCATTGCACTATATATCCAAATAAATTTGTTTGATCATCATCAGACAATGAAAAATATGTCGATAATAAAGTAATAATCAACAATCCCAATATAATAACATCGATCGAACGACTAAATAACATGTGATTATTATTTTCGACTGCTTCTTTTTTTGAAAAAATATTCAATCCAAAATAAAATACTAAATAAACGGCTAAAAACCAAAATAAAATTGTAAATGTTGACTTATTAAAAATAGAATTCGTTAACTGTGCCATATTACCACTAGAGTCGAAAATACTATATGATATAGGGGTCGGAGTAGGTGTACCTGTCTTTGTGGGCGTAGGTGTACCTGTCTTTGTGGGTGTAGGTGTACCTGTCTTTGTGGGCGTAGGGCTAGTTGTAGCAGTAGCTGTCGACGTAGGACTTTGACTAGCAGTAGCTGTCGGAGTAGCAGTAGCTGTCGGAGTAGCAGTAGCTGTCGGCGTAGGACTAGTTGTATTCGTATCTGTACCCATTATTTATTTCAAAAATATTTTATATTATATTATACAAAGTTATTTTTTTTACGATAAAATAAACAGTATGCCATCGGAGTAATAATCCGTTGAGGATCAATATTTACATCTATTTGAGAATCGTTAAAATGAATCCATTTATTTTCAGAGTTTTTCACAAATGCAGTATAATGTCCACCATTTGTATTACCCATATGATTACATACTCCATATAAATCGTATACATATTGGTTCGGATTATATCCACTTACGTATTTCGATAAATTTAAATCGTCTAATGGAAATTGGATTTGGTCGTTTCGTTTATGCATCCCGTCAGGAGAAAATCGTTTTAATGTAATGACTAAAATCTTAGGAAAATTCCAATAAGTAATCCGTTTTTGTATATCTTCTTTTTTCCCAGTTGATTCATTTAACCACGCATTGTCTCCTTCTAATATCTCGCTTTTCGTAAACAAATCGAAACAATCATATAACGTAGGGGTTTGGAGCGAGCCGGAGCCATAAGGAACGTTGGGCGAAGGTGAGCGAGTGAACTCACTAGACGTAGTCGAATGAGTTTGACTATTTTCGTGTGGAATTGGTAAATCCAACATAAAAAAACTTTCGGGTTTTACTGTATGTATTACTGCACCATCAAGTGATATTATTTCAGAAACATATATGCCATAAAAATAATCCATTATTTCCGAATAATCTGTAGCATATATTTTTTGCAACATCCCATAGCATTCCGTTGCCATTTTATCCAACGGATTTTCAATATTTCCTGTAATACGCATAACAATCCCACGAGAAATACTATTATGCATACATTCGATCATAAATAATAAGAATTCAGGCATATCATTCTGTGCCCATCCTGTAAATATATCGCGATCCTTTTTATTCGCTAATTCGTGAACATTATGTACAAATTTGTTCGGCGAAACAACGCCATTATTGCTCCACATAACTTTTCGCAAATCATTCCATTCATTCATGATGATGGAATCTGCTATATCATTTTTCATATTTCGTTGACATTTTTTTGACAATAAAAATTCGTTTAATTCATAAGTATGATTTAATACTTGCATACAAGAATTCAAAAAACACGTATTACCTAAATTAACTAACCCCGTATACCCCTTTTTATGATATTTTGATAAATCCATTTTTATTTTTATTGTATTATTTTTTATTTTTTATTTTTTATTTTATTGATTGTGTAAATGAAACTATATAAATATATGTAAAATAATCTTTATATTATAATATGTCTAATAATGCATCCAATTTATTTTCCAATGTTGATTGGCAAGGAATATTAGAATCGGAATTACAACATATATTCAGTAATTCTGTAAATCGAATCATTGATACTGCTATACCAAGAAATGATACTGCGACAGTGAATGTGAATACGACTACAAATACCAATACGAATACGACTACTACGACTACTTTACCACAACCGTCAGAAAACGTAAATGATGTTAGTGGAAATGCATCCACTGATCCGTTGGCTGATCCATTGATTAGTCAACCAATCAATAGAGCAATTGGATCTACTGTACCCCTTCCCCCCTTAACTTCCAATCCATCTAGGAATATAACATATACAAATGAAATGTATGTAAGTAATTTAGAAGCATTAACCGACTTTACTCATAGTTATAATCGCAATTTTCGCGAATACCAAGATAATATTCGGCAACTAATTCCTCTTTATAGAAATACGCAAAGAATGCTTCGTCCCGACTTAATCGGCGCCGCACGTACAGTCGATCCTGCAAGCCGAGCACCAACGTATAACCATCCTATTACATATACGCCGAGTCAACCCAATCCTAACGTACTTTTTTCTTATATGGTTTATCCATTAGATCCAGCACGCGACGCATCAACTTCAAATATACTAACCGATGATCAGATAAATCGCGCAACGCGTACCTACGGTTATACTAATGATACTGTAAATGTATCCGATGCAAGCAATGTATGCCCCATTTCACTAGAAACGTTTCAACCCGGCGACGTGGTATGTGAAGTTTTGGGTTGCGGACACGTTTTTAAGCGCACTCCTTTGATTAATTGGTTTCAACGAGACCCACGGTGTCCCGTTTGCCGATATAATTTATCGGAATATACTGGACCGGCTGAAGCAGCAATTAACCAAGACGTATCCGGTAATCATAATCCTCATCTTATCCAAACCTCATCAATCACATTACCGCTAACTACAACAAATATTGCAACTCCTTCGGCTACATCTAACAGTTCCGGCTCGCTCCAATCTCCTTCGACGGAATCCATCTCTCAATTTTTACGTTCTATGATGGTTGACCAAAGTATGAATATGGTAATAGACGCGTCTGGAAATCCGGCGTATTCATTTGAAATCGAATTTCCCATAAGATACATCTAAAAAAATAATATTTACTATAACACGTAATACATATTATTTCTAAAAAACACTTATAAAATATTAGAATCATTTTTAATATTTTTAATCATTTATCCTACCAAAGTAATTCGTAATCGATTGTATATTATTCTGCTTGTGTGATATTTGTGTCAAGAATTTTGCAAACAATAATGTTTTTATTTTGTCGGAACACATCTTTTCCTTTTTTTTCATAAATAATTCCAGGTCCGGGGTTTCTTCTTCTAACCTTGCTACGTCTCGTCGAAATGTTTTAATTGCCGCGTTTTTCCGTTGATACTCCCAAATCTGTTCCAGTGCTAGCCCCAATAGCTGTTGGAGCGGTTTCATCAACTGGTTTGTAATATAATATGTATAATCAAGTGCCAATTTGTTTTCGTTGATAAATTCAGGCGTCTCGATTTTTTCGCCCAAAAGCGCGTGTTTATTCGGATTTATTATATATGCAAATTTCATTCGATCACCTGGTTTGGGTTTATTGCCCGGATCGCGGCGACCAATTCGATCGGCCAACACTCGATGCGCAATTGTGTGCGGGTTTTTATAATCACCTCGCAGCGCTTTTGTTAACATTAATTTATCCATTGGTACTGCACCGTCGATTAAATCTTGGATCGATTTATCCAAGAAATCAACTGCGTCTTTTATATTACGATTTTTCATCAATATATTCAATATCCCGCCATAGACGTCTTTTAAATAATCGCACGAATCACGACGTTTTATGGAAAGACCCATATATTTCATTTTTCCTTTATTCGCGTCCGTTTCATACAAAATTCCTACATAACGTTTCTTCGACAATAATATGAACGGCATTAGCGTTTTTTCATACGACAATTCCATCGGCGGTTTCAAATATTTACTGCATAATTTGGCGGCATCCTGTGCAATTTCAATCGTTATTTCCAATGCCGGTTTTCCGCGGATCTTTGCCCCCGTCTCGGGATGTTCCAAATTAAACGTGAAGAACACACTGTCTGTATCCCCATAAATATATTCTGCATTACATTTCACGGGACCGTGAACGATTGTGTTGTATATTCTATCTCGATATACCTCTTCGATAATTCGTTTCGCATAAATAAGCATTTGTCTACCAGTTGCCGTTGTTGACGCCGCAACGTCTTGCTCGTAAAAGGTAGACGTTCGTGCACCACATTGACCGTACAACGAGTTTGCAGTAACCTTATAACCAAGCTGACGTTTATCCAATACATTTTGCATAAACGGATCTTTTTCGGTTTTGATCATTTGTCGTGTAGATGAGCGCGCCTTTAATAACTCCTCTAAAATAGATGGCATAATTGATTTTTGGTTATTTGGCAGCTGCACCCATCGGCATACTTTTTTCCCAGAAAGCACCTTTTCGACTTTGGATGATGGTGTTTTTTGGAAAGTATTATATGCATCGAATTCAGTATTTATATAATCATACCCCGCCAGATTATCATAAATGTAATTTCCAGAAGCGTCTTTTACACCGGTTTCCTTTATTAGTTTACCGGACAAATCGTATTCCTTTATCCACACTTTACTATCGTGCGAATAATTTTGACTGATCATAGATGATGGATATAACGACGAATAATCCACACACGCGACTGGATTGTCAATATACATCGAACATTTCGGCGGCAAAACGAGCGCACCATCAAATTTTTCATATGGTGTTTTTTCCAGGTCGGGCATCAATGTGTTTTTTTCACGGCATTTTTTTGCAACATAGCTCGTCAATTTTATACCCTGACCGCGAAATACCAAGAAACTAATCGGTACAGTACAAATGCGCGCCATCTCGACGTAGCCAGTAATTACATCAGTTTTATTCATCAAATGATGAACCAGGTTGCAATCTTGAATACAATATTTGGCTACGATAGCTCGGTCGGCAGAGGATCCTTTGGCCAATCTGAAAATATCTTGCGGAGAAACATCATCCTTTGCCATTCCCCATTTTATGGATTTAGTTTGATCAATATTTTCGTGTCCCGCAATAACAATAACATTATACGTATTTGGCTGCATTTTTCCTTTTATTATTTCCATCAGTTCTTGGTTCCTTTTTATTTCCAGGATGCGAAACTTCTTACCATCTTTATAGTAATCCGAAGTAAATCCCGTTATTTCAATATGAATATAATCGCCAACATTCAAACCGGTCAAGTTTTGACTATACAGTTCAGAAACGTCGCCAAATTGCGCGTGCGTTTTGTGTAAAACGTGTTTCACCTCATCGCTAATAAAATGTCCGGCAACATCGTCCAATTTAAAGGAAGACAGCGATTCATTTCGTCGAAAATACATATACATATCAATTTGTAAACGACCCGTCATTTTTATATATCGCAATTCATATTCACCCGTTGCGAGTGTAATTTTATGAGTGTCAATGTCCAAATTCGCTTCGTCTTGGTCTTGATTCATATCTCTGCCAAAATTATCCCGTTTTACGCACAATTCGCCATTTTTGCGTGATAACATCAAGAATTCCGTTTCGCAATGCGTTTCTTGAGCACGGCGGAACATAAATTCATAATCAAATCCGAAAATATTATACCCAATAATGATATCCGGGTTTTCATCCTGAATGAGATTCGCCCATTCGATCAACATTTCGGCCTCCGTTTTAACCGACACAATGGTTGCACCATCGACCGGATCGCAATCGCCGACCACTAAACAATGATTCAAATAAGGAGCTGTTTCGCCGCTACGCAAGAATGTCGTTCCGATAAACGTCACTTCATCTCCTTTTAATCTCGGAAATAATAGTGTGAGAGTCTCGTTTGCAATAGATATTTTTGCATCTCGGTCGTATTTGTTATTTAACAAGACATCGATCAATGTCGCCGCTTTTTCGATTTTTTGCGGTTTCGATTTAGATGATTGAAATTTTGTCCACGCAGGTGCCGTTTCTACTTCTGCTATCTCGGTCGAATCGTCATCACAACCGTCTCCACCTCCTGTACCACTCTCCATTGCTGGTTCAGATACTTCGCGAATTTTTTCGAATATTGCGTCAATCGCCAATATATGCGCATTATCCTCTTCCTCATTTAACAATCCGGCCGTTTTTACCGGTGTCGTTTGTAAAATAGTAATTAATTTGAGTATTTTTTCTTTCGACGGCACATTTTTAGGATATACCTCGTCAATGTCGTCGAAATTATCATACCCAAATGCAGTGCATAAAACGCGTTTTAATAATAACGCGGCACGTGATGTATCCGCCGCGGATGTTCCGCTATTCAATTGTCTAGAAAATGTATCCACCATATTAGACGCCAATCGCTTGTACGTTTTTACAGGAATGGGGAAGTCGCCGTGGCTACTGCTCGCCTCAATATCAAAACTACATATTTTATAAGGAACGCGCGTTTCTTTCTCCGGTTGAGATTTCACCTGATTTACGGTGCAAATATATTCATATGTACAAGTGGTCGTTTTTACTTCGGGAGTACGAACGCGCTGGGTCGGAATAAACACCCATCCGGATGGGCTAATATTATGAATATGAAAATATCGCAACAGTGGCGGAATATTACTTTCATATAATTCCAATGGCATTCCTTTGAAAACAAATGGTTGCAATACTTTGTATGGGGCATCTCGATTCACCGGTCCTTCCGTCGTTTTTTCGATGAATTTATACCATAAATTTTTAACGCGATTCATCGTCGACGTGTTTTTGAAAACGATTTTAGCGAATTGATGTTTGCGACCTCCACTAAACCCGTATAATTTATGATATTCCACCAATTCTGCCGAGACAATTGCGGATTCCATATATTTACCGACGCGATTTCGCAATTCCCGCAAGAGAGCAGCGACATCATTTTTTTTCCAATCATCGCCTACACGAACGAAGAAGAATGGAGAATAATCGTCAATATATATACAGCACGTTTCGCCCTTTTCATTCACACCGAACATTTGGATCGTAAATTTCGCATCCTCCGGTTTTTTATATTTTGATTTTATTGGATTATTATTATTATTGTTATTTACACTATCATCATCCGAACTACTGGTTTCGGCTTTGGGCTTTTCGTCATAAAAGTGAAAATCGATCAATCGAAACGATTTACCGGTTATCGTTCTCGTTATTTTTTTCACGTTTTTTTCGTTTTCGGACTCCATAGTGATAATACGGTTTATAATACGATTTGTATTGCGTTGTTTTGATATATTGTTGAGTATTCTTTAATTTGTATAAACGAATATGTTTATACAAATAAATTCAATTTTATATGGGCTAAGTTAAAACAAACCCAAAAATAATGACCGCCTATTTGACCGTGTGCGGTTTTTTTGGGATTTTCGTCTAAATGTTTTATTGGCGCGCTTATATTTTTGCGATCGTTTATTACCTCCCTTCCCTCCTCGCCAAGGCATTTTAATATTATTTGCGCTGCCACATCCACTCATCGCCCATTTATACATTGCTTCTTTTTTGCGATCGCCTTCATAATATTCCAACTTTCCATCGCATAATTTAAAAATCGTTGGAAATCCTTTATTACCATCTAATTTTTCATCTGATAGCGACATGTATTTTTTGTTGAAATTTTCGACCATTGTTTCAACCGTTAGATTTTTAGCCTTGTTTTCTTCCGTATCTCCAATTGCTTCAAATTCAACAGTTATATTTTTCAACATCCGTCCCATATTCAATTTCATATTTCGTACCATCCCATCCCAATCAGATGCCATTGCTGTACAATGACCGCACCAATCTGCATATATTTTTCCAATTACCAACTGTTTTTTAGGATGACTATTCACCATTTTGTATTTTTGTATCCTGATATTATATATTCTATAGTTAGAAAAAATAATATTTTTGTATCCTGATATTATATATTCTATTATAATGTTCGATATATTCAAAATGAAATTTAAAAATATGCGGACATTATTCCTCATTTTTTTGATATTAGTATTTTTAGCAGGAATATATGTATCATTCACATATGGGCTAAAAATAAACAAACTGGAAAGATTCGAAAATGATGCGGATAATGTAGATGAGGATTCATCGTCATCTGACTCATCTTCACCTTCTTCTGATTCTAATCAATGCCCGGACTTACTTATACGCAAAGGCTCTGGCCTCGCGCTTTATAATACAAAAGCCCCAATGATCGAAGGCACAAATCCGATTTTATTTAACACTTTAGATGATTATATTTATTACGTAAAAGTTCAAAAATATAAACTCAATATTCATTGTCCGATATTATATCTCCAAGAAGAAAATAATGCACAAGGACAAGATGTATATCGAGTTCGTCCTGGACCATTTAATCTACAAGGCGGATCTCCTGTAGTAGAATCAACCTCGAATTTTTTCAACGGTAGTTTGGGGCCATATACAGGATCAGTTGATCAACCGGTTGGCCAACCGTCTGATAACCGCGATATAACAGTACCTTATATCGACGCATCGCGCGAAAACAAACCTTATAATCAAAATAATTACCCTGGATTTGACCCATACGGACAATTTGTCGGTCAATATACGACTATCGATAAAATACACGATTCGACGGAGACCGGAAATCCTGACAGTAATTTAAGCGATAACCCAATGGACTCAAACTGGGGAGGCGTACAATTTACTCACGAAAAAGTTGCAACTGGAAAATACGATGACAATATTGTAACAAAACCTTCATACAGCGGGTCGCCAAATACCTCTTATATTTCGAGTCTATTGTCTTCGCCATTTCAGCCAGAATCTACGCAGACGAATCGTTCGGATTCGAAGTTCTCGGGATAGAATCACGTTGATCATCTACGCTAGTCCGGCTATCTCCAGATTCTTGTTCCGATCCGATAGCCGGTGCGACCAAATAAGTTTGAATACTTTTTATCACCGCCTTACTCAACTTCCGTACTTTTCCCTTGGATTCACAAACAATGTCGTTCAAGCAATCAGGGTCGATTTTTATTTTTTCCATCAATTGCGGAAAATTTGCGAATTTTTTCATAATTGCAATCGCCGAAACAGAGCTGATACCGGGAATCTGAGACAAGATAATTTCACCTATATTTTCAGGGGTGATATTTTCTTTTTTTACTTTTTTTACAACCGAACAGTAATTCGGAATAGTTGTAGTGGTAGCAGTAGGAGCGAGTTGTTCATTCGTTGAATCTATATCCAGATTATGATTCGGAATATTTACAAACTCCTTAACTAAAGTTCCGGAGTTAGGTCGCTCACCTACACTTACCTTCGGTAGCCGGCTCGCTCCAGCTGTTGACCAAGATGGCACTTTTCCTTTACAAAAATCACGGTCTAATTTTTCTGCTACCCATACAACTAATTCAGCCGTTTCTTGGACTGAACCTGTTCGAAATACACTAAAGCCCTTGAAATAATTCAATGAAGTTATTGCGGAATAAACAATCTTCTTTTCCATGATACTACGTAATTGCGAAAATTGACCTTCGATTACATAAATTATATTATGTGGGTGAAATCCACTCGAATGAATCAGTCGGTGCGACTGTTCTTCGTATCTACCATCTTTGATACTTGATAATAAATCTTGAAGCGATTTGCGTTCAATTATTAGTATTTCGCGATCTTCGTCGGTTTTTACCAAGATGTCTCCTAAAGATAACATTTGTTTCGATAACTGAATACTCGTCGTATTTCCTTGATTATTTACGATGGAATCGCATTTGTCGTAAAGCATCGCTTCTCGCTCATCTAAAATTAATTTCATTTTGTTGTTATGGTTGTTTTATGGTTTTGTTGTTATCTTGGTATTGATACATTATATCAATATCAAATCATTATATTGTTTGTTTGTAAAATAAATTTATTTTACACAAAGTTCCAATGTGATATGCGAACATCTCCGCCAATGGGGCGAGATTGACTAACCGGACTGGTGAATCGGAGAGTCTGGAAATTGGTTAATGTGCAGCATCCACCTTTCACTGGTCGTGTCGAATCGAACGCAATGGAGGTTCTCCAACTGCGACCGATCTGATAAGGAAACCCTGCTTTTTTTGACCCCCCACCTTGGTTTTGGTTGACGGTTTGAGAATAATTGCGCGCTCGGCTTGCTCCATTTGACAATCCCATTTTGGATAAATATATACTAGCCAAATATTTTATTTGACGCCGCATTTATTAATTTATGAATTTATGAATTTGTGAAAACATATAAAAACAAATTATTATACTTTAATAAGCCAATTTCATTTTATTTAACAAATAAAATGAACCAAACATCCAATTTAGACGACGATATTCATATCGAAAAAAACCAGTTTGGTATTGATACGTATATTTTCGATCCTTATAATCCCCTAAATAAACTCATTTCTGCCAACGACATTCAACATATTTTAAAAACATATGGCATTGATGCACCTATTCATAATATGGAATTATACAAACGCGCGTTTATTCATCGGTCGTATCTAAAACGCCCCGAATTGGAAAACACTCAAAATAATGTTATTATTGTACCTAAACCAGACGATTGTTTACCATTATACACTAAATCAAATGAACGTTTGGAATTTGTGGGGGATGGTGTATTGGAATGTATTACTAAATATTATTTATATCGTCGTTTTCCAAAAGAAAATGAAGGGTTTATGACGGAGAAAAAAATTGCTTTAGTGAAAAACGAAGCCATCGGAAAAATGGCATATGAAATGGGGTTGCATAAATGGGTTGTTATGTCAAAACACGCCGAACAAAAACAAACTCGAACGAATTTGAAAAAATTGGGGTGTTTATTTGAAGCACTTCTCGGTGCGCTTTTTTTAGATTTTAATAAAATTACCGTTTCCGACGAAGATGGCTGGTTCAAAAATTTATTTTTAACGGGTCCTGGCTTTCAAATGGTGCAAATTTTCGTAGAAAATGTTTTTGAAAAACACGTT
>Ga0114970_10001240_pt1 | contig 19087 bp, 12 predicted proteins | sample M_140205_XF_Meta_FD_87030 | JGI IMG/M metagenome (GOLD analysis project Ga0114970, IMG submission 87030) | Freshwater microbial communities from Lake Montjoie, Canada to study carbon cycling - M_140205_XF_MetaG | ecosystem: Environmental > Aquatic > Freshwater > Lake | place: Lake Montjoie... | reverse complement strand
GAAGGATTCGAAATCCTGAAACGGCCTTTGTAAGTTGCTTTGTACATAACGGGATAAATATAATATAATCCAACTATTTATGGAAAAACCATGGCAGCAGATATTAAAGAACGCCAGAAAACAGCATTAGATGCTTACAAGCAAGCTACTTCATCGGCTGGTAAGATAGATAAAAATAAGTTTAAAGTAAACATTACTCAGTACCCTTCCGACCTACAGACTGCAGATAATCTTAAGCACTACGTTCTTTTTAACATTAATATTAGAGGTAAGTCAAAGTTTAATTCAGACAATATATTGTTTGAAACCAAGAGAAATCCTAACTCAGCAAACCTTACAAAAGATCAACTTAGTAGTAATTCTATTAAAACAGCGGCGGTAGCGGCAGGTGCTGTAGCGGCAGGTACAGCCGTTGGTGTGGCAGTTTCTTCTCTAGTCAGTGGCGCTGCAAAAGTTGCCGGTAAAACCGGGGCGGCAGTAGATTCATTTGCGCAAAAAGCAGGTACAGTTGCTGGAGTTGCTGGTGGAGCAGTTATAGGTACTGCTATGGCTAATTCAGATTTATTGAAGAAAGATACAACTTATAGAATATCCGATGCTATAGCATTACACGTTGACGGTCCTCCAACTGTTAAATACAGTATGAACTATGCTAACAAAGAACTAGGTACTTTACTGGGTGCGTTAAGTGGTGGGGTCTTAGATAACATTAAAGGTCTTGGTGGTGAGGCAGGCGCAGCAATGGGGGCTTCATTAGCCAAGCTACCCGGAGCAATGGGAGCAGCAGATGTAGCCTCCGCCATGTCAGCAGCTTCTGGTACGTCTTTAAATCCTTTTAAAGAAACGGTTTTTGAATCTGTTGATTTTAGATCTTTTGCATTTAAGTATAAATTTTTTCCTAAAAATAAAACTGAATCCGATGCGGTTTATAATATTATAAACACGTTTAAATTTCATATGCATCCGGATATGTCAGATGGTAAGTTCTTCTTTATATACCCTTCCGAGTTTGATATAACATATTATTTTGGTGATGATGAGAATGGCTATTTTCATAAATTTGCCACATGCGCACTTGAATCAATGGATGTGAGTTATGGGGGAGATCAATTCTCTTCTTTTAGAGATGGTTCACCAACAGAAATTAATATGTCTTTGACATTCCGAGAACTTGAAATTCTTACTAAGAAAATGATTACGGAAGGCTACTAATGTACTTTAAAAGCTTTCCCTATACCTATTATTCTTTAGATGATGCAAGCACGGTTCAGATAGTAACCAATCTAGCAACCCGTGTTACAATATCGGATGAAGTAAAAAGTAACTTAGGTTTATATGATGAATATGATATTAAAGATGGCGAAACACCGGAACTAGTTGCCGATAAGTTTTATAATAATCCCGAACTACATTGGCTGGTACTACATTACAATGATATTATAGATCCAAGATTTGATTGGCCTCTTGATACGAACAATTTGTCTAAATATGTTGCAGGCAAATATAGCAATCCAAATGGTATACATCATTACGAAGATGCTAATTTAGCTATTGCTAATGGTAATGTTATTATTAATGCTAATGTGAGTTATTTACAAGCCGGTAATGTTGTTACCAATCTTTCGGGTACAGGTACTGGTTATGTGACATCAAAACTAACCAGTTCCAATATTATAGTAACAGTTACTTCTGGGGGGTTTGTTACAGGTGATATTATTTCTAATGTAGCCAATACAACAAATAATTCTGCAATCACGCTAACGAAAACAATTTCTGGTACCCCGGTTACCAATCTCGATTATGAGGATGGGGTAAATGAATCTAAACGTAGAATAAAAATATTAAAATCAACTTATATTGATGCTATCGTTAAAGACTTTAAAAAGAAACTAGGTGAATAATGATTGGTGAACAAGGTCTTCAACGTGCCGGGGAGGTACGGATTGAACAACTCAAACTTATTAACGCAAGAGATGAGGTAATTGATCTTTCGGAATTTGTTGTTGAGTTAAATCTTTATGAAGATCTTTTTAAAAGCTACCTCCACGGTAATATAGTTATAACTGATAGTAGGAATATTATTGATCAGTTTAATATTCATGGGGAAGAATTTTTAAATGTTAAGTTAAGAACCCCATCATTTCCAGATAGTCAAGTTATTGAAAAAACATTTAGAGTATACAAGTTATCAGATAGAACTATCGTAAGAGATAAAAATACTCAAAACTTTGTACTACATTTTATATCTATAGAATTTTTCTACGATGTCAGCCTCCCCTTATTTGTACCATTTGAAGGTACAATAACAGATGTTGCAGGTAGAATTTTTTCTGACTTTATAGCAACTTCTCGTAATTTTAATGTATCAGAATCAGACAATACTGTTAGTGAAAATCCTAAAGGTACTGATTTAATTATTATAAATGAAACATCTAATAAGGTTAAATTTATATCCCCTGGATGGTCTCCACTAAAATGTATTAATTGGCTAGCATCAAAGGCTATACCAAAAGATGGTACTGCTAAGAACTTTATCTTTTTTGAATCTAATAAAAATTTTTATTTTGGTACCCTAGAAAATATCTTTAGAGATGCGCATGAAAATAAAAACTACTTGGCAAGATACTTTATATCTGCATCTAATGTACGTGAAGATAAAAACTCACAAAACGTAGCTAGAGAAATGTTTTTAGCTAAAGATGTTGAGATGATTGAAACTACAGACTACATTAAAAATTACACAAATGGCTATCTTGGTAATCGGTTAATTTATCTGGATGTATTCAGTAAAGAATACCAATTAATTGATTATGATCATACTGCTAATTATGAAAAACAATTTCACTCTTCCGGTAAAGGGGTAGAGGCAAAGCCTGTATTTAACAAAGATACATTTAAAAACTTTGCAACAAACATAAGCTTCTACCCTAAAAACCCTAAATTATTTGATGATTATCAAGATAATATTAATGAGAAAATGGGAGAAATTCACGGTAATCGGTTATCAAGTATGTTGGAACTCACTAACATTAAAATGAATATTACTGTACCAGGTAGAACGGATGCTGAGGTTGGTAGACTTATATACTTCGAATACCCATCGATGGGCGCTCAAGAACCAGGGGATACAGAATCTTCTGCGCAAGATAAGCTGTATTCGGGTTACTATATAATATCAGCAATTCATCATAGAGTTACTAAAATGGAACATGAGATGATTATGGAAGTAATTAAAGACTCATTGTATGTGGATAAAGAAAGTGATCTTAAAGCTTAATTATGCAAAAAATATTTAATAGAGATGGTTTTAATTGGTGGATAGGAGTTGTAGAGGATCGCATGGACCCTGAAAAAATGGGGCGATGCAGAGTCCGTATCTACGGGTATCATACTGATAGTAGAGAACTACTTCCTACAAAATCCCTACCGTGGGCAATACCTATACAGCCCATCACCTCTGCCGCTACATCTGGTATCGGTTCTTCACCCCTCGGACCTGTAGAGGGTACCTGGGTTATTGGATTCTTTTTAGATGGAGAAGATTGTCAACAGCCTGCTATATTTGGTACTATTGCAACCAAGGCAGCCAAAATTGCATTCGCACAGACAGAAGACACCCCACCGGTTAGTAATGATAGTGATGGTGTGTTGAAGGACTCATCAGGAACACCGGTTAAGGATGGTAGCGGGCAAGATGTAAGAGTTGGAACACCTAAGGTGGAGGGGTGGGAGCTCGGTAAGACGTCTGAAACTTATGAGTCTGGGGGTAAAGGCCCTGGTACAATAAATGACTACAATGGAGCAGCGGGTGGTGACTTCGGAGGTGCCTCTTACGGTACATATCAGTTGGCCTCCTATCTACCTGCACAGACAAAAACGGGTAAGCCTAGACAGTCTCCTAAGAACTCACCTGTTATACAGTTCATTAATAATTCGAAGTTTAAAGATAAGTTTGCAGGGTTAGAACCTGCCACACCAGCCTTTGACGCTAAGTGGAAAGAGATTGCAGGATCTAATTCTAAAGATTTTAAAGAAGATCAACACGACTATATTAAACGTAAATATTATGATGTTGCAATGGCAAATCTGCAGCGTGTAGGGTTAGATATGTCAAGATTTGGTCCTGGCGTACAGGATTTAGTCTGGTCTGGTGCAGTTCAATTAGGACCTGCAAACGTTAAGCCTTTTACAGAAGCGTTAAAAGGTAAATCTGAACTAAAGGATAAAGACATTATTGAGATGGTTAGTAATTGGAAGATAAACAATGTAGACGTACTCTTTAAGTCCAGTTCTGCAGACATAAGGGCCGGGGTCAAGTCTAGATACAATTCCGAAAAACAAGCATTATTAAGTTTGGTTAAATAATGGATCCGTTAATTACAAAAACAATTCAGGGTGTTTTAGAAAACACTATTTTTAATAAAATAATTTCCCTGAATCTTAACATACCCAGTCCAGTACTAAGAGCTATTGTATCGAGGGTGGCTGAGCAAACAGCTCCAGCAGTAGTTCAAGAAGTTACAAAAAATGCTAACTTCCAACTTAATAATATACCTAATAATATTATTGGTTCCGTTAACCCGGTTAATATTGTAACAGGTAATCAGGGCCCTGATGAGTTAACTAATAATTTAAACAATATTATACAGACTCAAATGTCTGCACAAGTTACAGACAAAATTGTAACTTCGATTCAAAGCCAGCTTCGCTTGGTGTTACCTGCTAGTAGATTGGGTATTATTAATTTTGACAATCTGGCAGCTACGCTGGTTCAATCATTTACTCCTACAGTTAATCAGACTATCAATACTGCACTTGGTGGTTTTGCATCTGCAATTTTTGGTAGAGGTACTAACCCGCTATCTTCCCTGACTGGTGTTGATAAACTGTTTAACAGCCTTCCTGCTGCAGATGCCCAGATACAGGTAGATAAACAATTTGATAATCACCTGGCTGCTAAAGCGCTTACAGAAGCTCAAAATTACGATATTAATGAAACTGAAAATAAAGAAAAATTAGAAGTTTTAAATAAAGGATTTACAGACCCTAATGCTAAGTATCCAACAAAAGAATATGCTGGTTCTTCTGATACAAATAAATTAGCACAAGGTGATCCACGTGGTACAATCGTTCAGGAAAAGAACAGTACCCGCATGAAGGGAGCTAAGTTACCTGGGGGTGATGCATGGGATCAACCCGAGTCAGCTTTTAGAGGCGCATATCCTTACAACAAAGTTACACAAACTGAATCTGGGCATGTAATTGAAATAGATGATACACCTGGTTCTGAACGCCTACACGTGTACCATAAGTCTGGTACGTTTATTGAAATTGATGGTAACGGCTCTGTAATAAAAAGAGCTGTTGGTTCATCATATGAAATTATAGATAAGAACGGTAAGATAGCAATTGCAGGTAGGGCTGATATATCAATCAACGGAGCCTGCAATATTTTTGTTGGTAATGATGCAAACATTGAAGTAGAGGGTGATGTTAATCTTAAATGTCATAATGATATTACTGCGCAGGCAGGAGGTACATTAAACCTATCTGCTACTGAAGAAGTTAATATTACAAGCGGTAACATTAATATGCAAGCGTTTAATTTAATGAATTTAAATTCTAACGTAGCATTAAACTTGCATGCAACAGTTGATATTAATATGCTCGCTAACGCTAATATATTTGTTGATACAGTAGAATTATATCAAAACGCTACAAATAGCTATAATCAAGCAGACAACATTTATCTTAAAACAAATGAAGACGGTTCAGGCATTTTTATTGACTCATCAACAGATATTAATATTAATGCTACAGGAGCATTAAAAAATCAAGCTGGGGAAGATATTAGTAATCAAGCCGGTGGTGACATTAATGCAGATGGAGGGTCGGTATACCTTAACTCTGGATATTCTGTAGATGCTGAAACTGCTGAAAGCAGTAAGCCTGCTACAATTGCAGGTATTTCTAATATTGGTATTCTACAAGGCCGTAAAGACATAACAGATAATAGTAAAGATGACCCTCAGGCTCTTTCTTTAGCTGATAATAGATCTTTATTGTTAGAAGAAGAAACAGCTTCTCAAGCTGATGTTGACAGTCAAAAGAGTTTATTAATTAGTGAGGGCTTTGCAACAGCTGCTGAGATTGATGCAACACCAGTTGCTGTTGATAAAGAGTCTGTAGCTTCTGAACAAACCGCAACAGTATCGCCAAGTGAAGATTTAAAGAAGGCAACTATGTTACCTGGTAACTATAATCTTTCTCCCAACTTTACAATTGAAATGCTGTCTAGTAAGGCTGCTGTATCAAGGGATGAAATTGTAGCTCACGGTAATTATACATACGGTGATATTGCATTTAACTTACAAGCCATTGCCTTAAATGTTCTTGAACCAGTTAAAAAGTTATACCCTACCATGATCGTGACATCAGCTTTCCGAAATCCTGGTAATGCTTCAAATGCTAAGACCTCCCAGCACCCTCTGGGTCAAGGTGTTGACATTCAGTTTAGAGGTGCAACAAAAGCAGAGTATTATGAGATTGCTTTAAAACTGGCAAGGGTACTAAAGTACGATCAATTAATTCTAGAATATTGTAACTACGCTAAAAATCCATGGATACATGTATCGTATTCTGTTAAGACTAATAGATCAACAGTACTCACATTCTTTAATCATAAGAAGTACGGGGATGGGTTAACCCAGTTGGCATAATGGCAGGTGAATTTGGTAGAATAAATACATCTAACGCTACTGGGTTTGTTACAATCAGCCCTGACCCTGCAGCTGTTCTTACAAATGATGGTGAGACAGCTGGTCCGGTTAACTTCTTACCGACAATTTACGCCGGTCAAACTATTTCTATTGATATTGGTTTTGCTATACATTACCCTATATTACCTGAAGGTTCATCATCAAACCCAGCCACAAGTGTAACTGCGTTGTATGATTTTGCCGCGCATGGTATGAATGTATCTTATTCTGGCAACACTGTTACGTTATCAGGTACTTTTGCAAGTGTGTTTGATAATGAGTATTACGAATTTGTGTTAGATAATAATACTTTACAAGTACTGCCACCTGATACAGAAGACCCCTTCAAAGCTCTTGTAAAGTATGAGATGCCAAATCCCGTGACACAAAATAATGCATACGCATTTAACGTTACAGGGCCAGGTGAAACAGGCAATGTAACACTACAAGTTGACGTTGGTCAATGGGTTGTCTGGCGGTATCAAACTGCGGTTACTAATATTGGTAATTTACGTATACGAGGACCTTAAATGCCAGCTATTTCAAGAATTGGAGATAACGTTCTATCACCAGATGGATCGGGATTCAAATGTAGAATGCCGCTTAAAACCAGTGTCGGGGAAGGTAATTCTAACAGTGTATATGCTAACGGGGTGTTAATAACGGTCCAAGGAAATAAAGTCACCCCACACCCAAGAGCTGGATGCACAGTTATCGATACATCCGGGGTTGATTCTGGTTCGGGTCAAGTCTTTATTGGTGGAAAAGGTGTTGGACGCATTGGAGATACGATGGGGGATAATGTAATAACTCAAGGTTCACCTACAGTATTTGCAAGCTAATTAAATATTACCTATAAATATAAACATGGCTATGACTAGAAATACCAGACAATATTCAGACTTCAATCTACTTTTTTCATCTCACCCTGTAACAGGTGATGTGACGAGAAAGAATGATGAAGAAGCTGTTAAACAATCTCTTAGAAACTTAATTTCTACGAGACACTATGAGCGTCCCTTTCATCCTGAAATTGGCTGTCAAATTCACGGTCTTTTATTTGAAAACCTTAATCCTGTTACAATACAGGTTATGAAAAAGACAATTTTTGAAACCATTACAAAATTTGAGCCAAGAGTAACAATATTAGAAGTTAAGTTACGTGAGAGAGCAGACGATAATGAAATTGTTTGTGATATTATTTTTAGACTGAATAACTCTGATAGACCTATTACTTTAACAACACTAATAACAAGAGTAAGATAATGTCTAACCTAAGAATAGCAGAACTTGATTTTGATCAAATCAAGACTAATTTAAAGACCTATTTAAATGCTCAAACCGAGTTTACTGATTATGACTTCGAGGGATCAGGTCTTTCTGTTCTGCTAGATGTACTAGCTTACAACACCCACTATAATGCTTACTTGGCTAATATGGTGGTGAATGAAATGTTTTTAGATTCTGCTGTTAAAAGATCCTCAGCTGTTTCGATTGCAAAGCATTTAGGTTATACACCGGTATCGGCGCGCGGGGCAATAGCTAATCTAGATATTGCTGTAACCAACCCAACCGGGTTACCGGCAATTCTAACAATGGATCGATACACTCCGTTTACAACTACTGTGGGTGGGGTAGCGTATACATTTTTAACAACTGAGGCTAAGACTGCTTTAAGAGTTGGTAACACGTATACATTTACAGACGTGGATGTTACCGAAGGGACTCTTTTAAGCTATAGCTATGTTGTATCCGATACAACACCGGCTGCTAAGTACGAAATACCTAGTGACACTGCTGATACGACTACTATTAAAGTAAGTATTCAAACATCATCTACAGATACAACAACAGATACGTATACTTTATCAACAGACATTACTGGTCTAGATAATACGTCAAAAATATATTATCTAGAACAGAACCCTCAAGGTAAATATCAAATTTATTTTGGCGATGGAATAATTGGTAAAAGCCTAACTGCAGGTAATATTATTACAATTCAATACATGGTGGCTTCTGGGTCAGTTGTTAATGTATCAAGTACAGTTGCTCAATCATTTACCGCCAGTACAACTATTGGTGGGTCAAGTAGTATTGTAACTACAGTAAATAGCAATTCAACAGGTGGTTCGGATGCTGAGAGTATTACATCTATAAAATTTAATGCCCCACGGGTAAATGCATCAAAAAATAGAGCGGTAACAGCAGATGATTATGAAGCATTAATATCTGCTAATTATACTGGTGCTGAATCTATATCTGTTTGGGGTGGTGAGGATAATGATCCTCCTTATTACGGTAAAGTAATGATATCTTTGAAACCGTATTCTGGTTATACAATCTCAGACTCTACCAAGCAAACAATTATGGATACTATTTTAAAATCCAGAAAGTCTATAACTGTAACGCCCGTATTTGTGGACCCAACTTACTTATATGTTGGTATCGGAGCTAACATTGTTTATAATTCTTCAATCACTACACTTTCTGCTGAACAGATTAAAGCATTGGCAAATACAGCTATCACAAATTATTTTTCTACTGAGCTTCAAAAATTTAATAAAAACTTTAATCATTATAAACTTACAAATTTAATTCAAGCAAGTCATAGTTCTATTACTAATGTACTTTTAAATTTAAAGATTCAAAAAAGAATTATACCTACATTAAACACAACAAACGTCTTTACAGGTAGTACAGCAATTAAGTATAGAAATCCTATCAAGCCTGGTTCGGTACTCTCAAGCTATTACTACACTTCAGTTAATGGTGTATCTACACTGGTTAAAATTACCGATCTTCCGAATGATACACCACCGAGTGATACCGGTAGTGGGGTTTTGAGATTAATTAATACTACAACAGGGTCTGTAGTTTCAAATAATATCGGTACTATAGATTATGGAAATGGAATAATTAGCATTACAAGTATTACCCCTGTCGGTATTACATCTGGTGCAACAGATATTCGGATTACTGCAAGTATTCAAGAGTCTAATTATAATCTTTCTATATCAAAAGATGAAATTCTAGTACAAGACGATACTACTACAAACAAGGTCAGTGGCCTTATTGCTGGTACAAATATTGTTGTCACCTCATTAGTTTAATATGTCAACAACTAGAATTACTGAAAAAGTATCTAAACTTATTAGTAGTCAGCTTCCTGAATTTATCAGGACTGATAATACTACCTTTGTTGCATTTCTAGAATACTATTATAAATTCTTAGAGCAAGATCAAGGCGCTCTTGAATTAGTTCAAAATTCTCGTCAGTACAGTGACATTGATCAAACAGCAGACTCATTTGTAAATTATTTTATTACAAATTATGCAAAAGATCTTCCTTATAGCTTACAAGTTAATAAATCTCTTTTAATTAAAAGGGTAAAAGACTTATATGCCGCCAAAGGTAGTTCATTATCAATTGAAACACTATTTAAAGTTCTTTATGATACAGCAGCTACCACAAGACACCCATACGATTTTGTTTTAAGACCGTCCGACGGTAAGTGGAGTCTTCGCGCATCTATACGGGTCTTAAAAACCTACGGTAGTACTGCAGACATAAAAGATAGATTTTTAACTTTTACAAAAAACAATATTAATTATACTGTTGAAGTCGTAAGGGTCAAAGACCTGTCAACCAACCTATATGAAATTTTTTATAAAAGCAAGATAAACGTACCTTTTACAATTAATGAAGAGGTAGCTGTTAGTAACAGTACTGATGTGATTTTTACTGGTATAGTAAAGCCAACAACAGTAGGGTGGTCAATAATTAAACCCGGGGCTGGTTTTAGAGCTGGTCAGATCTTTAATGTATCAGTAAGCGGGGCTGTAGATACCTTAGTTAGAATTACCAAGGTATCACCATCAGGCTCTATTGAAGCTTTAAAGATATTAAATTATGGATATAATTTTACAGATGATATAACCGTTACGCTTACTAATTCTCTAGGTGTAGCCGCACAAGCATTAAGCTTTTCCACCACAGGCGGTGGATTTGAAGAAACTTTTGAGATGGTCAAGTACGTCAGTGGTTCTTCCCCTGATAGATATTTTGATACCGATTACGTTCTTGATTCAACGTTTACAGGCTTCTTATTAGCTCAAGGTAGTGTTGAATCGCAAGCTTTAACATCTGTTACCGTGGTAGGTGCAGAAGATCCTAACAACGCAATTATTAGTTTTAATACAGGGGCAATTGCTAGATATCCTGGGGAATATACTTCTACTCAAGGTTTTGTATCTGAACCAGACATAAGATTACAAGACGGTGATCTTTATCAGCCTTTTGCATATCAAATTGAATCTGAATTAGATATTAGCGTATTTTATGATATAGTTAAAAAGTTAGTACATCAGGCTGGTACTAATATGTTTGTTAACAGGGTAATTTCTACTACTGCAAATATTAGTGCAAATATAACCGTAGAGACAAGAAAAAATGTCTTTATGCAATTTAACAGTACATTTAATATCCTAGATAATAGACTAGTTGCTTTATATAAAAACTTAGGTACAGATAATGTATTTGCTTCAGATTCTGCAACAATAGCTTTAGGTAAATACTTCAGCGATAATATTACCCCATCTGATAGTTTTGATATAGTTTTGTATCTTGAAGCTTTTACAGATAGTGTTAATGCAACTGAATCTTTAACGTTTAATATTAATAAAACAGTTATTGATGATTCGAATGTAAGTATTACAGAATCACTTACACAAAACTTTGGTAAATTAATTGATAATACAGACAGTATCATTACACTTACGGATAGTGGTAGCGGAGTACTGTTGAACTACACGGATGCAATAGGTGCATCAGGGTATTTTGCAGAAACTTATGTTGGTAGTACAGTACTTACTTTCTAATCAGCCCTTATAAATATAACATAGAACTTCTTTAGAGGAATAAAACATGTTCACAGAATCAGTAAAAGTTAAAGGTAATCTAGAAGTATTGCTTCTAGATGAAAACGGTATTAAGAAAGACTATAGAAAAGTCGATAATTTAGTAGTAGCAGTTGGTAAGGATGTTATTGCTGCAAGACTACTAGGTAATACATTAGCCGTTATGAGTCATATGGCTGTTGGTACTTCTGCAAATGCAGCCGCTACTTCTCAAACAGCACTTGGAGGTGAGGTTGGCCGTGTTGTACTAGACTCTTCTACCCGTTCTGCAAATACCCTTACCTACATTGCTACTTTCCCAGCCGGTACCGGTACTGGATCCCTTGCCGAGGCTGGCATTTTAAATGCAGCATCTTCTGGTAACTTATTGTGCCGTACAACATTTAGTACAGTTTCTAAGGCCGCTGGTGATACAGTCGTTGTTACTTGGAACGTTACTGTAGCATAATATGGCTTTTCTCTTAAAGGACACAATTCACCGCTCTTTGGTGGATTCGGTCTATAATGAATTCTTATCTCGTAGAGCTAATTATTACTATTTTATTGGTAACATATTAGAGTGGGATAACCCTCTTAACCCGGGTGTTCCAGAAGTCACGCAAGATTACGAGCGCTTTACTCGTAATGGTATTCTGAGTGTTAAGAAGATTAATTTAAGAGATGTTTCATACGTTGTCCCGAGAATAGATTGGACTCCTAATACAGTATACGATCAATTCGATGGTAATTACAATACAACAAGTCCTGCACCTTCTGGAGCTACTAGTCTCAAGGATGCAATTTTTTATGTATTAACAAGCACATATGGTGTTTATAAATGCATATTTAATAATAATGGTGCAGCGTCTACTGAAGAGCCTACAGGGCAAGACATAACAATGACAAGTACTTCGGACGGGTATGTCTGGAAGTACATGTATACTATACCTTTATCTTCACAAAATCGTTTTCTCACAATGGATTACATGCCGGTACAGAGAGCGGTTACTAATGCATACTATTCCAGAGGTGAAGTAAGTAGTATAGTAATTGATTATGCGGGGTCTAATTATAACGGTAATGCTTTTGTTACGCTATCAGTTGTAGGTGAGTTTGCCGGTGGTGCAGGTAATTCTATTGCTAACGTAAGACCGGTGTTTAATACTCAGGGGGAGTTTCTCAAAGTTCTTATTGATGATGCTGGTGCAAATTATAAATCTGCAAGAATTGTCATTAATGATTCTTTAGGTGCAGGTTTTAGTCATTATAATAATATTAGTAATGTAAACATTTATAACACCGGTGCAGGCTATACGACAGCGGTTAGAAATAATACCAGAGCTACAATTACAACAACTGGTTCCTCTCAACCCACCTCAAGCGCGTATGCAAATATTGTATACAGTACCAGTAATGCAATAGTTGGTGTGACATTGACTAACAAAGGTTATGGTTATTCAACTGCTGCAAGAGCCAATACAACTATTACAATTGCTACGACTGGTAATAGCCAGCCTTCTTCTAACGGTACTGCTAATTTAAATTTTGCAACGTCTGCTGTCCTTACACCCGTACTCGTTAATGGGTCAATTCACAGTGTGTTGATAGAAGATGAGGGTTTAGGTTATAGCTCTAATATTAGTACCACAATTTCTACCATCGGTGATGGTACAGGGGTAGTTCTAACACCATTTGTAAATGCATATGGAGAGATAGAAGATATTATTATTGAAGAAAGAGGTTCAGGTTATACCCATTTGGATATATCTTTCTCAAGTGCTACTGGTACAGGTGCAAACGCATACGCCAATCTTTCGGTAGACGATCTTGATACTTTACAAACCGTAGTTGAATTATCAGCAGTTAACGGTGGTATTCACGCATTCAGAGTAGCCAATGCAGGTAGCGGGTATTCATACGCTAACGTTACAGTAACCGGGGACGGACAGTATTTTGGTGGTAACGTCGTATTATACAATAACACTATCAATTATATTACTGTTACAACACCAGGTATAGGTTACACATATGCTAATGTAACTATTACCGGTAATGGCTCTAATGCTAATGTTTCAGCTATTATGTCTCCAACAGGAGGCCATGGAAGTGACCCTGTTAGGGAGTTATTTGCTGATACTTTGATGTTTACCTCTACTATAAATAATGAGAAGAACCACGGTGTTGATGTCCAAAACGATTATAGGCAGTTTGGTATTATTAAAGACCTAACCAAACACAATAGTGGGCTTGCATTTGCAAATATTATTGGAAGCGCATGTTACTTATTAACCATGGATTCTGTATCCGGTCTTGTGCGTGATGATATCTTGACTCATACAGCCGATGGTTCAAAGCGTAGTTTTGAAATTGTTGAGGTAATCAACAGTACATCCCAACTGCTTATTCAAGACAAGAATAATCACGACTTAGCTATCGCTGATGTATTAAAGGATGAAACTGCTAACGTAGAATATGCTGTGGTGACTATTAATAAATCCCCCGATATAAATAAATTCAGCGGCGACTTGTTATACATTGATAACAGAACGGCCGTAAGCCACAGCGCACAACAACTAGTTACTTTAAGAACAGTAATTAAATTATAACACAGGTAAGAGATGGCGATTAATTTTAACACCGATCCGTACTACGATGACTTTAGTGAAGATAAGAATTTTCACCACATTCTTTTCAAACCAGGTGTGGCTGTTCAAGCCAGGGAGCTGAATCAAGTACAATCAATATTGCAGAACCAAGTTTCTAACTTTGGTAGTCATATTTTTAAAGACGGTTCAAGAGTTTTAGGTGGCGAAATATTCCTTGATGATAAGGTTAAGTCCGTTAGACTTAAGCCAACATATAACAGTGCTGTTATTGATACAACGAATTATGCCAATCTTTTCGCCAAAGGAACAGTTTCTGGAGTGATTGGTGAGGTAAAGTACACCTACGCAGCTGATGATGTAACGGTAGGAGACCCACCTACTATTATTATTAAACCAAGTAATACGTCCAATGCATCTATTTTTACAGCAGAAGAGACATTAGATTTTTACCCCAATCTTTTAGATGCTCTTAACGAAGATAATTTAACTTCATATCATGCAGTAACAGTGGCTGATGTTACGGTAACCAAAACCGGTAGCTGTTCAGAGTATTCTCAAATTATTACTCTTGCCAGTACTACCAATCTTAACGTTGGAGACTTAGTAACTGCTTCTGGCTTGACAAAAACATTGTACGTTATTGAAATTGCCTCATCTACTACAGTTAAGATTAATGAGTACGCAGGTGCAACCTTAGCAAGTACTACATTTACCTTTACACAAAAAGGAACTCAACCAACGTTAGAAGTAGCGGTAAATGAGGGGGTATTCTTTAAAAACGGTTATTTTATTAAATCCCTAGCGCAATCGGTCATTCCATCAAAGTACAGTAGTTATCCTTCCGCCTCTGTAGGCTATAATATTACGGAAAGTGCTGTTACATCTGACGATGACGAGACGTTGTTAGATCCAGCAATCAGTACATATAACTATTTTGCTCCAGGAGCAGACCGTTTCAAAATTTATTTAGATTTAGTATCTTTAGATTTAATTGACGAAAATCCTGACTTAACCAACAACACTGATTTTATTGAAATAATCCGTGTTAAAGAAGGTCAAACTCTTAAATCTAAGAAGACAGAATATTCTGAATTAGAAAAAGCACTTGCCCGTAGAACATTTGACGAGTCAGGTAACTACCTGGTTAAGAACTTTATCTTAAATCTCAACGGAACCACTGACGCTGCAACAACCATTAACACCGATGTTCTACCTGGTAAGGCTTATGTAAATGGGTATGAGATTGAAACCGTTGCTCCTACACGTCTACTACTTGACAAAGCTAGAGATACAGAGAATGTAGCAGGGTTTGATATTTCTCCGTTTTACGGTAACTATACTGTTGTAAGTGTACCTGGGTATTCTTTACCTGCACTTGGTTCTAACATAGAACTACATACTGCTAATACTACTATTTCTTTTGCAACAAGAGTTGGAACAGCTCATGTCAAGCAACTCGAGTATAATTCAGGATCCAATACTACTGCAACGTATAAATTATTCCTTAATGATATTAATTTAACCTCCAACACATTTGCAAACGTAAGATATTTTGTTGGTGTAACAAGTAATACATATGATACTGCTAATATTACGTTTAGAGCTAACGTAGATTCATCTGCTATTGTATCTAGTGCAACTCAGTTATACGATGCATCATATGATAACTTGTTGTTCTCGATTCCACAAAGAAATATTGAAAACGTTACAAGTACAACCTATCAATTTAGAAGACGTTTTGCTGATGTATCTTTCTCTGCAGGTACCGCTACAATCACAACTAATACCTCTTCAGAAGATTTTGTTGGTGGTACAGGAGTTCTTCCAGCCACTACTGCTAGAACCTACTACTATGTGGTTGCAAAGACAGCATCAGGTACTTTCACAAAAGGTCAAGTCATCCCTATGGATGGTGGCGCGCGTTCAGTTAATATTCCGGTTGTAGGTTCAGGCTCAGTTGGACAAGCTGTATTTAATGTTTCAGATGTTTCATTTAATGGTACCTGTGATATTTACGCTACAATTGAAGTAGAGTCAGACGCTAGAAAAACAAAAACGCTGGTTGCAAATGCAGTAATTTCAGCCAACATATCAGCAGCAAACACTTATGTAAGTTTAGCTATCTCTGATTTTTACAGTCTGAATAAAGTTTACAAGCTTACGAGCGGCAATGTGTATACTGGGGTATGGTCGTCAGCCAATACTTACCCAGTATCTGGTAACCTTATTACCTATTCAGGTGTTGCATATACCGCTAACACTTCAAGTACTAATATTATCCCCGTCGGTAATACTGTTTACTGGACTGAGGTGACTGGTCAAACCCTTTCTAATTATACTTTCGATAACGGTCAACGTGATAACTATTACGATCACGGTCGTTTAAGGTACAATGGGGCAACTGCACCTGGTAACGTTATTATTACTGCCAGTTACTTTACCCATTCCGGTGGTATTGGTTATTTTACCAACGACTCTTATCCAATTGACTATAGCTTAATTCCTTCTTATACCACTACTAAATCTGGTACTAAGTACGAGTTAAGAGACAGTTATGATTTCCGTCCTCGTAGAACAGACGGTTCTTCTTCTTTAGTGTTTGACTCATATCAAATACCTATTCCATACAATGCTATTCAAAGTAATCATTCTTACTATTTAAGTAGAATAGATAAGATTGCACTAACACCATCAGGTGTGTTTAAGATTATCAAAGGTATCAGCTCCTTTACCAATCCAGGTACTCCTTCCGATGATGCAGAGGCAATGACAATAGCAACATTGAGAATTCCTGCTTATACCTTTAATTCTTCTGATGTTAAGTTAGATTATGTAAGTAGAAAAAGATATACCATGAAAGATATTGGTCAAATTGACCAGCGTTTAAAATCAGTTGAATACTATACCGCTCTTTCCTTACTTGAGAAAGAGGTGTTAGCAGCCTCAGTGCTTGATACTAATAACTCCGCTCTATTTAAGAATGGGTACCTGGTAGATTCTTTTGCTGGTCACTCAGTAGTTGATGTTTTGAATAAAGAATATCTCAATGGCGCCAACATCAAGGTGTCTATAGATTCTGTAGATGGTTATGCAAGACCGGCATTTGAGTCCTCTTCTTTAAACTTCTCTTTTACCGCTGGAACTAATCCTGATGTGGCAAAAACGGGTGATTTAATCTCATTACCCTATACTGAAGCCACGTTTGTACAACAAAATACTGCCAGTAAGATAATTAACGTTAACCCATTCAACGTAGTTAACTTTATTGGTGTTATGAAGATTATACCAAATTCTGATACTTGGTACGATACACAATCAAAACCAATTATTAATATTGTTGAAGACGGTAATAAAGATGCTTGGCTTGCAGCTAACTCTGCTGCTGGTACTCAATGGAACGACTGGCAGTTGAATTGGACTGGGCAGCAAGTTACCGGTAACCAAACATTAAGTTCAGCTACGACCCAGTCTGGTAACCGATTTGACACTACAACTGTTTCAAGAGAAACTCTCCAAACTACCAGTACATTCTCCCGTACTGGTATCAATACAACTGTTGGTACTAAGTTAGTTTTAAGTAGTGACTCAACAGCAATTGTATCTCAAGAAGTTATTCCTTTTGCTAGACAAAGAACCATATCTTACAAAATATATGGTATGCCCCCTCTTACTCAATTGTATTTGTATGTAAATAATACTACAGATATTACCAGTTATGTAACCCCCCTGGGTGGTGCACAGGGTGATGATGTTATTACAGATAACAGCGGGTATGCAGCTGGTACTTTTATAATTCCCAATACATCTACCATTAAGATTCCAACCGGTAGAATTAGATTTGCATTCATTAACGATCCTAATAGCTTTACAAGCGCAACTGCATACGCTGAAGCTGGGTTTATATCTGCTGGTACTTTGAATACAGAACAGCGTACAGTCGTATCAACCAAAGAACCAGTTCTAATTAGAAATAATGTAACTTCTACCAGAACCGATGTTAATACGACTTCACGGGATGTAACCTCTACACGGGTAACATGGGTTGATCCAGTAGCACAAACTTTCTTAGTTGATGCAACTATATACCCTAATGGAATATATTTAAGTTCAACTGATTTATACTTTGCAACTAAGGACTCTACCTTACCTGTATCAATTCAAATCAGACCTACTGTGTCTGGTTTCCCGAGCTCATCCATTATTGTTCCAATGTCAGAGGTTTATAAAAACCCTGTTGACGTTAATATACCTGCATCCACCCAGATTTACGATGGTATAGGTGCCGCTACTAACTTTGAATTTGAATCCCCTGTCTATCTCGCCCCTGGTGAGTACTGTGTGGTAGTATTATCTAACTCAGATAAGTATAACCTTTATTCTGCTGAAATTGGACAGACCATTCTAGGAACAACTAATAAGATAACAACTCAACCTTATTTGGGTGTATTGTTTAAATCTCAAAATGGTTCAACCTGGACAGCTTCACAAACTGAAGACCTATGTTTTAAACTTAACCAATGTGTATTTGACCGCGGTGAGGTAAGCTTCACCTTAGAATCAGATGCGCCGCCATCTTCGACCGATTTTGACCTATTAAAGTTGACTACACAAGAATTAAATTTTGGTAATGATACAAACATTACATATGAAATTAGAACCAAGAAAAAAGCCGGTGGAACCTTTACAGATTACTCACCCTTACCAATTGGTTCTAATTATGAATTAGATCAAACTATGACATCTGCGGTTGCTAACGACATAGTGGTTCGTGTAACTATGAGTAGTATAGACCAGCATGTATCACCGGTTGTGGATTTGGAGCGT
>Ga0114970_10001238_pt1 | contig 19104 bp, 9 predicted proteins | sample M_140205_XF_Meta_FD_87030 | JGI IMG/M metagenome (GOLD analysis project Ga0114970, IMG submission 87030) | Freshwater microbial communities from Lake Montjoie, Canada to study carbon cycling - M_140205_XF_MetaG | ecosystem: Environmental > Aquatic > Freshwater > Lake | place: Lake Montjoie... | reverse complement strand
CACCTACTATTTTTTTATCTACCGGATCCATATAATCGACAACATCAGGCTGCACAGACCCATCTTCCAATTCTATCCCATCACGCAATTGCTTTAATATAGCAGGTGTTATATTTTTATCCAATCCCACTTTATATACTTTTTTCACACCAAATTTTGGATGGCTTAAGCGTTGCGCAATATCTCCATCATTGGTTAGCAGAAGCGTTCCTGTAGTATTACGATCGAGGCGACCTACGGGGAATACACGTTCGCGAGAGAAATTTTTCACCAAATCCAATACTGTTTTTCTGCCTTGTGGATCATCATTTGTTGTGATATAGTCTTTAGGTTTGTTCATCAAGAAATATACTTTTTTCTCACCTGACAACTTTTCATTATTATATATAACTTCATCAGTCGACTTTACTTTAACACCCATTTCAGTTACCACTTTCCCATTCACTTTTACCAAACCTGCAGAGATGAATTTATCCGCATCTCTTCTACTTGCAATCCCTGCATTCGACAAATAACGATTCAATCTTACTTCATCTTCTCCCTTGGGCTGCTTAGCTTTCGGGGCTTTTGAATAGTTAGGTTTATCATAAGTTCTGCTATTATCATAGGGTTTATTCTCATGTCTTTTTTCACGATTATCAAAACTTGTTGGTTGTCGGTTATCGCTTATGGGTTGTTTGTCAGTAGTATATGATTTTCTATCATCTGAGTTTTTAGAAATTGGCCTTCTTTCGTCTTTTGCCTCATATCTTTTTTCTCCCTTCGGGTTTCTCTTATCATAGCTCTGCTGTCTGTTATCTACTTTGGGCTCTCTGTTATATGAACCAGGTTTTCTCTCAGAGGAGTTGCCGGTTGTGGGTTGTGGGTTGCGAGAATCTGCTTTATCATAACTGCGTGGTTTGCGCTCGTAGCTGCGTGATTCGTGATTATCGTTGGCTGGTTTAGTTTTAGATTTTTCTCCATTATAATCTGGACCACGTTTGCTCGAAATACGTTTTTCCGCATTTTGAGCATTATAGTCATCGCGTTTTGCATAACTGCGTTTTTCTCCGCCTCTATCATTATATGCTGGCTTGTCATCACGCTTTGCATAACCGCGTTTTTCTCCTCCTCTATCATTATATGCTGGCTTGTCATCACGCTTTACATAACCGCGTTTTTCTCCACCACGATCATTGTATGCAGGCTTGTCATCACGCTTTACATAGCTGCGTTTTTCTCCGCCTCTATCATTATATGCTGGCTTATCATCACGTTTTACATAGCTGCGTTTTTCTCCACCTCTATCATTATATGCTGGTGTGTCGTCACGTTTTACATAGCTGCGTTTTTCTCCGCCTCTGTCACTATATGCTGACTTATCATCACGTTTTACATAGCTGCGTTTTTCTCCACCTCTATCATTATATGCTGGTTTGTCGTCACGCTTGGTATAGTTGCGTTTAGGTGGGCTGTCTTTTGAGAAAGCGGGCTTGTCATCGCGTTTGGTATAACTGCGTTTGGCACCCGCACTGGCAGGTTTTTTGGTTTCGCCGCGGCGAATATTATATGATGGTTTCATAATATGATGAATAATTTATGTCGAAATATTATATATAATATCAGACTGTTTTTTGTGAATTTTTTGAAAAATAATTAAATAAAAAATATATTGGAATTCCTGCCAATACAATATATAAACCGATAAGTGCATAATCGGGTTTGGCTACCAATAAGCAAACCAAAAAAGTACCAGCTAACAATATATATAATATAGGAAGAAACGGATACAATATAACTTTGTAGGGCCGATTTATATTTGGCTGCTTCACTCTTAGTACAAACAAACCTATTATAGTTAATATATAGAATAATATTACAGCAAACATGATATAGTCGAGTAGGTTGCCATAGTTGCCACTGAGGCAAAGTGCAGATGCCCATAAGGCTTGCATCCATAGGGCTCTAGCTGGCACGCCCTTTGTATTTAGTTTATTCATAAATCCAAAAAACAAACCATCCGCTGCCATACTATAATATACCCTCGAACCTGAAAGTATACATCCATTTACACAACCAAAAGTAGATACCATAATAAGTATTGCAATGGCAATTCCCCAATATCCTCCGGGCATCATCTCACTTACACCCATGGCCACACGGTCGTTGGTAGCATAACTGATTCCATGACCTGCAGCTGTAGTCGCATCAACTACACCATGTATGGGTAATACACTTAGGTACATCAAATTTGTTAGTATATATACCAAGGTTACAACGCCAGTTCCCATCAGTAACGATTTGGGGATATTGCGTTGTGGATTTACAATTTCGTCGCCGGCAAAAGTTACATTATTCCATGCATCGCTGCTGAACAAACTACCCACCATTGCTGAGCCTATTACAAACATCAAAGCCAATCCCGATGGATTTGACAAGGTGAGCTCTCCTTCTTTATTATAGGAATTTGCATCCCATGCATTTTGGAAATTATGTGACAATGTTTCCCAATTTGCGGCTAATAAAAATCCCAATATGATAAGTAAAACTAATGCTCCAATTTTTGTTACGCCAAAAATATTCTGAATCCATTTTCCATTCCGCACGCCTTGTGAGTTCAGAAACGTGAGCAATACTATGATACTTATTGATAAAATTTGTGCAGCGGAAATATTTAAACCCACTATATCAAACAATATATGTTTTTCATCGAACCACGGAAATATAACAGCAGTATATCGAGCAAAAATTACACCCACTGCGGCAATGGTACCCGTTTGTATTACAGAGAACAAGGTCCATCCATATAAAAATGCGATGGGTTTGCCGAGAGATTCTTTCAAATATACATATTGTCCGCCAGCTTTGGGGAACATGGAGGCAAGTTCGCCATAACATAAAGCCCCTGCCATTGTTATAATACCTGTGAGTACCCAGCACAGCATCAACCAACCTGAAGAACCCACGGTACGAGCCATCTCAGCAGATACCACAAAAATTCCTGAGCCTATCATAGTCCCTGCCACCAACATGGTAGCATCGAATAAAGTAATCTCTTTTTTAAATCCTGACATGGGTATTATGATACTTTTATGGCTGTTATTAATTTCCAATTTCTGGATAACAGGTTCAATATAAGCCTGCAAAGGTAAGATTATAATAGGGTTTTTTTGCAATATCCCAAAATAAAAAAACCCGACTGTTATGCCGGGTTTCTATCGCTTGGTTTTTTTATTATCTTTTTACGGGTGCAGGAGTAGGAATTTTTATTTTCAATGGAGCACCACCCCCACTGCTGCCTCCAATGCGTGTACCGCTGCTGCCACTGGTATTCCCGCTACTGGTTCTTCTTTGTAGCGGAGTCTGGTTCTCACTGCATCCATTGCGGTATGAAAAATGATTCGCCTCACCCAACACTCAAAACTTCCTGTAGTATTATAATTATCGAGATTGGTGAACACTTTCAAAAACCCCTCATTCAATATCTCCAAAGCTTCATCGCGGCTGGCGGCATAACGTAAGCACATTGCCATCATTTTACCAAAGAACTTTTTGTACAACGCAGCTTGGCTTAACCTATCATTTTGTTTGCAGCCTTCAATAATTTTTAGCATATCAGCTTCCACAAATTCTTGCTGTTTGGTTTCTGCTTCTGCTATTTCGCTGCGGGTCGACATGTTATAATTGCGTTGTCAAAAGGTTAGTCGAATGTCGCCTTGCAAAAGTTGGGCTAGGAGGGGCATATTTTTTTTGGTGTTGATTGTATATAAGATAAATTTCAAAATGGCGTAGTTCTTCGCGATTATTCTAGAGCAGCTACGGTTTGCAAAAATACAAAAATTAATAATTTGAATACCAATATTTTACCGCTATTTTAATCACATTATCGGATATTTTGATAAATATAATTACATTTTATCTTTATAACTGAAATAGATACGTTGGTCGTAATTTAGCACACAGTGGATACAAGAATTTTATTTGGGGAGGGAATATTTTTTAATAGTAATGGTTCGACCCGATATCTATCGCGACCGCTCGCCACACCAACCACAGACAGTAGGGTTTTGATTACAAAAGTAATTCTTTATTCCCTTTCCAGAATGGAGAGGGTGACGAGCGAAGCAAAGTCGGGTGAGGCTACCTCAACAAATTAAAACTTCCATTTTGTATGATAGTTTGCAAATCTAAAAACGACACAGCTTCCATGGTATATATATACACGCCAGGCTCAGCCAATACGCCGTTTATCTTTCCGTCCCAACCACTCATGGGGTCATTGGTAGCGAATACACGCCCACCCCATCTATCAAATATTTCGAAACGGTACTTGAGTTTATTATCATAATTTCCACCATGCACAAATGATATAGTAGGCTTAAATACTTCGTTCAATTTATCATTATTGGGTGTAAACGCATTGGGGAAATATACTTTGGCTGGCAACTTTACGCAAGCCATGTTCGACATGCTATTGGCTGGATTTATACTATCGTTTTCAACCGCAACTATATGATAACAGAATGCTGAATCAATATAGTTTCTAATTACCTTATCAGTATAAGTAGTATCGGTTGTGGAATCTATTACTTCGTAACGCAATTTATTATAATTATAAAATTCTACACGATAATGCTTCACCCCTTTACGCCATTGTTTATAATCGTTCCAATGCAGATAAGTTATATCATCTTTATTACTTGCACGTAACACTATATTAAGTCCAATGTTGCCCGGTGGACCTACTACCAAGCACTGATCTTGACGGATAACTTTATATTGATAGATATCATTGCCCACATTTACATTTCGGTCTTCGTACTCAGGCTCTTTGAGTGTTTGGTACATTTGAAATGGCCCCTTGCCATGTTGCCGCATCAAGAAAAATCTATTTGTTTTATCCCAGATATTATTGGTATCCCAACTTACCAACAAATAACTATTATCCACCACCGTTACATTTTTTAAATAGATGGGAGTGTCGGGGCCTAAATAATTGGGGTGCTTGGAGGTGAGATTGCTAATTGAAGAATCTGTATTGAGAGAATTTCTGGCTATAATATAATAGAAGTAAAAAGAGTCGCACAGGTTTGAATCTATATAACTCGAATCATTGGTGAACTGCACAATAGGTGCATAATATCCAGTGAAAGATGTAGATCTATATATAGTATGTGGTGGGGGATTACCATTAATTAAAGGCCAACCATGGTAAGGTCTCCAATTTAATACATGTGCATTTTTGCCAATAGTATCAATAGTAAGTAATATATTATTATGTAGCCAACCTTTCAAAGTATCGGCAAAGCAACGGTCTTCGGCTATTACTTCATAGTCGTATAATTGTGTTCCTACGGTTGCACCATTATCTATATATACCGTGTCATTAATTTTGGTGGTAGTATATATTAAATTATTTGTGCCGTTTACATTTCTATATAGTTTATAATTATAGAAATAAGCTGAAGGACATTTGGCCCAAACTACTTGTATATCTTGGTTATTTAAAACTGTAGCATACCTCACAGCTACTGCAGGATTGGACTGCTGGGCCAGTATATTCACTAAAGTATCTTTTGAAACAGTGGTATTACATTTTCCATCGGTTTCTATATAAACAGACACGGGAAAATGTCCTGGGTTCTTATATATATAACTTGGATTTGCAATATTAGAAGTATCAGCCTTATCATTCGGGTCACCCAAATCCCAATGAATTTTCACTATTGAACCCAATGATTTCTGCACTAAGTTAAATGATACTTGTTCCCCAAAACAAAACTCTTTGCCGCTATAGGTAAAATCAAAATTGGGTGTATCAGTTATCCTCAACAAATTATTATATAAAACAGAATCCATGCACCCTGCTATATTATATACTTTTAGCTTTACTGTATAGTTTCCGGGCACGGTAAATACTTTGGAAGTATTGATATTGGTATCATCCACAATGCCATCATTTTCAAAATCCCACTCATGTCTGATTGCTGCAAATGATGAATCGTAAAAATTTACTTTCAAGTTGGCACATGCTAAGGTATCAGAAACAGAGAACTTGGCTATTGGCCTTTGATAAACCAAAACACTGTCATCTGGATAAAATATCTTCTTACAGCTTCTTAGGCTATCTATTCCATACATATAAGGCCTATATATTTCGTATAAGTTATTTTTATTGAGTAGCATATAAGTATAGGTTGGATTACCTCCCGTACTATCCAAATCGCCAATATCATCATATAAATATGTTCGCAAACAATTTTTAGAAGTGTTGTTAATAGTTACCTTTAAAGGATCGCACCCTGAACTGCTTACCATATCGAACGACGGAACAGGGCCATTCAATTTTATATAATTTAATTTGTTGATGGTATTATTACAACCATTATTATCTGTTACTCTAAAAGTAACATCCCATTTATTTTTCCCTTTTTTGATATCATATACATGTGACACCTTTTTCAAGTAACCTGCGATAGGTTGCGAACCGTCGCCAAAATCCCATTCATAATAATCATTAAAAAGCGATTTAACATAGAAAGTAACTGTGGATGGGCCACAATATCTAACCGTATCAGGAGAATAAAAATCGACAAATATTTTTTTAGCTTTTACTAAATAAGTAGCTGTGTCACTGCATCCCACTTGTGAAAAAGCTATCATACTTACTTTAATATTTCCCGAATCGTTAAACATTAATTTAGGATTGCTTACTGAATCGTTCGGGAAAAAATCTACTTTGCCTGCTGGCGCAGAATACCATTTAAATTTAGTAGACAAACCTGATTTGTTCACGGTGTATACAGTGTCACCCACACAAGGTGTATTGGTAGTCATTTTAAAATTGGCATAAAGTCCTGCACAGCCTTTAAACACATCGGGATAATTTACATTACAACCCACGCTATTGGCTATTTGTAATCCTACTTTAAAACAACCTGTAACAGGCATTACTACATTCGTACTGGGAGAATCGGGCTGATTAAATTTTACATCCAAATTATCAGCGGTCCAATAATAGGTGACAGTATCATTCGGGCTTCCTCCATGCACATTATACATTAATTTTGAACCCACTTTAAAAGCTAAGGGCACACAACTTTGTGTATAGTTCACCATTCCCACTATATCGAGGCCGTTTACTGTAATTGCTTTATACTTCACAAAAGTATCTTGGCATGTAGCCGTACCATAAATATGGTATATATCATAAACCCCAACTTTGGGCAAAGGTGTAGAAACTACATTGCCACTCATCGTTAGTTTTACATTCGCACTGTCATGATGTTTTATAATCCAATTATATACGGGTGTTTTAAATTTGGTAATGGGCAAACTAGTTAAAGTAACACTTTGTCCCAAACATAATAAACTGGTATCAACCTTAAAATCTGCCACAGGCAATAGCACACGCACAATTGCTGAATCCTTAACTGTATCAGCACAACCACCCATATTATAGGCTATAAAAACTGCTGCATATAAACCAGTATCTTTAAACTGTATTTTGGGACTTGCATTGGTATCAGTCGCTATAAGACTATCATAGTTTTTGGTATATATTTTCCATATATATCGCGACTTGAATTTATCAGAAAATCCTGAACGTTGTGATGAAAAACTTACTTTCTCTCCTGTACAACATTTGTTTGGCGTGGCGTTTATCTGAACACTATCAGGCTGCAATATTTTAATAAATTCGGGTTTTTCAATTTCTGAATAACAGGTATCGTCATAAGCACGGAGCGTTACTTTAAACTTTCCATATTTCTTGTATATGTAACTAGGATTTGCAAGTGCAGAACTATCCATAACTGCACCCAAACTATCAAAAAATAACCATTTATATTTGATGTTTTTATTGGGGTCTGTTACTGTTAGGTTAACAAAAGTAACAGTATCTGGTGCTGAACAAAGAGTTTTATAATTTGCATCAAAATCGGCCTTGGTGGTGTTTACATACAAGAATGGATTGATAAAAGTATCTATCTCACAATCATCGTACGAAATTCGAATTTTTACTGCATAACTTCCTCCTTGCGAGAAGGTCAAGTGCATTGAATCGCACGTCAAGGACGAATCAATAATTGTGGGTCCTCCAGGTGTAAATTCCCACATTACCCGCTTCACCATTTGCACATTGCTAGGGGCTGCTTGGCACAATACCGTGTCTGACAAACATGCATATTTTCTATCAAATTTGGAAATAACTCTGGGAATATTAAATACCGTTATCGCGTTTGCCTTAGTAAATTTATAAGTACATCCTTGAACTGTCCCTATCTGTAAAGAAACATCGTACTTCCCCGGTTTTGAATAGGTCGCCTTAGGCGAAATCAAATTACTGGTTAAAGGCTTAGCACTGGGGAAACTCCAATTATATGTTTTCACCTTCTGCCCATTGAGCAGCAATAAGTGAATAAAATCAGATTCAAATGGCGGACAGCCGCTATATTTACTTGCATTAAAATCAAGTCCAACCGTATCCCACACTGTAACTGCAGAATCCATTATTTGCGAAGCCACACAACCGTCTGTAGTCTTTATTTTGATAATAATTTGCTTATAACCAATGCTCCCAAAACAAAATTTGATTTGCCTACTGGTATCCGCCAATTTCACACCGTCAATTACCCATTCGCGGGTTTTCACCATCAGGGTAGAGTCAGTAATGGTAACGGAATCACTCTTTTTGCAAAGGTTGGTGGTATTCATAAATACCAAAATATTTACATTGCCGGTAATACTTATATAATTATATTTATTCACGTTGCACACCGCGGCATTGGGGAGCACCACTTTTAACTTCACATCATATACACCTTGAAATTTATATAGATTGTATTTTACACTGTCAGAATAAGATGGAAAGGTAAAGCCATTTCCAAAATCCCATGAGAAGGTACTGCCCGCCTGAAAATTTTGAACAGCAAATCGAATGGTGGTAGGGGCACAACCCTGGGTGGTATCAGCTTTAAATGTGAGAAAACTGCATTGGGCTAACCCCCATACAGGCATGCAAAGAAAGGCAATAATAATAGCTATCTTTTGTAGATTTTTCAATGCATGGAGTCCTTATTTTGTTTGGTTTTAGAGCTCCCAGTAGATACAAGAAAAATGCCTAATGGTTGCCTTTACAAAGTAAGTTTTTTTTCTCCGTATTACCAAATTTTTATTTATCAGAATTCACTGATTTATAAAGATTGATTATCAGGCATTAAAGAGATTAGGAAATAACCGATTTTATCTGGGAACAAATCCGTTCGTATAGCCATCATAATCTCCTGCATGTACTTTTACCCAGATACCAAAACGATCTAAAGCCTTCAACTCCATCTTGCAAAAAAATGCTGTGTAATTAAAGTTAGTGAGCTTCGCCACAGGATTTGTATTGCTAATTGATATATGATAAAAACTATATAATGATGAGGTTTGAATTGGACTGATAATAATAGGTTTGCAAAAAGTATATTTTCGCAGATTACTTTGCGCAAAGGATGCTGATGCAAAAAGCATTGGTATTATAATGATAAGAAATATTCTGAATTTTTTCATTCTGGCAAATTTATACAATAAACGGTAATTTATTTAAGATAGTTTTATAAAATAATTGGGGTAAGCAAAACTATCTTTGCAGCGTAACGTGAAACTGGGTGAGTTTTTAGATGAAGTATTAAAAGGCCATGCAAACCAATTGGTCACTGACCTCGCTCGTCCCAAAAAAAACCTGCACCTTACTGGATTAACTGGTTCAGCTCTTGCTCTAAACATAGCAGCGGTGCTTAGCAAATACAAAATGCCTTTGTTATTTATTGCCGACGGTGTCGATGAAGCCAGCGCACTGGCAGGCGATTTACAATCACTAGTGGAAGGCCGCACGATTAATTTATTTCCGGGCTCCTTCAAAAAAAGTTTTCAATATAAACAACCTGATAATTCTTTAATTCTTCAGCGTGCCGAAGTACTAAACCGACTTGCAGATGCCAAGCAAAATGAAATTATTATAAGTTGGCCCGAGGCTTTGGCCGAGATGGTTTTGGAGAGAAGTATATTAGATAAAAGTACCTATCATTTAAAAGTGGGCGATAGTTTGGATATCGACTTTATGATAGAGTTTTTAAACGAGCATCATTTCGATAGAACTGATTTTGTATATGAAGCAGGATTTTTTGCAATACGTGGTGGTATTATAGATGTATTTTCCTTTGCAAATCCTTATCCTTATCGCATTGAATTGGATGGTGATAAAATAGAAACCATTAGAGAATTTAATCCCGCCGATCAATTATCAACTAAAAGATTAGATTTCTTTTCTCTCGTTCCAAATATACAAACTGCTTCTGTTATACAAAGTCGACAATCGTTTTTTGATTACTTGCCGAGTGATACCATTATATTCACCAAAGACTTATTATTTGCACAAGAAACGCTTGATAAAATTGCCAAAAAAGCTGAAGGAGAAATTATCAGTTTAGAAACTCCAGAGGGTGATGTGTTTGAAGTGGAAGCCCCTGATTTATTTGAGCTTACCGACGATTGGATGCGGAGAATTAGTTCATTTAAAAATGTGGAATACGGTCATAGAATTTTGAATAAGAATAGCACAAATATTGAATTCAAAACTTCTCCCCAACCTTCCTTCAATAAAAATTTTACGCTTATTCGCGACGACTTTAAACTATTAAAAGAAAAAGAATATAAAGTATATGTTTTTAGTGATAGTGCAAGGCAAATAGAAAGACTATATAGTATATTTGATGACCTAGATCCAGAAGTGGAATTCGAACCGGTTTTTCATGCCATCACAGAAGGGTTTGTGGACCACCGAATGAAAGTGGCTTGCTATAGCGAACATCAGCTTTTCGACAGATTTTACAGGCATCGCGGACGAGAACAATATTCACGAAATAAAGCTATCACACTTAAAGAACTTCGTGACCTAAAGACTGGAGATTATGTAACCCATGCCGACCACGGAATTGGCAAATTTGCAGGTCTCGAAAAAATGGAAATGAATGGCAAATTAAATGAAGTTGTCCGGCTTATATATAGAGATAATGATCTATTATATGTGAGTATAAATTCACTTCATAAAATTGCAAAGTATGTAGGAAAAGATGGCACCGAACCTCGCCTCCACAAACTCGGCAGCGACGCATGGGACAAGCTGAAACGCAATACCAAAGCAAAAATAAAAGATATAGCCCGCGACTTGATAAAAATATATGCGGCGAGAAAATCAACACCCGGTTTTTCTTTCACACCCGATAGTTATTTGCAAACAGAATTGGAAGCATCTTTTATATATGAAGATACACCTGACCAAGCAAAAGCTACGGAAGATTTTAAGAAGGATATGGAAAGTCCGCACCCAATGGATAGATTAATTTGTGGTGATGTAGGTTTTGGCAAAACAGAAGTTGCTGTTCGTGCTGCATTTAAAGCAGTGTATGATAGTAAACAAGTTGCTATTTTAGTTCCTACTACAATTCTTGCAAGCCAGCATTACCGTACATTTAGAGAGCGTTTGAAGGATTTTCCCGTGAGTATTGATTTCTTAAATAGATTTAGAACTGCTACCGAACAAAAAGATATATTAACGAGATTAAAAAGTGGAAAAATAGATATTATAATAGGAACACATCGCATACTTTCAAAAGATATGTTGTTTAAAGATTTGGGATTATTAATAGTAGATGAAGAACAAAAATTTGGTGTAGCTGCAAAAGAAAAACTAAAACAGATGCGAGTAAATGTGGATACGCTCACGCTTACTGCCACGCCTATTCCGCGTACTTTGCATTTTAGTTTAATGGGTGCTCGCGACTTAAGTATTATCAATACACCACCACCCAATCGCCAACCTGTTACTACAGAAATGCATCCCACAAATGATGATATAATTCGTGATGCAATTAATGAGGAAATACAACGCGGCGGACAATCATTTGTAATACATAACCGCGTAAAAGATATATATGATTTGGCCGATAAAATTCGTGAACTATGTCCGAAAGCTAGAGTGGGTGTGGGTCACGGACAACTAGAGGGACATGAACTGGAAGAGGTGATGATCAAATTTGTGGAAGGAGAATTTGATGTATTGGTCGCCACAACTATTATAGAAAGTGGATTGGATATTAGCAATGCAAATACGATTATCATAAACAATGCACACATGTATGGCCTCAGTGATATACATCAAATGCGAGGTCGTGTAGGTAGAAGTAATAAAAAAGCCTATTGTTATTTATTGGTTCCGTCACTTTCGATGCTCACTGAAGATGCCCGCCGCAGGCTGAGTGCCGTGGAAGAGTTTAGCGAACTGGGAAGTGGATTTAATATAGCAATGCGTGATTTGGATATTCGTGGAAGTGGGAATTTATTGGGTGCAGAACAGAGTGGATTTATTGCCGAAATTGGTTATGATATGTATCACAAAATTCTGGATGAAGCCGTTCACGAATTAAAAGATGAAGAATTTGCTGACCTATTTGCAAACGAACCTATTATAGATGTGAGGAAAGACGTTATTATAGAAACCGATATACAAATGGTAATTCCCGATAATTATATACGAAGCGGAACGGAAAGATTAAGTTTATATAGTGAGCTCTCCAACATCACTAAAGACGAGGACTTGCAGAAGTTTGCATATAAACTAAAAGACAGATTTGGAAGCTTGCCGCCAACCGTAATTGATCTACTCGATGGTATGAAATTAAAATGGGCCGGACAAGTTTTAAAATTAGAAAAAGTAACACTTAAAAATAAAACATTGGTATTATACTTTCCATTGGGTGTGCAAAATGAATATTATGAAGGGCCGCTATTTGGAAGAGTGATTAACCATATAAATGCAAATCCCTCAAAATACAAATTGGGGCAGTTTAAAACGCAGCTCACATTAACCGTGCAAAACGTGATGGGGATTCCTGCTGCGGAGGCTGTGGTAGCAGAGTTGGGGAAATTTTCTGGGATATGATCTTAAAAGGATTAAAGAACAAGGATTAACGATTTTTGAAGTAAGAAGGAAGTGTTCCGTCATTGCGAGGAGCAGTGTGCAAGCCTGTGTGCAAGGCGACGAAGCAATCTCCCTCGGAGTAATTACTCGGCCTGAGATTGCTTCGTCACCCAACCGCACATACCAACGCTTCGTTTCTCGCAATGACGGGGAAATTATGAATAAACTATTATAGTTTCACAAACTTCCCAACAAATCCATTCTCTACTTTTATATAATACATGCCTTGAGGAATTTCTTCGATGTTTAAAGTAGAATTTCCTGTATATATTTTTCTACTTAAAATTACTCGACCTGTTATATCAATAAGTTGAAAATTTGGATGATTTTTTAGTGCATTTAAATATAATATATCAGAAGCAGGATTGGGATGAAATTGTATGTCGAGTGGTTCTGGATTTATATTTGCAATTGCTTCGGGGCCGCAGTAATGACCATCATAATATGCAAATGAGTCATACATATAAAAATTGCAAAGTGCAGTGAAAGTCATCCCCTTGGGGTTAATGAAAGGATAACCAAAGAAATTATTTAAATTGCCAATACCTTCTACCCAAATACACCAAGGCTGATTCGGATCAGGGAGACTTTGATCATGAAAGTAGTATCTTTTATGATACTGATTTAAAACAACAACAGAATCAGTACTATCAAGAATACCTATTGCCAATCTATTGTTAATTGCTGAAGTATCCCAAATGAAAGTGTCACCAACAGATAGTGTAAAATCTAACATTATAGTTTCTGAAGAATCTTTGAAATTAAGAGCATATACTTTTTTATTGACTTCTCTAAACCAATAATTATCCGATTTTCCTAAAATAGTAGGATAATTAATACCATTGAAAACAGTATCAGACCCAGAACCATACCAATCCCATTTAGGAGGAAGCCCAGGCCATCCATCAGGCGTAACATAACGCCAACTGGCTTTCTCAGTAGGCATAGGAAAATATTTCTGCCCGAACATGAATATCGGGCAAGCCAACAGTAGTATTAGAAGCATTCTTTTCAAAAACATTTAACAAATGCAGTAATTATTTCTAATAAATAAAATAATTTTTTTCAGACGTTAACTTCAAAAATCAGTTAACTTATTTTGGAGGATTTTCGCTGCTATTCAACCCCTTCAGGGTTGCGTTCTAGGATACTTCTCTTTCCTCTGCATTGCATGCAGAGTTATTCATATTCGAGTCCTTTAGACTCGTTTCGTCGATAACACATCTCTACATAATGTGTCGTTACAAAAGAATCTTGAAGGGATTCAATATGAATAACCCCACATGCAATGTGGGGTTATATAAAGGTAGGTAGCTGCAACCCTGAAGGGGTTGAATATCGTCCTCCAACAAACCCCATTAGTGCAAAACTTTGTTACTATAAAGTTAATATATCACAACCCAAATCATTATATATTTGCCCCATGCCACAAGCCATCAAACTTTCAGAACTTGCATACGAAATCCAGGAAACGATGGAAGCACGTTTTGAGGGGGAAACCTTTTGGGTGACTGCCGAAATTAGTGACGTAAAAAAATATATCAGCACAAGGCGTTGTTATTTGAAATTGGTTGAACGGGACGGCAATAGCACCAACACTGAACTGCGTGCCGTATTTTGGGCAAACTATTATAATGAAATTGAATTATTCGAGAAAAAAACCAAACAAAACTTTGCCGATGGTATAGAAATTACCTGTGAAGTAAAAGTGCGTTTTCATCCCAAATATGGACTGAATTTGGATGTGATAAAAATTGATGTTGCTTATACATTAGGAACTATAGAACTGGAACGACAAAAAACTTTAGAAAAGTTAGTACAAGAAAATCCAAAACATATAAAATTAGTTGAGGGGAATTATATAACTTATAATAATAGATTACCGCTGCCCATTGTTATACAAAGAGTTGCTTTAATAACAGCCCCAAACTCTGACGGGCAAAGGGATTTCAAGCAAGAGCTCGAAAAGAACAAACACGGTTATGCGTTTTCTGTTACCGAATTTCTTACCCAAATTCAAGGAGACAATGCACATCAATTAATATTAGAACAATTACAATTAGTATATAATAACAAAGAAAATTTTGATATGGTTGCCATTGTCCGCGGGGGTGGTTCGCAAACAGATTTTAAACCTTTTGAAGATTATGAATTGGCGAAAACGGTTGCTAATTTTCCCATCCCCATATACACGGGCATAGGCCACGACCGCAATACGAGCATCGTAGATATGATGGCACGCGAACATAAAACACCCACCAAAGTGGCAGCAAGTATTATAGAACATAATTTCGAATTTGAGAACAGTATTATAGAACTGAAAGAGCGATTGAACCAACAAGTCGACTATATTTTAGAAAATGCAAAAGAAAATATACAAGACCTGAAACGCTTGGTGAAACTGGCTAGTCCGGCAAATATTATGAAGAAAGGATTTGCTATTATCACTATAAAAGATAAGATTATTATAGACCCAAAAAACATACAACCCCATACTGAAATTGATATCTTGTTACAAGATCAAATTATATATACAACCGTAACCAAAAAAGAAAAAAATGCCCAAAGAACTAACCTATAACAAAGCCTTCAGCGAACTTGAAAAACTCGTTGAACAAATTGAAGACGATACGATTCAATTGGATACACTTGCCGCAAAAGTGAAAGAAGCGAATGAGCTGATATTATATTGTGAGGATAAATTGCGGGGGATTGAAAATGATGTGAAGAGTGGTTCGGCTAAGCTCACGAGAGGTGTGAGTAGTAAAGCTAAAAAGAAAGGGAAATAGTCTATAAAATTTATTTTATAATGCTCAAAATCGACATCTAAACTTTGCAGACCAAACCCACAAAGCAAAACAAGCTTTATAGCACCTCCTTTATCAAATTCAGAAGTTTTAAAATTTAAAATTTAAAATTTATCAAGAACTGGTAAAGCCAATTGTTCCATATTCAAATTTTTAATAGCTAAAAATTCTAATTGAAGATTATACTGATTGAAAAAGAAATTTTGTTCAACTTTAAATTTCAATTTGGCTATTATGCAAATCTGTTTTATTTAAATCATCTAAGTTCATATTGTTTTTATGGCGGCAAAAACTATGACAATAAAAAACCCAACTTTTTCAAGTCAGGTTTTTCAAAAGTATTATATAATATATCTTAACCTAAGTAGGCTTTCAATATTTTGCTTTTCGATGATTTGCGTAAACGGCGGAGAGCCTTCTCTTTAATCTGACGCACACGCTCACGGGTCAATCCAATTTTATCAGATATATCTTCTAGGGTATGGGCAACATTGCCGTCCAAACCATAATAGTATTTCAAAATATCCTTTTCTTTATCGCTCAAGGTTGATATTACACGATTGATTTCGCGTTGTAATGATTCGTTGATTAATCCATTGTCGGGATCGGGCTCATCGTTTTGGTCGAGTACTCCAAGTAAAGTATTATCTTCTCCCTCAGTAAGCGGAGCATCTATTGATAAGTGACGGCCATTGCTGCGCATCGCATTTTCAACTTCTATCAAAGGTATCTCGAGCATTTCTGCAATTTCTTCGGCAGTTGGTTCGCGTTCAAATTTTTGTTCTAGAGCAGCGGCAGCAATACCGATACGACCAATCGAACCAACTTTGTTCAAAGGCAAACGTACGATACGACTTTGGTCGGCCAAAGCTTGAAGGATTGATTGACGAATCCACCACACGGCGTATGAGATAAATTTAAATCCGCGGGTTTCATCGAAACGTTTGGCGGCTTTTATCAAACCTAAGTTGCCTTCATTGATAAGGTCACCTAAAGTCAAGCCTTGGTTTTGGTATTGTTTTGAAACAGATACCACGAAACGCAAGTTCGCATTTACCATTTTCTCCAAAGCTACTTGGTCACCTTCACGGATACGACCAGCAAGTTCTACTTCCTGCTGAGCATCGATCATGGGCACTTTACTGATCTCGTTCAAGTACTTGTCAAGTGATTTGCTTTCGCGATTGGTAAACTGTTTGGATATTTTAAGCTGCCTCATGTTATTAAATTAAATTGTATATTCCCCCTAAAAAAGTTTGCAAATTTAATCATTTTTCCCCTCAATGCAATAGCCTAAATTAAAACTTGTAAATACTGCAATACACAGGAATTTAGAATTATGGGATTGCGATTGGGCAATTGTTTGCTATTAAGTAGTTGCTTGCTAAATCAAATTATTCTAAGGGCGCTATATAAGCAACGAAGTAATGGTGAATATATGTCATATTACTCAAATTGTAAATCACACAAGTTCCTGTAGAGTCCTCCCACTTGGGCATAAAGCTCATTATGGGTGCCTTGCTGGGCTACGGTTCCCTTGTCTATTACAACAATTTGATGGGCATTGCGAATAGTGCTTAATCTGTGTGCAATTACAAACGAAGTACGTCCTTGCATTAACAAATCTAGAGCTTCTTGCACCAATTGTTCGCTTTCACTATCAAGGCTACTGGTAGCTTCATCCAAAATAAGTATAGCAGGGTTTTTCAATATCGCCCTTGCAATTGCCACGCGTTGGCGTTGGCCGCCTGATAATTGTATACCACGTTCGCCTACAATAGTATTATAACCTTCGGGAAATTGCATGATAAAATTATGTGCATTTGCTTTTTTGGCAGCCTCTTCAATTTCTTCTTTTGAAGCAGCGGGCCGCCCGTATAATATATTTTCGCCAATGCTGCCGCCAAACAATATGACATCCTGGGGCACTAGAGCCATCTGACTTCGCAAGTAAGTTAGTGAATAATCACTGCTGGGTTTTCCGTCAATTAATATTTTTCCGCTCTGTGAATTATAGAAGCCCAACAATAAGTTAGTTACGGTCGATTTACCGGTACCACTGGGGCCAACGATGGCAATTTCTTGTCCTTGGTCTGCAGAAAAAGATATATTGTTTAATACAGGAATATCAGGTCGGCTGGGGTAATTGAATGAAATATTTTGAAATGAAACTTCACCTTTTAATCGGGGCTGTTCTTCAACTCTTAATTCTGTATCAATATTCTCACCTTGTTCACGCAGAATTTCACGAACACGCTGTGTAGCTCCAATCGTTTTTTGCAATTGGCTGAACATATCTGCAAAGCCTGCCATAGTTCCTCCAACAAAACTAGTGAGTACCACAAACTTTACCAAATCACCCACAGATATATCACCAGCTTGCACCAATCCCACACCATACCACACCACAAAACCTATTGCTCCAAAAACCGAAAATATAAGCCCCGAAATAAATAGCCCGCGGTAGAAAGCATTTTGAATGGAGGTTTTCACCACCATATCCATACTTTTACCATAGCGACGTGTTTCAAATCCCTCATTGGTAAATGCTTTCACAATTCCGATTGCTTGAAAAGCTTCATGAACGATAGTGCCAGTATCGGCTAGCTGGTCTTGTGCTTCTTTTGATTTTTTGCGGATGCGAACTCCAAACACTACAGCTAAAACAGCAATAATAGGAACAACACCCAGCATCACCATTGCCATTTTGGGCGATATAAAAAATATGAGCCAAAGGCCCGCAACCAATGTGATAATACCTCTTAAAAACTCAGCAAGCATGGATGATATCGCATCTTGTATCTGACTTAAATCTGCAGTAATGCGGCTGCTCAGCTCCCCCACCCTGCGTTGACTAAAGAAATTCATGGGCATGGTCAATATTTTTGAGAAAACAGATTTACGCAAATCAGCAAGTGATCGCTCCCCCGCTTGGGTAAGCATATATACCCGCATAAAAGAGAATATCATTTGCAAACCCAGTTGACCTATAATAAGAAACAAAACTGTGGTACGAGAAATTTCGGTAACTCCCAATAATTTTTTCAGCGTATTTGCCATTTGCCCCCCTGGCATTAATGCTCCGCCTTGGTGTTTGGGGTCTACAACATCTATCATCAATCCCAATAAAAAAGGGAATAGTAAAGTTGACAATGCCGATAATCCTATGAATAATAAACCAAGCCAAAAATATACACGATAAGGTTTTACATAATCGAAAACCATGAGCGATTGCCTCAGAGATTCTCTGGTAATTTTTGCTTTCGGCATTTCTGTTTCTTTGCCGTCGGTGGT
>Ga0114970_10001231_pt1 | contig 19149 bp, 14 predicted proteins | sample M_140205_XF_Meta_FD_87030 | JGI IMG/M metagenome (GOLD analysis project Ga0114970, IMG submission 87030) | Freshwater microbial communities from Lake Montjoie, Canada to study carbon cycling - M_140205_XF_MetaG | ecosystem: Environmental > Aquatic > Freshwater > Lake | place: Lake Montjoie... | reverse complement strand
GTCCATCTGATACGTGCCGTAGCCAGTCTGTGAGTAGACACTGTCGCCGGTCATTCGGTGCACCATGAACAGAACCACTCCATCGTGATTCGACCATCGCCCGTCCACCTGCGGTGGTCGAAGCACTTGGCCGTTCTCGTGCCATTCCTCGAGATGCCACGTGCCTTCAACAGCGGCCCGCAGTTCGACCGACGACACCGTCTGCGCGTGCAGGCGCGGGCCACGTACTACCAGCGCGAGCAGCGCGAAAAATGCGACGTGGAATGACCGCCATCGTCTCCGCGAGCGTCTCACGCTCACCTCCTTCCCCGAACCCGACTCAATCACTACCGCCTCCGTAGTTCGTTCAGCATGTCTAACGCCCATTAGCCTGCGTGGGATGACTGCGTGGCGGATGATATGCAGGCAAACCACCGCAGCGTATCGGAACCATGCGGCTCACGGCGACGCGCCGCAACCCTCCACGAATCAACCACTTCGCCCTGAGACGGCGATTCGCCCCGCCGCCGTTAGCCTGCGGGCCTCGCAGCCTAAACGGACTTTGCCCAGAGAGACACCGAGCGCGCATCCGTCACCGGCCCACGTCCAGCGGACTGCGCACGCCCAGTCCACCGCGGTTCAGGACGTGCGTGTACAGCATCGTCGTTTTGACATCGCGGTGTCCGAGCAATTCCTGGACGGTCCGGATGTCGGCCCCCGACTCCAGCAGATGGGTGGCAAACGAGTGCCGAAACGTGTGGCACCCCACACGCTGGGCGATACCGGCGCTCGCTCCAGCCGCGGCCACCGCGCGCTGCGCCACCGTCGGATGGATATGATGCGTGCGCCGCGACGCGCTGTCGACGTGCCAATACTCCCGGGCGGCGGGGAAGACCCAGCACCACCCCCATTGGCGCGACGCGTGGGGAATCTTGCGGTCTAGCGCCCCGGGCAGCTCCACGAGGCCGCCACCAAGCGCCGCACGCCGCGCCATGATCGTGCGCACGCGAACGAGGTGCGCGCGCAGTGGTTCGCCCACCGCCCCGGGCAACACCGTCACCCGATCACGCTGCCCCTTGCCCCGCCGCACCCGAAGCTCGCCACGCTCGAAATCCACGTCCTTCACCCGCAGCTGACAGCACTCCTGCAAGCGCAACCCACTGCCGTACAACAGCTGCGCCATCAGCAGCGGTGTGCCGGTCAGACACGCCAACACCCGCTGCACCGCCTCCCGCGACAGCACATTGGGCAGGAGCGTGGGCCGCCGCGCCGGCGCGAGTCCGGACACCTCCCCGAGCGGCTGCTCCAACACGTCCCGATACAGAAACTGCAGCGCAGCGAGCGCCTGATTCTGCGTCGACGCCGCCACGTTTCGCTCTCGCGCCAGATACGTCAGGAAGTCCCGCACCTCCACACCACCGAGCGTGGCAGGGTGCCGCAAGCCATGCCACCGCACGTACCGCACGATCCATCGCACGTACACCTGCGTGGTGCGTGGACTGAAACGGCGCACGGCGGCCCGGTCATGGACCAAGAGCAAGAGGCGTGAGGAAGACATGCCGTACGCTGCATGCTCCCTGGCGACTCGCTGTCATCACATCATGGCGCACCGCATCATGCCAACGCGGGCGGCATGACGCACCACTACCCCCGCGCCACCCGCGCGTCTTCCCGCGCCTGCGACGCCGTGCTGTCGGTCCACAACTGCTGCGTGACGCGCAGCAGCGCGTAGCCGCTCACCGCCAGCACGGCGGTCAAGATCCACGCGGTCTTCAAGCGTGATGGGTCGCCCGCCGCGTACAAAAAGTTGCCGATCGCAAACAGCGACGACCAGATCACGACGCAGCCCGAGACCCAGCCCACGACGGCGGCCCCGATGCGATTCTCCTGCGCCACCTCCGCGTCGGAAATCCCCGCCGCCGCGCGCAGCTCGCGCCACCCCGCCCCAACCGGCTTCACTTTCTGCACGAACGCGATCAGCGTGGCGCGATCGGTGGTGGGGCCCACGAACGCCGTGATCAACCACGCCACGGTCGTAATGCCCACCTGCACGATCGTCGTGGTCGCGAAGCTCGCGCCGGGCATGAAGTACGGCACCGCCAGCGACGTGATCAGCGACATCACCATCGCCACGATCTCGCACCACGCCGACACGCGCCACCAGAACCAGCGCGCGATGTACAGCAGCCCCGTGCCCGCTCCGATGGACAACAACACCTGAAACGCCTGCTGCGCGGAACTCATCGTGAGACTCAACAGCGCGGCCACGACGTACAGTCCGATCGTGGACAGGCGCCCCGCGTTCACGTAGTGCGATTCACTGCCGTCCTTCTTGATGAAGCGACGGTAAAAATCGTGCACGAGATACGACGAGCCCCAGTTCAGGTGCGTGAGAATCGTGGACGAGTTGGCCGCCAGCAGGCCGCCAATCATCAGCCCCACGAAACCCACGGGCAAAAACTTGAGCATGGCCGGGAAGGCCGAGTCGTGTCCGATGAGCGACGCGTCGGCATTGGGGAACGCCGCCTGAATCGACGCCAGATCGGGATACACGATGATCGAGCACAGCGCCGTGATGATCCACGGCCATGGACGCAGCACGTAGTGCGCGATGTTGAAGAACAACGTGCCGCCCAGCGAGTCCTTCTCCGACTTGGACGCCAGCATCCGCTGCGCGATGTAGGAGCCGCCGCCTGGCTCCGCGCCGGGATACCAGTTGGCCCACCAGCTCACGGCGATGGGCAGAATGAAAATCATGAGCGCCAACTCCGACATGCTGAAGTTCGGCAGCAGGTCGAGAATGGGCTGGCCCGTCCCGTCCTTCACCGACATCACCGGCTGCGCGTTGGCGGCCGTGCTCTGCACCACCTGCAGCGTGGACAGCCGCTCGGTGAGCAGCTTGAGACCGAGCCAGCCGCTAGGCTCACCGGCCAGCCGACGTCCCACTTCCACCAGCGAGAACCACGCGGCCGCGAACACCGCCGTCATCTTGATGAAGAACTGAATCATGTCGATCACGAGCACGCCCCACAGCCCCGAGTGCGCCGCGAACGCCACGTTCAGCACGCCGCAGATCACAATCGTCTGCCAGGGCGCGAGGCCGAACAGGATGTTGGCGATCTTGCACGCCGCCAACGTCACCATGCCCATGATGAAGCAATTGAAGAACAGACCGAGATAGACCGCGCGGAAACCGCGCACCACCGACGCCGATTTTCCGGAGTAGCGCATCTCGTAGAACTCGAGGTCCGTCATTACCCCCGAACGACGCCACAGGCGCGCGAAGAAGAATACGGTGGCCACGCCGGTGAGCACGAACGCCCACCACTGCCAGTTGCCCGCCACGCCGTAGCGCCGCACCTGCTCGGTGACCCAGTTGGGCGTATCCGACGAAAACGTCGTCGCCACCATCGACAGGCCGGCCAACCACCAGGGCACGGAGCGACCAGACGCGAAGAAATCCGACGTGCTGGCCCCCGAGCGCTTGGCGAGAAAGAGCGCGGGCACGAAGCAGATGAGAATGGACGCCGCAGCGATGACCCAATCGATCCAGGAGATGTTCATGGGCGGAAATCTCGCGCTGGGAGCACGGGTCGGCAACGCGTCGTGGATGGTGCCCATGGCGGAACCGTGAATGGGCCCCACATTGCGTGGTGCCCGTGCCTCTCACGTTCGCGCCTCGCCTCGGAGCTCCCGTATGACCCAGCGCCCTGCCCGCCTGTTGCTCCTCGCCAGCTGCCTTGCCAGCGCCATGCCGGCCACCTCAGTCGGCGCGCAGACCAAGCATCGTCTCATGCCCACGCCGGAAACGGTGGCGGTGGGCCACTACTGGTCGGAAACCAAGCCGGTATTACGCATCAAGTCGGGCGACGAGGTCACCATCGGCACGCTGATCACGTCGACCCCCACGCGGCTGGAAGGCGCCGGCGTGAAGCCGGAAGACGTGGAGCCAGCGCTGCGCGCGATCACCGATCAGGTGAAGGATCGCGGCCCGGGCGGACACATTCTGACCGGCCCGATTTTCGTGGAAGGGGCCGAGCCGGGTGATGTACTCGAAGTGCGCATCAAGAAGGTCGATCTGGCGATTCCGTACGCGTACAATGCCTTCGGACGCACCAGCGGCTTCATACCAGAAGACTTTCCGTACGCCAAGATGCGCATTATCCCGCTGGATGCGAAGAAGATGATGGCGCGCTTTGCACCGGGCATCGACATCCCGCTGCGCCCGTTCTTCGGCAGCATTGGCGTGGCCCCGCCGCCGTCGCGCGGCCGCGTGAGCAGCGCGCCGCCCGATATTCATGCGGGCAATCTGGACAACAAAGAGCTCGTGGCCGGCACCACGCTGTTCATTCCCGTGCATGTGCCGGGCGCCTTGCTGGAAGTCGGCGACGGACACGCCGGTCAGGGTGACGGCGAAGTGGATATCACCGGACTCGAAACGTCGCTCACCGGCGTGCTCGAAGTGATCGTACGGAAGGACCTGACGCTCACCTGGCCGCGCGGCGAAACGCCCACGCATTGGATCACGATGGGCGCCGACAAGGATCTGGTGGTCGCCACCAAGACCGCGCTCCGTCAGGCCATCGAGTTCTTGCAAACCAAGGGACTTTCGAAGGACGACGCCTACATGCTCACGAGTGTGGCCTGCGACGTGCGCATCACGCAGCTGGTGGACGGCAACGTGGGCGCACACGTGATGATTCCCAAAGCGATCTTCACCAAGGGGAAGTAAAGCGCGCGGGATGCGGCTGCACCCAAGGTCGGCGGCCGACCAGTGGGTGAGGTTCAGAGTTCAGGCGTCAGACTGGGTATAGTGTTCGGAATTCAGCACCGACAGTGCTCAGTGTCGAGCATATCCCATGAGCGGGGTGCGATGAAAGGCTCATCGAAGCGCCGCCAGTCCGATGCTCGGCACTGCGGACTGTCGTTGCTCGACTCTGAACACTATACCCAGTCTGACGCCCGAGTTCTGAGCGTCTGAATCCGTTCAATCCCCCGGCAGCATCGCCCACAGCGCCGGCCGGCCCACGTTGCAGTGCACCGCGCGCGACAGCGGCGTGCACGCGCCCCAGCTCAACCAGAGGGCGTGGCGAGCCAGATGGTGCGCGTGCCACGGCTTCACGGCATGCGCATCGCCCGCCAAGCGCGCGATCCGCGCGCTGCGACCCGCGACGGGATGAAACACGGTCTCAACGCCGGCGCTCCGCACAGGTTCGTCATCTTGCCACTTATCCAGTAGTTCGATGCCGGAGCGCATGGGCGCCACGCCCACCGACGCGGTGGCAGCCGCGTCGAGCGCGAACACGGCCGCGCGGGAGGGCGTGGGTAACAGCAACACGCCGAGAAACGCCCACAGCGTCATCGCGGCCGCGAGCGCGATCACGCCGCCCGCCGAGGCCGGCGAGACCCCGGTGAGCGCCAACGAGACCACGAAGCCCAGCGTGTTCCACCCGATCGCGCCAATCACGCCGCGCGTGTGCGCGCCGCTCGTACCGGCGATGCGGCGCCGCAGCAGCATGCCGGCGAGCGCGGACTCAGGTAATTGCGCCCAGCGCGCCGGCACCACGAGCGTGCGCGCGGTCACTCCTGACCACCCGCCCACGAAGCCTTCGTCGGGGCTGTCGAGCACCTGTAGCCGCGACACATCGAGCCCCGCCTGTGCGGCCGCACTCGCTAGGCGCGCCGGGGTCGGCACGATCGGCAGGGGCGCTATCACACGGGCCAGCCTTCCCCGCCAGAACGCCAGCAGAAACTGCACCAGCACAAACACGACGACCGCGGCCGAGTTTCCCGCAGCGCGCGCCGACAGCATGAGCGCCGTGGCCGCGAGCATCCACACCACCCACTGCACGCTCACGCCGCGTAGCCAGCGCGCCAGCCAGGTGGTCGCCCAATCGCGTCGTCGCACCAACCAGGCGCCGCCAAGCAGGTCGTACATCAGGAACGCCACGTGCACAAAGGCGAACATGAGCCCTACGCGAAACAGCGCCGCCGGCGCCGACTGAGTGCTGGAGAGCGAGAGCCCCTGCGATGGAATGCGGAAATACAGCAGCGCGGCCGCGAGCAAGACCGCGCTCCCGACGGCGGTGATCCCGAGGTACAGTCGGGCACGGGCGTAGGTCAGGCCGCGCGGCAGCGGATTCAGGGGCAAGAGCGAAGTCGTCATGCTGACACAACGCACGAACGGCACGCGCGGGTTGCAACCATTTACGACGTTTCCGGATCGTGACCACCGGCTATGGCCGCCGCGGTCGATCCATCGTACCGTATGCGTATGGACCGCCGCCTCTTCCTGACCGACCTTTCGCGCTACGCCGCGCTCGCCGCCGTCGTCCCCAACGTCTGGCGCGTCACCACCCGCCCCCGCTTCGCCGATGATCCGTTCCAGCTCGGCGTGGCCTCAGGCGACCCCACCCCCACTGGCGGCGTCCTCTGGACGCGCTTGGCCCCGCGCCCCTTCGAGCCCGACGGCGGCATGGAGGGGCTGCGGGCGGTCGTGAGCTGGGAAGTGGCCGACGACGCGCAGTTCACGAAGATCGTGCAGAAGGGGCGCGCCACCGCGGCCCCCGAGCTCTCGTTCAGCGTGCACGTCGACGTGGACGGACTGCAGTCCGACCGATGGTACTTCTATCGCTTCATGGCCGGCGAGGCGGTGAGCGACGTGGGGCGGTTCCGCACCGCGCCGGCCGCGGGCGCCAAGACTCCGCTGGCCTTCGCGTTCGCGTCCTGCCAGCGCTGGGATCAGGGACTCTTCACCGCGTACGCGCACTTCGCGCAGGAAGAGATCGATCTGGCCGTGCATCTGGGCGACTACATCTACGAGGGGGCCAGCCCCGCCGCCGCGCTGCGCGCGCACCACGGCCTCGAGATCCGCACCCTCGACGACTATCGTCGTCGTTACGCCCAGTACAAGAGCGACCCGCATCTGCAGGCGGCGCACGCGCGCTGTCCGTGGCTGGTCACGTGGGACGACCACGAGGTAGACAACAACTACGCCGGGCTCACCGGCGAGAACGTGATGGAATCGGCGGAGCAGATGCGCGCGCGTCGCGCCGCCGCCTATCAGGCGTGGTGGGAACACCAGCCGGTGCGCGTCCCTCGCGCGCAGTCGTGGGCGGACCTCTCCATCACCCGCACCATCAACTGGGGCGCGATGGCGCGGTTCTGGATGCTCGACACGCGGCAGTACCGCGATGATCAGGTGTGCGAGGATCGCCCGCTGCAGGGGTGCGCGCCGTGGACCGACCCCAGTCGCACGATGCTCGGCGCCGCACAGGAGAAGTGGCTCGTCAATGGGCTCGGCGCCTCGTCGGCGCACTGGCAGGTGCTCGCCAACCAGGTCATGATGGCCCCCTTCGATTCGGCCCCGGGCGATCAGGTTCAGGTGGCGCCGGACATGTGGGGCGGGTATCCCGTAGCGCGCGACCGGCTGCTCAACGAAGTGGCGAAGCGCGCCCCCAACCGCACCATCACGCTCACCGGCGACATTCACTCGAACTGGGTGAATGAACTGCGCAGCGACTATACGCGCCCCGACCGCCCCGTGGTGGGCGCCGAGTTTGCCTGCACCAGCATTTCGTCGGGGGGCGACGGGGCCGATGTTAGCCCGCAGCGGCTGGCCACCATGCAGGGCGAGAATCCGCACCTGCAGTGGTACCAGAACCGCCGCGGCTACGTGCGCTGCCGCGTCACCGACGAGGCGTGGACGGTGGACCATCGGATGGTGCCGTTCGTGTCCAAGCCCGACGCCCCCATTGAGACGGCGGCGAGCTGGCGGGTGGAGCATGGCAAGCCGGGGATTGTAAAAACCCAGTAGTCAGTGGTCAGAATTCTGGCGTCAGACTGGGTATAGTGGTCGGAATTCAGCAACGACAGTCCACAGTCCGCGAGCGTTTGATGGTGTGGTTGGCGAGGGAGGGCGTGCGGCACGCGGGCCCGCAGCACGCACCATCGTATACTCGATACCGAGCACTGTCGTTGCTGAACGCTGACCACTATACCCAGTCTGACGCCTGTGCCTGACGGTCTGTGCTCTGCGTTCTGATCAGTATTGATCCGTACCGATCCGTACCTCCGCGGCGCCGGGAGACGCTGGCGCCTCGCACGGCATGTGCCAGATTCCGCACATGACCTCCTCCCGCCGATTCCTCACGGCGCTGCTCGGCGGCGCCTCTTTGTTCTCCACCGCCTGCGCCTCAGGCGGCGCCCGCACCGCCGTGCCGATCGGCGCCGCCGCCGCCGCGCTCCGCGTGTACGACAGCAAGGCCAATCGCTTCATCCCGTTCACGCAGCTGGCCGATGCCGCCGCCAAGGCCGACTTCGTGTTCTTCGGCGAACAGCACGACGATCCGGCCACGCATTCGAGTGAGCTCGCCGTACTGGCGGCGCTCGGTGAGCGGCGGCCGAGCGTGGTGGTCACGCTCGAGATGTTCGAACGCGACGTGCAACCGCTGGTGGATCAGTACCTCGCCGGCACGATCTCCGAAGCGAATTTCCTGGCCGGCGCGCGCCCGTGGGATCGCTACACCACCGACTACCGGGCGCTGGTGGAGTTGGCGCGCGTACGCGGCTGGCCAGTGGTCGCGGCCAATGTGCCGCGTCGCCTGGCGAGTGCGGTGGGTCGTCGCGGACTGGCGCTGCTCGACACCCTGAACGCGGCCGATCGTCGCTTCATCGCGAAAGAAAATGTCTGCCCGAAGGACACCTACTACACGAAGTTCGCGCAGACGATGACGGGGCACAGCGCCGGGGGCGGACCGCCGACGGCCGGCGATGCGGCGGCGATGGCGAAACTGACCGACACCTTCTACGACGCACAGTGCGTGAAAGACGAAGCGATGGGTGAAGCCATCGTGAACGCGTGGCGTGCGGCGCCCAAGGGCGCGATCGTGTTTCAGGTGGACGGCGCCTTCCACAGCGATGCGGGACTCGGCACCGTTGAACGGGCCCGGCGTCGTGCGCCGGAAGCGAAGACGGTGGTGCTGAGCGCGGTGCCGATCGCCGACTTGTCGAAGGCGAACGGGAAGGAGCACGCCGACAAGGGCGACTACATTCTCTTCACGCGCGCCCCGAAGTAATCGACTCGGCGAATCGTCGCTACGCCGCGCTGTAGCCGCGGTCGACCAAGAACGCGCGCACTTTCTCCGGGTTCCGCTCCACTTCCACGGAGCCCGGACGCAGTCCGGTGCGAATCAGCACACCGCTACCGTCGCTGGCGGCGATCACGAACGCATCGGTGGTCACGCACACCACCTCGGCCGTCTCGCTGAGCTGCCCCGGATGCCCAGAGAAATGCATGACCGCGTGGTCCGACATGCCCTCGGCCCGTACGGCGCCCGGCGGCTCGCTCCACGTGACACCAGTGAAGAGCACGATGTCGTTGTGGCCGTTGGCGAACGCCTCGATCGGCACCCCATACATGCCGTCAGCACTCTGCACTTCGGCCTCCAACCGATAGGCGTCGAACAACGATTCGACGTCGGCCGTGTCGCCGTGAATACGCACCGCGCGCCCGTCCTGCAGCACGACGGTGATAGAATGCTCGGCCACCATCATGCCGCGCCACGCGCCGCGCAACTGGCGGAGCGCCTCAACGGTTTCGGGCGTGGCCTGGAAACGATATTCGCGCACAAAAGCCTCAGGGTGTAATCGACCCTGCAATCTCGCCATTGCGCACGTCGCAGCACATAGGCCACCAACGGAAACGGGGTGGGACGCCTCCCGAAGGACGCACCCCACCCCGTACTCCCTCCTCCGTACGCCCTACTTATTTACGCTCGTCGTCATCCTGCGGGCCGAACGGCGATCCACCGCCCATCGCGCCCTTGTTCTCGACGTGCAGCTTGCCCTTCACGATCGTCGTGCCAACCTGCAGCACGATGCCGTAGTCGCCGGTGTCAGCGGTGCCGCCACCACCGAGGCCGCCGAAGCCGCCACCGCCACCACGGCCACCCTGCGCGGGCGCCGGGAGTCCGATGAGGGCGTAAATCTTGAGCACGGCCGCGCTCGGGGCTGCCGGCTGCGGAATCACCGGTGCCTGCACGGCGCCCGCCCGCGGCGGGGCCGCCTCGGCCGGACGTGCGCAGAACGGCTCCCACTGCGTAAGCGGACGCTCGCAGCCGCCCGCGCCGCCACGTCCACCACCACCACCGCCGCCGCCACGGCCGCCAAACGGCACGTTGCCGAGTCCCGGCGGATTGATCAGCGCCCGCACCTGCGCGATCGCGGCGCTGTCGTACTTGGCCTTGGTGAGCGAATCGAATACCTGCGGCGCCCGCACGGCGCGCAGGATGCTGTCACGCTTTTCGCTCGCCGAAAGCGCGGCACGACCCGTCGCGCGCGGCGTGATCGCATACGCCCACGTGACCGTGTGCAGGCCGGGCGCGCCCGGGCCGGTGAGCGTGGTGAGCGTATCACCGCCGGCGTCCACGATGCTGATGCGCGCCGACGTGGAGCCCGGCGTCGTGATGCGGTACGAAATCGACGCGCCGTAGGCCGGGTTCTGCGTCACGAAGAAGTTCTGCGCATTGCCGTTGCCGCTGGCGCCGCGCAGGGGTTCTTCACCCCACTGGAAGCCCGTCTTGGGCGCGAACAGATGCACCGGCTTGGCCGCCACCGCCGCCGTCATCTCCTGCAGCGGCGCCACGTCCACGATCCAGAAGCCACGACCGTGCGTGGCCGCGATGAGCTCGCGATCACGCGGATGGATCTGCAGGTCGTACACCGGCACGCTGGGCAGATTCGCCATGAAGCGCGACCAGGTGGCGCCACGATCGATCGACGCATACACGCCGATCGACGTACCCACATACAGCAGGTCGCGGTTGATGGGGTCTTCGCGCACGACGTGCAGGAAGTCACCCGGTCCGCCGGTGGGCAGGTTGTTCACGATCGACGAGAACGACTTGCCGCCGTCCTTCGACACGAACAGGTGCGGGCGGAAATCCCCCCAGCGGTGATTGTCGAAGGCCACGTACACGACGTTGGTGTCGAACTTCGACGCTTCGATCCGCGCGAGGTACACTTCGCCGCCGTTCGGCAAACCCTGAATGCGCGACGACAGATTCTCCCACGTGGCGCCGTCATTCGACGACTTCCACACGTTGCCGTCGTCGGTACCGGCGTACAGCAGGCCGGGCTTGGCCGGGCTCTCTTCGAGCGCCACGATCGTGCCGTACGTCTCGGCGCCCGTCGCGTCGAGCGTGATACCGCCCGTGAGACGGAGCGCGGTGTCGAGCTTGGCCGTGAGGTTCTTCGAGAGATCGGGCGAGATGATGCGCAGATCTTCGCCACGCTTGGTCGACTTCAGCACCTTGTTGCCGGCGAAGTAGACCACCGACGGATTATGCGGCGAGAGGAAGAACGGCGCGTTCCAGTTATAGCGGATCGACAGCTCCGTCGAATCCTTCGCCTGGAGCGCGCGCAGCGCGGCGATCGCCGTGTTCTGCACCTTGGTGGCGGCCACGAGCGGGTTGCCACGAAGGGTCGCGATGGAGTCTTCCCACTGCTTGTAGAGCGCCTGCCAGGTGGGCTTGGCGAAGTTCATGCGCTCGCCGGTCTTGAGGTTCAGGCGCGAGGCATTGCCACCCTGCGACTCACCGTACACGACGTTCGGATCGGTCGGGTCCATCGCGGCGTAGAAGCCGTCACCGCCGGCGATCGTGAACCAGTAGCCCAGGCTCGTGGTGGGCGTGCGACGCTTGCTCGGGCCACACCAGGTGCCGTTGTCCTGCGCCCCGCCGCAGATGTTGTACGGCACGGCCATGTCGTAGGCCACTTCGTAAAACTGTGCCACGGGAATGTTCTGCCCTTGCGCGAAGTTGCCGCCCTTGTCGAACGTGATGGCGATGCCGCCGTCGTTCGCTACCGCCCAGCGCTCCGGGTCGGTGGGGTCGATCCAGATGCCGTGCGTATCGATGTGCACGCCGTTGGCGGTGGTGCGATTCGTCTTGCCGCCGTCTTCCGACATTTGCAGGTCGGTGCTCGAGAAGTACACGCGGTCCGGGTTCTTCGGATCGCTACGCACCTGCGAGTAGTAGAACGGACGCACGTTGTAGTTGTTCATCTGCGCCCACGTGGCGCCGCCGTCGGTGCTCTTCCACAGCCCGTTGTTCTTCGGGCTGCGCTCACCGACAATCGGACCGGTCGCGTTGGCCGCCGCTTCGATCATCATGTACATGACGCTCGGATTCGCGTGGTTGATGTCGAGCGTCATGCGTCCCTTCTGACCGGCCGGGAACCCGCCGCCCTTCACTTCCGCCCACGTGGTGCCGCCGTCGGTGCTCTTCCAGAGCGCCGAGCCAGGACCGCCGCTGAAGAGCGAGTACGGCGTGCGGCGCCGCTCCCAGCTGGTGGCGAACACGACGTTCGGATCCTTCGGGTGGATGGCCACGTCGATCATGCCGGCCTTGTCGCTCACGAACTTCACCAGCTGCCACGACGTGCCGCCGTCGGTGGTCTTGTACAAGCCACGTTCCGGGTTGGAGCGCCACGCCGCACCGAGCGCCGCCACGAACACGATGTTCGGATTGCTCGGGTGCACCGCGATACGGCCGATATGTTCGGTCTTCTCGAGTCCCTTCGCCGACCACGTGATACCGCCGTCGGTGGACTTGAAGATGCCGCCGCCCGGCTCGATGGAGTTTCGCGAGTTCGGCTCGCCGGTGCCGGCCCAGACCTGCTGCGTATCCGACGGCGCGATGGCGAGCATGCCCATCGAAATCACGCGCTGGTCGTCGAACACCGGGCGCCACGTGGTGCCGTTGTTGGTGGTCTTCCAGATACCACCGCCGGCGGCCGCGGCGAACAGGGTTTTGGAGGGGCCCGGAATGCCGACGACGTCGGACATGCGGCCCATGAAGTTGGCGGGGCCAACCGTACGCCAGCGCATGCCGGCCACGGCGGCGGAGTCGAGCGACTGCGCACCCAGCTCAGGAGCGCCCAGCGACTGGGCGCCCACGAACACGATGCCAGCCAGCCACGCGAGGGAGGAAATTCGAGACATAGGGGAACGGTGGAGGAAGTCGTGCGGGGTCACCATGGAAAACGTACGCCCCCCCCTGCACGTTTAGCCAATGATCCCTGCTCTCGGTTTTGCCGCGCTGGACGCCACCTCCCCGATGACGCCGTGGCGCTTCACGCGCCGCGCGCCCGGCCCGCGCGATGTCCAGATCCGGATCCTGTTCTGTGGCATTTGCCACTCCGATCTGCACACCGTCCGGGGGGACTGGGGGCCCGTCGCGTACCCGCTGGTTCCCGGCCACGAAATCGTGGGCCGTGTCGTGTCCACGGGTGCCGACGTGACCCGATGGCGCGAGGGGGACCTGGTCGGGGTAGGGTGCATCGTCGACAGTTGCCGTACCTGCCCGTCCTGCGAGGAGGGACTGGAGCAGTACTGCGAGGAGGGGATGACCGACACCTATGCCTCGCCCGATCGGCAGTCGGGTCTCCCCACGCAGGGGGGCTACGCCGACGTGATCGTCGTCGATGACCGCTTTGTGTTGCGCATCCCACCCGGACTCGACCCGGCCGGCGCCGCACCGCTGCTCTGTGCCGGCATCACCACCTACTCGCCGCTCCGCCACTGGAAGGTCGGCCCCGGAAGCCGCGTCGGCGTGGTGGGCATCGGCGGACTCGGCCACATGGCCGTCAAGCTCGCCGCCGCCATGGGCGCCCATGTGGTGGTACTCACCACCTCGCCGGACAAGGTCGCCGACGCCCGGCGGCTCGGGGCCCATGACGTCGTGCTCTCCACCGACCGCGACGCGATGACGGCGCATCGAAGCTCACTCGACCTCATCCTCGATACCGCGAGTGCGTCGCACGACCTGCGCCCCGCCTTCTCGCTGCTGCGGCGCGACGGAGCCCTCTGCCTGCTCGGCGCCTCGCCGGAGCCACACCGTGCGCCCTCCACGTCGTCGTTCATGATGAAGAGGAAGACACTCGCGGGATCGTTGCTCGGCGGCATTCCGGAAACACAGGAGATGCTCGACTTCTGCGCCGCGCACGACATCGTCGCCGACATTGAAGTCATCGCCGCGTCGGCCATTCACGACGCGTATGAGCGCATGCTCACGTCCGACGTGAAGTACCGGTTCGTCATCGATATCGGCACGCTTCACGGGTGATCACCCGTCCCGCTGCTGACGTCGGCGGGTCGCCTCCGTTAGCATTGACAGATGTCGCCCGCACTTCTTACGGAAGGGCCTGACCCGGGTTCGATCCTCGTTGTCGCAGACGACGCCGATCTTCTGGACACGCTCACACACACCCTCGGCCCCATTTGCCGTGCGGTGCGCACGGCGTCGACACGCACCGACGCCATCCGCGAGTGCACGAACCAGTCGCCCGACCTGGTGCTGCTCGATCTCGGCCTACCCGACGGCGACGGTGCCGAACTGCTGCGCCGACTGCGCGCCCTGACCGACGTGCCGATCATCGTGCTGTCGGAGCGGGTGGAAGAAGAAGAAAAAGTCGCACTGCTCGACGCGGGCGCCGACGATTTCATCATCAAGCCCTGCGGTGCCGACGAGTTACTGGCTCGTGTGCGCGGCCAGGTGCGCCGAGCGGCCACGTCGATGGCCGCTCGCTCGTGGGCGCGCATCGCGACGGACGGCGTCGAGATCGACCTCATCGCGCAACGTGTATTCCGGCACGGTGAGCCGCAGCGCCTCACCCCAACCGAGTGGGCATTGCTGCGCGCGCTCGTCCTGCATTCGGGCCGAGCGCTGTCGCCGCGCGAGTTGTGGGATCTCGTGTGGGCTCGCGAGTTCGGCGACTTCGCCACGCACGTGCGGGTGCGCATGACGCACCTGCGACGGAAAATCGAGCCCGACCCGTCGATGCCGCGCCTGATCATTACCGAGCCCGGCGTGGGCTATCGATTCGTCGGTCCCAGCTAGGCGACCCGGCACGTTGGCCGAGTCCGGCGCCGCCCCTTTCTTCTTCCAACTGGAGCGGGACTCATGAAAATGGCGCGTTGGCTGATGGGCGCACTGATGCTGTCGACACTGATTCTGCTCGCACTTGGCATCGTCTGGGCGCCCGACAAGCCGGTGGCGATGCTGGCTGCGCGCTGGGCCGCGCCGCCGTCGCGCTTCCTGGCCCTCGACGGCATGCAGGTGCATCTGCGCGACGAGGGGCCGCGCTCCGATTCCGTGCCAATCGTGCTCGTGCATGGCACGTCGGCCAGCTTGCACACGTTCGACGGGTGGGCCGCCGCGCTGCGTGGGTCGCGCCGCGTGATCCGATTCGACCTCCCCGGATTCGGACTCACCGGCCCGTCGCCCGAGCAGGACTACTCGCTGGGCGCGTACGCGCACTTTACGCGGCAGCTGCTCGACTCGCTCGGCGTGTCCCGCTTCGCGATCGCCGGCAATTCGCTCGGCGGCGAGGTGGCGTGGGAGGTGGCGGCCGCGGCGCCCGATCGCGTGGCCGCGCTGATCCTGGTGGACGCGGCCGGCTACCCGATCGTGTCGCAGTCGGTGCCGATCGGCTTCCGGATGGCGCGCACGCAAGGTCTCACTTGGCTGTTCACGCGCATCCTGCCGCGCAGCGTGGTCACGTCGAGCGTGCGCAGCGTGTACGGCGATCCGTCACGCGTGACCGATACGCTCGTCACGCGTTACTACGAACTCACCTTGCGCGAGGGGAATCGGGCGTCGCTGCCGCGCCGTTTCGCGCAGTCCACCAACGGTGCCGATTCCGCGCGCATCGCCACCGTGCGCGCGCCGACGCTGATCATGTGGGGCGGGCGCGATGGCCTCATTCCACCCGATCATGCCGGGCGCTTCGCGCGCGACATTCCGGGCAGCCGCATCGAACTCTTCCCCGAGCTGGGCCACGTCCCGCATGAGGAGGATCCCGTGCGCACCGCAGCGGCGGCGCGCACATTTCTCGCGTGCCCGCATTGCTGACACATCGCTGAACTGATCACACAGCCTTTTCTCTTTTTCGCTGTGTGATCAGCCTCCCGCGTTCACCCGCGTCGATAGTCCGGCCAGCCGTTCGCCCGCCGCTCGGAGCGTTTCTTCCCGCTTGGCAAAATGGAAGCGGATAAGATGATTCACCGGCTCGCGGAAGAAGCTCGAGCCCGGCACACCGGCCACGCCGATATCCTTGATGAGCCAGTCCGACGCCAGCGTGTCGTTGGCAAAGCCGAGGGCCGTGATATCCACCAGCACGTAGTAGGCCCCCTGCGGCGCGGTGAACGGCAACCCCGTGCTGCGGAGAATGTCGAGGAAGATCTCGCGCTTGGCGCTATAGAGTTCGGTCAGCCCCGCGTAATACGCGGCAGGCAGCTCGAGGGCACCCACCGCCGCTTCCATGAGCGGCGCCGCCGCTCCCACGGTGAGGAAATCGTGCACCTTCTTGGCCTGCGCGATCACGCTGGCGGGCGCGTGCACATAGCCAAGACGCCAGCCGGTGATGGAGTACGTCTTCGACAGCGAGCTACAGGTGATCGTACGCTCGAAGGCGCCCGGCAGGCTGTTGAAATACACATGCCGATGGGGCTCGTAGACGATGTGTTCGTACGGCTCATCCATGATGACCCAGGTGTCGTACTGCTGCGCGTACTTGAGGATGATCATCAACTCCTCACGCGTGAACACCTTACCGCTGGGGTTCGACGGGTTGCACACCACGATCGCCTTGGGACGCTGCGCGAACGCGGCGGCCAACACGTCTTCATCGAAGTTGAAGTGCGGCGGATGCAGCGGCACGTAGATCGGCTCGGCCCCGGAGAGAATCGCGTCGGCGGCGTAATTCTCGTAGAACGGCGAGAACACAATCACCTTGTCGCCCGGATTGCACGCCGTCATCATGGCGACCATCATCGCTTCCGTGCTGCCGCAGGTGACCACGAGCTCCGAATCGGGGTCGACCTCGAGGCCGCTGAAGTGCGAGATCTTCTTGGCCAGCGCCGTCCGGAAGCGCGGCGCGCCCCATGTCACCGCATACTGATGGAACGGCCCGCGGGTAGCGCGCTCCAGCCCCTCCAGCAGCACCTCCGGCGGATCAAAATCCGGGAAGCCCTGCGACAAGTTGATGGCGCCATGCTGATTCGCGAGGCGCGTGGTAGCGCGAATCACCGATTCGCTGAAGACGGAAAGACGCTGAGCAGTCGTAGGCATGACGTGCACATATACCGCGCGGTGCGGCTCGGCGCTACCTTCGCGCTATGCCTACCCGCACCATTTGGCTGATCAGCGCGTCGGGGCTCACCCCGTTTCTCGTCTGCCTCGCCATCGCCTACGGCTCACCCGATGTCAGCGCGCTGCACGACGCCGCGGTGAAGACCTTTCTCGTGTATGCCGCCCTGACGCTCAGCTTTCTGGGTGGCGCGCGCTGGGGTGCCGAGCTGGCGCGGTCGCCCGACGCGCCGAACCTTGGGCGCTTGATAGCGGCCGCGACGCCGTCCGTGGTTGGACTCGCCGCGCTCTTGCCGCAAACGCCGTTCAAGGCGGCCCTCGGACTGCTCATGCTCAGCGGGGGACTCCAACTCGCCTGGGACGTCGCTGCGTCGCGCGACGGACTGCTGCCGCCGTGGAACGCCCGCGTGCGCACCGCCATGACCGTCGCTGGTACGCTGTGCAGTCTCGCCCTCTGGCCGACGATCTCATGACCACGCTCGATTCGTGCGCCCCCGTCACGGATGATACGCCGCTGCCGACGTCGCTGCGTGATGCCGTATGCGTACAGCTCGGCATCGCTCCCGCGCCGCCGACGCTGGATTTCCTGGACGCCGTGTACGCCGCGTGGTGCCTTCGCGTGCCGTTCGACAACGTGCGCAAGCTCATCGCGCTGCGAGAGGCATCCCCGCCGCCGCTGCCGGGCACACAGGCCGCCGATTTCTTTGAACACTGGCTGGCGCACGGCACGGGCGGCACCTGCTGGTCTTCCAGCAATGCGCTGTACATGCTGGTCACCGCCCTCGGCTTCTCGGCGCGACGCATTGCCGGCTCGATGCGCGACCTGGGGTTCATCACGCACGGCAGCACGGTGGTGACCGTCGACCAACGCGACTGGCTGGTGGATTCGTCAGCGCTCACGCAGCGTCTCGTCCCGCTCTTCGCCGGACCGTACTGCGATCCCGATCCCGCCTTCGCGACCACGTGGGCCATGGATGGCGACACGCACCTGCTGCACTTCGGCGCCGCCCCCGGTCCCGAGCACACCGTGTGCCGGTTCATGATCGACCCGATCGATCATACGTATCTCGGCGAGGCGCACGAACGCTCGCGCCACATCGGGCGATTCAACGAGATCACGTACGCGCGGCGCAATGTCGCCGACGGATTTCTCGTGCTGTCATCCGCCGTGCGCTATCACCGCACGGCAGGCGGCACCGATGTCCGCTCGCTCGATCGCGACGCCCTGCGACAGGTGCTCGCCGACGACTTCGGTCTCGGTCGCGATATCCTGCAGCACTACGAGGCGTGTGGCGCCCTCGATGCCAACTTCACGCCCATGGGCCCCACATGAACGCCGCCGAATCCGGCTTCGCTCTCGCGGCGCGTCGCTTGCTGCCACTGCTGTTCATGAGCTACATCGTGGCGTTTCTGGACCGTGTGAATGTCGGGTTTGCCAAGTTGCAGATGGCGGCGGACCTCGGATTCTCCGACGCCGTGTACGGGTTCGGTGCCGGCATCTTCTTTCTCGGCTACTTCCTGTTCGAGGTGCCCAGTAATCTGCTGCTGGAGAAGTTCGGAGCGCGCCGGTGGATTACCCGCATCATGTTCACCTGGGCGATCGTGTCGGGCGCGTTCGCCTTCGTGGACCGGATTCCCTGGGGACCGCTGCCGGCGCTGTTCGGCGCGGCACCGCTCGAATTCGGATTCTACGCACTGCGATTTCTGCTCGGCATTGCCGAAGCCGGCTTCTTCCCCGGCATCATTCTCTACCTCACGTACTGGTTTCCCGCCGCCAAGCGCGCCCGCACCGTGGCGCTCTTCATGACGGCGATCGCCGCCGCGAACGTGATCGGCGCTCCGGTCTCCGGTGCGATCATGCAGTATGCCGATGGCATGGGTGGACTGAGCGGATGGCGCTGGCTGTTCGTGCTCGAAGCGATCCCGTCGATCATCGCCGGCATCGGCATCTGGTTCCTGCTACCCGACCGGCCAGCGCAGGCCGCGTGGCTCACCCCCGAGCAACGCACCGCCATCACCC
>Ga0114970_10001228_pt1 | contig 19166 bp, 19 predicted proteins | sample M_140205_XF_Meta_FD_87030 | JGI IMG/M metagenome (GOLD analysis project Ga0114970, IMG submission 87030) | Freshwater microbial communities from Lake Montjoie, Canada to study carbon cycling - M_140205_XF_MetaG | ecosystem: Environmental > Aquatic > Freshwater > Lake | place: Lake Montjoie... | reverse complement strand
GCCGAGATCACCGGCAGGAAGCTTTGGGAGTACATTCCCATCCAAACCATCATCACCACCAGGGGTACTACGCAGGCCCATTCTCTGGGACTAAGGTCAGGCATGCTATGCCCGTGAGAGTCATGTCCGTGTGCGTCATGCCCATGTGCTGCGGGGGCGTGATCGTCATGTCCACCGTGGGCGTCGGCAGGAGCCTCCACACCATCGACAGTACCGAAGAAGACTCGCTGGTACATCCAGAGCATGTAACAGGCAGAGAGGATAACGCCGAGGCCGGCAAAGGCCGCCCAGCTAATGCTTCGAATGGCCGCACCCTGCAACACCAGGAATTCACCCACAAAGTTATTCAGCGTCGGCAGACCTATGCTGGCGAAGGTGGTGATCATAAAGACAATCGACAACCAGGGGGCCATCGTAGCCACTCCACCGTAGTCTTTGATCGCCAGCGAGTGCTTCCGCTCGTAGAGGAAACCGACCAGAACAAAGAGCGCGCCGGTGGAAATACCGTGATTCAGCATTTGGTAAACCGCCCCGTCGAGCCCCATTTGGTTGAATGAAAAGACTCCCAAAACCACGAAGCCTAAGTGGCTAACCGAAGAGTAGGCCACCAGTTTTTTCATGTTGGGCTGGACCATGGCCACCAGAGCACCGTACACGATGCCGATAATGGCGAGCGTTGCAATCCAGGGAGCATTCTCTCGGGCAGCGCCTGGGAACATCGGCAGGCAAAAACGAACCAGCCCGTAAGTCCCCATCTTGAGCATGACCGAGGCCAGCATGACGGATCCTGCGGTGGGCGCTTCCACGTGCGCGTCCGGTAGCCAGGTGTGCAACGGGAAGAGCGGCACCTTGATGGCAAACGCCAGGAAGAAGGCCAGGAAGAGCAGCGTTTCTTCCGTGTGCGTCAGTGCGATACGTCCACTCTGCAGCATATCGAGAACGGTGACGTAATCGAACGTACCGGCCTGTGTGTACAGGAAAATAATGGCGGCCAGCATAAGAACCGAACCGACCATCGTGTACAGGAAGAACTTAACCGCGGCGTAGATGCGGCGATCATGACCCCAAATACCGATGAGGAAGTACATCGGTATCAGCACAACTTCCCAGAACACGTAGAAAAGGAATAAATCCCACGCGGAGAAGACGCCGATGAGGCCGAATTCGAGGAGCAGCAGGAAGGCGTAGAATTCTTTCGCCCGGTCCTGAATGTAATTCCAGGAGATCAGAATGGCAATCGGGGTGAGGAAGGTTGCCAGCATAATCAGCCAAAGGCTGAGGCCGTCAATTCCAATGTGATAGTGAATCTCCGGATTTTGAATCCAGACGAAGTTGGTAACGAACTGCTGGCCGGTCGCCTTCTGGTCAAAGCCGGTGACCAGGCCAAGGGACGCCACAAAGGTAACCAGCGAGACAGCCAGAGTGAAAAGCCTGCTGAACTGCGCCTGGTTCCGGGGAATTAAAAGAGCCAGAATGAAGCCGAGGGCCGGAATCGCGATGATGATGTCGAGAAGGGTCATGTTAGCGAACACCTCCCGCAATCCCCATCACGATGATGATGACAACCGAGCCCGCCACAATCCATGTGGCGTAGCTCCGGATATTGCCGGATTGTATAAGTTTGAGCACGTTGCCGATGCCTCGCGCCTGAGAGCCGACGCCATTCACGGCCCCGTCGATAATCCCTGCATCCACCGTCTTCCAGAGAACTGCGGATGACCCCTCAATCAACGGTTCAACAATGGCTGCATCATAGGCTTCGTCGATGCGATATTTGTCATCTACCAGTCGATACAGGCCACCCAGCGCGTTGGCAATCTTGCCGGGAAGCTCCTGATTCACCACGTACATGTACCAGGACATTGCAATGCCAATGAGACCGGCCGCCACCGAAATCGCCATCAACATGTGCTCTTCCGGAATTTCTTCCTTCAGCGGGAACATGTCTTTCAGAATTTCGGGGACATTGAAAAGGAAACCACCGCCGAGCGACAGGACTGCCAGAACCATCAGCGGTGCCAGCATCACCATGGGGGATTCATGTGGCTTGCCGTGTCCGCGATATTCGCCCCAGAAGGTCATCCAGAAAGCGCGCCAGACGTAGAATGCGGTCATGCCGGCCGTGACTACGCCGACCCAGAACATCCAGGGAGCGTGCTCGTAGGCAGCCGTCAGAATCGCGTCTTTACTGAAGAAGCCGGAAGTTCCGGGGAAGCCGGCGATAGCCAGCGACGCGCAGGCCAGAACGATACACGTCCAGGGTGCATACTTTTTCAAGCCACCCATATGGCGCATATCCTGTTCACCGTGGCAGGCATGAATCACCGAACCAGCCCCGAGGAAGAGGAGAGCTTTGAAGAACGCGTGGGTCATCAGATGCCAGATGCCGGCCGAAAAGGCTCCGACTCCAACCCCGAGGAACATATACCCGAGTTGCGAAACGGTAGAGTAGGCGAAGACCTTCTTAATATCGTATTGCGTGATACCGATGGTGGCAGCGAAAACCGCGGTCGCCAAACCGATGAGGGCGACAACGTCCATCGCGGCAGGCGCATGCAGGAAGATAACGGCCGAGCGGGAGCACATGTAGACACCCGCCGTGACCATGGTGGCCGCGTGGATCAGAGCCGAAACCGGCGTGGGACCTTCCATAGCGTCCGGCAGCCAGACGTAGAGGGGAATCTGAGCGGACTTACCGGCAGCCCCGACCAGCATCAGCAAAGCGATTGCCGTCAGAGTTTCTACCGGAGCCCCCGGGGCCTTGGTGAACACAGGAGTAAAGTCGAGTGAACCGAACTGAATCACAATCAGGAACATGGCCATGGCGAAGCCAAAGTCGCCAACCCGGTTGACGATGAAGGCCTTATTCCCCGCAGTGGTGGCGCTCTTCTTGTGAAAGTAAAAGCCAATCAGGAGGTAGCTGCAGAGACCGACACCTTCCCAACCGACAAACAGAATCAGGTAGTTGGCCGCCAGAACCAGGTTCAACATGAAGAACATGAAGAGGTTCAGGTAGGCGAAGAAGCGATAGTAGCCACCCTCGTGGTCCATATACCCGGTGGCATAAATGTGGATCAAAGTCCCGATGCCCGTGACGATCATCAGCATGATCATCGTCAGCTTGTCGACCGCGAAATCCCAGCCGACATGGAAGTTTCCACTGGCTATCCAGGTAAAGTAGTGGGCGTGCAGCTTGTTCGCACCCCAGTCACTCGATGGGCCGACCACAAGGGCGACCCAAAGGAAGGATGCGAGAACGCTCCCAACGGCCACCGCATTGATGGCCAGCTTCGGCAGTTTCTTGCCTAAAATACCGTTTATCAGGAAGCCGAGAAACGGGAGCAGCGGTATGAGCCAGAGTTTAAACATCAGTTCTTCAGAGACTCGATTTCGTCGATATTCAGGGTTGAGCGGTTCCTGAACACCGTGAGAATAATCGCAAGACCCACCGCCGCTTCGGCTGCCGCTACCACCATCACGAAGAACGTGAACAGGTGGCCGGCGACTTGCTTGTGCTCGTGCGCAAAGGCGATGAAGCTGAGGTTCACAGCATTCAGCATCAATTCAATGCACATGAACACCGTGATGATGTTGCGGCGGAGAATAAAACCAGCAACACCGATGACAAACAGAACTGCTGAAAGAGCTAAGTACCACGCGGTGGGTACCGCGCCGTGCTTGAGAGTTTCCGCTACCTGCGCCGGATCCATATCTAGTCGATTTCCTTTCGCGCAAGAACGATAGCGCCGACAATGGCGATCAGAATCAAAACAGAAGTGACTTCGAAGGGGAGCAGGTACTCGGTGAAGAGGGCATAGCCAACTTCGTATGCGCCGCCACCTTTCCAGTCGCCAAACTTGACGGAGCCCAACTCCGGCATCCCGGTCTGCATGAAGTATGCCAGGGCCCCCATCAGGCCGATGATTGCAGGAACGCCAAAGATCAGCGCCGCCCACGACCGCCCTTTCGTTTCTTCAGGACCGGCATTCAACAACATGATGACGAAGATGAAGAGCACCATAATGGCACCGGCGTACACAATCATCTGGGCCATCGCAATAAATTCAGCTCCCTGGAGCAGGTAGAGGACGGCAAGAGACGCCATCACGGCCACCAGCGACAGAGCGCTCGAAATCGGGTGCTTCTGCAGCACAACGTTCACGCCGCAAGCGACGGCGATGAAGGCGAAGAGGAGGAAGAACAGTGGGTCCATTAGGAAGCCAAGGCCACCAGGAAGCCGGTGATTAGGAGATTTAACAACGCGACCGGGAACAGGAACTTCCACGCAAAACCCATCAGTTGGTCATAACGGAAGCGGGGCAGCGTGGCGCGAATCCAAACGAAGAGGAAGAGCAGGAACAGCAACTTCGCCAGGAACCAGAAGATGGGCATCAGGATCGGAATGGTGGGCGGGAAGGCCATCAGCCCAGCCAGCCCAAAGAAGACCACCGCGAACACCGGCAGGGTAATGCGGTCAAACGGGCGCGCCGGGTGTAATCCGTGATAGAGACAGATGGCACCGCAACCGGCAAGAAGCAGGGGAGCAATCAGATCGGACCCAAGAGATGCCGGGAACAAAGGCTGCCAGCCGCCGAGGTACAGGATCGTCGCCACCGAACAGACCGTGACCATGTTCGCGTATTCGGCCATGAAAAAGGCTGCGAACGACATGCTGCTGTATTCCACGTGGAAGCCGGCAACGAGTTCGTTCTCCGCTTCCGGAAGATCGAACGGGATACGGTTGGTTTCCGCGAAGGCGGCGATCATGAAGATGATGAATGAGAAGATCTGTGGAGCCGGGAATTGGAAGATCGCCCAGTGGGGGATCACGCCGAAATAGAAACCGGTTTGAGTGTCCGCGATGGTCCGGAGACTAAGGCTGCCCGCAGTCAGGAGCGGGGCCGCAATTGCCAAAGACATCGGCAATTCATAGCTGATCATCTGAGCGGAGCTGCGGAGACCACCAAGCAGAGCGTACTTATTGTTGGACGACCAACCCGCAAGCGCGATGCCGTAAACGCCGAGTGAGCTCACCGCCAGAATCAGCAGGACACCAACGTTAACATCGGCCAGTTCCATCATCGTCTTCCAGGGACCGTAAGTGGCACCGCCCAGCGTAATAGCCGGAATCGTCAGGTCAGTACCGAACGGGATTATGGAGATCGAAATCAGCGCCATGAACACAGCGAAGAAAGGTGCTGCCAGGTAGTAAAACTTGTTCACGTGAGGAGGCAGAACGCCTTCTTTAGTGATCAGCTTAATCACGTCCGCCAGCGGCTGTAACAAACCGTGGGGGCCGACGCGCGAAGGGCCCATGCGGACCTGAACGTGCGCGATCACCTTACGCTCCACCCACTGTAGATATGCCAGGGCGGTCATGAAGATAAACAGAATCAGCGCGAGTTTCACACCGGTAATGACGAGGAATTCCATCAGCGGCTCTGCCTTCCCTCAATTACGGAATTGAGAACTGTTGAGTATCGGCCAAGCGTGCCCGACGTGAACAAATTGTCGTGCGAGGAGCGAATCAGGTCGGGGCGGGAATCCACACCAACCCGGCCATTCACAGGCGCGGTCTGCTGGGCGCCGATAGTGACCAGCGGTAGTGGAATATCGTACCCCTTCACGGACTTGCGGATCTCGGCGTAGACCGTTTCAGGGAGCCACGGCCCCATCAAAGGAGCCAGCCCCATTTCCTTGGCGATCAGACCGATGATTTCCAGGTCGGTCTTGGTGCCCATCGTTGCAGAAGCGCGCTTTAGGCGCTGCACTTCGCCGCAGCCGTTGGTTACCGTGCCGTTCTTTTCGTAAGCCGAAGCCGAGGGCAAAACCACGTCGGCACGTTGCGCGGTTTCGGTGAGGAAAAGATCCTGCACCACCACGAACGCTCGGGAGGCTGCCAGTTTGGTGTGCTGTAGCGGATTCGAACCGACAACCCAAAGGGCCGCCAGGTCGTTTGCCGCCAGCATTTCGTCGATGCTCGCACCTGCCGCACCGGACGCATGGTAACCGGGGTTCAGTTCGGCAACCAGGCCCATATCGATGGCACCGCGTGAATTCGAGTAGTCAACCAGAGCGCAATAACTAACCGGAATACCCAGAGTTTCGCCGAAGGCCACCAGAGACCGAACCTTGTCACCCTTGATGGAATCACCAAAGACGATCACCAGGTTCTTTTCGGAGATCAGCGCTTCACGCAGAGCCTCCAGGCTCGCCAGTTCTTCACCGCGCGTCGCACGAACCGACCGCGTGGCAACCAGATCTTCGCGAACCGTATCCGCCGTCACCGCATAAACATGCGCTTCATGGTGCCGGAAGTTCGCACGAATCTGGAACGCAAGGAACGGATGCTCAACCGCAAGATCAGCCCCGATCACCAAAACTGCCTGGCTCTCGTAGAAATCTGCCGTCTTCGCGAGGCGTCCGGTAGTTCCCGAAAGCGCGTCCACCAGCGTCACCACATCACCAGTCCTCTGGTGATCAATATTGTTCGTGCCCAAGCCCTGCCGGGCGAACTTCTGCAGGTAGTAATTTTCTTCGTTCGTGGTCTGATTGGACCCGATGACGCCGAACTTGCCGCCCTTCGCCTTCACCTCAGCAAATTTCTTCGCGATAGTGTCCAGAGCCTTCGACCAGGAGACCTCTTCCAGCTTGCCGTTCACCCGAATCATGGGCGACTGCAAACGCTCCGTGCTCTCACTGAAGTCAAAAGCGTAGCGTCCCTTGATACACAGGAATTCGCCATTCACACCCGAGCGATCCCGGTTGTTGCCGCGTACAATTTCGTCGTTGCGCACACCGAGGGTGGTCTTGCAGCCATCCGAACAGTGCGTGCAGATGGTGCCGACATGTTCCATTTCCCATGGCCGCGTCTGGTAACGGTAAGCACCGCTCGTCAACGCGCCCACCGGGCAGATATCAATACACTGGCCGCACTCGTCGCATTCCAGATGATCGCCTTTATTCGGAGCAATCAGTGACATCGCGCCGCGGTTCACAACGCCCAAAGCGCTAACACCCATGCCTTCATCGCAGGCGCGTACGCAGCGGAAGCAAAGAATACAACGGGGTGCATCGTAAAACACGACCGGCGACCACTGCTGTTCGTCCACATGGATTTTGGTTTCGGTGTAGCGACTCTCGCCCGCACCGTAGCGGAACACCATGTCCTGCAGTTCGCACTCCCCGCCCTTATCACAAACCGGGCAATCCAGAGGGTGGTTCGTCAGCAGGAATTCAAGGGTCGATTTCCGTGCCGCCTGCACCTGGTCGGTTTCCGTGCGGATAACCATGCCCGCGCCTACCTGCAGCGTGCACGCCACCTGCATCTTGGGCATTTTTTCCACTTCCACCAGACACATGCGGCAGGCTGCCTGCAACGAGTAGCCCTCGTAGTAGCAGAAGGACGGAATCTCAATCCCATTCTGCTTTGCCGCTTCAATAACCAGCATCCCGGCAGGAGCTTCCAGCTCTTGTCCGTTGATCGTAAATTTAACCAGATCAGCCATTATGCCGCCAACCCCGAGTTGCTAAAGTAAGACCCTTTGTTCTCGTAGGGGCAGGGTTTGCCATCGAGATGGGCTTCAAACTCTTCGCGGAATTTCTCCACAATCGCGATCGTCGGCATCGCGGCCGCATCGCCCAGCGGACAGAAGGTCCGCCCCAACATATTCTTTGAAAGATCGCCAATCATGACGATATCGCTGCGCTGTCCCTGACCCTCATGAAAACGGGTCAACAGCTTCTTCAGCCAGGTCGTACCTTCACGGCACGGGATACACCAGCCACAGCTTTCGTGAGCATAGAAACGCATGATCCGAAGCGCAAAGTTCACCATGCAGGTGTCTTCATCCAGAACCACCACGCCACCTGAACCCAGCATCGACTTCGCCGCTGCGACGGTGTCGTAATCCATCGCCAAATCACACTCGTCGGCCTTCAGAATCGGGCACGAAGAACCACCCGGCACCACGGCCTTCAGTTTCTTGCCGCCCCGTATGCCGCCGCCGACTTCGTTGATCATGCGCATCAGGTTGAAGCCCATGGGCAGTTCATACACACCGGGTTTATTCACATGCCCGGAAAGGCAGAACATCCGCGTACCGCCGTTTTTCGGAGTTCCCAGACCGGCAAACCACGCACCCCCGTTAAGGATGATGGAGGGCACTGCGCAGAACGTTTCCACATTGTTCAGAATGGTGGGGCACTGATAGGCGCCCGCCACGGCCGGAAACGGAGGCCGAATCCGAGGATTGCCGCGCTTGCCTTCGAATGATTCCAGCAATGCCGATTCTTCCCCGCACTCGTAAGCGCCGGCACCAGAGTGCGTCGCCAGATTGAACTTAATGCCCTTGCCGAGAATGTTATCGCCAAGGTAACCCTTCGCGTACGCTTCATCGATGGCCTTATCCATCACGCCGATCAGGTATCGGAATTCGCCGCGAATATAGATGTAACCCTGCTGTGCGCCAACCGCAAGGCCGGCAATCAGCACGCCTTCAATCAACTGGTGGGGATCGAATTCCATCAGCAGACGGTCCTTGCAGGTACCCGGCTCAGATTCGTCAGCATTCACTACGATGTACTTGGGTTTGGGCGAGGTGCGGGGCACAAAGCCCCACTTCATTCCCGTCGGGAAGCCTGCGCCGCCGCGACCACGGAGAATGGAGGTCTTCACCTCGCCGATGATCTCGTCCTGCGTCATACCAGTGGCTTTTTCAAAGCCCTTGTAGCCGTCAGTGGCGAGGTACGTATCAATCGACTGCGAATTCGGGAGCCGAAACCGGCGAGACAGTACCGGAGTTTCCAGCGGACTGGGTGGGTTGTAACGCATCAGCAGCTCACCTTTTGAACTTCAGTAATCTCTTCGGGCTTCTTACCCGCCGCCAAACCGTCCAGCAGTTTATCCAGTTGGCCCGGCGTCACAAAGTGGTAGAAATCGTAGTTTATCTGCACAGCCGGAGCCCACGAACAGGCCCCGATGCATTCCACTTCTTCCAGCGAGATGCGGCCATCAGCGGAATTCTGCTTGTGCCCGATGCCGGTCTTTTTGGTGGCCTGTTCCCACAATTCCGCGCCACCAACCAGCAGGCACGAAATATTGGTGCAAATCTGCACGTGGTACTTACCCTGCGGCTTCTTGTGAAGCATCGAGTAGAACCCGACCACTTCCTCCACCTGCAACGGCGTCACACCACAACGCTTTGCCACTTCTTCAATCAGTTCCTGCGTGATCGCTTCGGTCTCATCCTGAGCGTAAACCAGCATAGGAATGACAGCCGACCGCTTCCTGTCTGCGGGGTACTTCGTCAGGAATTTCTCGAACCGTGCTTCGAGTTCGGGGGAAAAAGTCATCGTCGTTACCGGTCCGTATCTCCCAGAACAAAGTCCATACTACCCAGCGCCGCAATCACGTCAGCGATCAAAGTTCCTTCGATCAGCTTGCCGGTGCATTGCAGATTTCCGAAGCTGGGGCCGCGCCAGTGAACGCGGAAAGGCTTCTGGGTGCCATCGCTCACCATGTAGCAACCCACTTCACCGCGGGGCGATTCCACCGCCTGATAAACCTCGCCTTCCGGAACCCGGAAGCCTTCGGTCACAATCTTGAAGTGGTAGATGAGGCTTTCCATCTGGGTCTTCATCTTTTCGCGGTCGGGAAGTACAACTCCCGGCGCGTCAGCCTGGTGCGATCCCGAAGGCATGCCTTCCAGCGCCTGACGAATGATCTTCGTCGACTGCCGCATCTCTTCCACACGCAGCAGATAACGGGCGTAAACGTCATTTTCCGTACGAGTGGGAACTTCGAAATCAAACTTTTCGTAGCTGGAGTAAGGAGAATCCTTACGAGCGTCAATCTTCAGGCCGGCAGCGCGCAGCATGGGACCCGTGACACCCAGGTCCAGCATGTCTTCGAGGGAAATGTAGCCGACACCCTTGGTGCGCCCGATCCAGATCTGATTGTTCGTCAGCAGGTTTTCGTACTGATCAATCTTCTCCGGGAAGATATCGATGAAGTCCTTGACCTTCTTCTGCCAGCCGCGCGGCGCGGGAAGCGCCAGGCCGCCGATACGGAAGTAGCTCGTCATCATACGCTGCCCGGAGAACATTTCGAAGATCCGCAGGATTTCTTCACGTTCCCGGAAGCAGTACAAAAACACCGACATCGCGCCGATGTCGATAGCATGCGTCGCCAGCCACACCAGGTGGCTGTTCAGGCGGGTCAATTCGGCCAGCATCACGCGCATCCACTGCGCATGTTCGGGAATTTCCAGGCCCAGCAACTTTTCCGCCGCCAGACAATACACCAGGTTGTTCGAAAGCGGGGCCAGGTAGTCGATGCGATCCGTCAGCGTGACACCCTGCTGATACGTCTTCACTTCGAACTCTTTTTCGATGCCCGTGTGCAGGAAGCCAATGTCCGGCACAGCTTTCAGCAGCGTTTCGCCGTCCAGTTCCAGCAGCAGACGAAGCACACCGTGCGTCGACGGGTGCTGCGGACCCATGTTGAGGACCATGGTTCGGGTACTTTTTTGTTCGGTAGACATCGGCTGAGTTGCCATGAATTTAGTACCGTGCCCCCGTGATTGGATAATCCTTGCGGAGCGGATGCCCGTCCCAGTCTTCCGGCATCATGATGCGGCGCAGATCGGGGTGGTTCAGGAAGCGGATACCAAACAAATCAAACGTTTCACGCTCATACCAGTCAGCGCCGCGATAGACAGACGTGACCGAGTCAATTTCCGGATTGATGCCCGAAATCCGCGCCTTCAGCCGCAGGCGCTTCTGGCCCGCCACCGACTGCAGATGATAAACAACCTCGAACCGTGGTTCAGCCGGGAACCGGTCCACGCCGGTCACTGAAGTGAGGCGTTCAAATCCCAACTTGCTCTTTACACGACCGACCGCTTCCACAATCTTCGCGGCGTCGATTTCGATGGTCAGTTCGTTGAATTCGAACTTCGCGCTGGTAGCCAGATCGGCGAGGCTGGCCACTGTAGGGTCCTGCTGAAGGGTTTCGGGGATCATCGCTTGTGCCATTAGCGCTTTGCCACTTCCTCAAGGAAGCCCTTGCGCGTCATTTCTCCCAGCACCGTATGCGGCGTGTGGTCACGTTCGGTAACGGCCCAGTCCAGTACGCCTTTTTTCCAGATGTAGAAGAAGCCGGACATCACGAACCCGACGAACAACAGCATTTCAACGAAGGCGAACATCTTGAGCTGCTTGTAAACCACAGCCCATGGATAGAGGAAGATCGCTTCGATGTCGAACAGGATGAAAAGCATCGCCACCAGGTAGAACTTCACACTGAAGCGCCCGCGGGCGTCGCCGAGAGGGTTGATGCCGCACTCGTACGGAGTGTCTTTAACTTTGTTCGCAACCTTGCGTCCGATTACGAACGTCAGGGTCACCAGCGCTGCCGCGATGATCGCCGCAATTGTCGCCTGTATGAGTACAGGGAGCCATTGTTCTGCAGGGGTAGTAGGCATCGGATGTAGTTGAGACCTGGAACGAGGCCCCAACGCAATATAATAAAACATGGAAATCCGTGGCTAATGAATTTAAGGTAACGATCAACGGCGAGGGTCACTTTTTTCCGACTCCCCAGACCCTGCACGAGGTGATTTTGAGCCTCAATCTGGAACCCGAGAGGATCGCGGTGGAACTGAATCGAGCGATTGTGAAGCGTCCCCTCTGGGATTCCACCCCGGTCGAGGCCGGTGCGGAACTCGAGATCGTCCAGTTTGTCGGCGGCGGGTAGTCGAATATGGCTCAACAGCCACTTGAGGACGGAGGCAGGACCGCATGATTGAGAAAATTGCTTCAAATCTCCGTCGTCGGTAGGTACGACAAGCGCGCGTGGTCGAAGACGGCTGCGTTTTGGTTTTTCGTATGGTCCGGTGCTTTTTGGGTTTTCGCCAGGCTATGGGCGATTGACCTGCATCTCGCTAACCCGTTGCTTCAGCGAGTCTTATTGTTTGGACCTGCTTGAAGTTGGAACGGAGCATTTAGGAGAGTTACATCGACTATGTTGACTTGGCAATGGCTGGCAGCAAGAACCCTGGCCAGAAAAACCACCGCTGCCAGTGGAATTGGCGATTCCTCACCTTGTGTATGCCATACGGTACGGCACAAAGCAGAATTGGCCAAAGGAGAAGGCCTGTCCATGTACCCCAAAAGCCGGGCGTAAAGCTCCCAACGCGCGCAAATGCAAGGGCGGCGCACCAGAAGAGGGGGAATCCGACGTAGATGATATTCGCAATCTTCGGCGGCATATTCATAATCGATAGTTTTTTCCCGATCCTAACGCAAACCGGACCGGGTTACTCCGTCAGCAGATTGGGTTTACCCCCGAGAGAGCGACCTGAAGATGCTATTTCCACCCAATCAAACCAGCTCCAGTGACAGGATCGGCCTGCCTGTCACGAGATAATACAAAACGTCCGGGCAAAAATCTACCTCGTTCGGCCACATGATCGTCCCGGCTTCCGGATCTATTTTGACTTGCCCGAAATAATCGACGGCCTCCAGCAGGGTGAAAACGCCGCCGCGACCGACTACTCTTGACTTGAAGTCCACTTCCGCTTTTGTGCCGTCCGTGAAACTCAGCTCGAGGCGATACTGGCCAACGTGCCGGACTTGATTGACTCTGGGCGACATCAGGTAACCCCTATTCCAGCGGCTCGATGCGAGCTATTGGCTGGTCATTCCGCAACTGACTCCAGTTGGACATCAGTTCTCGCTGGTGAATTGCAGCCCATTCAATCACCAGAGACGTGGCATGATCGGGAGTCGCCCTTCTATAACGGCAATAGGATCAATTCCGATCTGGGCCTCATTCCCCGCATAGATGGCGTGGAAGTGCTGCGGATTGTGCTCATCGAAGTACATGCCGGATCGAGATGCCAAAGAAACGGCTGACTTCGGGCATTTGAGTTCATCCTATCACCAGTTTCAGGACATTCGCTCGCTGCTCTGCGCCAAAAACGGAAAAGCCGCCTGGACTCTCTGCTTTAGGGAACCCGGCCGTAATCTTCACCAGGCTAACAGTGCAACGCTCTACGCGAACTCGCGAATCGCATGCGCCTCTTGCTCATGCATATCGAACACGGTGTACCCTTTCGTGATCTGCAACAGATCCTTCACCCGCCTGGTCAGTCCCGGCAACTTCACCGCGCTACCGGAATTGGCAACAGTTATAAAGCCGGAAACCAGTTCGCCATTTGATTCTGCGCCTCAATCTGGAGCCCGCAAGGGTAGCAGTGGAGCTGAATCGAGCGATTGTGAAGCGACCGCTCTGGGATTCAACCCCGGTTGAGGCGGGCGCGAAACTCGAAATCGTCCAGTTTGTCGGCGGCGGGTAAGGTCAACAGCGAGGTCGAGCTGAGGACCCGAATGGGTCACCAAAAAAAAACAGGTCGGCTTTAGTATCAGCCGCGCGATTCAATCCCAGGCCGAAAGCACAACCCGGGAGCCGGTCCCAGCCCCCGCCTCCACACCACCCGCCTCCACACCACCCGCCTCCACACCACCCGCCCTCGCCACCGCAGGCACCACTATCGCCAAAAACCGCAGGGCTGCGTAAACCTCTGTTTGCGCTTGCCCCTCACAAACCAGCTCAAACGCAGTCGCCCGGTCTGCCAGCGTCCACACCAGATAAGCACATTCCTCCACCAGGGCCTCAAACCGCTCCTCTGCCCCCTGCGGAATCGCCCGGTCCAGCACAATCTCCACCGAGATGTTATCTTCCCGTGCAAACTCCCGAGCCTGCAGCGTCCCGGTATGCGCGGTCGATTTCCAATCCACCATCCGAACCCCGTCCGAGGCTTCCCAGGGTCGTATTCGATAGAAATCCTGTCCCTGCCCGCGTTCTGATGTCGCGGTCGGCCCTTCCAAACTCTCCAGCAGACCTTCCGCCCGTACCCCAGGCTCAATCGCCGGATAGACAATCGTCTCCCACGAAATGGGGATCGAGACTTCCCGTCTCAGAAATCCGAATGGAAACCTTGTCGAGAGTACAAACAAATTTTCCCGGTGCCTTCCCCTGTGCGGAAATGTCACCTCAACCGGCACTTCAACTGCACCTCCTCCCGCTACCACCGGAAAATAGACGGGAGTCTTCAGAATTGGGAGCGATCCGGTCAGCGGATTACTTCGTCCCGACAGCTCAATCGAAAACGAAGGCGTCAGGCGCTTCAGGTTAATCAGCCGAATCTGCGCCTCAGTTACCGCCCGGGCTGCTACGTGTTTCGGCAGGAGCAGTTCCAGCTTCAATCCCAACAACATCAGGCGGCCCAGAAAGCCGGATACAAGCAGCAGCGCCAGCATCGCGGAAAATACCAGGAACAGCAGGTTGTTCCCCGTCAGGAAGGCCCCGCTGCCCGTCAGCGTCAATGCCCCCAGAAACAGCACGCCACCCGGCGTGACCCGATACCGCACCCGGCCACGGAGGAATCGGCCAATGCGGACCATCGCCTTCCCCCACCAATCACTGCGCACGATCCATTATGATGCCGAAGCTCAGTCCCCCGCTAAATCGTGAGCGTAACTTTGCTCAACGTCCGAGGCTGATCCGGGTTCAAATTTTTCTCCACAGCCAGATGCGCCGCAAAGATCTGCGCCGGAATAATGTAGGGAATCGGTGATAATATTTCGTCCACCGCAAACGGCAGCCGCACCGTTCTCGTCGCCAAACCCTCCGGGATTCGATTCTTCTTGTCCGTGATCACCATCGTCTCGGCCTTCAAATCTCGCAGGCGCACCAGCATCTCCTGCATCGAAGTCCACGTCGGCCCTGAAGGCGCGAACAGGAACAACGGGAAATTGGCCTCCACGATCGCAATCGGGCCATGCATGAAGTCAGCCGACGAAAATCTCTCCGCCACCACGTAACAGGTCTCCATCATCTTCAGCGCAAATTCAAACGCATTCGAATAATTCAACCCGCGCCCCACCACCACCGCATGATTCATGAAGCGATAGCGCCCCGCCAGCTTCGCTATCTCCGGTTCCAGCGTCAGGGCCTGCGCCGCCAGGTCCGGAATCAACTCCAGATCGCTGTGCCGGATCTTCGCGCCCAACGCACACGCCACCAGATACAACACCAGCAGTTGGCCCGTGTAGGTCTTAGTGGCCGCCACACTCTTCTCGCGGCCTGCCCGCACCAGAAAAACATGCTCCGCTAACCCTGCCATCGAACTCTTCGGCTCATTCGTAATCCCTACCGTCAGAGCCCCATCCGCCCGTGCCTGCTCCAGCACCAGATTCGTGTCTGTCGATTCCCCCGACTGCGAAATCGCCACCACCAGCGCATCCGTATAGTTCACCCTCGCTCCATAAACCGTATGGATCGAAGGGGCCGCCAGCGAAACCGGAATGCCGGTCGTAATCTCAATCAGATACCGGCCAAACTGCGCCGCGTTGTCCGATGTTCCACGAGCCACCAGCACAATCAGCTTGGGACGCCGCTTCTCAATTGCCGCACGCAGCCTCGCGACAGTCTTCATTTCGGCTTTCAGCGTTCGAGCCAGGGCCAGCGGTTGCTGGCGGATCTCTTCGAGCATTCTCGACATGGGTCTTCTCAGTGTAGCGCCGCCTCAAAACGCACGAACCCGGTAAACTAACGGGCGATGCTTCGCCGCACATTCATCCAAACTCTCGCTGCTGCTCCCGCCCTCGCAGCCAGCAATGATTCCCCTCCCAACATCGTCCTCATCTATGCGGACGACCTCGGCTTTAGCGATCTCCACGTCTACGGCTCCAACCTCTCCACTCCCAATCTCGACAAGCTCGCCGCCGAAGGTACCCGTTTCACCAACTGGAACTCGGCCAACCCCGTCTGCTCACCCTCGCGCGCGTCCCTGCTCACCGGTCGATATCCCACCCGGGTCGGTGTCCCCGCCGTCTTCTTCCCCCAGGACAAAGTGGGCCTCAACCTCGACGAACAGACTCTCGCCGACCTCCTCAAGACAAAGGGTTACAAGACCCAATGTGTCGGCAAATGGCACCTCGGTGCCACCCCGCAATACCTCCCCACCAAAAGGGGCTTCGACCACTACTTCGGCATCCCCTACAGCAACGACATGACTCCCCGCGTTCTCCTGCGCGACACCACCGTCGTCGAGCAGGAGGCCGACCTCACTTCCCTCACCCGCAAGTACACCGAAGAAGCCACAAAGTTCATCCGTGACGCGAAAGGCTCCCCGTTCTTCCTTTATTTCCCACACACCTTCCCCCATATCCCGTTAGGTGCTTCGGAGCGCTTCCGCGGCAAGTCCCCGCGAGGGATCTACGGTGACGTCCTCGCAGAACTTGACTGGAGTGTCGGCGAGGTCATGAAGACCCTGCAGGAGACCGGCGCAGCCCGCAATACCCTGGTAATCTTCTCCAGCGATAACGGCCCCTGGTATCAGGGCAGTTCCGGTCGCCTGCGTGGTCGCAAAGGGGAAACCTGGGAAGGCGGAGTCCGCGAGCCGTTCATCGTGTCCATGCCAGGCCGCATTCCCAAAGGCAAAGTCTCAGCAGCCCTCGGTTCCATGCTCGACGTGACCCCCACAATCGCTGCGCTCTGCGGGGCGATGCCGCCCAACAAGCCAGTCGACGGCCTCAACGTCTGGAAGCTCTGGACTGGCGAAGTCACGCAAATCGAACGAGAGCCCCTCCTCTACTTCGACAACGTCCACCTGCAATGTGCCCGCTGGGGCAAGTGGAAGCTCCACGTCTCCCGCTACAACCGTAAGGTCTACAGCCCGGCCCCTGCCACAGGTCTCCGCAATCTGCTGCTTCCCAATCCAGAACTCTACGATCTCGACACCGACCCTGACGAAAGCTACGACATTGCCGACTTACACCCCGATGTGGTCCGCAACATCCTGGCAAAGATCGAAACCCAAATGAAGACCTTCCCCGATGCCATAGCCGGAGACTGGGCCGTCACCAAAACAAAGAAAGTAAGCCCCACGCCCGCCGGCTCCTTGCCAAGGTCTATCGACTAGCGCTGGCCTTACCGAGCCGCGACCGTGAGGGAGTCGGCCACCACCGGAAAGACGCGCAAATACGCGCGGATCTCATCCCGAACCCGGCGGAACAACCCCAGCCGAGCCTCTTCCGCGCCACTCAAGGCCGCCGGGTCATCGAACGCATGATGTATCCGCACGGCCTCACCAAAGAACACAGGACAACTCTCCCGGGCGTTGTCGCAAACGGTCAAAACAAAGTCAAACTTTTGCCCGGCAAACTCCTCCACATGCTTTGACCGATGTGATGAAAGGTCAATCCCCAACTCCGCCATAACCGCGATCGCCTCGGGGCGGACGTGCCCTGGCTTCGTCCCCGCGCTCTCTACTTCAAACCGATCCCCGGCATCATGCCGCAGCAGACCTTCCGCCAACTGGCTCCGCGCCGAGTTTCCAGTACAAAGTACCAAGACCCTTTTCTTCATCAGTTGCAGCACCCCGGAGCACAGCAGGCCGCGACGGTCGGCTTCGTCGCCCGCACAAACCCACTAATGAACTTGCCGTCAATATCCTTCGATAACGCCTCGGCATCCAGACCCTGCCCGGTCAGGAACGTGCGCGCGTCGTCCACGCTATACACGCGGGTCGCCTCAATCCCGATCTCCTCGAAGCCCGCCTTCGCCAGTTTCTCCACGTACTCATAATCCCCGAGCGCTCCGGCCACGCAACCCACCCAAAGTTCCATGCTCTTGTGAATCTCGGCCGGCACTTCTCCCCGCACGACCACGTCGGAAACGGCAAACCGACCGCCCGGCTTCAGCACCCGAAACGCCTCCCGCAGAACTCTGTCTTTATCCCCGGAAAGATTAATTACACAGTTCGAAATAATTACATCCACTGAGTTATCGGGCAACGGAATATTCTCAATCTCACCCCGCAGGAACTCAACGTTCGTCAGGCCGCTCTCCTGCCTGTTTTTCTCCGCCAGCGCCAGCATCTCGTCCGTCATGTCGAGCCCGTAAGCCTTGCCGGTCGGCCCAACGCGCCGCGCCGAAAGCAGAACATCAATGCCTCCGCCCGACCCCAGATCCAGCACCGTCTCACCCAACTGCAGCTCCGCCAATGCCGTCGGATTCCCGCATCCTAACGACGCCAGCATCGCAGTCTCCGGCAATTCACCCGCCTGCAATGCGTCATAGAGATTCGAAGTTATGGGGTCGCAATTCCCCTGAAACGCCGCGCCCCCACAGCACGACTTCCCCCCGCCCGCCTGCACCCGCAGCGCCGCCGCACCGTACTTCTCTTTTACGATCTCTCTCACTTCCACCATTGCCGTCTCCTTAATTTCCCGATCGCTCGGCAGATCCATATTTCGATAATAACAGAATTATGGAAGTTGTCAACGCCAACGTCAGAATCAGCTATCGTGTCCTGAACCGCCCCCAGTCGAAACCAGGCTCCGCGTCCCGTCTATCTCCTGCTGTTCCTCTTCATCGCGATCAGCCTGGCCTACCAGCTGCTCGCCATCGTCTCTCTGCCCGTCGGCTTTTTCGACCTCCGCCATCAGGGCAAAGAGGCATTCCAGACCGACTTCTATGAGCCCGTCGTCACCACCGTACATGACCCGCCAAAGCGGCTGGCCTCGAAAAGGGTGACCGGCTGGAATCCATTGATGGCAAGCCCTTCTCAGGCTGCGCCCAACTGCAGGCAATACGCTGGTACGCTCATCCTGGAGAAACCCTGCATCTCGTCGTTATCTCCTTCTCACGGCTTTAGAGAAATCGACCGCCGCGCTCCAGAAGACGTGGGGCACCAGCAAGGTTCCGTGGGGGGAGATCAACCGTCTCCAGCGCATCCACACCAGCGGAAGCCAGCAGCTCCCCAGCGACGACCGCCCCAGCCTCCCCGTGCCTGGAATTCCCAGCTTCGCCGGGGGTGTCTTCACGTTTGGAGCCGACCCTGTGCCCGGCCAGAAACGGTGGTACGGTGCTCGCGGAAACACCTGCACGGCGGTCATTAACTTCGCGCCCAAAGGCCTCGAGGCCCGGTCCATCCTCGTGCTGGGCCAGACTGCCGACCCGGCCTCTCCCCACCACACCGACCAGGCCAGCCTCTGCGCCACTCAGCGCTTCAAGCCCGCCTGGTACATACGTAAGGAAGTCCGAAAACACAGCGAACGAACTTATCGCCCTTGACCCCTCAATGGCGCGTTAT
>Ga0114970_10001227_pt1 | contig 19179 bp, 16 predicted proteins | sample M_140205_XF_Meta_FD_87030 | JGI IMG/M metagenome (GOLD analysis project Ga0114970, IMG submission 87030) | Freshwater microbial communities from Lake Montjoie, Canada to study carbon cycling - M_140205_XF_MetaG | ecosystem: Environmental > Aquatic > Freshwater > Lake | place: Lake Montjoie... | reverse complement strand
TCCTGCTCAAAGTCGGGCACCCAGATCTTTTTCGCAGTTCGGATATATCCCTCGGTGAGGCCGAGGATTTCAATCGCAAAGGCGCGGTGGATGGGGTTCTCCTTCTCTAAAGAAACCCAGTAATTGCTGAGACGGAAGTGTCTGAAACCGCAGAAGGAGACTTCCTTGAGGAAGTTCTTGCGGAGGGAGAAGGGTGTCATGACAATCACCTTTTTGCCGGCGGAGGCGAAGAGGGCCTCGGAGGCGGCGATAGCGGAGCACGTCTTTCCTGAGCCGAGACCGTGGTAGACGAGGATGCCGCGATACGGACTCGCCTGGCGCATATACTCGCGGATGAACTTCTGGTAGGGATATTTGTCACCGGGTTTGAGAGGCACCGATTCGCTGGGCGGTGGAAGAATGAAATCGTCGTAGGTCATCTTGATGAAGTTTGCGAAGCCGCGGCGTGATTCGGGCACATAGGCCTGGGGGGCGGGATTCTCATATGGATCCTCCAGCTCTTCGAGCATGAAGCCTTCGCCGAGAGCGTGGAGCATGGGGTCTTGAATTGCGGCGATCTTGGCAACCTTTTCGCCCTCTGTTATTACTGCAGGAGGCGGTTTTACTGCTACTGCGGCCTTTGGCTCAACGATTGCCTCAGCATCCGCCAGAGGGGCGACTGGTGCAGGTGCAGCAGCAGGCTTGGGCGCTGCAAGTGCAGCAGCAGGCTTGGGCGCTGCAAGTGCAGCAGCAGGCTTGGGCGCTGCAAGTGCAGCAGCAGGCTTAGGCGCTGCAAGTGCAGCAGCAGGCTTAGGCGCTGCTAAAGGCGCTACTAAAGGCTTGGGCGCTGCTAAAGGCGCTACAGGTGCAGCAACAGCAGGCTTGGGCGCTGCTCCAGCAGGCACAACATCAGGTCTCAAAACCGGCGCCTCAACCAGCTTAGCAAACATCGCTCGTGTGCTTGATGACGGCACTTGTGAGACAGCCTCCTCTTGCGGGGTCGGCAACTCTTTTAACTCGGCCGGCGCCTCCTTTATTTTTATAGCCTTTGACTTGAAGGTTACTCCTCTTGTCGACATCCTATTTAGTCTTTAGCTTTTCCAAAGCAATACGGCTCGCAGCCTGTTCCGCCTCAGGCTTATTTCTCGCCGTAGCCTCTGCAATCACAACTCCGTGTATATCGAGAACACCCATTGTAAAAACCCTGTCATGCGGTGGCCCCTCCACCTTCACTTCCTTATACCTCGGCGGCTGGTGATACTCGCTCTGGAACCACCGAAGCAGCTGATCCTTAAAGTTCCGATTATTCGTAATGAGCTCCACGAAATCCACATGCTTCTCAATAACATTAATGACAAATGACTGCACGGCCTCAAATCCTCGTCCCTTTCCTCCCTCGGTATAATAAATTGCACCAAGCCACGCCTCAAACATGCTCCCGAGAAGACGAAGATTCTTCCGCCCATGGCACACCTCTTCCACGTGGCGACTAATCACAAGATAGGGAGCAAGACCAATCTTGGTCGCGAGCTCACCCAGCTTCTGGTTGTTCACAATGTTCGTTCTCAGTGTCGTCATGAAGCCCTCTCCCTTTCCAGAGTAGCGCTCGCGCAAATAGCACGCGATAATCCCGCCTAGCAATCCGTCTCCAGCATATTCTAGCTCCTCATTGTCTGCTGCTTTGAGAGGCAGACAGTTAGGTGGTTTCTCTGCCAGAAGCATGGGCTCGTCTTGCTGCACCCACTGTTCTGATTTGTCCACGTAACTCGTGTGTACACACGCAAGCTGAAAATATGTGAAATCGGTGACCTTACCCTTGTATCCATACGATTTAAGAATTGTAATACAGTCATGCGATGAAAGATTACGATTCTTTGAGTTCCACGGGTTGAAAAGCTTAGCTTCGGTCATTCCTATATGTTTAAAGTGATAGATTTTTAAACCGTAGCTAGATTCAGAATGAGTGGTGCCGCTGTCGCTCCTACTGCTATGCAAAAGGCAACTGCAGCCGCAGTAGCAGTAAAGGCAAAAGCAAAGGCGGCCTTTGAAAAAATAAAACCGAAATTTGGCGAACGCATCACAATTGCCGGTGAACCCGTCTATTTGGATATGCCCGAGGACTCCAAGGTTCACGCAGATAGAATCTATCTCAAGAAGCACTATTTGCACGAGGATCCTATTACCGAGAACACGAAGGAGGTCTATAGGAGATTCACCGCAGAGAAGAAGGTTGCCTCATGTAAGAAGGATGATTTGGACATACTTCAGAAGGGTCTATCATACCGTCTTCAGACAATAGAGGCGGAGGCCGCGGATCTTTCCGAGAAACGGGGCAACAGTATTCCGCTTCGCCAGAGGTTGGGTCATGCGCAGGTTCTCAGGGATCTTCTGGAGGTCGTGAAAGGGGAGGTTCTTTTATGTGCGAATAAGGAGGCGGCGGCTGCTAGACGGAAGGCAGAAGAGGATGCGGCTGCACGGGACAATAAGCCTCGCGAAATTGAAGAAGACGAGGTTCAAACGCTCGTGAAGAAGTTTGCTATTCTGATTCTACACGCGAGCGATCCGCGCGAAGAGGATAGACCGAGACTGAATAAACGGGCGAAGAACCTGGTTGAGAGGCTGGATGCTGTTCCTCTACTTGATGAAGCGGGTCTTGAAAACTTTATCGGGAATCACACGGACAGTAGTCCTCTTCTTATGAGAATTCTGGGTATGGGTGAAACGGGGCTCAAAGAGTATGATAATTTTTATAAAACACAGTTTTACAAGGAGATTCTAGATGAAATTATTGCAAATCTTAAGCCTGAGTTTACACAATATGCTCCTGAAAACATGTCCCCTGCCCAGCATATTCGCTGGATTATAAATAATATTAACTATTTTTATCAGGAGGTTCAACAACATATTGATGTGACGAGTGCGAAGGCGGCAGAGCTTCAGGCGAGGATTGATGATCTGCAGTTAAAATTAGAGGCTGCTCTAAAGAAAGCCGCCGATATGAGAGATGTGGCCGCTGATGCCAACAGAAAAATAAGGGAAGGTGTAGAAGGTCTCAGAGCAGAGCTGGCCGCTGCGCAGAGGGGGTTGGCCGATGTTCAGGCACAAGTTGCGCTGAAGGCGGATGAGGCGGCCACATGTAAAAGCCAGCTGGAGGCGGTAACAGCGGCAGCGGCGGCGGCAGCTACAAGGGCGAATGAAGAGCTTGCTCAGCTAAGGGCAAAGACGGACGCAGATTTCGCTAAAATCGCTGAGCTTGAGGATGCTGCGGCGGCGGCTGCAGTAAAACTTACCGCGACTGAAGGCGAGAGAAATACTGTGACGGCTGAAATCGCGGGCTTGAGAGCGAAGATCGTCACGCTAGAGGGTGGAAGGACTGAAGGACAGCAGGCAGCTGCGGCCTCAGCGGCCCAGATAGCCACTCTACAACAAACAATAGATGCGCGAACTAAGACACTAAAAGGTATAAATGAGAGAGCTATAGAAACAGGAAAAGAGCGTGATGCTGCGCTGGCAGAGGTTGAGAGACAGAAGGGCGAGATTGCTGCGAATAAAGCCAAGATTGATGGTCTGACAGCAGCAATGCATGGGCAGGAGGACGCGAAAGAAGCAGCTATTGCGGAGAGGGACGACGCCGTGGCGGCAGCGGCGGCAGCGGCGGCGGCGAGTCAAGGCATTATTGATGGATTACAGAGCGATGCGAAAGCCGCCGCGACAGCTGTTGCTGAGGCTGCAGCGGCGGCTAAGAAAATCACAGAGCAACTTACCGCAAAGGATGCTGAACTTGGCCAGCTTCGCGAGCAGCTCAAAAAGTGCCAGGCCGATCTGGTGACTGCGGCAGAAGATGGGGTAGAACAAGACTCTTTAGCAAGTGAAGAGAAGGCGAGACTTGTGGCTGAACAGACGCGTCTGACTGAAAGTATTCAGCGCGTTACTGCTGAGCGCGATAGCTTTAAAACACAGCAGGCTGAAGAGGCTGGCAAAGTTGCGGCGAAAACTGCCGAGCTCGTGACTGCTCAGGCGTCTGTTCAGGCTCTTCAGGCCCAACTAGATAAATTTAAGAAGGATACTGCGGCGGCTGCGGCGGCTACAGAGGCGAAGATTGCCGGTTTTGAAAGACAACTTGTCGATAAAGATGCAGCCGCTGTGGCCATGGGGGACGAATTTCGCAGGCAACTGGGCGCGGCACAAGCAGCGGCGGCAACAGGGTTAGCAGAGGAACTTCGTAAGAAAGATGCGGAGAATGCCAAGGCAATTCAGGCGGCCATGGATGCAGTTGATGCAAGTGCGCGCCAACTTGCAGAGGTAAGAAATGAGATCGCAGCATCTCAGTCAGCTAAAACGAAAGTAAATGTTGAACTAGGCGCTGTGAAAAAAGCGCTGGCAAATAAAAATACAGCGTATGCTGCAAATCTCGCAGCAAAGGAGGCGCAGCTCCTGGCAGCGACTGAAAAGGCTGCTGCGGAGCTGAAAGCGGCGAAGGAGGCGGCCGCGGCCGATAAACAAAAGGCAGTGGGTGCGGCAGCTGCCGCTCTCGCCGCTACAACGGCCGCACTTGAAGCTCGTATCAGGGAGGCGACTGATCGTGTCTCAAAGATTCAGGCCGAGGCGGCGACCGCAGCTGCGGCGGCGAAAGCGGCCTCTGATAAAGAGATTGCTGGTCTACGAACTCTTCAACTGAAATTACAGGCCGAGGCTGCTGCGATGCAGGCCGACGTCAGACAAGCGGGCGCGGATACGGAAACTGCTAGACAGGCGACTGCCGCCCTTGAGGCGAAAAATAAGGAGATTGCTGCAAATCTCGCCGCAATGACTGCCTCAAAGGCTACATGCGATGCTGCTGCTGCCGCTGCGGCCGCGGCGGCGAAGGCGCAACTCGGAAATCTCACCGCCCAGTTTCGTAGACAAGACGAGGCAGCGAAACAACAAGAAGTACAGCATGCTGCGGCGCTCGAGAAACTCAGAGCGGAACATGCCGCTGCTCTAGCGGCTGCGATTGCGACGGCGGCGGCGGATGCGAGGAAGACCTTTGATGAGCGCGTCGCCGCTCTTGGAGGCGAGAAGAGTGCCCAGATTGCTGCTGCCGAGAAGGGTGCGAGGGAGGCGGCTGCTAGTCAGCTGGCGGCTGAGTTGGCCAAAGCATCCGCCGAGAAACAGGCGGCGGTTACAGCGGCTAGTGCGGAGGGTCGTGCTGCCGCGGTCAAAGAGAAGGATGCTGCGATTGCCGCGCTAAAGCAAGAAGGTGAGGCGGCGTCGGCGGCGGCAGTTGAGGCGGCTAAGAAGGCTGCGAAGGCCGAGTTTGTCCAGCGCGAATCCGCACTGAAGGCTGAAATGGAGGCGGCGGCTACAGCGGCGGTTGAGAAAGTGAAGGCAGAGAAGAAAGCTGAGCTTGAGAGGGCCTTGGCTGCTGCTGCCGTCGCCGCGACGGCCGCGACTGCCGCCGCGGTTGCTGCCGCGCGGGAGAGTGTGATGACGGCGTCGGCGGCGGAATTGACGGCGGTGAAAGATGGGTCTAGAGCAGCAGCGGCAGCAGCAGCGGAAGCAGCAAGAAAAGAAGGGAGTGCTGCTGCACACGCGGCAGATCTTGAAAAGCTCAAAGACTTTGCCGCGAAGGTGCTGGCGGGCCAGGCGAAGGCCGCGGAGTATGCCGGCCCCGAGAACAAGCCTCTTGCGAATATTCTCGGCAAACTTGATGCGATGGGGTCAGCGTCCTCAAATGATATTTGCGCGCTTGTCTATTTTGTCAGCTATTTCTTGAATACGATGATTAAACCTAACTTATTAAAACCGCAATACATGTTGCCTTCTCTTATAACAAATATAAAAGCAGCGATTAATCATACAGCAAACACGAGTAAAGATCTTTTTAATCTGATTATGGCAATTCAGCCGTCGCTTCTTCTTGCGAATAAGATATTGCCTAGGGGCGGCAGCGAATCGTCAACGGATACTATGAACTATTTTATTACACAAACTCCGACAACTGATATTCTGACAACACTTTTTCGTTTTAAGAGTGAACTCCAGAATGATGTTGCGTGGCGCACGGTTCGCGGGGAAAAGGGCACCTCTACAAGTATGTGTTTTTATCTAAATAAAAGCGACAATCATAAGATTACTTTGCTTTATAGACCTAAGACAACTGATACAGCAACCGTTCAGAAACAAAGACGTCTAGCAAGAACATATGGTGTAGATGGAATATTAGAATTCGCACCGCGAGCTACAACCACTGCAGAACTTGCCGAGATTACTGCTCTGGAGAAATTGAATGATAACGACTTTATCACATACGAAGTGCTTTTTCTTATCTTTCTCTATGCATCAAAGCAATACATCGTAAATAACAGGGCGTCCATCGCATGCACTGTTCCTATGGAAATCATAAATAATAGTGTTCTTGAAAATCCAATGGCGGAAAGGAAGGGGGAGGCTGGACCTACCGCGTTGTCTATTAGGGTTCCAGTGCCAACCTATGCAGAGGCCGTGGTGGGAAGCCCTCCATCATCGCCTGGAGGCCCCCCTGGATCGCCTCCAGCATCGCCTGCCCCCCCTCCATCACCTCCAGCGGCTGCACCTGTCGCGCCGCCCGGGCCCACCCGTGCTCAAATAATAAGACAATCTATGGTGGGGGGTCCAGCCGCTAATATTGCAGCACAGATAGCTGCAGCGGAAGCCCTTCGACCTGCAAAAGCCCCTCTTCCATCGGAGGCGGCCGCGAGAGCTGGTCCTGGAGAATGGGCCGCTACGAGTGGTGCACAACAGGGCGACCGCCCTCCGACACCTTTACAGCTTGAAAGTTTCTCAGCGCCTCCGTCGCCAGCTGCATCTGCAACACCACAGATATATTTAGAGGCGGCGGATAAAGTTCCAGTTATTAAGAGCGATATGAAAACTGAGTTTATTAAAAATTACGTAGCGCATTTAGCAAGCAGTTCATCTGGTGTTAGACGTTTTACTCTTATGATGAATAGTCACCTTGGAAACCCCTTATTAAATCTCAAAAACAAAATCCGCGTACGTTTAGCTTTCCGCATAAATACTTTAAACTATAGCTCTGATGCAACAATTCGCACGAGATCATTTAACGACATTATTCAAGTTTTTATTAACTTATCAGCAGATAAAAGAGAGAAGTTATTTAATAATGATATAGGTATATCAGGTGTTACTTACAATTACTCGTTAAAACCGTATTTAGAGAAAATCATGGAGGGTTATCCTATTATTGTTAATATGATTATAGAAGATCTGAATACAATAGCAACAACTATTGCAAAAAATACATTTCTAAAAGATACAAGTGACATTAATGATAACATAATAAAACTCGCTAATGAAGTAATAACACCTGTAGCCCCCAATGCTAGTCTTAGACAAAAAATCAAAGCTTATAAACCCGATGATCCGATGCTTGACTTGCTTCTTATCTTGAATATTAATGCGTTGAAACATGGTGGTGGTATATTTTCGGTTTTAGAGGTGAAGACTAAATTGAGTGATATTCGTCAAAGTAAAGGTGGCCGCAGAACGCAGAAGAAGCGGCGCCAAAACTCCAAGAAATTCACACAACGTAAGAGATGACAATAAACTACGCCCTCAAAGCAAAATATGCATTCTATTCAACTCTCGTCTTTTTCCTCGTGGCCAACCCAGAAACCTTCAAGATGACTGAAAGGGTTTTCGGCTGGTTATTCACAATCGCAGACGGAGGCGGCTGTCCAACGGCCACCGGCTTCTTCCTCCACACGGCCATCTTCTTCTTCGTACTCTGGGGAATTATGCTATTTCCGCGAGAGCCAGCTCCTGCTCTAGAGCCCGATCATACGTGAGCCCAGGGCACAGCTGCTTATATACATACGCCTCCGCCAACTGGGCTGCTCGCGCTTCCGAGAAACCCTTCAAGAGGAATTGCTGGGCCACGGTGGCATAAATAAAGTTGTGCTGGGGAGACCACATCCGGTCCACTATGTGAGGCAGCGGTATATTCGCCCATTTGCCTCGGCTAAAGACTAATACCATTCTATATATAGAATGATTAACTTTCTAGGTGCCTTAGTTGTGGTGCTTGTCAACACGACTGCCCCTTCCAATACCGTTCGCGACTGCTCGTTTGGAACATCCGTCTTCAAGTTCGTTAGCGCCTCTCTGACCCCTGATCCTGTGGTCCCTGGAAAGGACTCGAAGCTTTCTCTGGCCTGTACTATCCCGGACGGTGTCACCGTGATGGGTGGCACGGCGGAGTATCGGATTACATTTAATGGCATTCCGTTCTCTCCTACGACCGAGGACCTCTGCTCTCAGGTTGAGTGCCCTCTCATACCTGGTCCGTATTCAAACACCACGACGACGCCGTTTCCCACAGGTGTCTCAGGGAAGATTGTCACCGCCATCCGCTGGTATGACAAGGATTCTACGCTTCTCTACTGTCTGGAAACGACGGTAAAAGTCTGAGTTTTTTCTGAGAGTTGAATATTAGAATGTCCTGGTTCGATTGGAAGAATGTGCTCATTGCGCTTGCCGTCCTCGCCGTCGTTGTCGTTGTCGTCCTGATTGTCCTCGGGAAGTATCCGCACCTGTTTCCTGGACTCAAGCAGGGGTTCCAAGGCGGTGGGCCGGCTCCTGATGTGCCGACCTTCACCATGTTCTACGCCGACTGGTGTGGCCACTGCAAGAAGGCGAAGCCGGATTTCGTGGAGTTCATGGGCGATGGCACCAAGACAATCGGTGACAAGACGGTGAAGATTGAGATGGTGAATGCTGATTCCGGCGACCCGAAGGTGGAGGCGTTCCAGGTGAAAGGTTACCCGACGTTCTGCCTCCAGACGACGGATGGCAAGGTGACGGAATACAAGGGTAAACGCGAGACGGCTGGATACCTGGAGTTTCTGAACTCGTCGCTGGGTGGTGGCGTTTAGACGGAGTCTAATACCTGCCACCGAATGGTGGCGTTTAGACGGAGTCTAATGCCTGCCACCGAATGGTGGCGTTTAGACGGAGTCTAATGCCTGCCACCGAATGGTGGCGTTTAGACGGGCCACCGAATGGTGGTATTTAAGACATCCTCTAGTGCCTAATTAGAGAATGTCCACTGCTTTAGAATCGTTAAAAACTAAAGAAACTAGAAAGGGTCAAAGTCCAGCGGGTGTAGGGGCCACACTGGCATATAATCAAATTATAAAAGATGTATTACCTCCGATTGTTGCTGAACTTGAAAAAAAGATTGCTGATCTTCAAGAAAAAGTAGATAACATGAAAAGACCTGCGGGAACCGGTTTATCTGCAGTTCGTGGATTACATGGCGGCCGTTACACACGTCGTAATAGACATAGTATCTAAGAAAGCGAAACCCGTCGACCACCTTAAAAATTAAGACCTCTCTTAAATAAGATGTCACGTCTGGTTCGTATTGGGCAAAGAATGGTTGAACTTTCAGGGCTACACGGTATTTGGCTGGGACCTACCCACTTAGGTGGCTCGCGCATTACACTATACTATCCTAAGGGTCCTACAGAGACAATTGAATATGGGCATGGTGAGTGGGCACAAGCCGAAAAAGACAAAAAGATTCTAGAGGATGCTAAGAAACAGAAAACCGACGAGCCCCTCTTGTCTCACTCTTCCTAGCCAAAAAGTCCGCAACCGCATTATAGCCAAGTTCAATCATTTTCTTCTTGGCCTCCTCTGAAGCCTCAAAATCCCAGAGTGGATATTCACCGCATGGAATAATGATAATATCCTTATTTTTGTTCCATACAGCCAACGTCCTCGGCAGATAAAAACACGCAAAGATTTGCTGGAAATATTGCGGCAGGCTTTCAACCTTCTCTAGCTTGACATGGTCCTCACTGAATGTGATTCCGAGCGCCGTCTCCTGCTCCGCCTCTGTCAAGAACGCAAGAGGGAAATTGTGGAGGGCGCCGCCATCCACCAGAAGGTGCCCCGTCTCTGGATCCTTCACCGGCACGAAATAGCCAGGAATACACATGGATGCCATGAGCGACATCACAATGCTCGCGCCAGGCGTCTTCCGTTCGCTGAACTCCTTCGGCTTCACGGCGCATATATCGGCTGCGAAAATGCGCAACACAGGAGCCGAAGATCGCATCTCACGAAGCTGTCTATATGTCAAATCGGTTGGAAGACCTCGCTGTCTCAGAAGGCTCTCCAAGAGGCGTTTGAGTCTAGCGCCAGTATCCAGCCCATAACTCTCAAAGAACGAGAGCATATCCTCGAACTCTAATGTGCGGATGGAGCTGAAGTCAAACCGCTGACAGAGGTTGGCAAGTTGGGGAATACTATATCCAATGGCAACACAGAACGCAATAAGCCCTCCAGCGCTCAAGCCAATATATTCTTTTGCCGCGACAAGCATGCCCTTCTCTTCCAGTGCTTTCAAGGCACCCGAGTGGGCGACGGCGCGAATACCGCCTCCACTCAGAACTATGCGGAGAGGGGGTATTCTCATTTCTTGGTTTATGTATTTTATGCTTAGACCGATTATCTCACAGTTAAATAGAATGTCGTCAACTCTAAATTCATATGGACAGATTGACGGAACTGTTAAATATTTACGGGCGTTGGGCACGACCACGGTCTATACACCCAAGGCCAATGTGTCTATTAATACAAACTTAACATCTACTCTGTTCACGGCATCTACGACCTCGTCTACATACCCTTCTGGAACCATTTTTCGTGACATGGGTAAGAAGGCCAAAACGGTCAACGCTACGACTGGTCAAGATGAGGCATTATATATTCTTGTTCAGCCGCAAATTGGAAGCACTACAGAAGGCATTCCTGTAAACTACGCAACACAGAAGTTCTATGTTCAGGTGTGGGCCGCTTACAATGCAGCCGTCAGTGTAACAGTTGGCCGCCTAGGTTAAATTCCTTCATATAAATAAAGGATGCGCAAGTATTCTCAGGTAAAGACTCGTCAAAATTTATTTATAACAGTCGGAAATACTGCTTGGATATACCCCACTGCGGATATAAAAACTGCTCTTGCGAAAACTACATATAAGTATACATACGACGGAAACTTTATAATATGCCCCAACATGACATCACTTATTGGTGTCTATACTGATATTTATAATCAGACAACAATATCACAACCCTCTGGTAATGTTGGATATTCGTTGGGCGTTGGAACACTCCTTGAAGATATGGGGAAAGAAATACATTTCAAATTATCGACTGGTGAGTTGGTTCTCACCTGGCGCCTAGTCAAGCAATTAACTCCTCAATCGCCGGCGATTGTTATCCCAAGTCCTGGTAACTCGCCGAATCTTACTGTAGGATACACTGTAACATTTGTATCCTATGGAAGTGGACCCAACGGCGGATATGCGAATGACTTAGATGATGTTCAAGTCTTACGACTTGGTTAACGACGTTAGCGTACAAACGAGAGGCCCATAAAACCGGCCAGCGCCGCAGTCGTCGTCCCTTCTATCCACGGTATTTTGCCATGTGATACAACGGACTTTGTGGCAGCAGCCGCAACCATGAGCAGAAGGGCGGAGAGACCGAAGTCGGCCGCGCGCACCAAATACTCGGTGTGATTCACGAGAATGCCGACCGCAGCTGTGGCAAGCGTGAATGCGACGGCGTTAATCGGGACCTTCGCCTCCGTCACCACCTTCATGAAATCCAGCCCCTTATACACATCTCCAAGGCCGAAGAGATAGCGAGTGGTCGCAAGGAAAGTTACGAAGGTTGTTATAATCATATACAAGACGGCGAAATAGGTGACAATCATCTTTGTGTTGCCTCCCAGAAACTTATGAAGAATCTCGCCAATTCCATTATCAAACTTTAATAAGCGGCGCATATCCACCGTTGTCACGAACGCAAGACAGATTCCGAGAACGAGTGCAATGGAGAGGAGGTTGCTGATATAGAAGGAGCGGGGAACATCCTTGGGATCCTTCGTCTCTTCTGTGAATTTAATGAGCGCATCGAAGCCGGCAAGAATGAAATAGAAGAAGAGGAGACTGGCCACGAATGACTTCTCAGGAATTGCCGGCACAGAGGGAATGCCCTTCTGCACAACGCCCGAAGCTCCCAAAAACGAGACGCCGCCAAGAACAACAACGAGAACTGCCGAGAAGGCATTGATTGTCTCTTTGTTGACATCCAGACCCTTCAGGGAGAAAAAGCCCATAAGGCCGAGGAGCATGAGAGCAAATGTAATCTGGCCAATCCACGCACCCTCTGGGAAAAGCATGTGTGAACAAACAACAAGAATTGTGCTGATGGATAGAATGTTCCAGAGCATCACGGCAGAAATTGTTATGAGCGAGGCGTTTTCTCCGAAGATTTTTTTGACGAAGTCGGATTCGGCGGTATTGGTCTTGAATGCGTTAAAGGCCTCCTCATAGGTTTTGGCGGACCCCATGAAGACGGTAGCGGCTATTGCGAGGGCTGCGGGCCACCAGTTTCCACCCTTCATTACGGCCTCTCCGACAAGATTGAACCCGCCTGAACCTAGAATGGAGGCAATGCCAAAAAAGACGAGATCATAGAGTGAGAGTGTCTTTTTTAACGAGGGTTCTTCCGTCATCGCGAATTCTATTGGAGTGTTAGGTATTATGAGTGATGCTACACCGAAACTAGAGCCGAAGCACCTTTTTGAGAAGAGGGCGAGTCGGGACAAGGCGAGGCTGCGCGCCTATAATCAGATGCTGGAACAGATTCATCATCGCATTTTCACGACATCACAGTTGCCTGGAAATCCGAATTATTTGATGTATACTGTGCCGCCATTTATTCTCGGGCTTCCGAGCATTGACTTAGAGGATTGTATTGTGTATATTGTGTTTCAGTTAAGGACGAGCGGATTTGAGGTGCGATTCACCTACCCCAATCTGCTGTATATTTCTTGGAAGGCTTATGAGAGGGAGTATCTGATGACGAAGAACCCGATTGTGCAGGCAATGATTCCGCCAGCGAAGCCAGAGGCGACAAATAAGAAGGCTACGGGGCCGAAATCCAAAGTGTCGTTCAATACGCCTGGCGCAGTACCTGCGGGCGCTCCAGAGGCAGCCAAAGCCGCTGAATACACGCCGCCGGCCAGCTTCCTGACAACAATGGAGCGGCCGCAGAATCCGCCCCGCCCTGGGGCTACGGGGGCTGGAAATATCCTGGCGGATCTGTGGAATTTTACTTAAATGTTACCAGTCGTATGACATTAATATTAAGAAAGTTGTAACTTCCTTAATATTAAGTCACGACAGTACCATGCAGCAACTCATACAGACGCTGCGCGACAACGAGGCCCAGCTTCCGCTTTCCTACAACGACGGTGGCCAGTTGCTGGGCCGTGGCACCCCAGACAGCGGTCAGGGTCGGATAGACCGCCAGGATAGCTCCAGCCCCAGCTGCGGAAATTCCAGTGCAGTTCTGGAGCACCGCGCTAGCAAAGACGGCAGGATCATCAGAATTTCCCTTCTTATACACTGAAATCGTGTCGGTATACTTGACTTTTGCCGCCTCTTCCGTCATGAAGACCTTAGGGTCCTCCTTCAGCTGGGCGGCCAGCTCTTGGCACAGCTTCGCAGTATCCTCTGTGGAGTCCGTCTGAAGAACGGAGACTCCATATCGTAGCGTGAGCCTTGTGAGATGCTTCCTCAGCGCCTGTTTCGCAAGACGGCCATTTATGCGGTCCAAGTCCCCCTCGATAATATAGAGAGGGCGGAATCCGTTGACTTGGCAATGTGATAGTAAACGCGTCCGCTGCTCTCTGTAGCGCCCGTCCAAGATGGATGCCTCCAAGTCCGCCGCCGACTTGCGCTCTGCAACGATTCCTCCAGGCATCAGAGATCCAGACAAATCCACTCCAATCCATACGTCTCCTACTGGGAGGTTGCGTGTAGGCCAACCTAGTCTACGCACAAGCTCTCGTTCTCTTACATCGAGTATACCTTCCATGTCTGATACTTAGTGTTAAACGTCCTTAGCCTCCCTCCCTAATGCCAATCCGCCCTAGACTCCGTCGGTGCAAACATCCGCTCCAGCCCAGGCGTCCACTGGCGGTAGCTCCAGCGACCCGTGCGAGAGCCCCCCCCGTGGTTCGGTTCATAGAAAGGGTCTACCGCCGAGTTCTTGTCAACCGCCGCCTGAGGGACGACCGTAACATTCTCACCTGCGACCGGTGACGGGTCGGCCGTCGCAGGAGCATCACCATCCATCTCTTCATACACGACCTTCGCATCCTTCTTGCGAGTCCCTATGATTTCATATACATTGTCATTCTTCTTGATAACCTGTGGAATCTCGCCCTTCTTATCATAAATCTTCCTGATGAGCTCCATCGCATCCTCCACGTTGTAGGTCGTCAGATCGCCAACATGTTTGGGCTGGTATGTCTGGATTATTTTGCGCTCCTCCTGCTCCATAGCGAGTGTATCCGGGGGCTTCATAGACTCGTCTGATATGGCGGTATAGGGGTTTGTGGCACCGTCTGGTTCGACTGCTTTATCGGCAGGCGCATTCTCAAACATCTCGCGCTGTCCCTGTTGGAACTGGGAAGAGCTGGGAGGCTGTGTTGACCAGTCCATCGGATACTGGCTCATGAGCTTGTTCCGTAGGCCAGTTGACAACTCTCTATCGGACTCGTTCTCAAAGACCATACTATACTCGTAATCATCCACATTCATAATCTGCGATGTCGTATACGGGGCTACTGCCTGATTTACCTCAACATTTGTGGTCCGCGTCGGCCGCTCGTTATACTGAAGAATGTGTCCCCCCGAAGCGTCATTTATTGAAGCATCCTTCTTACGATCCAGCCAAAATATGCGGAGCACATCTCCCCACGAAGCGGGAAGACTATAATCAGCAAATGACTGTTTCAGATACTGGCGAGATGAAATATATAAGTAGATGTAAGCAACTATAAGAACACCCACTAATGCGAATGGAACTGTATTTGCTAAGTCCATACCCTCTACTCGTAAGTAATAATTTCTCTGTCAAAATAAGAATGAGAAATACCGAAAACAATTCAAAGGCCGTAAATATAGACGTTCGCTCCACAAATGATATTGCCTCCCTTGAGAAGATTATTAAGGGAGGGCCCATTACAATTATTCTGATTTATGCCGACTGGTGTGGACACTGCACCCGTTTCAAGGAGAATGTCTGGAGCAAGCTTCTGAAGACACGTCATCGCGCGGGTCTAGCAAGTATCCACCACGACCAGCTCGAGAATACAATTCTCAAGGATGCAAAAATCAAGGGATATCCGTCCGTTCTCGTCGTTGGAAAAGACGGAAAGCCCGCCGTGTTTAAGGGACCCGATGAGCCGACAAATGCCATGCCCAAGGCCGACCTTGAAACTCTCAAGAAGATAGCAAACGCCGATGCGGAGACAATTCTGAAAGACTCAGAAGATCCCACCGCATCCATGATGACGCCTCCCGATGCGAGAGAGGACGATGTTCGCAGACATCAGGCGGGTGGTGATGGCGGCGCTTTTGGAAATCTGTTCAAGCTTCTAAAGAAAACCGCACAGGGCATTTTTGGTGTCACAAAAAAGCGCCGCTCGCCGAAAAAGACTCGTAAAGCAGGTCACACGCGCCGTTAAAATTGAGTGTATAGATTTCTCCAGACTATGTAACCATGCTTACATTTCATATTCTGGACGCATTTGCGCAGGATGAGGAACTCCAGGACCAAACAGGTGACGAGAAGGTCGTCGCATATGAGAGTGACGGAGAGGCGACGGACGATGAGTATGAGCATACTCACAAGAAGAAGAAGTCCGTCGTGTCTACAGACCTTGACAAGAAGTGTCTCGTCATCCACCTCTTTGGTGTTACAGCGGAAGGAAAACCGGTTCGTGCCAATGTCTATGGCTTCCAGCCCTACTTCTATCTCCGCCTCCCCAACAAGCTGGCGAAGGGAGATTTCAAGAAGAAGTTCGCGGAGGCACTCGGACGGCGACAGGTTCCCGCCGACCAGGTGGAGATGGTCTTCTGTGAGAAGAAGCTCCTCTACGGCTACACTGGCGGCAAGACGTTTCCGTTCGTGAAGGTTCAGGTCAAGTCGAAGGCAGCGTGGCAGAAGGTGAAGCAGATTGTGCTGCGGTATGAGACTGCCGAGCCTGCTTTCAGTCTTGTAAATAAGGGAACCCCTCTGGAAGTCTACGACGCCAATCTGGACCCCATGCTCCGCTTCTTCCACGAGCGGGATATTCAGCCGTGTGGGTGGGTTTCGGTAGACGAAGATGCGGAGGGCAAGGATCAGTTCGACTGCCAGTGGGATGAAGTTACTCCCACAAAGGGCCCCGTCCCTTGCGCGCCTTTCCTCCTCGCCATTTGGGATATTGAGTGCTATTCCGTCTCGGGCGACTTTCCTGTTGCGAAGAAGGGCGACCCTATCATCCAGATTGGCGTTGTTCTTGTGCGGGCAGGCTCGCCGACCGAGAAGCACATCTTCGTGCGCGGCACTTGCGACGAGGTTCCTGGCGCGATTGTTCACAGCAAGCCGACGGAGAAGGAGATGATTCTTGACTGGGCCTCACATATGGAAGAGTGGAATGCTGACCTTCTCATCGGATACAATACCTTTGGTTTTGATGAGAAGTATTTATGGGAGCGCGCAGAGCAGCTCAAGATTACAGGGAAAGCCGAGATTCAGGCTCTCAGCCGCCTCTCGGACCTCGGCAAGGAGGTGAAGCTGGAAGAGAAGCGGCTGAGTTCCTCTGCGCTCGGTGACAATTTCCTCTTCACATGGTCAACACACGGCCGTGTCCAGATTGACTTGTATCATTATATTAAGCGGGGGTATAACCTCGGCTCTTACAAGCTGGACTCCGTCTGCCAGCATTTCATGAGCGGCAAGCTGACAGGCGTTGATACGGTTTCAGAGGCCGCCGAAGGCCGATGGGTTCTCAAGACGAAGTCAACCGGAGACGTGGTTGTGGGCCGCTATGTCGTTATTCTCGACGAGACCGGTGACGTGGCCGTGGACAAGCTAAAGGTTCTAGAGGTTCGCAAGGGGTCCGCAGTCGTTGTGGAGGCGCCGAGCGGTGACGATGCCGCTGACCTCGCGCTCGCATCCGTAGATGGCGTGAAGTGGGCGACAGTGAAGGACGATGTGAGCCCTGCAGACATCTTCCGTCTGGATCGCGGCTCCTCCGCAGACCGCGCCCGTATCGCGGCCTACTGTATTCAGGATTGCGACCTGACGTATGAGCTGTATAAGAAGCTGGACGTCTTCAACAACGCGATGGCGATGGCGAATACGTGCCCTGTGCCGGTTGGCTACATCTTCACTCGGGGGCAGGGCGTCAAGATTGAGTCGCTCATCTTCAAGGAGTGTCTACAGTCGGGCCAGGTCATCAAGGTGATGCCGAATGCGAATGGACCCTCCGCAACCGTCCAAGAAGAGAGTTATGAGGGCGCAATTGTGCTCGACCCTAAGCCCGGATTCTACTTTGAGAGCCCTGTGGGTGTTGCGGATTTCGCCTCTCTGTATCCGAGCACGATTGAGTCCGAGAATATCAGCCACGACTCACTGGTCTGGGTGAAGGACTTTGACACGAACGGGAACTTTCTGAGAGTGCGGTTCGGCTCCGTGGCTGACGAGAAGCATGCTGGGGCGGGGGTCCTCTTCACAGACATTGACTTTGACATCTGGGGGCCGCACCCTGAGGACGATGCGAAGAAGGTGCCGCGCAAAATCGTAATAGGCCGCCGCATCTGCCGCTATGCGCAGCCTCCTGCTGCAGCGGATGGCTCCTTCCCGAAGGGCACTCTGCCCACAATTGTGCGGAAACTGCTGGCCGCCCGAAAGGCAAAGCGCAAGGAGGCTGAGAAGGAGACAGATCCTTTCCGCAAGGCGCTGCTGGATGCTGAGCAGTTGGCATACAAGCTGACGGCGAACTCTCTCTATGGTCAGCTCGGCTCGGGCACATTCAAGATTCGTCTTCAGGATTTGGCGGCGTCTGTTACGGCCTATGGTCGTAAGCAGATTATGGCGGCGAAGGAGGTGATTGAGACTTTCTATGGGCCGGCTGCCGCCAATCCTGCCTACTCGGCGGAGACTGTCTACGGCGATACGGACAGTCTCTTTATAAATTTCAATCCTCGCGACCCCGCGACAGGCAAACGCCTCGAAGGGATTGAGGCTCTCAAGGCGACAATGCAGTTGACGGAGGAGGCTGGGCAACTTGTGACACAGGGTCTCAAGCCTCCGCACGACTTTGAGTATGATAAGGTCTTCTACCCGTTCATTATCTTCAGCAAGAAGCGCTATGTGGGGAACAAGTATGAAGAGGACCCCGAGTATTATTCCCAGACGAGCATGGGGATTGCGACGAAGCGGCGGGACAATGCGCCTGTTGTGAAGACCATCTATGGCGGTGCAATCCGCATCTTGCTCACGGACAAGGACATTCCTGCTGCCACGCAGTTTGTGCAGGAGAAGACAATGGACTTGGTGTCTGGGAAGATGTCTATGAATCAGTTGACGATTAGCAAGTCGCTTCGGGCGGAGTATAAGACCCCTACGCCGCCGGCACACAAGATGCTGGCGTTGCGGATGGCCGAGCGCGATCCAGGCACAGCGCCTGCATCTGGCGACCGCATCCCGTATGTGTATATCGCGGCACCTGTCGGCCAAGAGGCGAGCAAGCTACAGGGGGACCGCGTAGAACACCCATCCTATGTGAAGCAGAAGGGACTTCTCTTGGACACCAAGTATTATATTGAGCACCAGCTCATGAACCCCCTCTCACAGCTGTTTGCCCTCTGCTTGGCACAGATGCCTGGATATGCGGGGCACAAGCCTGGGATGGAAGAGGTGGCTGCGTCTGACCTTCTCTTTCAGAAGGCGTTGAATGAGGCTGATAAGACGAGTCAGAAGCAGTTTGCCAAGAAGTTTGGAATGACGATTGTTCCACGGGCTGCGGCGACGGCGCGCCCAGCCACAGCGCCTACAGTAAAAAAGCAGGGACAGGTGCAAGCACAACTGCAACTGGACCGCTTCATGTTAGACAGTATGCTGATTGCTGCTACGAAGTCGAAGAAGTCGCCTACACAGGCTGCCCAACCAAAGGAGCCTAGCCAACCAAAGGAGCCTAGCCAACCAAAGGAGCCTAGCCAACCAAAGGAGCCTAGCCAACCAAAGGAGCCTAGCCAACCAAAGGACGCTACCCAACCAAAGGACACCACTCCGAGGCCGAAG
>Ga0114970_10001226_pt1 | contig 19203 bp, 17 predicted proteins | sample M_140205_XF_Meta_FD_87030 | JGI IMG/M metagenome (GOLD analysis project Ga0114970, IMG submission 87030) | Freshwater microbial communities from Lake Montjoie, Canada to study carbon cycling - M_140205_XF_MetaG | ecosystem: Environmental > Aquatic > Freshwater > Lake | place: Lake Montjoie... | reverse complement strand
TCTATGTCATCGTCATGCGGACGCGCTATGTCCGCACCCATCCGTTTGATCCGAAACGCTAGGCACCATGGTCGGAATCCTCGAAGACAAAGACCGTATCTTCACCAACCTCTACGGGCTCCACGACTGGGGTCTGGAGGGCGCGAAGACGCGTGGCTGCTGGAATGGCGTCAAAGACATGCTCGATGCCGGTTCTGGCTGGATCATCGACAATATGAAGGCCAGTGGCATGCGCGGCCGGGGCGGGGCAGGGTTCCCGACCGGTCTGAAATGGTCGTTTATGCCCAAGGAAGTCAAAGACGGTCGGCCGCACTATCTGGTGGTCAACGCTGACGAGTCCGAGCCGGGGACCTGCAAGGACCGCGAGATTATGCGGCATGATCCGCACCTCCTGATCGAAGGCTGTATGATCGCCAGCCGCTCCATGCTGGCGCATGCCTGCTACATCTATATTCGTGGCGAATATGTTCAGGAGCGCGAACGGCTCGAGGCGGCGATCAAACAGGCCTACGAGGCCAAGCTGATCGGCAAGAACAACGTCAACGGTTGGGACTTCGACTGTCATGTCCACCACGGCGGCGGGGCCTATATCTGCGGCGAGGAAACCGCCCTGCTGGAAAGCCTGGAAGGCAAGAAGGGCCAGCCGCGCCTTAAGCCTCCATTCCCTGCTGGCGCAGGCCTCTACGGCATGCCGACGACGGTCAATAACGTTGAGAGTATCGCCGCTGCCGGCGCGATCCTGCGTCGCGGAGCGGGTTGGTTCGCTGGTTTTGGCCGTCCCAATAACCTCGGCACCAAATTGTTCTGCGTTTCGGGGCATGTGAATCTGCCCTGCAATGTCGAAGAAGTAATGAGCATTCCGTTCCGCAAGCTGATCGAGGATCACTGCGGCGGCGTCCGGGGCGGCTGGGGCAATCTGAAGGCGGTCATCCCCGGTGGGGCCTCGGTGCCGATGATCCCGGCCAGCGCCTGCGAAGACCTGCCGATGGATTTCGACGCGCTGCGTGAGCTGAAGTCAGGCCTGGGAACCGCGGCGGTTATCGTGATGGATAAGGACACCGATCTGGTGCGCGCCATCGCCCGGCTTAGCTACTTCTACAAGCATGAGAGCTGCGGCCAGTGCACGCCGTGCCGTGAAGGCACCGGTTGGATGTGGCGGGTCATGGAGCGTATGGCCACGGGCGAGGCCGAAATGAAGGAAATCGACACCCTGCTCGACGTCACCACCCAGGTTGAGGGGCACACCATCTGCGCGCTTGGCGATGCGGCTGCCTGGCCGATTCAGGGCCTGTTCCGTCACTTTCGTGGCGAGGTCGAGGACCGCATCACCAGCTATCGCGCCGGCAAGCCCCACGTGGCTGGCCATACCCTGGTCGCGGCGGAGTAACGACGGATGCCCATCGCAAAAGTCAACGGCGTCGAGGTCGAGTTCGAGCTCGGCATGACGGTTCTGCAGGTTGCGGAACTGGCTGGGGAAGAGATTCCGCGCTTCTGCTACCATGAACGGCTTTCGATCGCCGGCAACTGCCGCATGTGCCTGGTTGAGGTGAAGCCTGGGCCGCCGAAGCCGCAGGCCAGCTGCGCGCTGCCGGCTGCCGAAGGTCAGGAAATTTTCACCAGCACGCCGATGGTAAAGAAGGCTCGCGAAGGGGTGATGGAGTTCCTGCTCATCAACCACCCGCTCGATTGCCCGATCTGCGACCAAGGGGGCGAGTGCGACCTGCAAGACCAATCGCTTGGCTACGGTCGCGATGAAACCCGCTATGAAGAGAACAAGCGGGCCGTCGAAGAGAAATATATGGGGCCGCTGATCAAGACGGCCATGACGCGCTGCATCCAGTGCACCCGCTGCGTTCGCTTCATCACCGAAATCGCCGGGAATCCGGAAATCGGCCTGATCTCTCGCGGCGAAGACGTTGAAATCACGACTTATTTGAACGCGGCAGTTACGTCTGAGCTTTCCGCCAATGTGATTGACCTGTGCCCGGTGGGTGCCCTGACCTCGCGCCCCTACGCTTTTGAGGCGCGGCCCTGGGAACTGAAGAAGACCGAGAGCATCGACGTCATGGACGGTCTGGGCAGTGCGATCCGGGTCGACAGCCGTGGCTTGACCGTGCTGCGTGTGCTGCCGCGCGTCAATGACGACGTCAACGAAGAGTGGATCAGCGATAAGACCCGCTATGCTGTGGACGGTCTGCAACGTCAGCGCCTCGACAAGCCGATGGCCCGCGATGCAGCCGGACGGCTTCGTCCCGTCAGCTGGGGTGAGGCGCTCGATAGCGCCGCCGCCAAGATAAAGGGTGCCGGTTCGAAGATCGGTGTGATCGCCGGCGACCTGCAGGACGCCGAGAGCATGAAGGCGGCCAAGGATTTGTTCGGGCCACTGGGGGCTAGCCTCGACTGCCGTCAGGACGGATCAGGTCTTGGCGATGGCCCGCGTGAAAGCTGGCTGTTCAACCCGACCATTAACGGCCTCGACCAGGCCGACGCTGTGCTGATCGTGGGTTCCAATCCGCGGCTGGAATCGCCAGTGCTAAACGCACGTATCCGCCGACAGTGGATGGCCGGCAAGCTGACGGTCGGCGTGATCGGCCAAGGTGGCGACCTGACATACGATTACGAACACCTGGGCGATGACGCCGCGGCGGTCTCTGGGCTGGCCAAGTCGAGGTCTGAGTTCGCCAAGGCATTCAAATTGGCCCAACGGCCTTTGCTGCTGATCGGGCAGGGCGCTCTCTTGGATGCGGGCTCTCTGGCGGCGCTGTCGGGTTTGGTTAAGGCCTTTAATCTTGTGCGCGACGGTTGGAACGGCTGGGCCGTGCTGCACACCGCCGCCAGCCGCGTTGGCGGTCTGGATATGGGGTTTGTGCCGGCTGCCGGTGGCAAGACGGCGGCGGATTTGGTCAAGAAGGGCGGGGCAAGTGTTCTGGTCCTCCTCGGTGCCGATGAGCTCGACCTTTCCAAGAGCGATGCCTTCAAAATTTACGTCGGTACGCACGGCGATGCCGGTGCCCATGCGGCGGATCTGATCCTGCCGGGCGCGGCCTATACCGAGAAAGATGGCCTCTACGTCAACACCGAAGGCCGGGTGCAAATGGGCCAGCGGGCCGTGTTCCCCAAGGGCGACGCCAAGGAAGACTGGGCCATACTGCGGGCTCTGTCCGATCGGCTCGGTTCGGCCCTGCCGTACGACAGCCTTGACCAGATTCGCGCCAAGCTTTTCGCTGACCATCCGACCTTCGGCCAGATTGACTATGCACCCGGCACCAAGCCGAGCAGCGTCGATCTGACCAAGCTCGGCGACGCCAAGGTCGCCTCCAAGGGCGGCTACGCCAATATGGTCACGTCATTCCACCTGACCAATCCGATCGCGCGCGCCAGCGTGACCATGGCCGAATGCTCGGCCCTGGCCTCGGGCACCAAGATGGCGGCGGAGTAGGCGGATGATCAATCCCGTGACCTGGACCCTGCTGACCATTGGCGGCATCCTGCTCGTCGTTATCTGGGTTCTGCTTAGCCTGGCCTTCCTCCTGTTAGCTGACCGGAAAATCTGGGCCGGCGTGCAGATGCGCAAAGGCCCTAACGTGGTCGGGCCGTTCGGCCTGCTGCAGTCTTTTGCCGATTTCCTGAAGTTCGTCCTGAAGGAAATCGTTATCCCTGCCGGTGCCGACAAGGTGGTCTTTCTCTTGGCTCCGCTTATGAGCCTGATCCTGGCCTTCGCCGGTTGGGCTGTTGTGCCGTTCGCACCAGGCTGGGTGGTTTCCAACCTCAATGTTGGCATTCTCTACCTGCTGGCCATGAGTTCGCTCGGCGTCTACGGCATCATCATGGGCGGCTGGGCTTCGAATTCGAAGTACCCGTTCCTGGGGGCCCTGCGCTCGGCGGCGCAAATGGTGTCCTACGAGGTCTCCATCGGCCTCATCATTATCACCGTGCTCTTGCTGGCGGGTTCGATGAACCTTTCCACCATCGTTAGCGCTCAGTCCGGATGGTTCTGGAACTGGAATGTGTTCGGCGGCGGTCTGAAGAATATTGTGCTGTTGCCGGTCATGGTTGTGGCCATGGGTATGTTCTTCATCTCGGCCCTGGCAGAAACCAACCGCCCGCCGTTCGACCTGCCCGAGGCGGAGTCGGAACTGGTGGCCGGCTATCAGGTGGAATACAGCTCGACCCCATACCTGCTGTTCATGGTCGCCGAATATTCCAACATCGTTCTGATGTGCGCGATGATCAGCTTGCTGTTCTTCGGTGGTTGGAACCTGGGTCTGCCGGTTGATCTGGTGGCCATGTGGGGCTGGTGGGGTCGCTTTGCCCTGGCGCTGGTGTTCTACGCCAAGATCGTTTTCTGGTTCTTCATGTTCGCGATGGCGAAGGCCATCGTTCCTCGCTACCGCTACGACCAACTGATGCGCCTGGGCTGGAAAGTGTTCCTGCCAACGTCGCTTGTTCTGGTCTGCCTTGTGGCGGGCTGGCGTGTGTTCGGGTGAGGGAGATCGCTGTCATGATTGTCCTTGCCAGTGGGCTGAGCGCCTGCGGAACTGGCTCGTCTGAGCAACTTGAAACGGGTATCGCGTCCTACGACGCTCTACGTACCTCCCAGGCTCAATGCGCGACGCGCGGTGGCGCGATTAAGCTACAACAGAACGGCGATCCGGCCGAATTGTCCGACTATTCCTGTGTCATTCCAGGGTCTAAGTGAGCGCCATGAATCGCATTGGACAGGCCATTCGCGGCGCGGCCCTGCTGGAATTCTTCAGTGCCTTCGGGCTGGCCATGAAGTACATGATCGCGCCCAAGGCGACCGTAATCTACCCCAATGAACGTGGGCCGCAGTCGCCTCGTTTTCGGGGTGAACACGTGCTGCGTCGCTACCCCAACGGCGAGGAACGCTGTATCGCCTGTAAGCTGTGCGAAGCGATCTGTCCGGCGCAGGCCATTACCATCGAGGCCGAACCGCGCGCGGACGGCAGCCGCCGCACAACGCGTTATGACATCGACATGGTCAAATGTATCTACTGTGGCCTCTGCCAAGAGGCCTGCCCGGTGGACGCGATTGTCGAGGGGCCAAACACCGAGTTCGCGGTGGAGACCCGTGAAGAGCTCTACTACGACAAGGCTCGGCTGCTGGATAACGGCGATCGCTGGGAACGTGAAATCGCCAAGAATTTGGAACTGGACGCGCCCTACCGCTAGGCGGGTTAGGGCCAACAACAAAACGAGACGGGGTTAGGCGGCCGAAAATGGCGCTGCAGGCAATTGCATTCTACCTCTTGGCGGCCGTGACCGTCATTGGGGCTCTCGCCGTAGTTTCGGCGCGTAATCCCGTGCACTCGGTGCTGTTCCTGATCACTGCTTTCTTCTCGGCGGCGGGGCTGTTCGTGCTGCTGGGTGCCGAGTTTCTCGCCATGCTGCTGATCGTTGTCTACGTCGGCGCGGTGGCGGTGCTGTTCCTTTTCGTCGTTATGATGCTCGACGTTGACTTCGCCGGACTGCGGCAGGGATTTGCGCAATATCTGCCGATTGGTGGCTTTGTTGCCTTCGTATTGACCGTGGAAATGGTGTTCGTTGCTTCGGCTGTTGCCGCTCAGGGTGCGGCGGCGAAGAACCTGGCACCTGACGCCTCGGTCGGTGCGGCGACCAATACCCAGGCCATCGGCCAGGTGCTGTACACCGACTACGTCTATTTCTTCCAGGCAGCTGGTCTGGTGCTGTTGGTCGCCATGGTCGGGGCCATCGTCCTGACCCTTCGCCACAAGAGCGGCGTCAAACGCCAGAACATCAGTGCCCAGGTGGCCCGCAATCCAAAAACCGGCATGCACATGGTTCAGATCAAGCCTGGTGCCGTGGTGGAAAAGGAGCTCAGCCAATGATCGGCCTGACCCACTACCTCGCGGTCGCTGCTATTCTGTTTACCATCGGGGTGTTCGGCATTTTCGTGAACCGCAAGAACATCATCGTCATTTTGATGTCGATTGAGCTCATTCTGCTGGCAGTGAACATCAACCTCGTCGCCTTCAGCGCCTATCTGCATGATGTGACGGGGCAGATCTTCGCCTTGTTCGTGCTGACCGTGGCGGCTGCCGAGGCGGCGGTGGGTCTAGCGGTGCTGGTCACCTTCTTCCGTAACCGCGGCGATATCGCGGTCGACGACGCTTCCGTGATGAAGGGCTAGAGACGTGATCACCCTCGTCAACATCCTGTTGTTTGGTCCGCTGCTCGGGGCTGCAGTTGCGGGTCTATTTGGCCGCCGTATCGGCAATATTGCGTCTCAGACGGTTACGACCGGTTTCCTGTTCCTGTCCTGCGCCCTGGCTTGGTTGGTGTTCTCTAAGTGGACCTGGGGCGGCCTGGAGCCCTTCACGGTTAAGCTTGCGCCCTTCATCAATGTCGGGAATTTCCAGTCTTTCTGGTCGATCCGCATCGATGCGCTGAGCGCGGTGATGCTGATTGTTGTCACCACCGTGTCGGCACTCGTTCACCTTTATAGCTGGGGCTACATGGCCGAGGACGATAGCCGTCCACGCTTCTTCGCCTATTTGTCGCTGTTCACCTTCGCCATGCTGTCGCTGGTTACCGCCGCGGACTTCATGCAGCTGTTCTTTGGCTGGGAAGGCGTGGGCCTGGCGTCCTACCTGCTGATCGGTTTTTGGTTCAAAAAGCACACTGCCAGTGCGGCCGCCATTAAGGCGTTTGTGGTCAATCGCGTGGGCGACTTTGGTTTCGCCCTCGGCATCATGACAGTGTTCTGGGCCTTCGGATCGGTGCAGTTCGCCGACGTGTTTGCCGCGGCAGCCGCTCACTCTGGAAAGTCTTGGGCGTTTGCGGGGCATACCTTCCCGCTGATGGATATTGCCTGCTTCCTGCTGTTCATTGGTGCCATGGGCAAGAGCGCTCAGTTCTTCCTGCACACCTGGCTGCCAGACGCCATGGAAGGTCCGACGCCCGTTTCAGCGCTGATCCACGCTGCAACCATGGTGACCGCCGGCGTCTATATGCTTTGCCTGTTGTCGCCGATGTTCGAATACGCCCCCGAGACCAAGACCATTGTCACTATTATTGGTGCGATCACGGCCCTGTTCGCGGCAACCGTCGGTCTGACCCAGAACGACATTAAGCGGGTTATCGCCTATTCGACCTGTTCGCAGCTGGGCTACATGTTCTTCGCCTGTGGCGTAGGCGCCTATCAGGCAGCGATGTTCCATCTGTTCACGCACGCCTTCTTTAAGGCCCTGCTGTTCCTGGGTGCTGGTTCGGTTATCCACGGCATGCAACATGAGCAGGACATGCGGCGTTACGGCAATCTGGCCAAGTTCTTGCCCGTGACCTACGCGGTGATGACGATTGGCACGATCGCCATTACCGGCCTGGGCATTCCAGGGGTTGAATGGGGCTTCGCGGGCTTTTATTCCAAGGACGCCATCATTCATGCCGCCTTTGCGGCCGGGGCCCAGAACGGAGTCGGCTATTTCGCTTTCATTATCGGCGTGCTCGTTGCCGGTCTGACCGCGTTCTACAGCTGGCGGGTGGCCTTCTTCACCTTCAACGGCCATGCGCGCTGGGATGCGATGATCGAGGGTGCGCCGGGCCATCATACTGATGGCCACGCTACGAGCGCTGCGCATGCCGACCATGCCCAGGACGATCACGGCCATGCTCACGCTCATGACGACCACGCCCATGACGACCATGGGCACGGCCATGGCGATCACAGGCCGCATGAGAGTCCGCTGGTCATGTTGGTCCCGCTGATCTTGCTCAGCGTTGGTGCGATCGCGTCAGGTTTTGTTTTCGAGCACAACTTCATCGGCGAAGGTCGCAACGAATTCTGGCGCGGCGCGATCTTCAACGCCCCTACCAACCATGTGCTGGGCGAGCATCACTTCCCGTTTTTGATCGCTCAGGCACCGCTGATCGCCGCTGTGATCGGCCTGGCGGTGGCGGCCTATATGTATCTTCTGAAGGAAGGCCTGGGGGCCAAGCTGGCCGCCGCGCGGGGGCCACTCTACCTGTTCTTCTACAACAAGTGGTTCTTCGACGAACTGTACCAGGCGACCTTCGTGGCCGGGACCAAGTTCCTGGGTGACGTGTTCTGGAAGGGCGGGGACCAGCAGATTATCGACGGCCTGGGTCCGGACGGCATTTCTGCCGCCACCTATGCCATAGGCCGCCAGACCGGCAAGGTGCAGACGGGATACGTTTATCACTATGCCTTCGTCATGCTGCTGGGGGTGGCTGGATTGCTGTCCTTTGCCTTCTATGCCTGGGCGAAGTAGGGGGATTTGATGTGATCGGCATGCTTTCCCTCATCACCTTTTCTCCCCTGCTTGGGGTTGCAGCCCTGCTGGGGCTTCAGGCGACGTGCAAGCCAGGTGCCGCGACCGAGCGCCACGCGAAATGGATTGCGCTAGGGACCACCCTTGTCACATTCTTGCTATCGCTGGTTCTGACGCTTCAGTTCAATCGCGCCAACCCGGGCTTTCAATTCGTTGAAGATCTGCCCTGGTTCGCCGGACTACACTACCGCATGGGCGTGGACGGGATATCCATCCTGTTCGTGCTGCTGACGACCTTCCTGCTGCCGCTCTGTATCGCGTCGTCCTGGACGTCGGTTGAGAAGCGCATCGTTGAATATCTGATCGCCTTCCTGGTGCTAGAGACCCTGGTGATCGGGGTTTTCTGTGCCCTCGACATCGTATTGTTCTACCTGTTCTTCGAGGGTGGTCTGGTTCCGATGTTCCTGATTATCGGGATCTGGGGCGGCAAACGCCGGGTTTATGCGGCCTACAAGTTCTTCCTCTACACCCTGCTTGGCTCCGTCCTGATGCTGGCCGCTATCCTTGCCATGATCGGCATTGCCCACAGCTCCAGCGTGCCGGAGTTGATGCAGTATAAGTTCGCGCCCTGGCTTCAGACCTGGCTCTGGCTGGCCTTCTTTGCCTCGTTTGCGGTGAAGATGCCGATGTGGCCGGTGCACACCTGGTTGCCCGATGCGCACGTGGAGGCCCCGACCGCCGGTTCGGTGATCCTGGCCGGGATCCTCCTGAAGATGGGCGGATACGGCTTCCTGCGCTTCTCGCAGCCGATGTTCCCCGCCGCCTCGATGATGTTCCAGCCGCTGGTGTTCACCCTCAGCGTGATTGCGATTATCTACACCTCACTGGTCGCCTTCCGGCAGACCGATATGAAAAAGCTGATTGCCTACAGCTCGGTGGCCCACATGGGCTTCGTCACAATGGGCATTTTCAGTGGAAATGCGGTGGGTGAGCAGGGGGCTATCTACCAGATGTTGTCGCACGGTGTGATCAGCGGGGCGCTGTTCCTCTGCGTTGGCGTTGTCTACGACCGCATGCATACCCGAGAGATCGCCTTCTACGGCGGCCTGACCAATCGTATGCCTTGGTACGCGGCCGTGTTCCTGCTCTTCACCATGGGCAATGTGGGCCTGCCGGGCACCAGTGGTTTCGTCGGGGAAATCCTGACCATGACCGGGACATACCAAGCCTCGACCTGGGCGGCGCTGTTCGCCGCGACCGGTGTGATCTTCTCGGCCGTCTATGCCCTGATGCTCTATCGCCGGGTGATGTTCGGTACGATTACCAATCCGGCCCTGGCCACGATCAGCGATCTGGACTGGCGCGAATTAGCGATCTTCACGCCACTTATCGTTGCGACCCTGGTGCTGGGAGTGCAGCCGGGCTTGATCTTCAACATTACGCAGTCGTCAGTGGACCTTTTGGTCGGCAACTGGCGCACCGCCGTGGGCGGGTAGGGCGACCAGCATGACGTTCTCGCAAAACTTTGCCCTGGCCCTGCCCGAGGCAATCTTGGCCGCCTCGGCCCTGGTGCTCCTGATCTATGGGGCATTCTCGCCTAGATCGACCCTGGCCGTGAACGCCGGTGGTGCTCTGGCCTTGGTGCTGGCTGCGGCCGCCGCCGCCTTCGGTAAACAGGGCATCGCCTTTCATGGCGCGTTCGTGGCTGACAACGCCTCGGCTTTTGCTAAGGTTGCGATCTATCTGGCCAGTGCGGTCGCCCTGCCCATGGCCGGCCGCTGGTTTGAAAAGCGCGGTGAAGCCAAGTTCGAATTCCCAGTGCTAGTCATCCTGGCCGCGCTGGGCATGGGGATGATGGTCTCGGCCGGGGACCTGATCGCCCTCTATATTGGCATAGAGCTGCAGTCGCTGGCGCTCTACGTACTGGCCGCCTTCCGCCGCGACGATGCTAAGGGCTCTGAAGCCGGCCTGAAGTATTTCGTCCTGGGGGCCCTCTCGTCCGGCATGCTGCTCTATGGTGCCAGCCTGATCTATGGTTTTGCCGGCTCAACCCGCTTCCACGACATTTCCATGTCGGTTCACGCCGGTGCTGGCAATGGCGTGCTGTTTGGTCTGGTTTTCCTGCTCTGCGGCCTGGCTTTCAAGGTCTCCGCCGCCCCGTTTCACATGTGGACGCCTGACGTCTATGAAGGCGCCCCGACCCCGGTGGTCGGTTTCTTTGCTGCCGCCCCAAAGCTGGCCGCCATGGTGCTGACCGCACGCGTTCTCGTCGACGCCTTCCCCGGTGCCACCGGCCAGTGGCGTCAGGTGGTTGTGGCGCTGGGTCTGACCTCCGCTTTCTGGGGGGCCTATGCTGGCCTGGCGCAAACGAACCTCAAGCGCCTGTGGGCCTACAGCTCGATCGCCAACGTTGGCTACGCCCTGATTGGCCTTGCTGCCGGCACACAAGCCGGTGTGCAATCCATGCTGATGTTTATGGTGCTCTATATGGTCGATGTGACGGGCTTTTTTGCCTGCCTCACCGCCCTGGAGCGCGACGGCAAGCCTATGGAGACGCTTTCGGATATGGCCGGGCTTATCAAGACGCGCCCCGGCATAGCGCTCGCGATGACGGCGTTCTCACTGTCGGCGCTCGGCCTGCCGCCTTTCTCGGGCTTTTGGGCCAAGTTCTATGTTTTCAAGGCCGCGATCGGCTCGGGTCTGGGCTGGGTCGCCGCTGTTGCGCTGGTCTTCAGCGTGGTTGGAGCCTTCTATTATCTGCGCCTGATCAAGACCATGTGGTTTGATCCCGCCGAGGGGGCCGCCGCCGACAAGCCGGCGTTCGAGGTTAAGGCCATCGCCTATGGCGCAGCCCTGTTCTCCTTTCCGCTGGTACTGATCGCCCTGGTCTGGCTTGATCCAGTATCGCGCCTGGCAGCATCAGCGTTCGGACCATCATAGGCTGGTAGGACGCTAAGCGGCATGCGCTTCCCCGTCCTCCACGTTTCCGAGCTGGATTCCACCAACAGCGAAGCCGCGCGCCGAGCGGGTGCGGGCGAGGGCGGCCCACTCTGGATTACGACGGATCGCCAAACCGTGGGGCGCGGGCGCTTGGGCCGAGTCTGGCAGGGCGGGGACGGAAATCTAGCCGCGACCCTGCTCCTCTCTACCAACAAGCCCCCCGCCATAGCGGCGCAGATAGCCTATGTCGCCGCTCTGGCCGCAACCCAAATGACACAGGCCTTCGTTCCGGGCGAAAGGGTCACACTGAAGTGGCCCAATGACGTGTTGATCAGTGGAGCCAAGGCCTGTGGGGTCTTGGTGGAGACTGGTGCCTTCCCCGGCGGGGGCTTGTGGCTGGCGGTTGGTATTGGTGCCAACCTAGCCAGTGCACCGTCTGACACGTCCTATCCAGCCACCCGCTTTTCTGCCCACGGTCAGAATCCGTCGGTTGAAACCGCCCTGTCAGCTCTGGACAGCGCCTTTGGGTATTGGCTCGACGTTTGGAATGAAAAGGGGTTCGAGCCATTGCGTGCCGCCTGGACACGCCACGCTCACGGACTAGGCCAGCCCGCCCGCGCCAGCATCGGCCAGGAAACAATCGAGGGGGTCATTGAGGGTCTGGACGTCGATGGAGCGCTTATTCTGCGTATCCCGCAGGGCACGGTTCGACGAATTACGGCCGGCGACGTGATATTCGGCACCGCCTGAAGCTAACCGATGCTACAGATCCGACCCATGGCTGCAAAATCACGTGACGAACTCGTTTTCTTACCGCTAGGCGGATCAAACGAAATCGGCATGAACCTCAATCTTTACGGCTACGGGCCGCCTGAAGATCGTCAGTGGATCGTAGTTGATCTGGGCGTGACCTTTGGTGACCAGACCACGCCGGGCGTTGAGATAATCATGCCCGATCCGGCCTATCTCGAAGAGATCAAGGACCGCGTGCTGGGCATCGTGCTTACCCATGCCCACGAAGATCATATCGGTGCCGTGGCCTGGCTGTGGCCGCGAGTCAAGGCACCGCTCTACGCCACGCCCTTCACCGCCTATCTGTTGCGCGAGAAGCTTCGCGAGGCGGGCCTTTTGGATGCCGCGCCGATCACCGAGGTACCGCTGGGAGGCCGGGTGACCCTGGGCCCGTTCGAGATTGACCTTCTGACCCTGACCCATTCAATCCCCGAGCCTAATGGCTTGGCAATCCGAACGCCCTTAGGCGTGGTCCTGCACACCGGGGACTGGAAGATAGATCCTGAGCCGATCACCGGTGCCCCAACAGATGATGCCGCCATCCGACGCCTGGGCGACGAGGGCGTGCTGGCCATGGTGTGCGATTCCACCAATGTGTTTGTCGATGGCCATGCCGGTTCCGAGACCGAGGTGCGTGCGGCGCTCAGCCCGCTGATCGCCGGCCTAAAGGGCAAGGTGGCGGTGGCCTGTTTTGCCTCCAACGTGGCACGTATGGACAGCATCATCCGCGCTGGCCAGGCCGCGGGGCGTTATGTCTGTCTGGTCGGTCGCTCCATGCACCGCATGGCCGGTGCCGCTCGCTCAGTGGGCCTGTTCGAAGGTATCCGGCCGTTCGTGTCTGACCACGATGCCAAGAGCCTGTCCGACGACAAGGTGCTGTATCTGTGCACCGGCAGTCAGGGTGAGGCCCGTGCCGCGCTGTTCCGCATGGCTGAGGGCACGCACCCTCATGCAAGCCTGGGCAAGGGCGACCACTGCATCTTCTCCTCGCGCGTTATTCCCGGCAACGAGGTGGCGATCCATGCCCTGCAAAACCGCCTGGCCGACCGAGGGGTGCGCCTCTACACCGAGCGCGACCACCCGGGCATCCATGTCAGTGGCCATCCGTGCCGCGACGAACTAAAACAGATGTACCAATGGGCGCGGCCTGAGATCGCGATCCCCACCCACGGTGAGCGCCGTCACCTGCTGGAACACGCCGCCTTCGCCCGCGATCTGCAGATCGCTCAGGCCGTGGCCCCGCGTAACGGTGACATGGTTCGCCTGGCCCCTGGTCGCGCCGAGGTTATCGATGAGGTCCCATCCGGCCGGCTCTATGTGGATGCAGGTATTCTAACCCCCGAAAACGGCGAGGCCCTCAAAGAGCGCCGCCACGTCTCCTGCAACGGCGTGCTGAATGTCTCGCTCGTCCTCGACGGCCGAAACCGTCTGGTCGCGGGGCCGCTGATCCAGGCGTTGGGCCTGCCGGGCGATGCGGACTATCCGCTGGAAAGCGCGCTGGACGACTTGGCCGCGGAGGCAGCCAACGCTCTAAAGCGCGTCGATGACCGCGATATCGACGAGAGTGTCGAGAGCGCCATAAATCGCGCTGTCAAAAAGGCCGCCTATCGGATCTGGGAACGCCGACCTGTGGTCGAAACCGCCGTACTTCGCGTATAATCGGTAGGTACCAGAAAGGAATCCCCATGGGTATCGCCACCGGCATCGCCGTCTTCCTGACTATCTGGTGGACCATTCTGTTTGCCATCCTGCCGCTGGGCGGAAAGACGCATTGGAGTGAGGGCATCGAGCGTCCGGTCAAGGGCATGGACTGGGGCTCGCCGATTGAGACCCACCTGAAGAAAAAGTTCCTGCTCTGCACGGCCGTAACCACGGTACTGTTCGTCCTGCTGCTGCTCTGCCTGCATTTTCACTGGATCACTCTGCCCACCTTCCCAGGCCGCGTGCCCGGGTCCTAAAAGCGCGGCTGCAGAGTCGCAGGCGAAACTTCGGAGACACTGGATGCAACGCGCCCTGAGCGTTACCCGCGCCCATAATTTCCCGGAATGGTATCAGGCCGTGGTCCGCGACGCGGATATGGCCGAGACCAGTGCCGTGCGCGGCTGCATGGTCATCAAGCCCTGGGGCTATGGCATTTGGGAGCTGATGCAGCAGGATCTTGACCGTCGGATCAAGAACACCGGCCACGACAACTGCTATTTTCCGCTGTTCATCCCCTTGAGCTTCATTGCCAAAGAATCCGGTCACGTCGAGGGCTTCGCCAAGGAGATGGCGGTAGTCACCCATCATCGGCTGAAAATGATCAATGGCAAGTTGCAGCCTGATCCGGAGGCGGAGCTCGAAGAGCCGCTGATCGTACGGCCGACGTCCGAAACCATCATTGGCGACGCCTTCAGCCGCTGGATCCGCAGTTACCGCGACCTGCCGCTGTTAGTGAACCAGTGGGCCAATGTGGTGCGCTGGGAAATGCGCACACGACTGTTCCTGCGCACCGCCGAGTTCCTTTGGCAGGAGGGCCACACCGCCCACTCGGATGCCGCAGACGCCATGTCTGAGACCCGCAAGATGCTGGAGGTCTACCGCACCTTCTCTGAAACCGTCTTGGCCATGCCGGTGGTTACGGGCGAAAAGCCTGAGAACGAGCGTTTCCCGGGGGCGGTGAATACGTTTTCGATCGAAGCCATGATGCAGGATGGCAAGGCGCTGCAGGCCGGCACGTCGCATTATCTGGGGCAGGGGTTCGCCCACGCCCAGAACATCCGTTTCCAGACAGATCAGGGCGACTGGGCCTTCTGCCACACCACCAGCTGGGGCGTTTCCACCCGCCTGATCGGTGGGGTGATCATGACCCATGGTGACGACGACGGGCTGCGTTTGCCTCCCGCTATCGCGCCGCGCCAGATCGTTATTGTGCCGATGCTGCGTGATAAGCCGGAAGACGCAGAGGTTTTGGCCTATGCCAACGCCCTGGCGGCGGATCTCAAAGACCTTACCGCCCTAAAGCACCCCGTGCGGGCTTACGTGGACGCCAAGCCGATCAAGTCGGCTGAGAAACGCTGGAACTGGGTGCGTAAGGGCGCGCCGGTGATCGTCGAGATCGGCCCCCGTGACGCCGCTGGCGGTCAAGTGACGTTCATGCGCCGTGACGCACTGCGCGATGGTGACAAGGTTTCGATACAAGGCATTGATCGGTCAGAGTTTATTGCCAAGGCACCAGCCCTTTTAGCCGAGATCCAACAGGCCCTATTCGACGAGGCCAAGGCGCGACTAGACGCCAATATCATCGATGGCGTGACCGAGTTCGCCGGGGTCGAGAGCTATTTCGGTGCAGCGGCGGCCGATGATGATGAGGCCGGTGCTGCCTTCTATGGCTGGCTCCGTGTGGCCTGGTCACGGCCCACCGGCGAGGCCCTGGAGGCGGTCACCGAAAAGCTCAAGCGCTTGAAACTGACTATCCGCAACGCTCCGCTAGACCAGCCGGCCGGCGCCTTGGCACCGTGCCTCTTTACGGGCACGCCTTCGGTCGAAACCATTCTGCTCGCGCGATCCTATTGAGCGCGGCACCGTTCAGCCTCTGGGAGCGCAGCCTTGCTGGTCGCTACCTGCGCGGCATTAGGCGCGATGGCGGCGTAGCCCTGATCTCGATCATCTCGTTCATCGGGGTGATGCTGGCAGTGGCCGTGCTGATCATTGTGATGAGCGTGATGAACGGCTTTCGGAGCGAACTGCTGGGCCGGATGCTTGGCTTCAACGCCCACCTCTATGTCGAGGGCCCGGTCCTGACCAGCGCCAACCGCGAGAACGCCGCCGAGCGACTGCGCAGCGTGCCCGGCGTTATCCATGTCGCGTCGGCGGTCGAGGCCCAGGCCATGGCGGTCGGGCCACAGCAGATTTCCGGAACCGTGGTGCGGGGGGTCAATCCGTCTGACCTGGCGGCGCTGAAGATCGTGTCTGGCAATATCCAGGCGGGTTCCTTGATCGGGTTTGGCGAGAGCGTGGACGGCGGTAATCTGATTCTGCTCGGCGACCGTTTGGCCCGCACCCTGGGCGTGGGCGTGGGCGATGCGCTTAGCCTGATTTCCCCGGCCGGAGCGGCCACAGCCTTCGGCGCAGCCACCAGGCAGAAGGACTATATTGTTGGCGGCATTTTTAGCGTCGGCATGAGCCAGTACGACGCCACCTATATCTACATGCCCCTAACCCAGGCCCAGCTGTTCTTTGGCCGAGGCGACAGCGCCGACGCCATTGAGGTGCGGCTGGCAAACCCCGATGATGCCAAGGGCTTGAAGCCTGCCATCGAAAAGGCCGCCGGTAGCCTCGCCATTGTCAGCGACTGGACCGATCGCAACGCTGCCTTCTTCGGTGCCTTGGAGGTGGAGCGCAACACCATGCGGCTGATCCTGATGCTGATCGTGGCCATCGCAGCGCTCAACATCATTTCTGGCCTGATTATGCTGGTTAAGAGCAAGGGTAAGGACATCGGCATTCTTCGTACCATCGGTGCGGGCCGGGGCGCGATCATGCGCGTGTTCATGATGTCGGGCGCGTCGGTTGGTGTTCTGGGCACCTTGGCCGGGGTGATTATCGGCGTGCTCTTCTGCCAGTACATCACCGAGATTCAGAAGTTCGTCGAATGGGCAACGGGCACCCAGGTGTTTAATGCAGACGTCTATTTCCTGACCCGTCTACCGGCCAAAATCGACTGGAACGAAGTAGCCGGGATCTGTGGGCTTTCGATCCTGATGTCGTTTGTCGCCACTTTGCTGCCCTCGTGGTGGGCCTCGCGGCTCGATCCGGTGGAGGCGCTTCGCTATGAATGAGCCGGCCCTACACCTGCGTGGCCTTCGCCGCGAATACGTCACCCGGGCCGGAACCCTCACCGTGTTGCGTGGCGTGGACCTGGATCTGTTCGCCGGTGAAATCGTGGGACTGGTCGGGCCGTCAGGGTCGGGAAAATCCTCCCTGCTGCATGCGGCGGGCCTGCTCGAGCGGCCCAACGCGGGCACAGTTTCGGTGGCAGGTAAGGATTGCACCAAGTTGCGCGACGATGCGCGCACCAGGGTGCGTCTGAATGGCGTTGGCTTCGTCTATCAGTTCCATCACCTGTTGCCCGAACTCAGCGCCAAGGAAAACGTCGCCGTGCCGGCCCAGATTGCCGGGATGAGCCGCACCGCCGCCGGTGCGCGGGCGCTCGACCTTCTGGCTGAACTCGGTCTGGAGGCTCGGGCCGATCACCGCCCGGCCCAACTGTCTGGCGGGGAACAACAGCGCGTGTCCGTGGCTCGTGCCCTGGTCAATAAGCCAAAGGTACTGCTTGCCGACGAGCCAACAGGCAATCTCGACCCGCAGACGTCGGAGTCGGTTTTTAGCTCGCTAAAGTCGCTGGTGAAAGGGCAGGGGGTTGCCGCCCTGATCGCCACCCACAATTTCGAACTGGCCCGCCACATGGATCGGGTCTTCGCCTTAAAAGACGGCCAACTGGAGCCCTGGGTCGGTTAAAGGGTGTCGCCTGTGGCGAGGCTATGGTCTCGACAATCTCCGCAACCCCTTCAGCCACAATGGCATTCCCAACACTGATTACGGTCATCCTTTCCCTTAGGGCAACGATCACAGCGACGTGCGAGGAGGCTTGTCACATAGAACAAAACGTGAAAGAACGAAATAAGAACTACGGAGGGGTCTATGTCTCGCATCGTTCACGACGCACTATCGCTTGTATCTGTCACCGGCTTCGTCTGGATGATGTGCTCGGTGGCGCATCTGGTGGGATGAGTCGTCCACAGGCATGAGGAGTGGCTCGGATGGCGACAGTGGCGGAAGGGTTTGTGCATCTTCGGGTGCGCTCGGCCTATTCGCTGCTGGAAGGTACCATCAAGGCTGATGCGATCGGGCGGCTGGCCGCGGCGGCCGCCATGCCGGCGGTGGCCCTAACGGACCGGGCCAATCTGTTTGGGGCGCTAGAGTTTTCGGTCATCACCAAGGACGATGGCGTCCAGCCTATCGTCGGCTGCGCCCTACCGGTCACCGACATTGGCGGCGCTCAGCCGGATCGCTGGGCCCGCTGTCCCACCATCGTGCTGTTAGCCCAGAACGAGGCAGGTTGGCTGAACCTTGCTTGGCTGTCGTCCCAGGCCTTTTTGCGTGCAGATGATACAGCTGAACCGTCCGTGCCCTGGGGCGAGGTCGTGGCGCGCTCAGAGGGCTTGATCCTGCTGTCGGGTGGAACCGATGGACCAGTCGATCCACTGTTCGCTGCCGGTCAGGCTGCTGCGGGCGGTGAGGCACTGGCCACGATGGCGGCCGCTTTCCCCAATCGATTCTATGTCGAACTTCAGCGCCATGGCCTGCCATCGCAGGCGGCGGCTGAGCCGGGGCTGGTGGACTATGCCTATGAGCACGACCTGCCGCTGGTCGCGACCAACGACTGCCAATTCGCCACGACAGATATGCACAAGGCGCATGACGCCCTGCTGTGTATCGCCGACGGGGCTTTCGTGGGTCAGGATGAGCGGCGACGGCTGAGCGCCGAGCACTGGTTCAAGCCGGCGCAGGAGATGCGGCTGCTTTTCGCTGATCTACCCGAAGCCTGCGACAATACCCTGGATATCGCTCGCCGCTGCGCTTTCATGGTGTTGAAGCGCGACCCCATCCTGCCAAGTTTCCCAACCGAGGCCGGCCGCACCGAACAGGAGGAACTGGCTCACCAGGCGCGGGAAGGCCTACGCGCCCGACTGGCGCATATCGAGTTGGCGTACCCTGAACAGGATTATTGGGACCGGCTGGAGCGCGAGATCGGCGTGATCTCTTCCATGGGGTTCTCTGGCTACTTCCTCATCGTCTCGGACTTCATCAAATGGGCAGTGGCCCAGCGCGTTCCCGTCGGGCCGGGCCGGGGTTCGGGGGCCAGTTCCTTGGTGGCGTGGTCATTGATGATCACCGGTCTCGATCCGCTGCGCTATGGCCTTCTGTTCGAGCGGTTCCTAAACCCAGAACGCGTGTCCATGCCCGACTTCGACATCGATTTTTGCCAGGAGCGACGGGAAGAGGTGATCGCCTACGTTCAGCAGAAATACGGCCGCGACCGAGTGGCCCAGATCATCACTTTCGGCACCCTGCAGGCCCGCGCCGTTCTGCGGGATGTGGGCCGCGTCATGCAGCTGCCGCTGGGGCAGGTCGACCGTCTGGCCAAGATGGTGCC
>Ga0114970_10001221_pt1 | contig 19225 bp, 11 predicted proteins | sample M_140205_XF_Meta_FD_87030 | JGI IMG/M metagenome (GOLD analysis project Ga0114970, IMG submission 87030) | Freshwater microbial communities from Lake Montjoie, Canada to study carbon cycling - M_140205_XF_MetaG | ecosystem: Environmental > Aquatic > Freshwater > Lake | place: Lake Montjoie... | reverse complement strand
GACCGGGATGACTTCGTTGGTCTGCGGATTCCAATTCACCGGGCCGTAGCGGCACGGCGCAGGATTGCCATTAAGGATGTGATCACCAGCGTCGCCTTTGTTGAAGTGCCAAAACTCGAACGGGAAATGCATGAAGCCGTGCGCTTCCATCATCGCGGTAATGGCGAGGCGGTTCTCGATGAACTCGGGCTCGACGAAAATGGAGCGCATCGGTGTGCGCTCGCTCATTTCGAGATACGGATTGCCGCGCCAGACTTCGCGCCCGTCGTCGCGATGAAAGACGGAGATGTCGATGGCGGAGCCGGACATGTGCGTGCCGATTTTCGGGATGTTCGCGGTGAGCACTATGGCGCGGCGGAAGATCATCTCGACCGGTGGAATCTCTCCGCCGTTTTCCCAGATGCATTTCTTCAGGATGGCATCGAACACCTGCGGCTTGCGCACGAGTTGTCCCTGCATTTCGAGCGAACGAAAACCGTCCTCGATCTTCAGAATCCAGCCACGCCCATTCATCTCACGGCCGATGGTGATGACATCGCGGACAAGACTTTCGCGCATGAAAAAAACGCGCTCTAAGTCCCCGGCGATCTTGCTGGTGGAAAACTGCATCTCGACATCCGCAGCAGCGGCGGCGGCGGGAATCGAGGCAAAGCGCTCGCCGGATTCTTTCACCGGAAATGCGATGAGCTTCTCGACCATCGCGTAGCCGAGTTCCATCTGCTCAGCCCAGTAGGCCCGTCGTGCGGTTTCATCGTTGGTGGGTGTTTTCATGGTTTGCTTGGACGTGAAGTGAAAATCGAGGCGCAGAGATGGCTAGTCATTCATACAATCGAACTACCTCCTTTTCACCGCCTTCCTTGCACCACTAAAGTAAACGCGATTACGCTCAGGCTAAAACGGTGCGGATCACTCTACCTCACCGACCTCTCCCCGAGATACTCGCGCACGGCAGCGGCGAGATTCGCACCGACTGCGCGGTAGCCTTCGGTAGTGCTGTTTTTGTAGTTCCAGATGGTTTCCAGGCACAGGCTCACGGTGTGCGGATTGCCATTCATGCTCACCCAGTTCGCGCTGATTTGCCGCCATAGCGGATGGTAGGCTGGTCCGGTCGTCTTGGGTTTGTTGCTCATAGGGATGAGCGGCTTAATCTTGCTGATGCGTCCGTAGGCCAGCTCGATGAAGTGATCCATCAGGCCGAGCATCGGCTGCTTCAGCGCGCTTCTCTCGAGGACGTAGAAGAACGTGGGATCTCCCGGAGCGGGATTGTGCAGATCAAGGAAGACATCCATGCGGCCTTCCTGGATCAGTCCGCTCACCTGCTTCTGCGCGGCGACGACTTCATTCCAGTGCGGCTGCGATGACCAGTCGCGATTGTGATCCTGCGGTTGCGCGTCTTTGCCGCCGTTGCCCGTCGCGGTGTTGTCGATGTCCATGATCGGCACGAGGAAAATCTCCGCGTGCTGCCGCAGCCACGCCGCATCTGCATCATCGCTGAGCAACCATTCGCCAAAGCCCTGCGCCACCCAGCTCGATCCGCTCTCCCACGCATGTTGCCGCGCCTGCACCCACACGCCGAAACGCTGCGCCTTCGTGCGCTCGCCTTCCTGCACATGCAGCATCGGCACCGCGCGACCTTCGCGCGAGCGACACAGCTCTTCCGCCTTCGCATGAGGCGACTTCTCGCTCATCGCCTTCACAAACGCTGCCGCCGTGGATGGCGTGTAAGGCGGACCCCAAGCCACGAACACCGAAGCCGCCTCCGCTTTGATTGTGTAAGTCATGACCTCACCTTCCTTCACGCCCTTCTCCGTGTGCAGCCATGTTTTGCCATCGGTGGAAAACGTCGCCATCTCCGGCATCGCCCACGATGACGCGAGCGGCTTCCCCAAAGGCCCGCCTGGCACCGAAGTCGTCGCGGTGGAGCCATGCAGCCGCAGCGTGATCGTCTCTCCCGACGTGATTCCTTTCACCTTGAAATACCACCAGCACGGCCAGCCACGCGCCGGATCACCACCGGGCATGAAACTGATGCTGCGCGTCGCATTGTCGATCTCCACCGCGCTCACGGAAGCGCCTTCGAAGTTGGACTCGACGGTCAATGCGGCTGCAGAGGCCGTTTGTGCGAGGAAGAGAAATGAGAGAGTCAGGTCAAGGACGATGAGTTTCATTTTGGATTTCTTGGAAGAAGAATTATCCCACGGATTCAGGGCGACCACGGATTGGAATACAAAAACCATATAATCCGTAGCCGTCCTGAATCCGTGGGATCTATCAAAAGGGACTACTTCAACGAATCGAGATACTCCAGCAAATCGGCGGCCTCTTGAGCTGTCATCGTTTGTAGGAGACCTTCGGGCATCATGGAAACGGGCGCGGTGGTGGTCTTGGTGATCTGGGCAGTGGCGATCTTTTCGGTGAGGCCACCGGCCACTTTGAGGGTGAGTTCGGTGTCGCTGCGGGCGGTGATGAAGCCGGCTTTGCTGTCGCCGGTCTTGAGCTCGATGGTGGTGAGTTGCCATTGAGGTTCAATGAGCTTCGACGGGGTGAGGAGCTGCTCCAGCATGGCTGCGCGGTTCCATTTGGTGCCGATGTGGCTGAGGTCGGGGCCGAAATCGATGCCGACTTCATTCGCGCGATGGCAGGCGATGCAGACGCCAGCGAAGAGCGTCTTGCCGCGTGTCGCATCGCCCTTCATCGCGAGCAGGGCAGCGGGTTTGATGTCGGGGCCGAGGACTTTGCGGCGTTGGGATTCGGGGAGGAATCGCTCGAACAAATCGCGGCGCAGTGGCTCGGTGAGGACGCTGCCTTTGGCGATGGCTTGGGTGCGGATGTCGGCGCTGAGTTTGTCGTCGAGGATGGCGAGGAGCACGCTGAGTGCGCCGCTGTTGGTGGCGAGGAGTTGCTCGAGTTGCGTGCTGTCGCCTGCTTTGAGTTGGGTGAGCGATTGTTCTTCGGCTTTTCGTTGCGCGAGGGTGGCGGCGGCGAGGTCGCGTGGATTGGGGTTCATGCTGGCAATCCAATCGCGCACGACGAGCAGGCCGCGATCATCCACGAACTGACTGCCGAGGTAAGGCATGTGGCCGCGACCAGCGGTGGCCATGCGATAGAGCAACACGCTGCGTGCGGGATCTCCACTGGCGATGACGCGTGCATCAGGGAGACCGAGATCACCTTGCACGGGCTTGGTGTCGATGAGTCTGGCGTCTTTGAGCGGCGCATTGATGTTCATGAAACTGGGCACACCACCGCCGCTGTTGTAGCGATGACACACGCTGCAATTGACGTGCAAATAGCTGCGCGCGCGAACTTCCAGGCTGCCGACAGTGCCGTGCGGATCGGCGAGACGAGGCTCGGCTGGCGTGAGGCCGAGGCGTATGAAGACATCGAGTTGATCGCCTTTGTCCTGCGGTGTCGTGCGGTCGAGTTGCAGTGCGCTGAAGCCTTGCGCGAAATCATTCATGAGCGTGTGGCAGCGGGCGCATTCGCTGCGACTGTAGAAGCGCCAGCGCTGTTGCATCACGCCGCCCGGCGCGGCTTTGTCCTTCACGGTGAAGGTGGTTTCGTCGCCTTGTTTCGGCACGAGTTCGGCGTCGGTTTGTTCGGCGTTCCAACGATAGCTATAGGTGCCCCAGAGGCTGCCGTCGTAGTGCAGGATCTGTGTTTCAATCCGGCGACGTGTGGCGGGATTGCCGCGCTCCATGTCGAGCGAGTAAGTCTTCGCGAGTACGGCTCCCGCAGGAAAACCCCAATGGCCACGCAGCACCACGCCCTTCGATTCACTGGCGAGGGTGACGCCGGATTGATCAGGAAAAGCAGCCCAGCGCTCTGCGGTCGCGTGATCGGCCCAGCGCGGCGCATTGATCTCATACGGCAGCACACCGGGCGCGGGTGCCTGCTTTAGCGTCTCGCTAAAAAGTCCGGTGGCGCTGAGCTTTCGCGGAAAGTCGGAGTTCTGCCCTGAGCGCGGATTTTTTGCCAGTCGCCACAGGCCGCCGCCGCTGTGGTCTGCGATGATCAACTCGCCGTCGTGGTCGATGCCGAAGCCCGCTGGCATGAGCGAGCTGCGCGCCAGTTCGCGATGCTCGGTGACTTTGTCGCCCTCGGTGCGCAACGACCAAAAGGTGCCCATCTGCCAGTCGCCGTAGAGATACGCGCCCCTCAGCTCCGTCAGCTTTTCGCCGTGATAGAACTCACCTCCCGTAATGCTCGCCGCTTCTTCATGCGAATGCGCGACGAGCGGCGGCAGGATCGGCGAGGGGCCGCGCAGACGATCCGGCCGCACGTCTTGCTTGCTCCCCTCGGTAATGCTCCAGCCGTAGTTGCCACCGCGCTGGATGCGATAAATCATCTCCCACAACTCCCAGCCGACATCGCCGACGAACAGCTCGCCATTCTTCGGATTGAAACTCATGCGCCAAGGATTGCGCAGCCCATAGGCCCACACTTCACCGCGCGCTTTCGGCACAGCGACGAAGGGATTGTCATTCGGGATGCTGTAAGCGCGATCTGCCTCAGGATGGTCCACGTCAATGCGCAGCACGCTCGATAGCAAGTCGCTGATGTCCTGCCCGGTGACGAGGCTATCCGGCGGGTCCGGCCTCGTGGCGTCGCCCGTGGAAATGTAGAGCATGCCATCGGGACCGAAGCGCAGATTGCCGCCATTGTGACCTCCTGCGCGCCAGGAGATGATGACCTTGGCACTGCTGAGATCGACTTTCGGCGGTGATTCATCGGTGACGCGGAATCGCACGATGTGTGAGCCGTTGTCGCGAAAATCCTCACCTTTCAAGTCCTGCACGATCCACGTGAAGACGAAGCGATTCTCCGTGAAGCGCGGATGAAACGTGAGTGCATACGAACGAGCGATCTCGCGATCAAACTCGGCAAGTTCGCCAAAGAGATCCGCTTTGTCGGAGCCAGGAACGAAGGAAAACATCCGCCCCGTTTCCTCCAGCACGATCAACCGATCACTGCCCGGCAAGGGCACGACATCGAGCGGATTCTTGAAAGTGATCCCAGGGTAAAGCCGCTCGACGATATAAGGCGGTGGTGGCTCCGGCGTGCCCTGGATATGCGAAGTGGTCCATGGGACGCGCTGCTGGGCGAACGCGGAGACGCACCCTGAAGCAAGCCACAGAATAAGGAGTGAAGAACGGATCATTGGTGTGAAGAACAGAGAGGGATACTTCATAAGAGCGCCTTGATTGGTTTGGCGCCTTCCACGCCGGTGAGTTTTTGATCGAGGCCGCCGTAGAAGTAGGTGAGCTTGTCGGGATCGAGGCCCATGAGGTGCAGGGCGGTGGCGTGGAGGTGTTTGACGTGAAATTTGTCCTCCACGGCGGCGGAGCCGAGTTCGTCGGTTTGTCCGACGCTCACGCCGCCCTTCACGCCGCCACCGGCCATCCACATGGTGAAGCCGTAGGCGTTGTGGTCGCGACCGGTGCCTTTGGCATATTCGGCAGTGGGTTGGCGGCCAAACTCGCCGCCCCAGATGATGAGCGTGCTGTCGAGCAGGCCGCGTTGCTTGAGATCCTTCAATAAACCAGCGATGGGCTTGTCAGTGCGGCCGCAGTGGTAGTTGTGATTCTTTTCGATGTCGGTGTGGGCGTCCCAGTTGCTGTCATTATGAGCGCCGCCGGAGTAGAGCTGGATGAAGCGCACGCCGCGCTCGACCATGCGCCGCGCGAGCAGGCATCGGCGGCCGAACTCCTCGGTCTTCGCGTCGTTGATGCCGTAGAGTTCTTTGGTGGCTTCGGTTTCTTTGCTCAAATCGACGGCTTCGGGCGCGTGCATTTGCATTTTGGCGGCGAGTTCATAACTGGCGATGCGTGCACCGAGGCTGGTGTTATCAGCGCGGGTCGATGCGTGCTCGGTATTGAAATCTCGCAGCGTATCGAGGATGCGGCGCTGCATCGGCGCGGTCATGCCTGCGGGCGGTTGCAAATCGAGGATGGGGTCGCCAGCGCTGCGCAACACGGTGCCTTCATAGCTAGCGGGCATGTAGCCGCTGGACCAGTTTTTAGCTCCGCTGATGGGGCCGCCGGTGGGATCAAGCATCACAGCAAAACCAGGTAAGTCATCACTCACACTGCCGAGGCCGTAGTTCACCCAGGAGCCGAGACAAGGGCTGCCGGAGAGAATCTTGCCAGTGTTCATCTGCAACATCGCTGAGCCGTGAATGGGCGAGTCAGCGGTCATCGAGTGGATGAAGCCGATGTCATCCACGCAGGTAGCGAGATGTGGGAAAAGTTCGCTCACTTGCTTGCCGCACTGGCCGTGTTGCTTGAACTGCCACTTGGGCCCGACCACACGACTCTGGCTTCGTTTGCCTCCGCGACCAAAGGTCTTCACATCGATGGTCTTGCCATCCAGCGGATAGAGCTTGGGCTTGTAATCAAAGGTATCCACATGGCTGGGGCCGCCATACATGAAGAGAAAGATGACGCTCTTGGCCTTCGCGGGTAGCGGTGGCTTCTTCGCGGCGAGCGGGTTTGCGAAATCACTCGCGGCATGAGCTTTCGAGGCAAAGAAGTGATCCGCGGACAACATCCCGGTCATCGCGAGTCCGGTGAATCCAGCGCCTGTTTCCCACAGGAACTCGCGGCGTGTGCGTTGGCAGAAGTTCGGTGTCATGGGATCAGTCGAGGTAAAGAAACTCGTTCAAATTGAGCGCGAGCAGGCAGAAGGAGGTGAGCGCGACTTCGGGTGAGGCGTGTTCTTGATCACGCAGTGTGGTGATGAGCTTGAGGCCGCGTTGGACATCGTTTTCGGAAGCAGGACGTGACGTGACGAGTTCTAGCGCGAGACGCACTTGAGCTGCGGGAGCATCACCGACTTCCTTTTGAACGCGGGAGGCGAGAGCGCTCGCTTGTTCATTGATGAAGGCACTGTTGAGCATGCCGAGGGCTTGCGTGGGCTGCGTGGAGGTGAAGCGCACGGGCGTGGAGTGATCCGTCTCGGCAACATCGAAGGACGCGAGGATGGGCGTGATGAGAGAGCGCTTCACATGAATGTAGATGCTGCGGCGTGATTGCTCCTGCGGCGATGATTTGCCCCAACCGCTGCCGGGTCGCGACTGACCTGCGAGCACTTCCTTCGGAATGTTCACGTAGATGCCGGGGCCGAACATTTTGTCATTGAGCGAGCCGGAAGCGGCGAGGATGGAATCACGAATCTCCTCCGCGGTGAGTCGTCGCATGTCGAAGTGCGAGAGTTGATCATTGCGCGGGTCTTTGCTCAGAGCATCGGCACTCGGGCGTGATGACATGCGATACGTGTTGGAGGTCAAAATGAGCCGATGCATGGCCTTGATGCTCCATCCACTGGCAATGAACTCCGACGCGAGCCAGTCGAGCAACTCGGGGTGCGTGGGCGCATCGCCTTGCGTGCCGAAGTTGCTGCTGGAGCGCACAAGGCCGCGTCCGAAGTGATGCTGCCAAATGCGGTTCACCATCACCCGCGCGGTGAGTTGGTTTTGTGATGAAGCAATCCAGTTGGCCAAAGCCGTGCGGCGTCCGCTGGATTTGCCGGACTTCGGTGGCGTGATGTTCGGCGCTGGCGGTGCGAGCACTTGCAGGAAGGCGGGAGTGACTTCTGCGCCGGGGCTGGCGACATTGCCACGCTCGAGGATGAATGTCTCGGGGGCCTTCAAACCGGGCTCTGTCACAGCGAGCGCGGCACCGGCGGAAGTGACGGCTTTCTCGAGGTCTCGCAGCTCGGCGCGGAGCTTCATGTAGCGTGCATGCACTTCAGCCCCAAGCACCTTCGCCCCTTCTTTCCGAATGATGCCGGGGATCTGCTTGGGCGGAGTTTTTTCGCGCTTCGTGAGCAAGCGGAAGTGCTCCTCGATCTCACCAGCCTCGATCTCGAGTTCCTTTTGTTTGGTCTCGCGTTCGGTCTGTGCATCATCCACGACGCCCGCCGCTTTCGGCAGCGGCACTTCATCCGTGGGGCCACCATTGCGGTAGTCATTCACGTTGTGGAAGAACGACAGCAGCGCGTAGTAGTCGCGTTGGGCGATGGGGTCGATCTTGTGATCATGGCAGCGCGCGCAATCGACGGTGAGCCCCAGAAACACCTGCCCGGTGGTGGCGACGATGTCGTCGAGCATATCGTAGCGGGCGAGATCCCTGTCTGCTGGAGCCGCATCCCAGATGCCGAGGCGGTAGTAGCCCGTGGCGATGAGGCTATCCGTCGTCACGTCCGCAAACTCATCGCCCGCGAGCTGCTCGCGGATGAACTGGTCGTAAGGCTTGTCGTCGTTGAAGGCGCGGATGACATAGTCGCGGTAGCGCCAGGCGTTCGGCTTTGCGTGATCCGTTTCGTAACTGTTCGTCTCAGCAAAGCGCACGAGATCCAGCCAATGCCGGCCCCACTGCTCGCCATAGCGCGGAGACTTCAGCAACTGCTCAATGAGGTTTTCCCATGGCTTCGGCGAAGTGTCAGCAACGAATGACTCAGTTCCCTGCGGAGTCGGCGGCAGACCGGTGAGATCGTAATGCACGCGGCGAACGAGAGTGCGTGTGTTAGCCCTTGCATTGGGCGCGAGGCCTTTCGATTCGAGGTTCGCGATGATGAAGGCATCGATGGGATTCGCGACCAGTGCGATTGCTTTGACGGCAGGTGGCGTTGGCTTTTTCAACGGTTGAAAGGCCCAGTGGGCACGATCTTTTTCCGTAATCTTAAACTCCCGCCGCACGGCCACAGGCGCGGCATCGCCCGCAGGCCAGGGTGCGCCCATTTTCACCCATGTCGTTAAATCAGCGATCTCAGCATCGCTAAGTTTCTTCTTCGGCGGCATCTCGAGGTCTTTGTCCGACCAGCGCACGGCTTGGATGAGCAGACTCTTATTTGCGTCACCAGGAACCAACGATGGACCCGTGTCGCCACCTTTCAGGATGCTCGCCCGGCTATCCAGTAAGAGCCCGCCTTTGACCTTGTCCGCATTGACGCTGTGGCAGTCATAGCAACGCTCCGCCAGCACAGGACGGATGCGTTTCTCAAAGAACTCAATGTCCGCTGGAGGTGGCTCGGTAGCATGAAGACATGCTCCGGTCATCATGACGGCGACACAGATGGCAAAACGAAGGCACATGCGCGGCGGCTACTTCTTGTCTCCGAGCACTTCGACCACGGTGGTCGAGTTGCCGAACTTGGTGAAGTCCTTCCACGTCCACACGACCTTCTTGTCCGGCGTGACCTCGATGATTTGCGGGTTCTCTGGCCCGCCGTGGCAGTTGCCGATGATGGTATTACCATTTGGCAAACGCGCGACTCTGGTGACCCATGCAAGCGTGATTCCAGGCAGGTCATTCTGTTCGATCTTCCAGACGATCTCTTTCGCAGGCGTCACTTCGAGCACACTGTGTCCATTTCCCGCGCCGATGAGCGTGTTGCCGTTGTCGAGTCGTGTGGCGCTGAACACGGAGTTGCCAAAAGCCTCCGGCCCATGCCCGCCCTTCTTCTCCTTGCCAAACATCGGAACCTCGAACTCCCACACCACCTTCCCCGTCGGTTCATACTCGCGGACAAAGCCATCTTTCTCATGCGCGACGAGGTAATTGCCACTCGCAAGTTTGCGCACCAGCCGCGTATCGCTGTGGGCACTGGATTGAGACACCTTGAGCTTCATCTCGTGCTTCACCGCACCCTCTTTATCCACCTCAATGATCCGCGATGGCCCCGACTCGGCGATCATTGTGAGGCCGCTATCGAGTCGCTGAAACGCATGCACCTCTACCTTCTGCCCAGCATTAGCCTTCCCCGCATCATACTCCCACACCACCTCATATTTTGGTGTGATCTCCTGCACCTTCGTCCAACCCTGTTGGAGCAAAACATTGCCGTTCGCCAACAGATGCGCGTCATGAATCGCACCCACCTTCACCTCCCACTCCGCCTTCCCATCCGCGCCCATGATGGCGAGCACCTTCGTCGATGAATCCGCCGCGAAAACTCGCCGAGCAGTCCCGGCTTGTTCGGAGTGAGCGGTTGAAACGAGCGCGAGTGCGCTGACGAACGCAGTAAGAGAGAGGCGAATCATAGAATGATGAGTGAGTGATACTGAAAAACGTCGAATCGAGTCGGTTCCTCGCAGGTCATGTGGATGCCCCATGGACAGACGAAGTCACTCCATCGCAAAACATCGTCACTCCCGCCTCCTTCCGCTCAAGGTCTGTTTTGTCACGGCGCTTGGTTTGTCGATGTCGAGCGCCTTCTTAACGTTGGCGTGCCATTGGCGGATATGGCTGTCGTTGGTGAAGGCGTATAGGCCTTCGTCGGGACCGGCCCAGTCGCGGTGGGCGAGGAGCATCTGCTCGCGTTGCTCGCCGAGGTCGTAGGTTCTCTTGAGCAAGGCATCGCGTGCGGCGGGCTCGTCGCGAGTAGCTTTCACAGATGCAGTGAACTCCATCTTCACGCCAAGTTCACTGAGTTGCTTGTAGTTGGCGAGCAGTTCAAGCATCAGCTTTGTGTAGTCGTGACCGAAGCGGTGGAACTTCACGCGATCGGCGTATTCGCCTGCAGGCGCTTTGGCTTCGGCGGCTCGCAGGTGCTTCTCGGCTTCCTCGATGGCCTCATTCGGAATCAATTTCCCCCATGCGGCGATGACATTCGCATACGCGATGCCTGTGGCATCCACAACGCGATCCCGCTTAGACCAGTTGGTGTCCAGCGCGTGACTATAGGCTTCAAAGAAGGCTTGCATCTCCTTCGACACGGGTCCGTAGGCGGATTGGTAGAAATCGGGCATCACCTTGGTGGTATCGCGCTTGGGGTCCCACATCATGTGCGTGATCGCCCAGAAGTTCGGGGCCATCGTGGCGAATGATTTGCTGCCTTCGCCATACGCAGCGACGAATCCGAGACGGCTCGCTTCAGCGAGATTGGCGATGATTTGTCGATCATGGATGAAGGCCATGTCGTGGTAGTAATGATTGCCCCAGCCCTCACGCACCACCATCTTGGCACCGAGTTTTTGCCAGCCTGAGACGGACTCGCGCCACTCGCGCAGATTGTCGGGATCGCGATGCGCGGCGCTTTGATACACGAACGAGAGATACAGGTTCGGCTCCAGTTTGGTGATCCTCACGGGCGGCTTGTTGTAGAAGGTGTATGCGAACATGCCGCAGCTCTTCGCTGGGTTTTTCTCGCGCACGCGGCGGGCGATCTCGTTGGCATAGGTGAAGATGCGATCGCTGAGTTGAACGTGCTTTTTGTCATACGCCAGCACGCCGGGCACATCGAGTGCCTGACAGCGCTCGCACTCGCAGAAGCCACCGCCATCACTCGGCGAGATGTTCATGATGTCTTGCTTGCCCGCCAGCACGTAGTCCACCATGCGCGCGATGACCTCGGGGTGCGTGGTGCACATTTGCGGCGGCCGGCGCACGCCATTGACGAGCGCGAACCACTCCGGGTGCTGCTTGAAGGTTTCGCCTTTGCGCAAATCGAACGCGACCTCCCAACTGTGGCCAAACACCGCTGACTTCACCCAACCCAGCCTCGCTCGTCGTGCCCAGCGCTTGGCGGCATCTGAAAAGACCTTGGTGTGATAAATGCTCGAATAGCCGAGCTGCACAGAGCGAATCTCAAACGCGGGTTGGCGTCGTTCATCGAGTCCCGGCACCAGCGCATCGGCATTTACGGGCACATGCTCACCAAACTCGCCCGGCCAAAACCAGCGCACGCCGAGATGATCCTCCAACAAGGTATAGACCGCCAACATGCTCCCCGCCGCCGTGCTGATCGACCACGGATCACCTGTGGCATCATCACCTGCGAGCACGAGACCCCTCGGCACGGAGCGCAGCATCCATTCCTCGGTTTTCCAAGGCTTGGGTGAGGCACCGAGAGCGCTCACCGCCGCGCCTTCGCCCACAAAGAACGACAAGCCCGGAGCATCCGCAGCCAGCTTGCTCATCTTGATCACGGCGAGCTTACGCGCAGCGATCTTGCCGACATAAAGCGCCAATTCGTCTGCTGCGGCCCGCTGCACCGCATTGGCATCATCCGCGATGACGATGCGCTGGAAGTCAGTGAGCTTCTGAGCAGCGAGTAACTGCGCCGTCATGCTGAGCCACAGAAGTAGAGATGCGAGTCGGATCATAGGAAGCTTGGGTGAAGGAAGTGTAGAACGAGCCTTGTAGAACGATCCTTCCAGGTCGTGAACTGGTGCGGCGACCATCTTGGTCGCTGTGACTGCGGGCAGGATGCCCACAGCACCAGTTTACGAGCCAGAGGCATCGTTCTACTTCAGGGATTTTTCGTCACTCCATCCAGCGGAGGCAGGAGGCCATCGGCACCTCGACGGGGGTTCCGTGGGGCGTGATGCTGCCGCTGGCGGAATCGATTTTGAATACGACGACGTTGTTGCCGGGCATGTTGGCACACAGCAGCCAGCGGCCGTCGGGACTGATAAGGAGGTTTTGCGGGCCTTTGCCGCCGCTGGGCTCGATCGCAAGCTGCGTGAGCGTGCCGTCCTCGGCGATGCGGTAGCTGGCGAGGCTGTCGTGACCGCGATTGGTGCCGTAGAGGTGCTTGCCATCGGGCGTGATCTTCAAGTCGGCGGTGGCGCTCTTGCCGGTGAAATCTTTCGGCAGTGTGGCGATGGTTTGCTTCTCCTTCAGCGTGCCGTCGGCGGCGTTCCAGTCGAAGACGGTGACGGTGTTGGCCAGTTCGCTGATGACATAGACGAGCTTGCCGCCGGGGTTAAACACCAGATGGCGCGGGCCACTGCCGGGCGCGAGCTTGGCAAAGGGTTGCGCGGCATTCGGCACGAGTTTCGCGGTGGCGGCGTCGAGCGCGTATAGCATGACTTTGTCGATGCCGAGATCGGCAGCGAGGGCGTGTTTGCCATCGGGACTGACGACGAAACAATGCGCGTTTGGCTCCTTCTGCCGCTCGGGATCACCGCCTGATCCGCTATGCTGGAAAAACGAAACCGCCTCCCCCAGCGAGCCATCACTCGTCACCGGCAGCGAGGCGACGTTGCCGCTGCTGTAGTTCGCGACGAGCACCGATTTGCCCGTGGGATCGACATCGACATAGCACGCTGCCGTGCCGCGAGAGTTCTGGCGGTTGAGCGCTCGCAAATCGCCCCCACGGCCCTCAATGGCAAACACGGCGACGAAATTGTCCTTCCCGCCGAACTCGTCGATGGAATACAAAAACCGCCGGTCGGGCGAGAGCGCGATGAAAAACGGCTTCTGCACGCCAGCGGTGCGTTTCAACGGCTTCAGCGTGCCTTTTTCCGAATCAAAGCCAAACGCATGAATCCCAGCCTTTTCACCCGAGGCGAAGGCGGAAACAAAAACGACCGGTTCAGCAGCAGAGACAGACATGGAGGCGAGCAAGGTGAGAAGGAGTGTGCGCATGGTTTCGTGGAGAGGTGGAGAGGTGGTTGCGGCGGTTCAATTAGACGGGTTTCCATTCGCGAGCATGTTGGGCAAGGCCCGGAGCGGATTTGGCGAGTGCCTCGCGAATATCATTTTCGGAATGCGCGAGACTGATGAACCACAGGCCGCGCTCGATGGCGCGCACGCCGCAATCGAGCAGACAGCGCCGCAGATGCGCCCAGCGCGGGGCATCCTGCCGCTTCACATAGTCACGGTAGTCTTTGATTGGGCCTTCGGCTGCTCCGGGCTTGAGCATGACGGCATGGAAGGCTGGCCCAGGCCCCTGCGGGCGGAGCGGAATGTCATGCTGATCAGCTAGGTCACGCAGCCCAGTCATCAATTGTTGTCCGAGCGTCGTCGCGACGCGCGGATGCTGATCTCCGAGCGATTTCACGTGATCGAGACACCACTTGCTGGCGGCAAGACAGAGCGGATTGCCATTGAGCGTGCCCGCGTGGACGACCGTGCCATCAATGATTTTTTGCATCGCCGATGCCTTGCCTGCGAGTGCCGCAAACGGCAGTCCGCCGCCGACGGCTTTGCCAAGGATGGTGAGATCCGGGACGAAGCCGAGCGACTGTTGTGCGCCGCCGGGAGCGACGCGAAAGCCGGTGATCGTTTCATCGGCAATCATGAGCATGCCTTCGCTGTCGCAAAGTTCGCGGATCGTCTCGATCATGCCGGACGCTGGCTCCATGCAGCACGTGTTGCACATGATTGGTTCAAAAATGATCGCCGCGATCTGACCTTTGAACTCAGCGACTTTGCGCCGCAGGTGCTCGGGATCATTCCAGCGGGCTACGACGAAAGTATCGAGCACCTCCGGGATCACGCCCTGGCTGGGATGCAGGCGAGCCGGGCTTTCCGAGTCGCCCCATCGGTCCGGCGGCGGTGCGAAACCAACAAGACCTTCGTCCGCCCAACCATGGTATGCGCCCTCAAATTTCAGAATGAGCGGTCGCCCGGTGTGCGCCCGTGCGAGCCGCAGCGCCGAGAGCACGACCTCGGTGGCCGAGTTGTTAAAGCGCACGCGCTCGGCCCCTGGCACCATCGCTTGAATCCGCTCGGCCACCTCAATCTCCAGCTCACACTGCGCCGCCCAATGCGTGCCGAGTTTCGCCTGTGCGGCAATGGCCTCGGCCATGCCCGCCGGTGCGTGCCCATAAAGCAACGCGCCCTGTCCGATCTGGAAGTCGATGTATTCGTTGCCATCCACATCCCACACGCGTGAGCCGGAGCCGTGAGAGAAGTAGAGCGGCACCGGCTGCTCCATTTTGCGGATGCCGCTGTTCACTCCAGCGGCGATGGACTTTACCGCCCCCTCGTAAAGGCGGCGTGAAGTGGCGTAACGGTCGTTCATGACGGGATGCAGAAAACGGGTGGGACTAAGCGCGGCGCACAGCGAGTGGAGCCAACATCAGAGTGGTGAAGAGCGTGAGGGTGCGTTTCAAGTTTGCAATCGAAGGATACACCGGCAGGCCGCACACTTTCACGAGCTTCTGCCGCCTATTTAAGTAAAGACGTTTACGCAGGGGCTAAAGGCAGTCGCTTGAAGCCCAACTCATCAATGGCTCGGCCTGATGAGCCTCATGCGGCTTACTTCTGCCACCATCTTCCAAAAATAGATTGTCCATGTTTCACCCGTTCACCGGACAACCATACGCATGTCCATCGAATCCGAAGCCATCCAGCGCGCTGCTGCCGAGTTTATCCACGGCCGGCATCGGCTCGGCGCGTTTGTGAACGGGCTGCTGCGGGATGCACACGCGGCGGAGGATGTGTTGCAGGAGGTGTGGGTGCGGCTCGCGGCGGAGGTGGAGAAAGGCACGCGGTTGGACAATCAGTCGGCGTGGTGCCGGGGCGTGGCGCGGAATCTCATCCGCAGGCACTGGGAGCAGCAGCAGTCGGCGAAGGTGGTGGCGGATAGCGCCGTGCTGGAGACATTCCTGGACCGCGTGGAGCTGGCCTTTGCCGAGGTGGACGACGACACCGCCGACTGGGCCGAGCGTCAGCACGCGCTCGATGAATGTGTCGCCGCACTGCCCGAGCGCTCCCGGCAGATGCTCACGCTGCGGTATGAGTCGCGTGCCTCGATGGACGACGTCGCCAGGGCCATGGGCCAGACCTTCGAGGCCGTGACGAAGACCCTCTACCGCGTGCGCCGCGCGCTGCTGGAGTGCGTGGAGCGCAAACTTTCCCAAATCTAAACCCATGAACACGCACCTGGACGAACTCATCAACCGCTGGCGTGAGGGCGAGCTCTCCGACGAGGAACTCCGCCGCCTTACCGATGCAATAGCCACCCCGGAAGGCCGCGCCGCCTTGCGTGGCGACTGGTTCCTGGAAGCCGCACTCCCCGAGGCTCTGCGCACCTCCCCCGTCCTGAAGCTGGCGCAAAAGTTGGACCCGATGGCTACATCTCAGACGAGAACATGGACGAACTGGCTCTCCTGGCGTCCGCTCACCGCGGCGGCGGCGGGGATCGTGTTGGGGATGTTTTGCACGTCGATGGTGTTCGCGTATGTCGGGCCTTCGCTCGGGAAGGTGATGACGCTGTTGCAGGAGAGCTTTGAGTCCGGGCCTGCGCCGTTGGTGACGGGCGTGCCGATTGAAGCGGGCAAGTGGAGCGGGGACTACACCGAGGTCGTGGGCGAGCAGCGGGGCGTGAAGCCGGAGAGTGGGAAGAAGATGCTGCGGTTTCTGCGGGCGGACTTTGAGGGGAAGCCGCAAGCGGCAGGCAGTGCAGCGGGCGATATTTACCGACTGGTGGATGTGCGTCCTTATCGGAAAGAGTTCAGCGACGGCGGGGCGGTGGCGCAGTTGTCGGCGGTGTTCAATGCGTTCGAGTTCCCCGCGAATGAGGCGTATGGCTGCTCGATCTCGCTGTTCGCGCTCGATGCGGAGACTGCGATGAATGGCTCGACGCGCAGCGGTCAGACTCTGAACACCGAGAGTCTGGCGATGGCTCGCAACAGCCGCTTGAAGCTGGATCGCGATCCTGCGACCTGGCAGCGCCTGAATGGCGAGTTGCGGTTGCCACCAAATACGGACTTTCTGCTTATTCACATCAGCCTGAGCCATGCGTCGATTGCACAGCGCAAGGCGACCTTCGACGGGCACTATCTCGATGATGTGCGGCTGACGCTGACACGTCGTGCGCCGTTGCCGTGAAGTCCGGAACTCCCGCGAACGTTTTTGATTATCTGCACAAGAAACACACCAGGAACATTCGCCGCCAATTCATCGCCCTGCTGCTGGTGCCGAACACCGGAAACAAATCAGTAAAATCGCAGGACGAGTGTGAATGAACCACAAACAAACCCACCAAGAAGAAATCCACACATGAAGCTACCATCCATTATTCTAGCAGCCGTTCTTGCTGCGGCTGTTGCCGGGCATGCCGAAGACAAGCAGCCGCCGGCAAATACGAAAAAGGCACCGGTCGAAGTTCCGGCCACCGCCAGTGCGCAGAGAATCATCACCGAAGTGCCGCCGCCTCCCGCGGACACGCCGCGCGACATTCCGCGCAGGCGGATGAAAGCCACCGCCACTTCCGAGCGTGGCGACTATTTTGCGCCATTTAAGGCCATTGACGGCGATGTGGAGCAAGTCTGGATGAGCGAAGGGGACGCCCTGAAGAAGAACGGGCCGCAAGCCCTGACGCTGGAACTGGACGCGGTTTACATCGTGGACGCGTTGCGGTATTTCCTCGATGCCGGCTCCCTGAAAGGCCGTCCCGCCTCCGTAAGCTGGAACGGACGCGTTCAGAAATACGAGATTCAGGTCAGCACCGACGGCAGGACGTTTAACACTGTGGCCGCGGGCGAGTGGGACAAGGATGACCTGCGGGAGCAGCGCGTGGCGTTCAAGCCCGTAGAGGCGCGTTTTGTCAAACTGTTCTGCATTTCCGCGGGCAGTGATTACGCCGCCGCCTCGGAGATTGCGCTGGAGTCGCCCGTCTTGCCTGGGCCTACCGGTGACATTGCCCTCGCCAAATTTGAAGGCACAGGCGGCAGCTATGGCGATTGGAAGGTGGAAGGGACGGCTTTTGGGACAGAACCTACTGAGCGAAAGATCGCCACCAAACTGGGATTCAAGGGATTTACCGCGAAGTGGTTGACCCGATCAAACTCGACCCAGGACGCCAAAGCCACCGGCCGCCTGACAAGCCCCGAGTTCGTCATTGAACGGGACTACATCAATATGCTGATCGGCGGCGGTCACGACCAAAGCAAAGAAGGCGTGAAAGTCCTGGTTGAGGGCCAAGAGGTGGGCATGGTCTGCGGCGCAAATGACAGGGGCAATTATCTCGACGAGGCTTGTATCCCCGTAAAACAATATCGGGGCAGGAAGGCGGTTGTCGTCATCTCTGACGACGATACGAACCCGTATACGGGCTATGTTGCGGTGGCTGATATCAGGCAAAGCAACGAGAAGACCGGCTATGAACGGGTGGAAAAGAAGGTCAAAATCACGGGAAAATTGCTTCTGTTGCCGATCGCCAAGGAGGGAGTGGAACGGAGCATCGTTATCACCAACGAGGGGGGCGTGAAACTCCACTCGCTGTTTGGCATTCTGGCCCAGAACAAAGAGGACATCGCATGGTGGGCCCATCTCGATGTGGACGACGCCCTTGGCAAAACGGTGACGGTTGCCGTGGATAGGAAGGTTGGCGGCTCACTTCTCGACCTGATCGAATGTGCCGATGAGCCACGCTTCTTGCGGACGAAATACGATGAACCCCAGCGTCCTCAATTCCATTTCAGTCAACTGACCGGGTGGAGTAATGATCCCAACGGCCTGACCTGGCATGATGGCTTCTATCACTTGTTCTGGCAGTGCAGTCCGGTTTCTCTCAACCAAGCGATGCGCAACATGAACTGGGGGCACGCTAGGAGTCCCGATCTGGTCCACTGGACCGAGGTGAAGCGCGCCATCCGCCCCGACGCGGGCAAGGAAACGCCGGCGAATCTGCGGCACCCCTCCATGGCGGCCGGCTCCTGCTTCTCGGGCAGCGGCAATGTCGATGTCAACAACACGGCGGGCTGGCAGAAGGGCAAGGAGAAGACGATGGTTATCGCCTTCACCGACACCGCCCGCGGCGAGTCGATCGCCTACTCGACCGACCGCGGCGAGTCGTGGACCATTTACGAAGGCAGCCCAGTCATCAAGCATCAAGGCCGCGACCCGAAACTGACTTGGTATGCGCCGGGCCAGCACTGGGTCATGGCCGTGTTTGATATTCGCGCCCCTTACGGTAATAACATTTCCATCTATACCAGCAAAGACCTCAAGCAGTGGGAATACGCCAGCAGCATCAAGGGGTTCTACGAGTGCGCCGAAATCTTCGAGCTGCCCGTCGATGGCAACCCAGCAACCAAGAAGTGGGGGATCTTTGGCGCAGACGCGAAATACGCGATAGGAACCTTCGACGGCAAGAAGTTCACACCCGACTCCGAAGAGCGGGGCAGCACGATCTACGGCAAGCTCTACGCTGGGCAATGCTTCAATAATTCACCCGACGGGCGCGTCATCTACATCACTTGGGCTATGACTTGGCCCAAGCCAGAGAAGGTCATTCAACCGTTTAACCAGGGATTTTCCATCCCAATGCAATTGACGTTCAAAACCGTCAAGGGCGGAAAGGTCCATATGTTTGCCAATGCAGTGAAGGAGATCGAGTCACTCCGAGAGGCTCCTGTCGTGAATGTAAGTCGGCTTGAATTGAATAGAGGCCAGGCAAGAATGGCACTCGGTTAAGACCATTCATCGTGGATTTTGAATGTTCGGGAGGACCTCCAAAAGCACCGTTCATCGCGAGCATTGATAAT
>Ga0114970_10001220_pt1 | contig 19234 bp, 20 predicted proteins | sample M_140205_XF_Meta_FD_87030 | JGI IMG/M metagenome (GOLD analysis project Ga0114970, IMG submission 87030) | Freshwater microbial communities from Lake Montjoie, Canada to study carbon cycling - M_140205_XF_MetaG | ecosystem: Environmental > Aquatic > Freshwater > Lake | place: Lake Montjoie... | reverse complement strand
GGCGTCCATGCTTGTAGCGGCGGTGCTGAAATGAACATCATTGAACTAGCAAAGCAAGCGGGGTTTTCAGACGCTGATGACAAAGGTGTTTGGATTACAGATGGCTACTGGGACAAGGAACTTGAAGTCTTTGCCGCCTTGGTAGCAGCGCATGAGCGTGAGGAATGCGCCAAGTTGTTTGAAACAATAACCAAAGACCCCGCAGTGCCATCTGTACATTTTTCGTTAGCTGACACGGCAAAATTAATCAGAGCAAGGAGCAACACATGAACATCAAGGAACTAGCAGAGCAAGCCAATGGCGAACCTGCATGGCCCGGCGGTGTCGCTTGGACTTGGGATGAGCTTGAAGCCTTTGCCGAGTTGATTGTGAGGGAATGTGCTCAGTTTACTGATTCAGATATTCGCAAGTTTATTTTGAAGCATTTTGGAGTTGAAGAATGAGCCGAATGACAGGCTATCAATCTTATTGCGTGTATTGCAAACGCCCTGTGTTCACCATAATAACAAAATGTAGGAGTTGCGGAAAATGACAGGCTACAAATCAAAGAAAGCAGCAGCGCAGGCCAAGACAATAGACGAAGTTAATTGGGTAGATCATGAGCCTAATGGGGTAACACAGCCAGCGCAGGCGGATGTGCGGGAGATTAAACAGCTACGAGAAACACAGCAAACAATCATCGCTGGCGCACTGTTTGACTTCATGGGCTGGTTGACATCACGCAAGGAGCGCATTGTTTTGTCTTCCGCTAACGAAGCATCACCAGCAGTGGATGCAATTAAAGACTTCGCAAAGATGCGGGGTTTGTCTTTGGATGATGCAAAGGTGCAGGATTGGAACACGGCACAGTCAGAGCAGGATCCTATAGGTTACGCAGTCCCAACTTTTGATTTTGACAATAGTGTTATTAAAAAAGTGAATTACGCAAGAACAGTCCCCCTCTACACCACCCCACCACAGCGCCCTTGGGTGGGGCTGACGGATGAGGAACACATTGCGTTTCACGATAAATTTGTTGATACAGATTGCTATGGACTTTTGATTGACGCAGTTGAAGCCAAACTCAAGGAGAAGAACACATGAGAGAAGAAGTACTGATAGAAGGATTTGAATCGAGAGCCACTGGCGCCATCGCGATCAAGATGACAGCAGGGAAAATCGAGTTCTCTTCCGACAATGGGTTTGGACGTTTGCTGACGAATCCCCGGCTGACAGTTAACGGCCAAACGGTTGGTGAGCGCAACAGGGCCGAGCTTCATGCTCGACTGGATGAGTGGCTTGATGGAAATTTTATGGAGAATGTCTGATGATTCCCGTACCACTGTATCCCGACATGCCAATTGCCACCAATACCGCTGGCAAGGTTGTGTTCCCCAAGCAGTACTACAAGTGCCCGGACTGCGACAACATCAGCCCGTTGCGTGGTGGGTGGATCGGCTTGGTCCAGTCCGATAGGCAGGACATTCACAACCAAGCGAAGGAACACAACCGAATGAACTTCTACGATATTTGCAGCCTTGTTGAGGCCCGTTTAAAAGAAAAGAACACTTGATATGGTTAAGATCCAAAAGAAACGAAATGCTTTAGAAGAAGCCAGAGCACAACTGGACCAGTGCTTTAAAGTTTTGAAGGCCAACGAGATCCTGTGGATGGACCGATGGAATGCCCAGCCCAACCCGTGGGCCAAGATCAACGACTACACGTCCGAAGAACAGCGGGCAAGACGCAAGCCAATCATTGATGCTTGGATGGAGGCCCGGGACAAGTACGACGAATTGAATGCATAATTCATTAAACGGAGTAAAATATGACCAAGCTAAAGATTGAGTTTGCGCCCGGGTGCTTCGATGACTTTGATGGCACGCAAGAAGAGCTAGATGAAATAATCGCCGAGATTAGCGCGGCAGTAGAGGACGGCTCTTTTAAAGATAAATCAACTCGATTACCGCCAGAAGAGGAAGAGGCGATACTCGAGATGATGCAAAAGCGCAATACTCGCCAATAGGAATCAATATGGTTACAGCTAAAAAGCAAGTCGTTAAAGATGAGCCGGTCCAAGAGTACCGTATGCCCGCAGACGTCGCCGATTGGATCAAGCAGGCCGAGAGCCGCATCACCTACTTGACCAACAAGATCATCGACCTGAAGGAAGAGAACGCTGGCCTGCGCAAGGCCAACAAGGTAATGGAAGCCCGAGTGATGGGCAACAGCCAAGAATAATCGCGGAGTGGGAAAGCAGTAATCCGTTCGGCTCATACCCGAAAGATCGCCGGTGCAAACCCGGCCTCCGCAACCAACACTAGACGCCAATATAAACAAACTGATAAACTACCCGTAACGCGCTGAGAGATGCGCTGCAAGGAGTTATATGGCCACAGGCAAGAAGATGGGCAGACCACTGGGTGACACCCTCTACCCAGAGAAGGAACAGATCAAGGAACAGCTAGTAGCTTGGCTCTCCGAGGGGCGGACACTCAAGGACTTCTGTCGTCAGCAGGGGATGCCTAACTATCGCACGATCTACCTTTGGATTGACGCCGACAAAGACTTTGCTGCAAACATCGCGCACGCCCGCGACATGGGATACGACGTAATTGCCGAGGAAGCCCTGCAAATCGCTGACAACCTGCACATGGGCCGCAAGGTGGTTACCCACAGCGGTGGCAAGGAAGACGAGGACCTCATGACGGTGACCGAAGAGGACCTGCTTGGCCACCGTAAGCTCCAGATCGAGACCCGGCTCAAGCTGCTGGCCAAGTGGAACCCCAAGAAGTGGGGAGACTCCACCACCATACGGGGAAGCGACACCGAGCCTCTGGTGGCCGAGGTCAGCTTTGACGTCTTTGGGGAGATGCTCAAGGCCGTGATGCTCCAGAGACACGCCAGTGAGTGAGATGGTAGCCCTGCTCGAAGACCCCAAGGTCCGAGAGCAATACGCCAAGCTCAAGCCCGAGCAGAGGGCCATATTCGAGTGGCGGACCCGGTGGCTGCTCAAGGCCCACAAGTTCCAACTTGAGCCACTGGGCGACTGGACCATCTGGCTCCAGCTTGGTGGCCGGGGATCAGGGAAAACCCGTACATCAGCAGAAACCCTAGGTTACTGGGCAGCAACCCAGCCCAACACCCGCTGGCTGGTCTCCGCCCCAACAAGCTCAGACCTGCGCTCCACCTGCTACGAGGGTGAGTCTGGCCTGATGGCCGTCATACCTAACATCCTGATTGCCGACTACAACAAGAGCCTGCACGAGATCAAGCTGATCAACGGCAGCCTGATTAAGGGTATACCCGCATCCGAGCCTGATCGCCATCGTGGTGGCCAGTACCACGGCGCGTGGCTGGACGAGTTGGCCGCATGGGACTACCTGCAAGACTCGTGGGACATGATCCAGTTTACGGTGCGCCTGATAGGCCCCAATGGCACGCGGATCATCTGCTCGACCACGCCCAAGCCAAAGCCCGTGATCATGGACTTGTTGGACCGCGAGGGCGACGACGTCGTGGTGACCAAAGCCAGCACCTACGTCAACATCGCCAACCTTGCCCCGGCATTCCAGAAGCAGATCCTGCAATACGAGGGCACCAAGTTGGGGCGCCAAGAGATCCACGCCGAGATCATCGACCCCGAGGAGGGCGGCATCGTCAAGCGGGAGTGGTTCAAGCTCTGGCCAGACAAGAAGCCCCTGCCCAAGTTCGAGTTCATACTCCAGAGCCTTGACGTGGCCACCAGCGAGAAGACCCAGAACGACCCGACGGCCCACATCACCTTTGGGATATACAAGCCCGAGGACGGCGGTATGTGCGCTCTGGTGATCGACTGCTGGCAGGAGCACCTCCAGTACCCAGACCTGCGCCCCCGCGTGCTGGACGAGTACGAGACGGTCTACGGAGACGGTCGGGAGAAGAAGCGGGTGGACCTGCTCCTGATCGAGGACAAGAGCGCTGGAATCAGTTTGATTCAGGACCTGCGCAGGGCAGGCATCCCCATCATCCCGTACAACCCGGGGCGGGCCGACAAGATCCAGCGCCTGAACATCGTGGCCAACATCATCAAGGCTGGCCGGGTGTGGATACCCGAGTCCAGCAACCGCAAGGGTTTTGTCCGAGACTGGGCCGAGGGCATGGTCAGCCAGATCTGCTCTTTCCCCGAGGGAGCCGAGCACGACGACTTTGTGGACGCCATGAGCCAAGCCCTGCGCTACCTGCGCGATGCTGGGTGGTTGACCATTGACTTTCCCAAGGAGTGGGTGGACGAGGACGACTACATTGACGCGGGACAGCGAACACGCGAAAATCCCTACGCTGTGTAAAATCCGCCCAACATCACACTGGACCACGCAATGGCCAAGAAACCTTACCGCGACCCAACGACCACCAAGATCGAGGACTGGAAGTGGCGCCCGCTTGAGCAGATCAAAGCCGAGCTATCCATGCGCGAGATCCCCGACTACATCCAAAAGGGCTTTGGCGGTTTCATGAACGAGCAGGCTGGCCGAGCAAAGAAGGGCGCCATGACGCCCCGCGACCTGATCAAGGCCTATACCATCGCCCAGTCCAGCATCGGGCGCGGCGGCTTGTCCCATTCCACAGCAAGCAAGATGGGCATGAAGCTGCCCAACACTGGCGGCGAAGTGCGACCAGAGGGTGCCTTTGCCGAGTGGCTGGGATCGCCCGAGGGCCAGCGTTACCTTGACCTTGCCCAGCAGGGCCAAGTAGATCCTGCGGTCATTGCCGACCTGCAATACAAGTTTGCCCCGTTTGGAAAGCAGAACGACCAAGCAACCAAGATGGTTGAGGCGGCGCACACCATGCCCGCCATGGCTGGTGATCTCAACCGCGTGCTGGTAGGATCGCCCGAGGAGTACCGCGACTTTGCCGAGAAGCTCAAGGGCATCGCTGGCGCCAAGAGCGGGTTCATTGGCTCGTTGCTAGGCCGGGGCGACCTACCCACGTTGGACGCCCGCCAGCTTAACCTGCACACCAGAGGCGCTCCTGTGGGCGTAGGCTCAATCATGAACCGAGGCAAAGGCAAGGGCGCCCGCGAAGCCGTGGACCGCCTTGCAGCCCGCCAGACAGCCATGGGGTTGGACATCGACCCAGCACTGGCCGCTCATTACCAACACCTTGCGCACCACGCCGTCTGGGACAAGACAGCAGGCGCCAAGACCACCCACGAAGACCTGATCCGTGCCATGCGCGGTTACGCTGATGGAGGCCCTGTGAACCCTAAAGAAAAAGCCATGGCCATGATGGCCGCCAGCCGAGCCAAGGCGCTCCAACAGCAGGCCATCCGCCAGCAGTACGACAAGGCCATGGGTGCCCAGCTTCCCGGCCAACAGATCCCCCAGCCCCAATGGATGCAGCAGCAGGGCATCCCCAAGCTGGCAGGTGGCAGCATGGCCCCCGAGCTACTTGATCGCAACGATCCCCAATACCAAGCGCTGCTGGCCAAGTTCCGTAGCGGTGAGCGACTGGGAGCCGACGACAACATCCGCGTTGGCCTGTCTCACCCGGTCAGCGCTGTCAAGCTGCGTGAGCCAATCCACGAGCTTACCTACAAAGAGCGGCCAGATCCCAACCAGCCCATGGTGCCTGAGAAGTACATCACACCAGAACACCTGTACAAAGGGGCTGGGATAGGCCTAATTGGCGACGCAGCACGCTTGGCCATGCTTACCCACGTTGGCAAGGAAAAGCTGCCCAAAGCAGTTCGATTGCAGGCCGGTGTGAATTTCATGCGCGGCATCAAGCCAAAAGGCGAGTCATCCGCTTGGGCATCTGGGCCTGCTGTGATATCAGACCTGAGCAACAAAGTAACAGAAGGCATGAAGCTCCCCGGAGTCGAGCGCATGTTTGGCCTGCACGCAAGCATGACCCCGACTGGCGTAGACTTTGGTCGCCCACTGAGCAAGGTGCTGGTTGGCCAGTTAAAGAACAACCCGCCTAAAAAAGAGACGATGGATCTGTTTAACACCGTAATGCAGATGGATTTCCCCGAGTTTGCTGGCGTCCACAACCCAGACGAGTTGCATGCCCAGTTGGTGGCCCCCGGCGCACGCTCGGCAGCCATGCGCAAGGCATTTGTAAAGCTCATGGACAAAGCCCCATTCCAAAACGCTGGCATGCCCAACGTCGGCCATGCTCGAGTGGCCATCTCAGACCCTGAGCAACTGCACCTGCCCACCCACAGCATTGGCCTTGGCATCTCCGAGCTTGACCCGACTGGCAAGGTCATCAAGAACCCAAGCATGCCCCACGAGGACTATGAGCACCACTTAGGGCAAAAAGAGTACGCTGGCCGCTTTGAGGTGCCAATGTCTCGCAGTGACGTGTTCTCTGACTTTAATGCAGCGCGTCGTGCAGCAGGCAAAGAACCAACGGACGATCCACGGTCGTTTGACTTCAGCACCCCGATCCAAGTGTTTAACCAACAATGGCTGGACACCATCATGCCCAAGTACCTTGCCAAGCGTAAGCTGTTGACAGGCAAAGCCGAGGGCGGCCATGTCGGTGGATGCGGGTGCAGCACCTGCGGGCCAACCCAAGACGAGATGCTGGCCCACGTCATGTTGCGCAAGGCCAGTGGTGGCCCAGTGGACATCAAAAAGATCGGCGTTGACGAAGCGCCTGACATGGACGTCAAGGAATACATGTCGCCATCGGGTCCGGGTTTTCCCGTAGGTGGCGTAGACTTTCAGCCACAGTTGCCGGGGCAGCAGATACTTCCTGCCGCACCGGGGCAACCGGGGCAAGCTCCGGGGCAAATGCCTCAGATGCCGGGGCAAACAGGGCAAGTCCCTCAAGGCGGAGCACCGCAAGGAGGCCCGCCAATGCCACCGTTTGGCCAGCCCCGTGGCCCACAGAGCAACATACTGGCCATGACGCCCCAAGGGCAGGCAATGCAGGCTATGCGTCCTAATCCAGCCGCTATGCCCCGCATGGCCACTGGTGGAACAGTAAAGTCGTCGATACCGACCAGCGGTGCCCTGACTACCCTTGGGAAAGCCGCTGCTGCAAAAGCGCCAATAGATTACTCGCGCTCGCGGTTTTTTAACCCCGTGGACCCGTTTGCTGCTGGCCGAGCTTTGGAGGCTCAGTACCCCAAGTCACCCGTTCCGAACATGTCGATATACGGTGGGCGTTATGCGGACGAGCTATCCACCCCAGCCGGTACGGCTATATTGGCAAATGACGTTAACAATGTTGCCGCCAACACTGGCGCAGACAAAATCTATAAGCCGCACGACTTAGATTTGTTATACGGCGGTGACATGAATGACCCAACGTACCAGCAGAATTACGCACGGCTGTATTGGAATGGCAACAGCTATTTTGTGCCTGACACTTTAGAAGTTGATCCGCACATGATGGCTTATCAACTCGCTGGCGGAAAAACAAAAGAAGAACAAGAGGCACTTTTTAACCGTTTGTCTGGTGGTCAAGGTTTAATGAACCGTGCATTGGGAACATCGCCATTCAGCCATATTTACGCAGACAATGGCACCCCAGACCAAGAAGGATTTCTGCGTGAGTTCTTGCAGAAAAAGGAAAAAGCAAATTACGGCATGCCCAATCCTTTAAATCAAGGGCAAGGACGTGATGCAGCCATGAAAGAGTTGTACCACGATTACGGTGGAGAACTTGCAGCGTTTGATGTTGGCCGTGGCGATTTAACTTATGACCAAGGCTGGGCTCTTCAGTTGGCGTTGGAGCAGCAAAAAACCATAGACAGCTTTAATGCCAATAAAGAACTGCAAAAAAATGCGCTTAAACGGTATCAAGATCAACTGGCTGGATTGACAGTAAGCAACGGCAATACGCAATCGTATGACCAAAACAAGCAATGGCTTCAGGGGATGGTTGACAACTACACAAGAGATTTGGGAATTACAGAAAAAAATCTTGGTAAATTCCAATCCAACATTGATCCGTATTTGCAAACCGTTTCTGGCATTCAAAATCGAGACAAGCTGTCATCGGCTGATGTGTTGAAGTATTGGTTTCCCCAGCAAGTAGCCGCAGCAACCACTGGCAACACGACGGTAGACCCAATTACTGGCGCTGCCACTGGCGCTACAACTGTAGACCCAATCACTGGTGCCACAGTAACTAAGATGGCCAAGGGCGGATCGACCACGCCATCGGTACAGCAGATGCGCCAAGCCTTAGCGAACCGTAAGAAGCCCGTGATCCGCAGCACCACGCACGAAATCCAGATCGAGGAGCGCCCACTGTGAAAGGCTTCTACTCACCCGTTGACAGGCTGGCAGCCGAGTTGCCCCGCACCAAAGGGACTGGCGCCGAGTTCATGACGGAGTTGAGCAAGCGCCCCGGCTACAAGCCGCAGGAGGCTCAGGACCGCGACCTGCAAACGCTGATGGCCCTGCCCAAGATGGCGCGTGAGGAGTTCTTGGCCAAGCTCAAAACCAAGCCAGCCCAACAGTTGGAGGACACCACGCTGACCAGCAAGAGCGGGCGCTCAAAGTACGAGGAGCACACGCTGCCGGGCGGCAGCAACTACCGCGAGATCCTGATGCGCATGCCGCACGATGAGCAGCGCGCCAAGGAGTTCAGCGACCCCGCGTCCGGCCACTGGGACACACCCAATGTGCTGGCCCACGTCCGTGCCAAAGACCGCACCGGCCCCAATGGTGAGAAGCTGCTGCACATTGAAGAGATCCAATCCGACTGGCACCAGAAGGGCCGCGAGCATGGGTACGCGACGCCCGAGTCGCTAAAAGAATTTCGTGCGGTTGAGCTACGGCACAAGCTGCTTAAACGACAGCTTGATGAAGCCAAGGCGCAATCGGAAAGCGCGGAGAACAGCCTAAAACGCAAAGAACCGTTGTTCCAGCAGCCCGATGTGCGTGAGCGCTACGAGGCCGCTCGGGTCAAGGCTAACAACGACCTTATGGACCTGATGCCGCAGGTCATGAAGGCGCAAGCCGAGATGCAAGACTTTGGCCACAAGATGAACAGCATGGTGCCTAACGCCCCGTTCAAAAAGAACTGGCACGAGATGGCGCTCAAGAAGATGATCCACCACGCCGCCGAGAACGGCTACCACGGCATTGTTATCACGCCGGGGTTAGAGCAAGCCAAGCGATATAACTTGGCCAAACACATCAGCGGCTTGCAATACGACCCAGAACAAAAGCATTTAATTGCAGCAGGCCACAATGGCGAGGCTATCAACAAAATAGTTGAGCCGCATGAATTGCCTGATTATCTTGGCAAAGAAATTACTGAAAAGTTATTAAATACATTGCCGCTGCAAGGGCGTCATCACTTGACGGGCATAAACCTTCAAACCGGCGGCGAGGGCATGACGGGTTTCTACGACAAGATGGTGCCCAGCTTCCTAAACCAGTTTGGCAAGAAGTACGGTGCGCAAGTTGCGCTGCATGGGCACAAGCTAATCACAAAAGAAAAAAGTGGCCAGCCAACGTATAACTTTAGGGGCGAGCCTTCTGGTGAAATTGCGTATCCAGAAGAATCAACCCGCCTGCACCACTTCCCCATCACGCCCGAGATGCGCGAGGACGTGATTAAGAACGGCGTGCCGCTGTACGCTAAGGGCGGCGCTGTCGAGGACGAGGAGCCCAAGAAGACGGTCAAGGCCTATAAGCTGTTCCGAGTCCACCCCAAACACCCCGGCAAGTTGTTCCCGTTGTTTGTGGACGCCAACACACCAGTGGAGATGGGCAAGTGGATAGCGGCCAAAGAAGGCGAAATGGCCAACGGCAAAGTCAAGTCCAAGATCGGCCCACTGGCGTACCGTCCGGGCTGGCATGCAGGTGACCTGCCCGTGGCCACGCACATCGGCGAAAAGTCAGACCCCGCATTGACCGCACCTGACGTGCGGCCAGAAAACCACGCATGGGCCGAGGTTGAGATGCCGCACGATGTGGATTGGCAGTCCGTAGCCAACGAGCGCGGCGTCAACAAGCAAGGCCGTTTGATTCCAAGCCGAGCGCACATCACCGACCAGCTCCCCGTGGGCGGGCACTACCGCTACAAGACCAACCCCAACATGACCGGCAACTGGCTGATCGGCGGGTCTATGAAGGTCAATCGCATGCTTAGCGACAAAGACGTGGCCAAGATTAACAAGGCCGCAGGCGCTGCCGACTTGCCGCGCCAAAAGCCGTTTAACCCCAAGAAGTTTGGCTTTGCTGAGGGCGGCACCGTCGGGCCAGAGGAGTGGATGGCCGAGGAGCACATCAACCATAAGGCTAAGCCCGTGGGTTACACTAAAGAAAAAGTTACAGTTTCCCCAAGCCTTGACCAGATGCAGTACGAGCTGATCAGCGTGAAACACTCCAAAAAGGTTAAATGATGGCCCAAGAAGAAGACACCAGCCCCGATGACCTCGAAACCAACGAAGACGGCTCGGTGGACGTTGAGCTGCCCGAGGACCTGTCTGACGTAATCGAGATGCCCGACGGTTCTGCCGTGGTGAGCATGGAGACCACTGGGCCAGAAGAGTCGCCTGACTTCTACGCCAACATGGCCGAGTCCATGGACAGCTATGACCTTAACTCGCTTGGCATGCGCTACGTCAGCCTGTTGGACAAAGACAAGAACGCACGCGAAGAACGCGACAAGCAGTACGAAGAGGGCATGAAACGCACTGGGTTGGGCAAAGACGCCCCCGGTGGTGCCAACTTTATGGGCGCCAGCCGTGCCGTTCACCCTGTCATGGCCGAGGGATGCGTCGATTTTGCGTCCAGAGCCATCAAAGAGCTATTCCCACCAGACGGACCAGTGCGCACCAAGATCATGGGCAAGGTGGATGACATCAAATCCGAGCGTGCAGAGCGCAAACGGGACTTCCTTAACTGGCAGATCACCGAGCAGATTGAAGAATTCCGTGATGAGCAGGAGCAAATGCTCACCCAACTGCCTTTGGGCGGGTCTCAGTTCCTAAAATTGTGGTACGACGAGCAGAAAAAGCGCCCAACCATCGAATTTGTGCCCATTGACCGCATTATTTTGCCGTTTGCGGCCTCAAATTTCTACACAGCCCAGCGTGCAGCCGAAGTTCACGAGATAACCGACTGGGAATACAAGCGTCGCATCGCCAGTGGCATGTACATGGACAGCGCCCGCATCACTTCGGGCCAAGAACCCGACCCAACACGCCCACAATCGGCAAATAACAAGATTGAAGGCAAACAATGGCAGGATAACGACGACGGACTGCGCAAGGTCTACCATATCTACGCATTTTTGGAGTTTGAGGACGACAATCACTCTAAAGGCGAGATGGCGCCGTACATCATGATGGTGGACGAGCAGACTTCCGAGGTTATTGGTCTCTACCGCAACTGGGAAGAGGGCGATGACACCATGACCAAGCTCGATTGGATCATCGAGTTCAAATTTATCCCATGGCGAGGTGCATATGCGATTGGATTACCTCATCTTATCGGTGGCCTGTCTGCCGCTCTTACTGGCGCTCTACGTGCCCTGCTTGATTCTGCGCACATTAACAATGCCGCGACCATGCTCAAGCTCAAGGGAGCCAAGATCTCTGGCCAGTCCCAGCAGATTGAGGTCACTCAGGTAGCGGAGATCGAGGGCGCCCCGGGCGTGGACGACATCCGCAAGATCGCCATGCCCATGCCGTTCAACCCACCCAGCCCCGTGTTGTTTGAGCTACTTGGATGGCTGGACAAAGCCGCCAAGGGCGTGGTTACCACGTCGGAAGAAAAGATCGCCGATGTCAACTCGCAGGCTCCTGTGGGCACGACTCAGGCCCTGATCGAGCAAGGCGCTGCCGTTTATTCAGCAATCCACGCAAGGTTGCACCAGTCGCAGGCCCGCCTAATCAAAGTGCTTTGCCGCCTCAATCGCTGGCACTTTGACGAGATGCGCAAGGGCGAGGTAATTGAGGACTTGGAAATCACCCGGGAAGACTTTGATCGCAACACCGACGTCATCCCGGTGTCCGATCCCCATATCTTCTCTGAAACGCAACGTATGGCCCAAATGCAGGCCGTATTGCAGCGTTCTGATGCCCACCCCGACTTGTACGACGCAAAGGCCGTAGAAGAGCGTTTCCTCAAGCAGATCAAGATCCCCAACATCAGCGAACTGCTCAAGGCCGTACCAGCCCCAGAACAACGGACATTGGCCGACGAAAACGCTGCTATGTCGCTGGGCCACCCGTCCTATGCCTACATGCAGCAGGACCACATCGCGCACATCCAAGGCCACCTTATGTTTGCCATGGACCCGTCGTTTGGCGCCAACCCGTTCATTGCGCCCCAGTTCCTGCCCAACTGCATCGAGCACATCAAGCAGCACATGACGCTGTGGTATCTCAACCGCATGAACGGCTACGTGGCCAACCTGCGCGACGGCCAGCCAGTGAGCGACTACGACGATCCAAAGCTGACGGCCATCATCGACAAGCTGTACGCCACCGTTGGCCAGCACGTCGCCATGGACAGCCAACAGGTGTTTATGCAGATCACACCCATGTTGCAGCAGCTTATGCAAGCCCAACAGCAGAGCAAGCAGCAACCCGTACTGCCGCCAGACGCGCAGGTGGTTAAAGACACCAGCATGGCCGAGACCCAGCGCAAGGCTGCTAAAGACACGCAGGACATCCAATTGGCACAGGCCAAGATGAAAGATGACCAAATGCGCGTGCAAGCAGAGATGCAGGCCAAGACGCAGAATGATGAGCGTGATGCACAGCTCAAGTTGCAATTGGCTGCCATGGACGCTGATACTAAGATCAAGATTGAAAATGCGCGACTTACGCACCAGACAATCCAGCAGGCAAACGAATTGGCTTTAACGCCACCACCGGCAGAGATGCCACCAACTCAAGGAGCCCCAAATGGCAACCAGTGATCAAGAACAACGCGGTATCAACGTGCGCCAGCACAAGCGCATGGCTATGGGCGAGAAGCTCGATGGCCAGAGCATGCCCGCTAAGAGCCAGTCCCAAGGCAGCAAGCCCACGGGCGGACTGAGCCACCTGAAGTCCAAGAACAAGTGATAGCCCAGTTATTGCATCTCCTCAAACAACGGCAAGCCGAGATACGCATGTCGTTGGTTGATACCCCGGTAGGCAACTACGATGCGTACAACCGCCTTGTGGGTGAATACCAAGGGCTCCAATGGACGTTGGATACCCTGAACGCGAAACTCGCCGAGAACGAATAAGGCCGCAAGGCCCCAAGCCGCGCTGAAATATGCGCTTTTTTTGCACTGCAATATGTGCTTTGTCGATAGGAGTGAGTACTAGTGATAGAGAGAGAATCCCCACAATTGAGGGAAGCGCGGGAGTGTCCGATCCCGCAGAGTTGGCATGGGCTTTCCCGGAAGCTAACCCGGGTCAAGTACCTTTGGGAGGTCGAGTGATTGTGCAACTGCGCCGCATTAAAAAACGAGCAGGACGCATCATCATCGTTGACGAAACCAAAGAGAACGAGAAGTGGAACAACATGATCGGTAAGGTCGTGGCTTTAGGTCCGCTTGCATACCGTAACCGCGACACCATGGAGTCTTGGCCAGAAGGTACTTGGGCCGCCATTGGTGACTTTGTTCGCGTCCCACGCTGGGGCGGTGACCGTTGGGAGCGCAGTGTTCCCAATGAAGAAGACCAAGAGGACCCAGTCCTGTTCATGACCATCAACGACCATGAAGTGATCGCCAAGATCACCGATGACCCGTTGTCGTTCAAAACCTACGTCTAAGGAAACACCATGGCAACCAAACCCGAAAAAGATGAAGATTTGCACGTTGAGGAAGGCCAAGACGGCACCGCAACTGTAGAGCTACCAGAGGACATCCTGCCCGATGAGGCCCCGCAAGAGGCCAAGCAATCGGACGATAGTGATGAGGACCACCCTGATGACAGCGAGGCCGTCCGAGCAGCCCGACGCGCCCGTCGTCGCTCCAAAAAGGACCTGATTCGCAAGACAAACGAGGAAAAAGACGTCCGTTTGCAGCTACTCCAGCGGCAAAACGAGGAGCTTATGACCCGTTTGTCCAAGGTGGAACAGCGTACCCAGCAGCACGATGTCAGCCGAATTGACAAGGCAATCGAGGACAAACAGGTCCAGCTTGAGTATTACCGCATGAAGTTAGCCGAGGCCACCAACTCTGGCGACGGCGACAATGCAGTTAAAGCTCAAGAGGCGCTTTATGAGACAAAACAGGCGATAGACCAGCTTGGCTACCTTAAACGACAGGCCAACCAACCGGCGCCTCCACCGCAAAAGCAAATTGATCCCGGCGTGCAAAGAAACGCCGCAAAATGGCTCGAGCGCAACGAATGGTACAAACCAGACCTTTCGGACACGGACAGCAAGATCGCCAAGCAGGTGGACGAAGAGATGACCAAAGCAGGCTGGGACGCAGGTTCTGCCGATTATTGGGACGAACTTGACAGCCGCTTGCAAAAATATCTTCCACACCACTATAATGATTCGTCAGATCGACGTGTACGAACTCCGAGGAACACAGTGGGAAGCTCAGGCCGCGAGGCATCAGCCGCTTATGGGGGCACAAACCGCACTTTTACTCTCTCTGCCGAACAGGTCAGAGCGATGAAGGACGCTGGTATGTGGGACAACCCCGAAAAGCGAGCAAGGATGATCAAGCGATATGCAGCAGACGCACGTACTAACACTCGGAGTAACTAATCATGGAATCTCGTCTCAAGAAATCTTTATCTGCCGGTGGACGCGAAACTCGCGCAAGCGAGGACGCCAGCCGTGCAGCCCCTGAAGATAAGTTCATTTCTACGCAGGAACGTCGCAAGATGTGGAGCGAGGAGTGGACGCAATCAGCACTGCCTAAACTGCCCAACCTTGATGGGTGGCACCTTTGCTGGCTCTCATCTACCAACAGCTACGATTCAATAGATAAGCGGATTCGCCTCGGCTACGTTCCAGTTAAGTCTGAAGAGATACCGGGTTATGAAGACTATCGCGTTAAATCGGGTGAGCATGTAGGTTACATCTCTTGCAATGAGATGCTGCTATTCAAACTGCCGATGGACGTCTACCAAGAAGTCATGACGCACATGCACCACGACAAGCCCCAAGAGGAAGCGGACAAGGTCCGAGTCCAAATGGAAAACTTGCAGGGCGCACGGGACAGCAGCGGAAAATCGTTAGTCGGTGTAGAGGGCGATGGTCTAGGCAATTTTGATAAGCACCCAAACCGTATGCCCGTATTTTCGGGTTAACTAAGGAGTTAATATGAGTTCTACCTCTGCTCCGTTTGGCTTGCGCCCTGCGTTCCATCCCTCAGGTCTGGATCGCGCTCAGGCGCTTGCTGGCGGTATCGTCTCTGGCTATTCCACAGACATCTTGAAAGGCGCACCAATCCGTTACAACAGTACCGCCGGTACTTCTGTTGCGGCAGGTACGATCACCAACGCTGCGGCGACTGGTGTTTGGACAGGTGCTTTTGCTGGCGTCGAGTGGACTGATACCACTGGTCGTCGTCGTGTTAGCAACTACTGGCCCGCAAGCACAGCTTATGTGACCGGATCGTGTGTTGCATATTTCTACAACGATCAAAACATCGTTTACGAAATTCAAACCGACGCAACCATTGCTCAGACCTCTCTGGGCGGCGAATACAACTTCTCCGCTAACACTGGCTTTACCGTTACTTCTGGTTCTACCACCACTGGCCTGTCTTCGACAGCCCTTGGCGTTTCTACCGCTGCTGCTAACGGTGCACAAGGTCAGATGCGTGTCGTTGACATTGCTCCCTATGTGGACAATGCGTGGGGTGATACCTACGTTATCGTCCGTGTCGTTAACGCTTCGTCTCAGTACTTCGGTTCTGTGACAGCTATTGTCTAAGGAGTAGTTAAATGGCTGCACCAATGAGAAGTACGGACTTTCGCAGTATCGTTGAGCCTATCCTCAACGAATGCTTCGACGGAGTCTATGACCAACGCGCCGACGAATGGAGCCGTGTGTTCCGTGAAGAAGACGGCATTCCCCGTAACTACCATGAAGAGCCCGTCCTGTATGGATTCGGCGCTGCTCCCCAGTTGCCTGACGGAACTCCCGTCACGTACCAACAGGGTGGCGTGCTGTTCTTGCAGCGCTACATCTACAAGGTCTTTGGTCTGGCATTTGCCCTGACTAAGGTTCTGGTAGAAGACGGTGATCACATCCGTTTGGGACAAGTTTACGCCCGCCATTTGGCTCAATCTCTGATTGAAACCAAAGAGTTGCTGTGCGCAAACATCTTGAACACTGCGTTCAACTCTTCGTATCCCGGCGGCGACGGCGTGTCTCTGGTTAGTACCGCTCACCCTATCGTGAACGGCACTTTCAGCAACCAACTGGCAACCGCAGCTAACCTGTCGCAGACTTCTTTGGAACAGATGCTGATCCAAGTTCGTCAAGCAGTGGACAACAACGGCAAGCGTATTCGTCTGGTGCCCCGCCAACTGGTGGTCGCCCCCGGCAATATCTTCCAAGCCGAAGTATTGTTGAAATCTGTGCTGCGTGCTGGTAACGCCAACAACGACATCAACCCGGTGAAATCCATCGGTTTGCTGGACGAAGGCGCTGCTGTTATCAGTCGTTTGACCAGCCCTACTGCATGGTGGGTTCAGACCGACGCTCCCGAGGGCATGAAGCTCTTGATGCGCCGTCGTCTGGAGAAGACCATGGAAGGCGACTTCGAGACCGATTCGATGCGCTACAAGGCCACCGAGCGTTACATTCCGGGCTTCACTGACCCGCGTGCAATCTACGGTACCGCAGGCGTTTAATCGCTAACACGGTCTTGGCGGGGGGCCGCAAATCCCCCGCCGCTATTATCAACATCGGTCAAACTTTTCAAGGAGCAGACCATGCCTCAATTTTCAGACGACCTATTCTTAGGTGCGGCGCCTACTGCTATGGGTACGGCGTCCTACCCTACCAACGGAACCTACACAGGATCTATTGGCACCACCACGCTGACCATCACTGCTGTCTTGCAGGGTGACCCAATTGCCATTGGCCAATGGGTTAACGGCACTGGCGTTACTGCTGGCACGTACATCACTGGCTACGGCACAGGTACTGGCGGCGTAGGAACCTACACCGTTAACGTGTCCCAGACCGCATCGAGCACAACTATCTATACGCAAGGCCAAGCCATCTTGGGCGACCCTTCGCTGATGGATACAGGCGTTGGCCCACTGGGTCGTATCTACGTGTTTGACGTTGTTCCTTTGACTGCAAACGCTGCAAATATTTGCGCTTCACAAACTCCAACTACCGCTGGATCACTCGCATTGCTGACAACCAGCACATTGGGTGGCAAGCGTGTTACCCGTGCTGATGGACAGACAGTGACCCAACTGGATACCCCACGCGCTCTGAGCGTGACAACTGGTACAGCTACTGGTTCTGTATTAGCTGGTGTTGTAATAGCAGGCACAGGTGGGCAAATCACCTTTACCTCTAATGCAAACGTGTACACGGGTCAACGTATGACCATTTCTGGAACCTTGGGTGGAACAGGTACTATCACTGGTTACACTAACCCAACTACCTACATTTTGTCTGCGGTTACTGCGACATCAGCAACTTTGCTGACAACAGCAAGTGGCGCGGTGGTAACCACCGCAGGTACACCCACGGGCCTGACATACACGCTTGGCGCGGCACCTCAGGTGGTCACAATCACAGGTTGGGATCAGTACGGTCAACCTATGAGTGAGGCAATCACTTCATCTGTTGCTGTTTCTACTGAAGTTTCAGGCAAAAAAGCTTTTTACCAAGTGCTTTCTGTCAGCATTGCAGGCGCTACTGGAACATCAATTACTGTTGGTACAAATCAGTTGCTTGGTATTCCTGTTCGTGTTACTAGCGGCGTGTACATATGCCACGTTGGCTGGAGCACTGGTTTTGCCATCGACTCTGGTAGTTTGGTTGTTGCTGATACTGCTACTGCAACCACCACCACTGGTGATGTGCGCGGTACGTTTAGCCCATCCACCGCCCCAGATGGCATCAAGCGCTTGGTACTTGGCATCATGCTTCCTGCCATCTCTGTCGGCCCCAATGCAACCCGTATCGGTGCTTTTGGTGTCAATCAAAACCTCGTTTCCTAATAGGGGGTCATCATGGGTCAATTTAAACCAATGGTAAAGATGGAGACCACCGAGCCTTCAGTTATTCTGAAGCTCAAAAAAGGTGGTCATGTGGCCAAGAAAGCATACGGCGGTGCAATGCCTATGCCCTCGACCATGCCCGCAACTATGCGTCCGCGTATGCCCGCTCGTGGCGGTGTTTTGCCTGCTGCGTCTCCCATGGCCCCGTCCATGATGGAGCGTCGTCGCGCAATGGCTGCTCCTATGCTGATGTCCAAAAAAGGCGGCAAAGCGGGCGACATGCCCCAAGACAAGGCCATGATCAAGAAGGCCTTCAAGCAGCACGATATGCAAGAGCATAAAGGCGGCACGGGAACAAATCTGAAGCTCAAAAAAGGCGGCATGTACGCCGAGGGCGGCAAGATTGGCCAAGTCATGGACAAGACCACTATCAAAGGTAATGCAGGCAAGTTCCTGAATACCAAGGTAGTAGACGGTGACAAGACCAATACCGCTAAGGGCACCGGCAAGGTCAAGATGGGAGCCGCTGGTTACAAAACTGGTGGCACCATCGAAGGCAATGCTGGAAAGTTCTTGAACACCAAAGTGGTCGATGGCGACAAAACCAATACCGCAAAAGGTACTGGCAAAGTCAAAATGGGCGCTGCTGGGTACAAAACTGGCGGCACAATCAATGGCAATGAGATGAAGTTTGCAGTGAACAACGTCGATACTGCCAAGCCCGGCGTGACCAACACAACCACTGGCGGAGTTAAGAACGCCAATGGCGGCGGCTACAAAAAAGGCGGTGCTGCAAAAAAGCATTTCGCTACGGGGGGCAGTGTTGAAACTGGCCGCGCCGTAGCAATGCCCCGTAAGCCGGTCTCCAAGCCGGTTAGCAATACCATGCAGTCTGGCACCTTCAAAAAGGGCGGTTCAGTCGAGAAAGAGGAGAAGCCAAACCTTCGCCTCTTAAAAACCCATACCGGCCCCAAAGGTCACATGGCCAAGGTCTACAAAGACAAAGACTATGGTGAGCATCGCGTGAAGTTTTTCAGTCCAGAAGGCAAGCACATGTCTGATTCTGATTACCACACCGATGACATGTCAGATGCCAATGACACCGCAAAAGGTCAACTTGGACGCTTCAAAAAAGGT
>Ga0114970_10001219_pt1 | contig 19249 bp, 19 predicted proteins | sample M_140205_XF_Meta_FD_87030 | JGI IMG/M metagenome (GOLD analysis project Ga0114970, IMG submission 87030) | Freshwater microbial communities from Lake Montjoie, Canada to study carbon cycling - M_140205_XF_MetaG | ecosystem: Environmental > Aquatic > Freshwater > Lake | place: Lake Montjoie... | reverse complement strand
TGACTTGTGCCTCGCTCATCAAAAAGCACGACAACCAGCCCAAGGAGAACAGAATGAAGCGCATATTCATGGCGATTAAGGCAACGGGTGTCCTTTCCCATCTTCAGTGGGAAGCGGTTTGGAGCCAGCATCTTTCCACCCGCCGGGATTGTCAGTGTGGTCCGTCGGGGAAACGGGGTCAGGCTGCAACAGGCTGACAGTTATAAGCTAGCCTATAAGTTGGACATTTTTCATACATTTGCACACTGAGACCGTTCTCTGCTCTCGCTCCATTCATGACCACGCCTTCGTCCAAAACGTCAGTGTCTTCGGTGATTCGGCTTCCTCACCGATTTCCTTCCACACAAAGGTCGCCTGCAACTCGGGATGCTTGGTGTAGCCCTGGCTGCGCCAGAACTCATCAAGCGGACGATAGCCGGCGGGACGCAGCGGATGATCGGCGGGGCGGTCCACAGCGCAGAACTTGCTGAGTTTCATGCCCAGCGCTTGTGCGTGAGCCTCACGACGAGCGAAAAATTCTTTGCCGAAACCTTGGCCGCGATATTCCGGCAGCAGGATGGATTCGCCAAAGTAGCAGATCGTCGAGAGGTCGTAACCGGCCTGCACGAAGGCCGCCTGAAACTCCGGGCCTTCATCCAGCATGGGCAGACAGGTCGTGGCACCGACAACACGGTCGTCATCGAAGGCCAGCACGACGAGGCTGTCCTTCGATTTGAGGTAGGTGCGCAGGTACTCGCGCTCGTAGTCGAGGCTGCCGTCGTAGAGATACGGATACTCACGAAACACGGTGATGCGCAGCGCTCCGAGACCGTCGAGATGCGGTTCGAGTTCGGAGCCGTGGAAGTTTTGGAGACGCAGCATGAGGGATGTCGATCTTCAGATTTCTACAGGAGATAACGAAGTTAACGGAGACCGGATTGATGCAGAGTCAGTTCTCTGTTTCCTCTGTTATCTCCTGTTCCAATTCAAATTTGTTCCGCCATCTCCCGAATCCGATTCCGCATGTTCGCAAGGCCGTTCAAGCGTGTGGGTGACAGCATTTTGGTGAAACCGCAGCCTTCCCAGACTTTCGGCTCGATGGCGGCGACCTCTTTGGGATCGGAATCGGTGTAGATCTCGCACAACAAGGCAGCGAGGCCTTTGACCATGGGCGATTCGGCGTCGCAGGCGAAATTCGTGCGACCATCGACAAGTTCGCCATGCAGCCAGACGCGGGAAACGCAGCCGGGGACGAGGTTGGCCTCGATCTTGTGCTCTTCAGACAGTTTCATTGCCGCACCGCGTGACACGATAGCGTTCAGGCGCTCGTGCAGATCATCAATGATGTTCAGGTCGTCGATGAGCGACTGCTGTTTCTCTTTCAGGCTCATTTCAGCTTCGCAAGACGGCCTTTGCTCCAAGTGAGCCCAGTCTGGATGGCATCATCGTTGGCGATGGCGGCGGCGAGTTTTTCCCAGATGGCGACGGCGTTGGCAAAGGCGGCCTTGGCCTCGGTTTTTTTGCCGGCACCTTCGCTGGTGTGGCCCAAAGCACCGTAAAGTTGTGCAAGCTGACTGGACCACATGCGGCGCTCCGGCGTGAGTTTTTCCGTGACTGGCTGCGCAGCGATGAGGGCTTCGAGAGAATCCACCGCCTGCTTCGCGATCGGAATGGCGGCGGCAGTTTTACCGTTGTCAGCCATCAGCTCGGCATATTCACCGCGCAGCTTGGCGAGGAGAAAGCCGTAACGCGCATTGGTTTTGTCATCAGCGAGGATTTCATTCACCATCTCGATGGCATCCTGCTTTTTCTTGCTGGCCTCGATCGGATTGCCGGCATCACGAGCGAGTGAGGCAAGCGCGCCGTAGTTGCGTGCCAGCAAATACTTCACCTCAGCCCATTCAGGCAGCAGGCGGTTTAATTCGAGCAGGATCGGCAGTGCCTGACTGTGGGCCTCCTTGGCATCAGCGCCGCTGAAATGACGACCGATGAGTTCCGCCAGTTCGGTGTAGGCCTCAGCAAGTAGCAAAGCCTGATCCTGATTGCGCGGACTGCTGCCGAGCACGAGTTCGCCCATGGCTTTGACGGAATCGATCAGCGTGTTGAGCGCATCCTCGACCTTGCCCGCATCACGCTGGCTGATGCCCTTGGCGAACTTGGCACGGGCGAGGATGAATTTTTCATCATTGATGAGTTCATGACCGATGAGTTTCGGATCAAGGATCGTCGGCACGCGTGCCATCGCCTGCTCTGAATCAGCTACGTCACCGTTGCGCAGCGTGCGCAGGCCGTATTCGAGCCAAGCACGAGCGCACTCATTGCGTGCGAGACGGTTTTTCGGATCAGCGGCCAATCCTTTGTCGAGATTCAACGTGGCATCCTTCAACAGCGCGAGCGAGTCCACATGACGACCTTCGCGGCCGCGAATGTCAGACAGCAGTAGGCTATAGCGGCCCAGCCATTGCTGATAGAGCGCGATCTGCGCGCCTTCACCTGCGCCTTTGGCAATGAGTTCCGCCGCCTGCTCACGCGCCTTCGTGAGATAGGTCACCGCCTGGGTGCTGTTGCGCAGTTTGAGGTGAAGCTGGCCGATGTTGCCATACGCACGCAGCCGTTCGACGCCAAGCGAGGGCGTCTGCTCCAGCACCGGCAATCCGCGCATGCAGTAAGCCAGCGCATCGTTGAGTTGCTCCTTCTGGAATTCCGCTTCCATCTCGTTACCGGTCGGTGTTTGCAGCAGTTGGGTGAGGAACTGGTCCACGGCGTTCTGCGAGTTCTGCAAATTCTGATCCGCCACGGCCTTGGCGCTGCGCGCAATATCACGCTCACTTAGCAGTGTGGCGATGCGACCATCGAGTGCGTCCGTTTGAATCTTGTGATTCGCGCTGATGTTATCGATGGTCTTCTCCGCCTTCTGCGCCCGGCGCAACGTGACAAAGGCGTAGATAAAACAGAATACAAAGATGGTCAGCAACGAGATAGCCGCTGTTTGCAGCGTGAGCACCTTCTTCGCCTGATTCTGGCGTTCACGTACCGTCTGCTCGCGTGATTCCTCGAGCAGGTAGTCGCTTTCAAGCAGCTCGAACTCGCGCACGACCTCGCGCATGTCAGCCCAGCGCGCGGCGGGATTCAAGTCGAGGGCACGCTCGATAATGTTGTGACGGCGCTCTTCCCATTTCGATTGCGCCGCTTGCGCCCAGAGGATCTTGGGCTGCGCTTTGACCGCAGCGAGCAGCGCATTGCTGTCGATCTGCACCGCCAGACCGGCCGCCGCTTGTTGTCGAGCACGCTCGACCTCACTCGCCCACATGTCCGCGCCACGGGGCAGCACGCCATTGAGCAGGCGATACGCCAGCACGCCAAAGCTATACACATCCCACGACGGCCCGTAACCGGCAAACACGCCGTCCGGGTTCTCTGCCTGCTCGGGGCAGAGATGCACAAAGTGATCCGTGAGATCGAGATGATGAATGCCACCGACCCAGCCCTGCGCGATGTCGGTGAGGCAGATCGAGGACTCGGCATCGTCTTCGAGGAGCACATTGGCTGGACGCAGATTGCCATGCGGTATGCCGTGCTTGTGCAACCATGCCAAGGCATCGGCTACTTCATAAATATGCCGCCAAGCCTGTTCCGGCGGCAGTCCATTGCAGGCAGACTCAAGCGAGGGCGTCTGCCACAGGCGGCGGCCATGGCTGTCCTTCGTCATCACGCCGACCAACGGCATCACGCAGTAGTAGGGCGTCTTGTCAAAGCTGTAGCTCTCCACCGGCAGCACACCGCGATGATGCGGCATCTGCTGCAAGGCACGGAACGCTGTGTTCAGTGCCTTGCGGTTGATCGCCATCGAACTAAACACCTTCACCGCGCAGGCCTTGCCATGCGTGGACACGGCCCGGTACACGGCACCACAACTCCCGCTGCCGACCAGGTCCTGCAATTCATGTCCAGCGATTTCAGGCAGACTCATGCGCGCTTTGGTTATCTCTAGGGGATGAAGGTTGACCCCTGATGCGACGAAAAATAGGCTGGAACAGCATCAAGGGTCGGTACGATGGGGGCGGAATGCGAAATCTCAAATCTCAAATGCCGCTTTGCAAAAATCGCGTGCCACAACTGCCAGCACGGCCATGCTGATTACACGCCGCATGAAAAACCCGAAGCCCGACCATCGCCCCGAGATTCTGGCGATCTATGCCGAGCTGGAGCGCCGTCCCCTGCCCCGCCAGTGCGAAATGCGCACCGGCTGCTGCCATTTCCGCCTCGCCGGCCATACCCCGCTGCTGACCAAGGGTGAGGCCCTCTATGCGGCCCAAGGCGTCCGTGCGAGTGGTCGCAAGGCTCTGAAACCGCATCCTGACGGCGCCTGCCCGCTGCTGGGTCGCGATGGCCGCTGCACTATCTATGCGCACCGCCCATTCGGCTGCCGCACGCATTTCTGCGCTGAAGCAGGCGGCATGTACCCGCGCAAACACGTCGCCGATCTCATCCAGCGTCTCGAAGCCCTCGACGAACGCCTCGGCGGCGATGGCTCACGCCCGCTCGAAGGAGCCATCAGTGCGGTGCTGGCGGAGAAATGAAGGTTGGCCGCAAAAAGACGCAAAGACTCACAAAAAACTCCAAGCCCGGAACCAGAATCAAATCTCCGTTTTTGGTTCCTTTTTGCGCCTCTTTGCGGCCATTCAATCCGCCTCAAGGAGCCGCACAATCACGCGCTAGCTTCTGACTGGCCTCGGACAGCTTCGCCAGCGGATACGCCACTTCAGAGGCATTCAACGGCATGCGCAGCACCACATTGTCGCCATCCAGCCGGACAAAGCCTGCCTTGATGGTCTTCCCTTCGGTATTCGTCCAACTCATGATCGGTGGCAGCGATTTCTTAGCCACCACAGGGGCCAGCTTCGGGGCACCGCTGACGAAACTCGCGCCTTCGGTGATCCATTCCGTGATTTTTTTGATGTCGCTGGTGGAGAGCTGATCCTTCGGCGGCATATGGTTCTTGCCGTCATTGACCATGATTTCGAGGAAATGACTCTCCGCAGGCTTACCGGGACGGATTTGGGCCACATCGTTGTCGGCGATGTCCAACCTGAAGGTTTCTAGGTCATCGAACACAAATCCTGCCTTTTTTTTGCCCGTCTTCAGGCTGTGGCATTCATAGCAGTTCTTTTCCAGAATCGGCTGGATATCCTTTTTGAAATCCGCCGCACCGGCAGTAGCAGCAGAGAGAAGTGAAACAATCAGGGTATGACGGAGCAATAACATGGAGCGCGCGTTTGGGGTCGGGAGAGAACGTGCCATACCGCTTTTCCTTAGCCAGCAACTTCTTCCCGTGGCATGAAGACCCATGCCACAGCAACGCACCGTCACTGAAGCCGCCGAACTCCTGCCCTTTCTCTTTGAGAACTGGCCGGACATGAAGCGCACCCGCATCAAGCAGTGGCTCAAATTTGGCAGCGTCCGCGTGAACGACCACTCCGTGACCCGCCACGACCACAAACTCAAACCCGGCGACAAAATCACCATCAAGGTCGAACGCGCTCCACGTGTCAAAGTGCCCTCCATGCCCTCCGGCCTGAACATCGTGCATGAAGACGAAGCCATTATTGTCCTCGATAAAGGCTCCGGCTGGCTCACCGTCGCCCTCGATTCTGGCAACGGCCGCACCGCCTATGCCGCCCTCACTGACCACGTTCGCGCCACCGACGCGCGCAATCGCGTCTGGATCGTCCACCGCCTCGATCGCGACACCTCCGGCCTCATCGTCTTCGCCAAGACTGAACCCTACAAACGCGTGCTTCAGCAAAACTGGCATCGCTTCGATAAAACTTACCTCGCTATCGTCGAAGGCATCGTGAAACGCGATTCCGGCACCCTGCGCTGCCATCTCAATGAATCGTTCTCGCTCCGAGTTCGCAGCGTCCCGCCGGATGACGACACCCGCGAGGCGATCACCCACTTCAAGGTGCTCAAGCGCACGCACAACACCACGCTAGTCGAATTGAAGCTCGAAACCGGTCGTCGCCATCAAATCCGCGTCCACCTCTCCGACATGGGCCATCCCATCGTTGGCGACCCCGCCTACGGTGCCAAAACCGACCCCGCCAGGCGCCTTGCCCTCCACTCCAGCGAGCTGAGATTCACCCATCCCGCGACGGATGAAGAAATGGCCTTCGAGCTTCCCATGCCAGGCGTTTTAATGAAGCTCATTCAGACTGCCTCATGAAAACCGCGCTCCTTGGTTTTTGAAAATAGCAGGCAGCATGCCGCTGCGGGCGGGTTTAGGTCATGCGGTCAATGACGATCCCTGCTGCCAGGGTTCTTCGCGTTTTGACGCCGGCCACGCGCCAAATGCCACCTGGCTTCGGGCGACCCGGAAGTATTGAAAACTAGCGGCTGATCGTTTGCAGATGCTCATATAATGCCCGGCATCTGTTTTGTTTTCCGGCATCTGTTTTCGAAGCGGTTAGCATGAGGCGTGACAGTGCAGTCGCCGAAGCGGTAGACTCCACATACTGCCAGACGCCCCACCGCGTTGCCAGCAGCAGTGCTCTTGTTCGCCTTGTTGACATTTATATGGGGAATCCGATTTCTGAAATCTTAGACCGAGCGAAATCCCGAGTGACCTCTTTGATGGTTTGGAAATTGTTCCCATCAACCTGTGCGTCTTTAATTCCCTGTTTTGATGCGGCTCTGCCAGAAATCCAACCCGCGACTGGAACTTTGATGGTCCAACCGTCTCCATCGCCATGCTCTGCGGCTGATGATGCTCGACCGTAAGCGATAAAAACATGCTGATATTTTAGGATGAGAATATCATCGGGTTCAATCGCATCAATAGCACCCTTCTGTTTGCTGCCGGTGTGAAGATAAAAACAAGAGTGCAGGATGCAACGTCCGAGGTTGTCTGTATCGTAGTCCTCACCGGGCTGTCCGATGCTGCATATAAAGTATTGTGTCATGGAGTTTAAATTTAGTCGTTTTCCCTCTGGTTGGGTTTATTCTTTGTCTGGCTTCCAGCCCTTCTCAGTTTTGTTCCAGAGCATTGATGATTGGAGCTTGACGGTCTCGCCCTTCTTGTGTGGCTTCCAGTCGAAGTCCAGAGAGTCAGGTCCTCTGGCTGGAATTGGAATAGCTAAACCACGGTCATTGATTAAGCAGTCACTCAGCACCTCAAGCTCAGCCTCGAACTTGAGAGAATACATGGATCCCATTACATCTTGTCCGTTAGTCTTAGTGAATGACCTGAGCTTGATAAAATCTTTGGAGATCTTCTCAATGGATCGCTCGAAAGCAGCTTTTGAGTCCGCTTCTGTTGGTTTTGATGACTCGCTCGGCCCGCAGCTGGGAAAAGCCGCTACGGCAAGCAGGATTAGGAAAAGTCGGTTGGGACGCATGATCGTGAATTTGGTGTGGGATGGCGTTGAGGTTAAGCGAACATTGAAGATCATTCACAGATTGTGAGGTTTGTCAGCAGCTTTGTAGGCGACGGAAAGAGGCTCTGAGTACGAGGTTTCAATTTCATGATGACGTTTTACCCACCTATGCCGTACTCAGACAAGAAAAATGAGGGATAGCGCTCCAATATTGGATACTGGAAGTGTGCCTGATTAACAGACCGGAACCCAAACTGGGGGACAGGCTCAATGGCGTGCTCCGCTTGAAACAATATTGATTCAGTCGCCTCCTCCGGCTTTTTTACACTTTCCTGCGCTCCAGGGCGGCTCCCTCGTCGCAGTCTGCCTCGCGGCTGCCGCCGCCGCTCAGCTCGTATGTGGTCAAAGCCATGCAGGGCACGGTGAGACGTCCGCTGCAGGGTCAGCAGTCGATTTCGTGACAAACGGGGTGCTCAGGCGGATGAGGGCATCCGCGCTCCAGGGGGACTGCTTTGCCGGAGACTTGGAGAAGAGGAGTTAGCCGTGCGCCCGGCATTTGTCTTTTGGCTGCGACCAGCCATACATGGACTGCGGCTTCATCTGCATGAGTTGTCACAGACCTTAGAATGCTAGGAGTCAGATGCCCGGAAAATAGTGCACAACACAACTCCTGACGCCTAGTTTGAGACGTCTTCAAATCGAGCAAGCTTCCATTTGACGCCTTTCGAGAAACGGATCACCCTTTCCCATGACGGTTTCTGATTTATCCCCAGATGCTCTGGCACGGCTGGAGGCCAAGCTGGTGGCGGACCTGGAGATGGTGCGAAAGGTGCGGGCGCTGCTGGAGGAGCATCGGCCCATGCTGACGGCACCAGTGACGGTGAGCGCGGCTGTCGCCCCAGCTCCTGCGTCGCCGAGTCAGCCTCCGGCCCCGGCGCAGAAGCAGAAGCCGTACGAGGAGATCCTCCTGGACTGCCTGGTGCAGATGCCGGAGGGCGGCTTCGCCCCGCAGGACTTCAAGCGGGCGATTTACAAGGTGACGCGCAACTTTCCGGAAACCAGCACGGTGAAGACCTTTCTCAACCGCATGATCCGGCAGGCGAAGGTCGTCGTTGCCGAAGCGCGCACCGGCCGGAACGGCAGTCTCTACCGCTGCACCCTTCCCCGCCCCGCTCCGGCAGAAACCCCGCCCGCCAATGCGGATTCCCCGGTTGTTTCTGCCGAATCCAGCCCCGCCTAAACGGAACAAGAGTTCCGAATGCGCCTTCCCCCGGTGATTTCGACCCTTTTCCGGGTGGAATGAGCCATTAAACCTACTGCCTCAGCCGATTAACGGGTGGATTAAACCGATTATCCTGCCAAATAATCTGATTACTTGCCCTAATGACCCATTTCATCGCCCTGTTTATCTGATTACTTATCCACCTCTTCCAATCATTGGCAGAGTTAAACGTATTCTTTGGCCGAACAATCGAATTCTGCCGCTGGTTAAACGGCTTCCTCGGCAGGCTAAACCAATTACTCCGCCCGGTTAATGGACGAATCCTGCCGGTAAATAGCAGGGCTTACGCATGAAATGAACAACTGATGATGGCAGTTCAATCAAAACCGATGGATAAGGCTTGTTGGCAAGGGAATGGGGGCAAAGGAATGAAGAAATCCTGACTGAGTCTGATCCAAATCATTCCATTGCCCACATTCCTTTGCCAATCCGTCTTTGATTCGTGCGCGCCAGCGTGCTGAGATTCACCCATCCCGCGACGGATGAAGAAATGTTCTTTCAGTTGCTTCTGCCAAGCGTTCTAATGAAGTTGGTCTAACTAATTCATATGAAAAAAGCGCTCCTCATTCTCCTCGTCTTGGCTCCAATCGCTCAGGCTGCCGACTGGCCAATCTGGCGCGGCCCAAATCATGATGGCATTTCGAGTGAAAAGCTCGCTGGCATTGAGGTGAAGAAGCTCTGGAGTGCGCAGATCGGCGTTGGCTTTGCCTCATTTACCGTCGCTGAAGGCCGAGTTTACACGACTGGACACGCGAATGATAAAGACACCGTCTTTTGCTTCGACGCGGCCTCTGGCAAGCAAGTCTGGAAGCAAGATTACGCCGCAGATCTAGGCGACAAGTATTATGAAGGCGGCACTTCGGCTACGCCGACGATTGAAGACGGCAAAGCATATCATCTGAGCCGCTGGGGCGATGTGTTTTGCTTCGACGCGGCCACGGGCAAGGTCGTCTGGCAGAAGAACATACAAAAAGAAACGGGTGCCGACATTCCAGAATGGGGCTTTGCAGGTTCACCGCTCGTTTCAGGCAAACTACTCATCTTAAACGTCGGCAAATCTGGCACCGCTGTCGAAAAGGCGAGTGGAAAGACGGTTTGGACCTCGGACAAGGACAATGCGGGCTATTCCACGGCCTACCCGATGACGGTCAATGGCAAGCCGCAGGTCGTTTTAGGCTCTGGACGGGCCTACCGGGGTGTCGATCCGACCAACGGCACCGTTTTGTGGGAGCACACTTGGTCCACCAGCTATGGCGTGAATGCCGCCGACCCCATCCTCAGTGGAACAAATCTCTTCATTTCCTCCGGCTACAACAAAGGCTGTGCTTTGCTCGATCTCGCCTCCGCCTCACCCACTGAAGTGTGGCGCAGTCGCGTGATGCGTAATCAGTTCAACTCCAGCGTGCTCATCGACGGGCATCTCTACGGGAGCGATGGCGATGAAAGCAAATCGGCCTCTCTCAAATGCATCGACTTTGCCACCGGCACGGAAAAGTGGAGCGAGGCCAGCGCTGGCTTCTGCTCGCTCATGGCGGCGGACGGCAAATTGATCGTCCTCACGGCGAAAGGCGAACTCATCATCGCCAAGGCTAATCCGGCCAAATTTGAACCCATTTCTCGCACCTCGGTTCTTTCCGGCCGCTGCTGGAGTGCCCCCGTGCTGGCCAATGGCCGCATCTACGCACGCAATGCGGTGGGTGAGCTAGTGTGCCTCGGCGTCAAGTAATCTGTGCTCTTCGGCACGAAGATTGCGCCCTTGCCAATCCCGCGAAATCCGCGATGGATAGCGCCCCTTTTACCCCAAAAACACCATGCCCAAGCAGACCATTCGTGACATCGACCTTGCCGGAAAACGCGTCTTTGTACGCGTCGATTTCAATGTGCCTCTCGACGAAAAAGACGGCCAGATGGTCATTACCGATGCCACTCGCATTCAGGAAACCTTGCCTACGATCAAGTTCCTGATCGAAAAAGGAGCCAAAATCATCCTCGCCAGCCACTTGGGCCGCCCAAAAGGCCAGCGCGACCCAAAACAGAGTCTCGCCCCCGTCGCACCTGCTCTCAGCGCCCTCATCGGCCAGCCAGTTGATTTCGCCAGCGACTGCATCGGCGAAGAAGCGAAGGCCAAGGCACTCGCACTGCCCAATGGTGGCGTGTTGCTGCTCGAAAATACCCGTTTCCACGCTGGTGAAGAAAAAAACGACGCCACACTCGCGAAGGGCATGGCAGATCTCGCTGAGATCTTCGTGAACGATGCCTTCGGTTCCGCGCACCGTGCTCACAGCTCCACGGCAGGCATCGCCGACTACCTCCCAGCCGTTTCCGGTCTGCTTATGGAAAAAGAGCTCACCTGGCTGCACGACGAGCTTGAGAAGCCCGAGCGCCCGTTCGTCGTCATCCTCGGCGGAGCGAAGGTCAGCGACAAAATCGGCGTCATCAATCGCCTCCTCGAAAAGGCGGATACCATCATCATCGGCGGCGGCATGGCTTACACCTTCCGCAAGCTCGTCCAGGGCATCTCCATCGGCAAAAGCCTCTACAAGCCCGAGTGGGAACCGATTGCACAGGCCGCTCTCGACAAGGCCAAGGAGCGTGGCGTGAAGATCCTCATCCCGGTGGATGCCATGATCACCGACGCCTTCGACTTTGACGCCAAGAAATTCGGCAACATCAAATTCACCGGTGTGAACGAAAGCATCCCTGACGGCTGGGAAGGCGTCGATATCGGCCCTGAGTCCGTGAAGCTCTTCGCGGAAGAAATTTCCAAAGCGAAGACCGTCATCTGGAACGGCCCGATGGGTGTGTTCGAAATCAGAGAAGCCTCCAAAGGCACCTTCGACATCGCTGAGGCTATGGCAGCCAACTCCAGCGCCAAGAACATCATCGGTGGCGGCGATAGCGTGAAAGCCGTCAAGAAAGCCAAGCTTGGCGACAAGATGACCTTCATCTCCACCGGCGGCGGTGCCAGCCTTGAACTCCTCGAAGGGAAAGTGCTGCCGGGTGTCGCCTGCTTGAAAGAGAAATGACCAAGCCGTTGACGGTGGTTTACGGTTGTTGACCATGGTTGACAATTGTTTGCCGAACCGCTCACCAGCCCTCTGAAAACCACTGTAAACAATCGTCAACTACCGTAAACCACCGTCAACTTCCCCATCTCATGGCCCTCGCCCACTTCCGCAAACCGATCATCGCCGCCAACTGGAAAATGCACATGACTCCGCAGGAGACGGATGACTTTCTCCGTGCCTTTGCCCGTCTGGTGCCGGACAAGTGTCCCGTGCAGATCGTCGTCGCTCCGCCGTTCGTCAGTCTGGCCAAAGCACAGGATTCATTGACCATGGCACGTGAGCAAAGTGTCGAACTCGCCGCACAGAACATGAGTGCACAGCCAGCGGGTGCGTTCACTGGCGAAATCAGCGCACGAATGATCAAGGAATGCGGCTGCAAGCACGTCATTCTCGGCCACAGCGAGCGCCGCAGCCTCTACGGAGAAACAAACGCCATCGTGAACGCCAAAGTGCTCGCCGCTCTCGAAGCACGCCTTCACCCAATCCTTTGCATCGGCGAAACGCTCGCTGAACGCGATGCCGATCAACTTGAGCAAGTGTTGGAAAGCCAGCTTCGCGAATCTTTGGCCGAAGTCGGCCCACGTCGCATCACCGATTGCGTCATCGCCTACGAGCCCGTCTGGGCCATCGGCACCGGCCGCACGGCCACCTCGCAGCAAGCACAGGAAGCACACGCCTTCTGTCGCAAGGTGCTCGGCGACATGTTCGGAGCCGATGTGGCAGTGAAAATCCGCATCCAATACGGCGGCAGCGTGAAGCCCAACAACATGGCCGAACTCATCAGTCAGCCTGACATTGACGGAGCCCTCGTGGGCGGAGCCAGCATGGAACCCGGCAGCTTCTGGGAAATCTGCCGCGCTGCCATCGATTGGGCAAATGCCAACGCCTGACCTGCGGCACTCGACCTGAATTTACTTCCGCCGCATCACACGCACGCATTCACGGCCATCCCGGCCCGGGAATGCGCTCGTGGGCACGTAGCTTTCGATCAAGTCAAAGCTAGGCGCGAACAGCGTCGTCAGATCATCCACTGAGATGCCAAACGGCGGACCCGTTTCACCTGGATCCATCTCTGGGTTGATGAAAAACACACCCATGAGCAATCCTCCTGGCGTGAGCAGTGACGCTACCGCATCGAGATAGCGCAAACGCCACTCCGGCGGCAGCGCACACAGGCAGGTATGTTCGATGATGGCGTCGAACTTCCCGCGATACTCAAACAAGTCACCGCGCACAAAACGTTCCGCCAGTTGTGGATAACGCTCTTTCGCCCGCTGGATAGCCGTCTCCGCAATATCAAGACCGTAGGCATCAATGCCTTGCGCAACGAGATGCGCCACATCATGCCCAACCCCACAACCGGGCACCAAAACACGGCCTGTGAGCTTGTTTCTTGAAAGCCACTCCGCCAGCGGCGGTGATGGCATACCTTTGTCCCAAGGCGTGAAATTCTGCTGATAGGCCTGATCCCAGTCGGTGATGTTCACTATGGCTGTTTCTCCTTTTGATGCTTGATCACACCTTCCAGTGTCGTCTGCCCCTGATCGCCGGTGAACGTGACCTTGCTTTCAATTACATCTTTGGCATCACCCGAGAACGATTCAAAGATGGTGATCGAGCTTTGGCCACTGCCGGTGATTGATTTGAGTTCAAGTGTCTGATTCACCAGCGAAGCGTTGCCTTCAAAACGGATCGTCTGCTGCGCATCAACTCCGGTCAACACAGCCTCAAAGCTATCTGCGCCAACATTGTGAGTGATCGTCCACTTAAACGGCTGCTTGTCACCATTGATGGTGCGTGTGCCTTCGATGAGGAAGCCGTTCTCGCCATCGACCTTGCCTGTCCATTCTTCAGAGATTTTCAAGACATTGCCGTCCGCCCCCTTCAACTCACCAGCGGCATTCCAAGTGCCGATGTAATGCTTGAAGATCGCATGCGTGGACAAATCGGCCACGACTGATGTGGCGAGGAGACAAAGAAGAGCGATGAGTTTTTTCATATATAGAAGGAGAACCATCGTAAAGCCAAACGTGGTGCACCATGCCGCTATTTCCGTGCAGCGCGAGCACTTGCAGCACAACCGGCCTCGTAGTATTCGCAACGATGCCTACTCTCACTTCCCCAACCGGATTCAAAGAATGGTCCTTTGTCTGCGATGCGCTCGCGCAAGGCCAGCTCAGCATCATTTTGCGCAAAGGTGGCATTCATGAGGGCCGTGGCGGCTTTGATTGGAAGCATCGCGAGTTCTTTCTGTTCCCGACATGGTTTCACACTCAAGCCGATAAACTGAACTGGGTTCCCGAAAACACGCAGCGCGACTTTCCACCGGAAGAAGAGCGCCAAACCGTCGATATCGACGGCTGCGCCACGCTGGAGCAAGTTTGGAAAGTCACCGACTGGGGAAAAGTCGCCGCACTGGCTCCGCTGCACATCTGGAACGAGGATGTGGTCAAAGAGCGCTTCATTTACGATGACGAAACCTGTCTGCATGTGGCCCTTGTGCGCGCCTACAAGCTTCCCAGCCGCTGGCACTTCCCTTATGCCAAAAGCTATGGCGGCTGTCGCTCGTGGATCACCCTGCCGGAGGAAGGCCTAGCCATGGCCGCCGCTGCGACACCGGCGCTGAGCGATGCTGCATTTGCAGAGATCGCAGCAAAGTTGAAAGCGATCCTCGGCTGAGGGTGAATTGATCTTGCCAGTTGCGCAGCGAGTTGGGTATAAACTCAAGCCATGCCTCTCACTCGCCGGTCCTTTGTTGCAGCTTTGTCATCCATGCCACTGCTATCCAGCCGTGCGGCATGGGAACAGGCGGACTACCAACGAGAACTCGAAGCCATCCGCCTGAAGCATGATTTGCCAGCGCTGGCGGGTGCCTTCGTGACGACGAACGGCGCGCAACTCAAGGTGGCAACGGGTGTGCGCAAAGTCGGCACGGAGATCGCCGTGACGGCGGATGACCTTTGGCATTTGGGCTCCAATACCAAAGCGATGACGGCCACACTGATCGCGGTCTCGGTGGAGGCGGGCAAACTTCGTTGGGACTCGACGCTGAGCGAAGTATTCCCGAAACTCAAAGTGCTTCAGGATTCACCACTCGCCAAACTGTCGCTGACTCATCTGCTCACGCACCGCTCGGGACTGCCGGCGAACACGTTGTGGGCCTTGTCACTGCTAAGCGGCAAGCCCTTGAGAGAACAGCGAGGGATGATCCTCGAAAGCGTCACGGGCCTGAAGGAAATGGCGGCACCAGGAGCGCAGTATCTGTATTCAAACCTAGGCTACGTGCTGGCAGCGCACATGCTGGAGGAGGTGAATGATCGTCCATGGGAAGATTTGATGCGAAACCAGCTCTTCAAGCCTCTAGGAATGACGCAGGCCGGTTTCGGCGGCACGGGCACACTCGGAAAGATCGATCAGCCATGGCCTCATCTCAAAAGCGGAACGCCAGCATCCAAGAACGGCCCCAGCATGGACAATCCTCCCGTCATGGCACCTGCAGGAGCCGTGCATGCGCCGATGGCCGACTGGGCACGCTTTATCGCCGAGCATCTCGCTGGCGTGAATGGCAAGGGCAAGCTGCTGAAGGCCGAAACGTATCAGCATCTGCACACCGCACCGTTTGGCGGCAACTATGCGTATGGATGGACCTGTCTGGAGCGAGCATGGGGCGGCAAGGTGATCACGCACAATGGCACCAACAAGATGAATCACAGCGTCACGTGGTTGGCACCCGAGAAAGGTTTTGCGATACTGGCCTGCACCAACAGTGGAGCTGAAAAGGCTCCGAAAGCGCTGGATGAAGTCATCGGCCTGATGATGCGCGCGCAGACCGGCGGCGGAAAGTGAAGGCAGCTACCGGATTGATGTGGAGCGCCGACGATTCGTCGGCATAGAATGTTTTGCACACCATGGACGCCATCCGACCAACGCACGTCGAAATCAATCTCGACATGATCGCGCAGAATTATGACGCGATCCGGGCGCATGTCGGTGTGGCGGAGGTGATGCCGGTGGTGAAGGCGAACGCGTATGGACATGGCATTGTCGAGGTCGCCCAGCATTTGATGAAACGTGGGGCGACATGCTTTGGCGTGGCCTTGCTAGAAGAAGCCATCGTGTTGCGGCAGGCGGGCATCACAGTGCCGATTCTCGTCTTCGGCGGTGTGGCCACGCGGCAGATTCCGCAGTTCATCGCGCATGACTTGATGATGACGGCGTCGTCCATCGACAAGCTCTGGCAGATTGATGACGCGGCGGCAGCGGCGAAGACGAAAGCGCGCGTGCATTTGAAGATCGACACGGGCATGGAGCGCATCGGTGTGCATTGGTACAGCGCGGAGAAGCTGCTGGAGGCCAGCTTGAGTTTCGCCCATGTCGAAATCGCCGGTATCTACTCACACTTCGCCAATTCGGACGCGGAAGACCTTTCCAGTGCCAAAGAGCAGCTCGCACGCTTTCTCGAAACCCTCGACTTCTATCCGAAACGCGGCCTGAAGCCGCCACAGCGCCACATCGCCAACTCCGGCGGCATTTTGCAGCTTCCTGAGAGCCATCTCGACCTCGTGCGGCCTGGGATCATGCTCTACGGCGTCTATCCATCGCGTGAGGTGAAGCCAACCGTCAGCGTGAAGCCAGCGCTGAGCTGGAAGTCGCAAGTCGTGTTCTTCAAAGTGGTGCAACCCGGTCATCCCGTGAGCTATGGCGGCACCTGGCAGAGTGATCATCCCGTGCGCGTCGTCACCGTGCCCGTCGGCTACGGCGATGGGTATTTCCGCGCGCTCTCAAATCGCGGGCAAGTCATCATTCGTGGTCAGCAGCATCCCATTGTGGGCCGCGTGTGCATGGACCAGTTCATGGTGAACCTCGAATGGGGCACCGCCTACAATGGCGATGTGGTGACGCTCATTGGCGACTCCATCACCGCGCAAGATGTGGCCGACTGGGCGAACACGATCCCGTATGAAGTGCTGACCAACATCAATGCGCGTGTGCCGCGAGTGTTTGTTTAATGCCTTGCATTCGGCGGGTGATGGAAGCAACGAAGGGGTGGGACGCGATGGCGGGTTCCACCTCATTCATGAACCTCATCATCTTCGACCTCGAAACGACCGGCTTGTTACCATCCCAGCATGAGATCATCCAGATCGCAGCGATGAAGGTACAGAACGGTCGGTGGGATGCAGGTGAGTATTTTGACAGTTATGTGCGACCGGAGAACCACATTCCATCGTTCATCACGAAGCTGACGGGGATCACACAATCTCAAGTCGCAGATGCGCCATCGCCAGTGGACGTTTTGATGCAGTTCTCTCGCTTCGTGGGTCAAAATGCGACATTGATCGCGCATAACGGCCTGCGCTTTGACATGCGCTTCATTGCCGAGAACTGCATGCGCCACAGCATCCCAGTGCGGGAAACGAGTGCCCTGGATTCGCGCTCGTTCTCGCGCAAAATCTGGGGCGGCAAAGGTGGCCATGGCTTGGACGCGGTGCTAAGCCGCCTGGGACTTTCCAGCGAAGGAGTGAAGCGTCACGATGCTCGTGGTGATGTGCAACTGCTGGCCGAAGCAGTGAAGCAGATGTGGACACGGCTGACGCCGAGTTTCAAAGATTGCCCAGTGGATCTTTCCGTGGGTGTGATTCCGGCGCTAATCTAAGCCCGCCCATAGCTTATACAGCCAGGATCAGCTTCTCGTGAATGCGGGAGACGACCATGTCGGCGATGGGGCCGTTGCCGAGTTTGGCGAGGGTGTCGGCGAGGAAGCCTTCGACGATGAGCTTGCGACTTTCGCCGTCGGTGATGCCGCGGGCTTTGAGGTAGAAGAGTTCTTCGTCACTGATGGGGCCGCTGGTGGCTCCGTGGCTGCATTTGACCTGATCGGCGTTGATTTCGAGGCCGGGAAGGCTGGTGGCTTCGGCTTCGTCGCTGTTGAGGAGGTTGCGGCAGGTCTGGTAGGCGTCGGTGAAGTGGGCTTCTTTATCGACGGTGATTAGGCCGCTGAAAATGGAGCGCGATTTGCCGTAGAGGGCGTTTTTATAAAGCAGATCGCTGGTGGCGTGGGGGGCCTTGTGGTTTTGCAAAGTGCGTTGATCGACGATTTGATCGCCGGTGGGCAGGGCGACGCTGAGCATGTCGCTGTGGGAGCCTTCGCCGAGGAGATCGCTGACGCTTTCACTGCGACTGAACTCGGCACCGAGTTGAACCTGGAAGTTTTTCACCTGCGCATCGCGTGCGGTGACGGTGCTGGAGAGGTGCATGGCCTGCGCTTTGTCGCCAAGCTCCTGACAGGCGATGTAGCGGATGCGGCTGCCTTTGCCGGCCACAAGATCGGCGACGGCAAGGCTGAGGCCGGTCTCGGCTTTCAAGGTGCGGTAGTGATCGACGACGGTGACGTCGGCGTTGTCCTCGGTGACGATGAGCGTGTGCGGAAAAATGGCGGCGTGCTCGGCGGCGATCCAGTGGAAGACTTCGATCGGCTGCTCGATGGCGATGCCTTTGGGCACGAGAATGACGAGACCGGCACGAACGTGCGCAAGATGCAGCGCAGCGAACTTGGCGGAGCCGAGAGTCATGTCGCGCTGCATGAAATGCTGCTGCAGGAGTGCGGCTTGAGTTTGCAGCGCTTCTTCAAATGGCAGGCAGATCACGCCTGCGGGCAATCTGTCGGTTTCGGCGACGACGAGGCGGTCATTGACGAAGATGAAGCGTGCAGCGGTTTCGGCGAGACCTGACGATGCTGCAACGGCTTCGGCTTCAAGGTGCTCATTGGCGGCCGTAGCGGGATGGTAGGTGCTCAACGCGATCTTTTTCGCGTTGGAGTAGCGCCAAGCTTCGTCCTTGAGACCTGGAACGGGTAAGGATTGGAAGTTGCTCCATGCAGCAGCGGCTTTTTCGAGGAACCAAGCGGGCGCGGCGGATTGATTGCGAGTTGGGGCGATGATTTCGAGTCCGGCAGGTGGCGCGGCGACAGGAGCGGCTTCGGAAGGCATGGAGGAGGTCTGGGGAACTGGGGCGAGAGTGGGCATGCGTGCGAACAATGGCGGGGACGTGAAGATATTAGGCTCGTCGTGAGATCAGCCGACGCTGTCTTCCATTTCGAGATCAATGAGGCGCTTCAGTTCGACGCTGTATTCCATGGGGAACTCTTTAACGAGGTCGTTGATGAAGCCGTTGACGGACAAGCTCATGGCTTCGGCTTCACTGAGGCCGCGCTGCATGAGGTAGAAGATTTGATCGGCGCTGACCTGGCTGACGCTGGCTTCGTGCTGGGTGCTGTGTTGATTGCCGCGGACGCTGATAGCGGGGTAGGTGTCGGTGCGGCTGTTGGTGTTGATGAGCAGGGCGTCGCACTCGGTGTTGTTTTTGCAGCCTTTGAGGTGCTTCGGGATGTGCACGAGGCCGCGATAGGTGGCGCGGCCTTCGCCGATGGAGATGGATTTGCTGATGACGTTGCTGGTGGTGTCATCGGCGGCGTGGACCATCTTGGCGCCAGTGTCCTGATGCTGGCCGCTGTTGGCCAAAGCGATGCTGATGACTTCACCACG
>Ga0114970_10001217_pt1 | contig 19256 bp, 16 predicted proteins | sample M_140205_XF_Meta_FD_87030 | JGI IMG/M metagenome (GOLD analysis project Ga0114970, IMG submission 87030) | Freshwater microbial communities from Lake Montjoie, Canada to study carbon cycling - M_140205_XF_MetaG | ecosystem: Environmental > Aquatic > Freshwater > Lake | place: Lake Montjoie... | reverse complement strand
GAAGCGGCCCCCAAATCGCCCACCTCGGTAGCCTGCAAGTCCAGCTTCTCCAGGCTCTTCAAGCCCGCCAAAACCGCCACCTGTGCATCGCCGATCCCCGTCGAAGCCAGACTCACGCCACGTACTGACCCGCCCTCCATCTCCACGCGCCCGCCCAGCTTCCCAATCCACTCGGCAATCTCTTTTTCCGAGTTGCCCGCAGGCCGCGCCGCCCCGCCCTTTGACAAAGAAGTTGCCGCGCCAGCGAACTCAACCGCACACCCCGGCACCGACTTCCGAAACGCCTCCACCCCAGTCGCCGATACCCGCGAATACCGAACATCCAGCGAAGCCAGGTCCTTTAGACCCCGCAACTCTTCCAGCCCCGCATTACTCATCCGGCTCCGAAACAAATTCAGTTCCCGAAGCCGGGGCATCCCGGCAAACACCTTCGCACTCGCATCCGTCAGCGGAGCCCCCAGCAACGTCAGCTTCCGCATCCCCAACATCCCCCGAAGTTCCGCAACCCCGGCATCCGTCACCTTCGTGCCATACAAATCCAGTTCTTCCAGCTGCGTCAGCCCGGCAATCTGCTTCAGCCCCGCGTCGGTAATCAGCGTGTCCCGCAGATAAAGCCGACGCAGGCCCTTCATCAGCCCCACACTGGCCATACCCTCATCGCTAACCGCCGAATAGCTCAGATCCAGTGACTGCATATTCACAAACGAAGCCAGACCCTCACCCTTAACCCGGCACTGCTCACACCGAAGCTCCCGTAACTGCGTAAGCCCCTCAATGTGAAAGAAAGCCGCGTCTGTGATGTTGAAATAAGGCAGAAAATGCAGCGAGAACTCCAGCCGCTCCAGCTTCTGCAGGCCCGCCAGATGCTTGAACGCAGAGTTCTCATCAATCTTGCTGCCCGCCCCCGGAGTCCAGCTCGCTCCCGGCAAATACAACTCCCGAAGCTCCGCCAACCCACCCAGCCGTTCCAGTTCCTTCGGCGCAATCGTCGTCCCCACCAGATCCACGCCCGTCAGCCGCACGTCACCGGAAGGCAGCTCCGCCAGCAGGCTCCGCGAACGTCGCTCGCCATTCAGCATCACTCGCCCGCCTTGCCGCAAAACCCACTCCGCAGTATCACGCTCCGCCGCGCAAAGACAAACCGCTGTCACCAAGCCCGTCGCGACTGTGCGTGCCCAAAAACAGACCTTCCTCATTTGTTCTCCAGTCACCTTTTGTGGGGCAGGTTGGTAACCTGCGGCGGGTTGGCAACCCGCCACTTGCGCTCAAGCAGATGGTTACACCTTACTGAACCGACATCCTAATGCGAATGCCGAGGCACCGTCTTCCGCAACTCCCGATACCCAACCGCAAAGTCGAGGCAGGCACCCGTCTCCAGTTGCCCCACATGAGCCCGGTACAACTGCTGCCACGGCGAATCATGCTGCAACTGAACCGGTTCCAGTTGCGTGCGACGCAGCGCAATCTCCTCGTCACTCACCAGCAAATCCACACGGCTGTTCCCCAGATCCACCTTCACCAAATCGCCCGTCTGCAGAATCGCCAGATTGCCACCCGCCGCCGACTCCGGCGAAGCATGCAGAATCGACGGACTATCCGAAGTCCCGCTCTGCCGACCATCTCCCAAACAAGGCAGCATCCGGAAGCCCTTCTTCACCAGCGCACCTGGAGGAGACATATTCACCACCTCCGCCGACCCCGGATACCCCAGAGGCCCCGTCCCCCGCACCACCAGCATGCAGTTCTCGTCAATATTCAGCGAAGGATCTTCAATCCGCCGCCGGTAATCTTCCGGACCATCAAACACAATCACCCGAGACGTGAAGCAATTCTCCTCCCCCGGTTTCGAAAGGAAACGAGCCCGGAACTCCGGACTAACCACCGACATCTTCACAATCGCCGAATTGAACAGATTCCCCCGCAGCACCCGGAACCCTGCTTTTTCCTTTAACGGCGTCTCGAACTTCCGAATCACCTTCTCGTCCAGCGTCTTCCACGAGCCGTAATTCTCGGCAACTGTCTTACCACTAATCGTCAGAGCCCCGCCATGCAGCTTCCCGGCCCCCAGCAATTCACCCATAATCGCCGGAACCCCGCCCGCACGATGGAATCCTTCACCCAGGTGCTCACCCGCCGGCTGCACATTCGCCAGCAGCGGAATGTCCGCACCGAAATCCTCGAAATCCTGCACCTCCACATCCACGCCCATGTGCCGCGCAATCGCCACCAGATGAGGTGCGCAATTGGTCGACCCGCCAATCGCCGAGTTCGCCACAATCGCGTTCTCAAACGCTTCCCGCGTCAGCACTTTCGACGGCGTCAGGTCTTCCTTCACCATCTCCACAATCCGCCGCCCGGTCTCGTAAGCCATCCGCCCCCGCTCCCCGTAAGGAGCCGGAATTGCCGCACACCCTGGCAACGACATCCCCAGCGCCTCCGCCAGCGAATTCATCGACAACGCCGTGCCCATCGTGTTGCAGTGTCCCGGACTCGGAGCCGATGCCAGCGTAATATCAATCAGCTCAGACTCGCTGATATTCCCCGCCGCCAGCTGCCGCCGCGCCTCCCAAAGCGCCATCCCCGACCCCGCCAGCTTCCCGTTGTAGTAGCTGTCAATCATCGGCCCGCCCGAGAGCACAATTGCCGGCATATTCACCGTCGCCGCCGCCATCAGCGCCGCCGGAGTCGTCTTGTCGCACGCCGTCGTCAGCACCACGCCGTCAAACGGATACCCCACCAGAATCTCCACCAGCCCCAGATACGCCAGGTTCCGGTCCAGCGCCGCAGTAGGCCGCCGACAGCTCTCCTGAATCGGGTGCATCGGAAACTCAAACGGAATCCCGCCCGCATCCCGAATCCCGTCCTTCACACGGTCAACCAGCGACAAATGAATCCGATTGCACGGAGTCAGTTCGCTGCCCGACTGAGCAATGCCGATCATCGGCTTGCCCGACTGCAACTCACCTCGCGTCAGACCCCACGTCGGGTAGCGCTCCAGGTAGACAGCAGTTTCGCCCGGTTCAGCCGGGTCATTGAACCAGATTTCACTCCGGCGATTGAATTTGGTTTCGTTTTCCAACTTTCCAATTTACTCCCCCAATCCGGTTACAATCAAACACAGGAGTCTGCATGGCCACCGCAGCCACCGCACTTGTCACTTTTGCCGAATTCGAACAGCTGCCCGATCCCCCCGGATCCCGTCTGGAACTGCACAATGGAGAGGTCGTTGATGTGCCCCCACCCAAACTTCGCCACAGCCTGATTGAACATCGGATCTACGATGCCCTGAAAGCGATCGTCGACTCAACCACCTTCGTTGGTATGGAAGTCGGGTTCCGAATCGGGGACCGGGAGTACCGTGTCGCCGATCTTGGGGTCCTTCCACTTCAACGCATTGAGGATGCTCCTCTCGATGGTTATCTCGAAGGCTCCCCCGAAGTTGTCATCGAGGTTCTTTCCCCCTCCAATTCCGCGACCGAAATGTACACCAAAGAGCAGCTCTGCCTCGAAAACGGCTGCCGCGAATTCTGGGTCGTCAACCCCCGCAACCAAACCGTCCGCATCTCCACCCCCACCGGCCCCTCCACCACCTGGAAATCCGGCGATCAAATACCCCTCCTCTACGGTGGAACGCTCCCCGTAAACGCCATCTTCGCCTAACCTCAACCACGCTACAATCGACTCAGGAGCCTGTATGGTCGCCGCAGCAGCCGCCCTCGTCACTTTTGCCGAATTCGAACAGCTTCCCGAGATCCCCGGAACGCGCCAGGAACTACACAATGGAGAAGTCGTCGACGTGCCGCCCGCCAGACATGGTCATCGCCTGATTCAGCTAAATATCCAGGAAGCCCTCCGGGCCTCCTTCCGTTCCGACCTCTGCGTCCACATTGAAATTGGATTCAAGATAAGGAACCTGGACTACCGAATCGCCGATGTTGTGGTCTTGCCCCGAGTCCGCTGGAACTCGATCCCCCGCGCAGCCTACCTGGAGAATTCGCCCGAGATGGTGATCGAGGTTTTATCCCCTTCGAATACTCCCGCCCGCATGGGAGTGACGGAGCAACTCTGCCTGAACAACGGCTGCCTCGAATTCTGGGTCATTGATCCGAAAAAACAGACAGTCCGCATCTCCACACCCCAGGGTCTCCTCACGACATACAAATCCGGCGACCAAATCCCCCTCCTCTACGGCGGAACCCTCCCCGTAAACGCCATCTTCGCCTAAATTCCCCATGACTTTACGGACGCTCCTCCTCCTCACCGCCGCAACCATCCCGGCCACCGCTCAAACCGTCACCTGGGCCGAACATATCGCGCCCATCATCTACAACAACTGCACTAAATGCCACCGCGCTGGCCAGGTCGCACCCTTCACCCTCGCCAGCTATTCCGACGTCAAACAACGCGCCCGAACCATCGCCTCCGTCACCCAGTCCGGCTACATGCCACCCTGGAAGGCCGAACGCACCTGGGCCCCCTTCCGTGACGAACGACGCCTTACCCCCGACCAAATCGCCCTCCTCCAGAAATGGGTCGCCGACGGCACCCCCCAGGGCGACCCCACCAAAGAACCCGTCCTCCCCACCTTCCCCGACGGCTGGCAACTCGGCACCCCCGACCTCATCGTCGAAATGCCCAAAGCCTACTCAGTCCCAGCCGACGGCCCGGACATCTACCAGAACTTCGTCGTCCAAACCGGCCTGACGGAAGAAAAATACATCCGCGCCGTCGAAATCAAGTCCACCGCCCGCGCCGCCCTCCACCACGTCCTCTTCTTCACCGACACCACAGGAGGCGCCCGCCGTCAGGAAGCCGCCAACCTCGCCGCCACCGGCCAACCCGGCTTCCCCGGCTTCGGCAGCGTCCTCATCCTCGCCGCCAGTGACCCCGCCAGTGCTCTCGCCGGTGGCCTCGGCGGTTGGGTCCCCGGAGCAACCCCCGATTTCCTCCCCACCGGCCTCGCCTACACTCTCCCCAAAAGCGCGGACCTTGTCCTCCAAACCCACTTCCACCCCGATGGCAAAGTCGAATCCGAAAAGACCGTCGTCGGCATCTACTTCACCACCAAACCCTCCCGCGAGATCACCCAGGTCCAGGCCCCCGGCTACTTCGGAATCCTCGCCAATATCGATATCCCGAAAGACAAGGCCGATTACAAAGTTCGAGGTTCCTTCACTCTCCCCATAGACACAGAAGCCTTCTCCGTCTCAGCCCACGCCCACTACCTGGCCCGCAGCGCACGCCTCACCGCTACCCTGCCCACCGGAGAAGTCCGCGTTCTCTTCTGGATCAAAGACTGGGATTTCGCCTGGCAGGACACCTATCACTTCAAAGACGTTGTCTCGCTCCCCGCGGGCACGCGCCTCGATGGCGAACTCACCTACGACAACTCCGCCAATAATTTCCGCAATCCCAATAACCCCACCAAACAGGTCAAATGGGGCGAAAACTCCTTCGACGAAATGGGCAGTCTCATCCTCAACGTCGTGCCCCGCCAGCAGTCCGACTCCACCACCCTCCGCAACCGAATACTTACCTACACATTTACGCCCGCCGCACCCGTCGGCACCAAACCCTTCTTTGTCTCGGCCGGAATTGTAGATGGTGCCAGCGCCCAGGCCAATCCCGTAACCCCCGGCAAAGTAACAGTCTTCTATGGAGAACGCCTCGGCCCCACCGTGCTCGCCAGTGGCCAGATCGATAACGGCAAAGTCTCCACCAACGCCGGAGGCACACAGGTTCTCTTCGATGGAACCCCCGCGCCCGTCCTCTACAGCTCTGCCGGACAGGTCGCCGTCCTGGCCCCCTATTCGCTCGACGGAAAATCCGGAACCCAGGTCGTCGTCAAAAATGGCAACAGCACCTCAGACCCCGTAGCCCTCCCCGTCACCGCGACCGCCCCCTCCGTCTTTTCCGCCAACACCTCCGGCACCGGACAAGGCGTCATCCTGAACTCCGACTCCTCCGTCAACTCCGCCACCAAACCCGCCGACAAAGGCTCCATCGTCGTCATCTATGCCACCGGAGAAGGCCAAACGGCCCCCGGAGGCATTGATGGCCAACTCGCCAACGGCCCCACCTACCCGGCTCCCGCGGCCAAATCCGTCACCGTCAACATCGGAGGCCTCCCCGCCGAAGTCCTCTACGCCGGAGCCGCCCCGCAACTAGTCGCCGGGGTCATGCAAATCAACGCGAAAATCCCCGCTGGCGTCCCCTCAGGCGACATCCCCGTAGAAGTCATCGTGGGCGAAGCAAAAAGCCAGGCAGGAATTACCGTAGCGGTAAAGTAGCTCAGAACGGTTGTGGGTCAGCTTGTTAAGCTGCACGGCGGTTGGCAACCCCCGAAAATCAGGCCTTCGTCCGCTGGCATCGTCAATGGAGCCAGAGTCCAGGCCACTCCTTCGCCCCTTGCCAGCGTAAAGGATTCTACCGACTCCGGCATCACCGTTACCGTAAAGCAGGCCGTCCGGCGATTAAAATAATGCTCTCCGCCAATGCGACAATGCTGCAGTATGGTGACGCTTCCAGTCGAGATGCCGCACGACGCGATAGCCGCTTTCTGTGCCCGGAACCACATCCGGAAACTATCGCTCTTCGGATCCATTCTCACCGACAGCTTCCGCACCGACAGCGTTATCGACTTCCTCGTCGAGTTTGAACCAGGCTTGGGTCCCGGCCTGCTCGGCATCGCCACCATGGAACCGGAACTCTCCGAAATACTCGGCCGAAAGGCAGACCTCCGGACCCCTCGCGATCTCAGTCGCCACTTTCGCGAACAAGTAGTCGCCTCCGCCCTCCCCCAGTATGAAAGCCTCCAACTTGGAGGCAATTGACCGCGTCCGCCTCGTACACATAGGCTGCGGTCAACGTCTCTCCTCAGTTCCGCGACTCATTGCCAATCCCCTGGGCACAGCTCCGAGGTATCACACCACCGTCAAAGATCTGCCGTTTCTCCTCATCACCCTGTCCGACATTCTGGGCGATACCGACGGGTGACCAAAGTGTCACCGCGAAAGACGGCACGCCCCTGATCCCCCACGTCAACTAAACTTCCTCCGACACCCGCCCCGTCGACTTCCGGTAACCTTCAAAAATAATGAGGTACAAACCGGCTCAAATTATCCGTAATCGGACTCCGCGACTCCCGAATTCCCATCCCGCAAGCCCCCTGATCCGTCACCACCCAACTCCCCACCACCGGGTAATTCCCGTCAAACTCCCTTATCCCCGCCGACGCCTGCCAAACATACCCCTCTTCCCCATACTCCCCGTCCGTCTCAAACGTCCCCCGCTCCGTCACCAGCATCACATTCGCACCCTCCCGTGACAAAATCGGCTTCCGCACAAACTCCTTCATCCCACCCGGCCCGTCCAGCCGAGCCTCCAGCAAATTTGGATGCCCCGGATACATCTCCCACAACACCGCCAACAAAGCCTTATTCGACCAAAGCATCTTCCAGATCGGCTCCATCCAGATATCGCCCTTCCCCAACCCCAATTCCAGCCCTGCCGGATTCTGCGAATACAGCCACTCCCACGGATACAGCGCAAACATATTCCCGATCCGCCGCTCCTCCAGATCCCGGAACTCACCCGCCCCCGCATTCCACCCAATGTCCCGCAACTCAATCGCCCGCGTCTCAATCCCTGCCTGACGCGCCACGTCTTCCATATACGCCAGCGTCATCACATCTTCCAGATCCTCGGTCCCCGTCAAATACAAAGGCCCCGGTCGCAGATACCCGCGGATCTCCTTCCACTGCGCAATCAGCTTTTCATGGATCGAGTTAAACTGGTCCGCCCCCCGCGCCTCATCCTGCATCCAGTGCCACTGAATCACCGCAGCCTCCACCAGCGACGTCGGCGTATCCGCGTTATACTCCAGCAACTTAGGATGCCCCGTCCCGTCGAAAGCCAAATCAAATCGCCCGTAAATCGAAGGTAGCTCACTCTCCCACGCCGCCTCAATCAGAGGAATCGCACCCGCAGGAATATGCAGTTCCCCATACCTCTTGTTCTCAATGATCTTCCCCGCAGCCGCCAGGCACATCTCCTGCAACTCATTCGTCGCAGCTTCAATCCGGTCCACCTCCACCGCCGAGAACTGGTAACAGGCCGATTCATCCCAGTAAGGAACCCCCTCGGGCGTATGAAACGTCAACCCCTGGCTGGCCACTATCTCCTGCCATCCCGCTCGCGGTTTTCTGGTCTCTCGTCTCATCTATCCCCCCCCGCCCGCCGCTCCGCCAAATATCCCGCGTACCGTCCCTCCGCCGTTCGCCGCCCCCACTGATGCAGCCCCCCCTGCACCCCCACCCCAGGGCCGCACATATCCCGCAGACCCAGGGTTCGAGTAATACGGGGCCGACCTCATAGGTAGATACATGTAATGCGCCCCGCCATAGTACCCGCCCCCGTGGCCATAGCAAATCCGCTGCTCCACCACCCGCCCGCTCGCCTCGCTGATACACTGCCCGCTGGCATCCAAATACACATTGACTGGTGGCGTACTTCCCCCGCACCCCGTCGCGATCCCCGCTGACAGGATCGCGACCGCCGATAAAATCGGTGTCTGGATTGCCCCCGAACTTTTCCTGCGCATTGGCTTCATCCACTCCATTTGACCACCTGGCTCGCTGCTGTCCAGCCCCGATCGTCCCTGCAGGGATTTGGGTAATGGTACCCCTCCCCATTGATTATCTTTTCAAACAGCCGTACACTAGTCTCTTTGGAACAACGTCGCGCACACCGGTATGAATTAGAACTCCCGCTACAGATTCTGCAGGTGGGTGACCTCCGCGTCAGCCGCACCGAGAAAACCCGCGACATCAGTTCCGGCGGCGTCAGTTTCCTCTCTTCTTCCAGCGTCGATATCGGCGGCAGGATTGAGTACGTCATCACCCTCTCCGGCAGCACTCCTCCTGTTCGCATCCGCTGTCTGGGCAAGGTTCTCCGCAGCGATCGCCCCGAACCCGAAGGTCTTTTTGAAGTCGCCGTCACCATGGAACGCTACCAGTTCGTGCGTGCAGGCGAATTCGAATACGCTATAATCTAGCTCGTCACCGTCCTCCCCTTTTCCTCCGCTCCGGTACTTCGGCTTATCCCTCCCCTCCTGCATCAACTTTTTTTATCCCGCAGATCCAATGAAGCGATTTTACGCCCGGCCCATTCGGTGCGAATAATAGGTCTTTCTTCTCCCAGGTCCGAGGAACCCTATGCACTTCGACTACGCCATGCTGCTTCAGGCAGCTCCTGATTTAACTGCCCGGCTAACTGCCGCGGAGGCTGCGGTGAAAAGCGCGCAGTCGGCGGGCGATAACGCCTGGATGCTGGTGAGCTCTGCACTTGTACTCATGATGACCGGCCCCGGCCTTGCCCTTTTCTACGGAGGGTTGGTCCGCCGGAAAAATGTCCTCAGCACCATGATGCACAGCTTCTTCATGATGGCTCTGGTCACGGTCATCTGGGCCATCGCGGGCTACAGCCTGGTCTTCGCCGAAGGAAATCCCTTCATCGGCGGCCTCAAGTACCTCTTCCTCGATGGCGTCGGTAAGGAAGCCAATACCGACTACGCTGCCACCATCCCCCAGGGTACTTTCATGATCTACCAGATGATGTTCGCCATCATCACCCCCGGCCTCATCTCCGGCGCCTTTGCCGAACGCATCCGCTTCAGTGCCATGGCCCTCTTCACCACTCTCTGGGTCTTCGTCGTCTACTTCCCCATGGCTCACATGGTCTGGGGCAAGGGCGGCCTTCTCAACGCCTACCTCGGCGGCTCTATCCGCACTTTTGATTTCGCGGGCGGCACCGTGGTCCACATCACTTCCGGCGTCTCCGCCCTCGTCTGCGCTCTCTATCTCGGCAAACGCGTCGGGTATCCCAAAGAGCCCCACAAGCCCCACAGCCTTGTCCTCAGCACCATCGGTGCCTGCCTCCTCTGGGTCGGCTGGTTCGGCTTCAACGCCGGCAGCGCCCTCGGTGCTTCAGGCCTCGCCACCACCGCTTTCGTCGCCACCCACCTCGCCGCCGCCGCTGCCGCCCTCTCCTGGATGGCCGCTGAATGGATGATCTCCGGCAAGCCCAGCATGCTCGGTGGTATCTCCGGCTGCGTCGCTGGTCTCGTTGCCATCACCCCCGCCTCCGGCTTCGTCAAGCCCATGCCCGCCCTCCTCATCGGTGCCCTCGCCGGTATGTTCTGCTACTGGATGGTCGCCAAAGTCAAGAACATGTTCGGCTACGATGACACCCTCGATGCTTTCGGTGTCCACGGTGCCGGCGGAACCCTCGGTGCCATTCTCACCGGCGTCTTCGCCACCAACGCCATCAACGACACTCAGATCGACGGTAAAGTCGTTGCTCTCGGTCTCGTCGACGGCAACGCCGGCCAGATTCTCAATCAGGCAATCGGCGTCGGTATCGCCATTGTCCTCGCCGTCGTGGGTACGTATCTCATACTGAAGGTTTGCGATGCCCTCATCGGTGTCCGCGTCGAACGTGACGAGGAAATTCAGGGTCTCGACGTTACGCAGCACGGCGAAGAAGGCTACAACCTCGAAGCCTAACGGGAAAGAGGATAACCACCATGAAAAAAATCGAAGCCATTATCCAGCCCTTCAAGCTTGAAGACGTCAAAGAAGCTCTGAAAAACATCGGTGTTGATGGTATGACCATCAGCGAAGTCCGCGGCCACGGCCGCCATAAAGGTCACAAGGAGGTCTACCGCGGGCAGGAATACAACGTGGACCTCCTCCCCAAGGTCAAATTCGAAATGATCGTCACCGACAATCGTCTCGATGAAGTCCTCGACACCATCGCCAACGCCGCTCGCACTGGCAAAATTGGCGACGGTAAGATCTTCGTCTTCGATGTCGCTGAAGCCATTCGGATTCGCAACGGTGATCGGGGAGAATCCGCAATCTGATCACCGAACCGATTAACACCGAACAGGATATTCGGGATACTTTTTTTCGCACCCGCGATGCGGCTGGCATGCTTGCCAGCCGCACCGCGCTTGTGGACTCCCTCGTTCGTGACCACTGGGCTTCCATGCCCCCCGGCATCACCATCTGTGCCGTCGGCGGTTACGGTCGCAGCGAACTCTTCCCCCACTCCGATATCGACCTCCTCATCCTCACCCCCGATGAGTCAACCCAGGCCGATATTAAGGAACCCCTCTCCCTCTGTCTCCGCGATCTCTGGGACCAGAAACTCCGCGTCTCCCAGTCTGTCCACATACCCCTCGACTGTAACCAAATCGATTCCGCTAACGCCGAACTCGCCGTTAGTCTTCTGGACCGCCGCTTTCTCGCCGGCGATGAAGCCCTCTTCCGCCAAATCCGTGACCCCAAACCCGAACTCGGCCGCAATATCGCCGAACTCACCCACGAGCGCCACGCCCGCTTCCAAAACACTCTCTACCACCTCGAACCCAACGTAAAAGACTCCCCCGGCGGCCTCCGCGACCTCCAGGTTCTCCGCTGGCTCGCGAAACTTGGCGCAGGTACAGGCCAGCTCCCCCCCGGCGTCGACGTTCTCTTCGAAATTCGCTGCTTCCTCCATTACCTCTCCAGCCGCGACGACAACAAGTTCAGCTTCGACCGGCAGGACGAAATCGCCACCCTCTGCGGCGAAAGCTCCCCCGAAGACCTGATGCGCCGCTACTACCGCGCAGTCCGCGGGATCGCCCGCCTCGCCAACCGTCGCCTCCTCCAGTTCGAAACCAAAGGCAGTTCCCTCTTCGCCCAGTTCCGCGACCGTACCTCCCGCCTCTCCAACGGAGACTTCTCCGTCATCAAGGGCGAAATCTTCTTCCGGTCATCCACCGCTGCCTCCGATCCCGACACCGTCTTCCGTATCTTTGACTTCGTCGCCCGGCACGGCCTCCCCCTCTCCACCGACGCTCAGGAACGCCTCGAAGCCAACATGCCCCGCTTCGAAAAATGGGCCACCGCGCACCAGGCCATCTGGCCTCCCTTTCGCGAGATCATCCGCCTGCCCCACGCCGGCAAAGCCCTCCGCGCCATGCACGAAACCGGTACCCTCGAAGCCATTTTTCCCGAGCTTCGCGATATGGAATCCCTCGTTATCCGGGACTTCAATCACCGCTACACCGTTGACGAACACACCCTCATCGCCATCGGCATCATTCTCGACCTGAAATCCAAACAAAAAGACCTCTTCGCCGACCTCGCCAGCGAAACCGAAGACCTCGACCTCCTCGTCGTCGCCCTCCTCTTCCACGATGTTGGTAAAGGCACCCCCAACGAACCCCACTGCGGCGTTTCCAACCGCATCGCCCGTGTCGCCCTCCGCCGCGCCGGTGTCAGCGAACGCGTCTGGGGCATCATCTCTTTCCTCATCCTCGGCCATCTCGACATGTCCGGCTGCATGAGCCGCGACGTCTCCGACCCAGCCACCGCCGCCGACCTCGCCGGCAAAACCGGCACCGTCGAGTGTCTCCGCCTCCTCACTCTCCTCACCTACGCCGATATCTCCGCCGTCCACCCTACGGCCATGACCTCCTGGCGCCGCACCATCCTCTGGAATCTCTTCGCCGCTACTCACTCCGAACTGACCCGCGAACTCACCACCCGGACCGCGCCCGCTGTCATCGAAGGTTCCCCCGAACGCCGCCACTTCCTCGAAGGCCTCCCGCCCCGCTACCTCCGCACCCACGGCGAAGCCGAAATCGCGCGTGACATGCAACTCGAAACCGAATCAAAGGTCAAAGGTGCCGGTGTCTCCGTCACCCATGGCGATGCGGCCTGGCACGTCAACGTAGTCACGAAGGACCGCCCCTTCCTCTTCGCCTCCATCGCCGCCGCCATCTCCAGCTTCGGCTTCAATATCCTCAAAGCCGAAGCCTTCTCCAACAACCACGGCACCATCATTGACACTTTCGCTTTCAGTGACCCCGTGCGCAACCTGGAGCAAAACCCCGGCGAACTCAACGACGTCACCCGCACCATTCTCCGCACTGTAAAGGGAGAAACGTCCGTCGATGAACTCCTCCGCCGCCGCCCCAAAGTAAAGCCCGACCCCCACGCCGTAGCCGCCACCAGAGTCCAGTTCGACAACGATTCTTCCACCACCGCAACCCTCATCGAACTCATCGCCCAGGACCGCCCCGGCCTCCTCTACGACGTAGCCTCCGTCATCTCCAAACGCGGAGCCGACATCGAAGTCGTCCTCGTCGACACCGAAGCCAAAAAGGCCCTCGACGTCTTCTACGTAACCAAAGCCGGCAACCGCCTGACCGACCCCGAAGCCGCCGACTTAGCCAACGCCATCAAAGCCGTAGTCGTCCCCGCATCCTGACCCCGGATGTGGGGCAGGTTGGAAACCCGCCTCTTGTGCCGCGCTACTCTGCTAACATGAGGTCGAGGACGCCCCCATAAGCCCCATGTTTTCCCGAAGCCCCATCATCGGCAGTTTCGCGAATCTGATTGAGGCGGCACCCTCAACCCCCGCGCCCGCCTCCCAATCCGCTCTCGACCTTCTCCTCAAGGCAGCGCAGATTTCCGATGGTCGCCCGTCGCTTCCCGTCGGAGAACTCTTCGAACACAGCGGCCTGAAATTCGACCAGTTCGCCGAATTCCTCACCAGCCTGGACAAGAACGGTTTCGTCGAAAAGTCAGGCGACTGGGGACGTGAGGACCTCGTCATCACACGTGTTGGGCAAACCGTGATTGCAGCTGCGGCAACCCGAGCCGCGTAGGTTTCCGATATCGATCCTCCCTGGGCTCGCCGTCACGCTTTTTGCCGTTCTTGTCGCGATAGGGGAACTGGTAGCCAGATTCCGTGACGCGCCCGCCCGTCTTCTCCGATCACCTCTGGTGTAGCTTTACTGCTCCGTCAACGCCCTCGCCGCGCTGCTCGCTCTTGCTCTGATCGAGGCGTTCCAATGGACTGGAGGAGCCACCGCTGGCGAAACCCAAAAAATCGCCTGGCTTCGAATCATCACCGCGGGCTTTTCCTCCATGGTCCTGCTTCGTTCTTCCCTCTTCCGCCTGCGCGTGGGATCTCAGGACATCGACGTTGGCCCCGCCGCCCTTGTCCAGCAACTGCAGGGCGCAATTGATCGGGAGATTGACCGACAGGAGGGACAACTGCGCCTCCTCGCCGTCGATGCCCTGAAGGGCCTGCGCTTCGAAGATGCCGTCTCCGAAGCTCCCGCCCTCTGCGCCGGAGTCCTCCAAAGCCTCACTGCCGATCAACAGGCCCAGCTCAAAAAAAGCATTGAGGCAATCACCGGCGGCAAGGGTTCGGAAGAAACCAAACTCAGAATGCTGGCCCTGGAACTAATGAACGTCGCCGGTCCTGAAATCGTCAAGGCCGTGGCCGATAAACTGCGCGGCGGATAACCTCCCTGAAAGAAAGGTGAGCGAATCTCCCGAAACCCGGCGTGGTCAACATCTCCCAGATCCTGACAGCGATAAAGCAGATCTCACTGACCACCTCGGTGCTCTCTCCCCCGGCGCGACTAACGCCGTCAGCCAGGGCCGCCACATGCTCTTCGAGTGTTCTCCTTCCCCTATCCCGCGCGAAACTAAGCCGAGATTTGTTCCGGTGACCCTGAAGCCGTGGTCGTCCACGCCTCCTGATCATGTCGCCCTGATCAATCAGAGGGAGGGACAAAAGCAGAGGGAGGGCCAAAAGCAGAGGGAGGGCCAAAAGGCTCCACCTGCGGATTCGAAAATCCACCTTGCGCAGGGTCGCCGCTCGCCTTCCCCAGCCTCGCCGTCGCCCGCCCCGCCGCTTCCGCCGTCAACAACACGCAATACAGACTCTCCGCAGGATCCGTAGCAATCACCCCGAATTCTGCATCCATTTCCAGCTCGCCGAGCCCAAACCGTCGGCGCACCGAATCCATCGAAGGGACCTCGTCGGGCTGTCGGAACTGAAACATTACCATTGTCTTCACCGCCTTGTCGGTAAAGCGAGGCCCCGACCGGTATTTCCCCCGGGCTGAGCCCCGCTATGACCTGTTCTAATTCTGCGCCCGTCCCTTACCGCCGCATCCACAATCGGCATGTTTCTTTTCCCCAATTGTGGCTTCAGTAGTACCGGATGCTTTTTCGCCTTCATGATAACCCGCCTTGAAAACCGTCGCAATCAGGTCCTCAAGTTCCGAGGGTTCATCGCCAGTTCCCGACAGGATTGGCCCCCCCCCTCCTTGCCATGGCTCCCGGTCGGGTACCGGGAACGGTCCAGGTGCCCTGAATCGATGAGGAAGTTCCCGGCACAGGCGGGGATAGCGCACACAGATGCCCGCGGGGCCCGGTAACGGGCGGAACCCACGGCTCAATTCACAGCCGTCGATCACCCCAAACCCGTAGTCGAAGTCGAAGCCCGCCCCGCCTTTGTCTTCCGCCGTGGTTCTCAGCAGATTCCGAACTGCAATTGGCGTCACCGCCGGATTCCCCGGTACATAGGGGCGTTTTGTTCTCAGCGCCGCCACCACCCCGGCCGCAACGGGAGTCGCCGCCGAGGTCCCTCCATCCGCCGGATAGACTCCCGATCCCTGGAAGTGCGTGAAAGCCGCAATGTCAGGCTTGTTGACAGCAAGCCGTCCCGGCCCCTGGGTCGAATAGCCCACCCGGGTTGACGTTATGTCCACACCCGCCACCGTGATTACCGCCGAATGCCCGTTCGCTCCATAAATCGCGTTGCTCGTTACCCCCGAACACCTTCCATCCGGGCAATCCCGTCCGCAATTTCCCGCCGCAAACAGAATATCCGCGCCCGCTGCTTCCAGCGCCGCCACAATGCGATTGAACGGGTGGTTCGGATTATCCGAATAGTTGCCCGCGTTCCCCACCGGCAGGTCCCACGAAGGGTGGAACATGCCCCAGCTATTACTGACCACCAGAGACCTCGTCTCGCCCGGCCTCCTGGGTGCCGTCATGATCCGAATCAAATGGTCGAAAGCCCGAACCCCGTCGGACAACAGGCCCGCCATCGGGGACACCCCGGTTGCCGTGCTCCGCAATAGTTGAATGTCCAGGAAGGTCGCTTTTGGTGCCGCAATCGCCGCATCAAAGGCGCACATCGTACCGTGGCTCACCGGCGCGTCGCCCGGAGTCATTCCAGCCGCGGGCACCCAGCTGCGCGCCCTGTCAAGGTTCAGCACTTTACCTTTTCCCGCCAGATACGCCAGGTTGAAGCCCGTATCCACAATGGCCATCAACACGCCGCTTCCATCCATTCCGTTCGCGCTCATTTGCGGCACACACAGCAGACGAGCCACGTCCGCGTCCGTCCCCATTGGCCCACTCGAAGGACAGATCAGGGCCGGCTGTATCTCAACATCGGCGTATACGCCCCGCACCGCCGAATGTCCAGTGGTTTCCTCAATTCGCCCCTCTTCAAGCTCCGCCCTTACTATATATGTAGATTCCGTCGGCTCCAGCGCTAAATCGAAGCGTCGGCCCGATACGTACCCCGCATCAAACGCGGTACGGGCCCTCAGTCCGGGTATTGCTGTCGGAGCACACGTCGAATCAAACTCAACTCCCGAAAGCTGGGGAACACTCCCCACATCGAGGCCTCGTTCACTTGCCGGTCCTGCTGCAAATGCCGAACTGGCCAGATCCCGATTGTGGGCCAGCTCGATCAGCACGCGTCTCTTTATTGATTGTGGTTGTAGCATCGTCATCTCCTTCTTGCCGCCTCCTGGGCGGAGGTCCGCTGACTGAATAAGCGGAAAGCGGCGTCCCGCCCGGACATGCCTCCCCCGGCTTTACCTCAAATTGTTATAGAATCAACACACCGCCATGCGAATCTCGCTCCTGCTCGCCCTGACTGCGCCGCTTGCCCTCCTCGCAGCCCCCCCTGCCAAACTCGACTTCGAAAAGGACGTCCGGCCTCTCCTCGTTCAGAAATGCTTCGCCTGTCACGGCGACGAAGTCCAGCAATCCGGCCTCCGCCTCGACAAACGCCAGAACGCCATGCGCGGCGGCGACTACGGCCCCGTCATCATCCCCGGCCACAGCGATCAAAGCAAGCTCATCAAACGCGTCGTCACCGGCGACGGCGGCATGAAAATGCCCCCCTCCGGCCCCCTCTCCACCAACGAAATCGACCTCCTCAAAGCCTGGATCGACCAGGGTGCTGACTACCGCATGGAGATCAAGCCCGAAGCCCCCGTCAAGCCCGTTGACCCTCGCCTCGCCGCTCTCCTCTCCTCTATCCGCACCGGAGCCGTCACCACCCCCGACAAAACGCTGATCAACGAAAAAGACGCCGCCGGGAATACCCCCCTCCACCACGCCGCCGGCTTCGGTAACCTCCAAACCGTAAAGCTCCTCCTCGAAATGGGAGCCGACCCCAACGCCAAAAATCGTCGCAAATCCACCCCCCTCCACTGGGCCATCCGCGACGACGCCAAAGTTCGCCTCCTCCTCGATAAAGGTGCCGAAATCAACGCCAGCCAGAACGATGGCCGCACGCCCCTCTATCTCGCCTCCAGCCTCGGCCACGGCAACGCCGTCCTCCGCCTCCTCCTCGATAAAGGTGCCGACCCCAACCTCGCCACCGCCAACGGCAACACCCCCCTCATCAATGCCGCCGGCCGCGGCGACGCCGAAGCCATAGCCCTTCTCCTCACCAAAAAGGCTGACGTCAATGCAGCCAGCGGCACCGGAGCCACCGCGCTCATGGCCGCCGCCGGGAGCCGCAATCTGCAATCCGTTGCCATGCTCCTCACCAGTGGTGCCAAAGTAAACGCCGTCTCCAAGAAGAGCGAAACCGCCCTCCAGAATGCCGCCACCGCCGGTGACCTCCCCTCCACCAAACTCCTTCTCGATAAAGGTGCCGACGTCAACGTTCGCGACGACCGCGGCTACTCCGCCCTCATGTACGCCGCCGCCTCTGAATTCCAGAACGCCGACCTCGTCAAACTCCTCCTCGCCAAAGGTGCCGACCCCAACGTCACCGGTGAATACGAAACGCCCAAAACCCTCGCCGCCAAACGCGGAGACACCGAAATCGCCCGCCTCTTAGGCGTGCCCGAAGCCGACCGCAAACTCCTCGGCATCGCCCCCCTCCCCGCCGCCCGCCCGACTGCCCAACCCATCCCCGAAGCCATCGAGAAAGGCCTCGCCCTCCTCGAAAAGCAAAGCCACAACTTCATCCGCATCGCCGGCTGCAACTCCTGCCACTCGCAGGACCTCCCCTCCATCGCCGCCGCCATCGCCCGTGACCGTGGCCTCCGCGCCCCCAAATCTGTCGCCCAGCTCTCCGAGACCATGAACGGCCAGTCCCCCGAACGCATCATGGACTTCGTCACCAACTCCGTCTCCAGCCTCGGCTGGGAGCTCTTCGACAAGGACAGTAACCACCTCCCCCACGACGCCTACACCGACGCCGTCGTCTATTTCACGAAGTCCCAGCAAACTGCCGAAGGCTACTGGAGAAATGCGGAAGGCCGCCGCCCCCCCATGAACACCGGCGACTACCAGGGAACCGCCATGGCCATCTCCACCCTGAAGCGCTACTCATCTCACGAAGCGCAGGGTGAAACCAAACAAATCCTCGCCAAAGCCGCTGCCTGGCTCACCAAAGCCAATCCGACCACCACGCAGGAGCGTTCCTTCCAGCTCCTCGGCCTCGGCTGGTCCGGAGAAGCCACCCCGGCAGCAATCGAAAAATCCGCCAAAGCCCTCGCCGCCACGCAAAGGGAAGACGGAGGCTGGAACCAGCTCTCCGGCATGGGTTCGGACGCCTACGCCACAGGCCAGGCCCTCTACGCCCTGCACGCCGCAGGAAAGATGCCAGCCACCGACCCCGTCTACAAAAAGGGAGTCGCCTACCTCCTCCGAACCCAGCACCCCGACGGTGCCTGGCACGTCAAAACCCGCTCCATCTGGATCCAGCCCTACTTCGAATCCGGCTTCCCCCACGGCCAGGACCAGTTCATCTCTTCCGCCGGAACCGCCTGGGCCACCTTGGCCCTCGCCATGACCGTAGAACCACCCAAAATGAGCCTGAAGTAGTTTCACCCTTTGCATTAATTAACATTTCGAGGGCCCGTCCAGTGCTATCTTGCCAACAAGGTCCAACTACGAAATGAAGAAAACGTTTATTGCGCTCGTCGCCCTTTTCGCCTCCATGGCTACCGGAATGGCTTTTGCTGCTGACGCCACCGGAAAGTGGGTCGGCGAATTGAGCGGCCCCAATGGCAATACCATGGCGCTCGCCGTCAACCTGAAGCAGGACGGTACCAAACTCACCGGCACCTCCGAAGGTCCCGG
>Ga0114970_10001216_pt1 | contig 19268 bp, 9 predicted proteins | sample M_140205_XF_Meta_FD_87030 | JGI IMG/M metagenome (GOLD analysis project Ga0114970, IMG submission 87030) | Freshwater microbial communities from Lake Montjoie, Canada to study carbon cycling - M_140205_XF_MetaG | ecosystem: Environmental > Aquatic > Freshwater > Lake | place: Lake Montjoie... | reverse complement strand
GAAACTTGGATTGGCACGCATGGCCCGGATTGTTGGAGCTATGGCCCCCGGCACTACGACTGCGCCATCAGACACATAACTGAATTGGCAACGGGCGCTATTAAGAAAATTGAAGGATTACAGGAATGATTGAACAAGCTATCAAAAACATGACCCTTCGGGACTACTTTGCGGCTAAAGCTATGCAAACACTTCTGTCGGAGTTTGAATACGGGCAGTCTCCATCGGAGCTTCAAGAAGATGTTCTTGGTAATACTGCCGAACAAGCATACGCAGTAGCAGACAAAATGCTGGAAGCGAGAAATTATGGATGATAACGTAAACAACCCTCCGCCCGGCCTCGGGCACCAAAGGACAAACATGACCGACTTAGAAATCTTGAATTTAAAGCTAGACAATCTGAAGCTTCAAATGGAGATCAAAGATTTAAAGCGCAGGTACAATGGAACCATAGAAGCGGAGAACTGTTCTTACTTCTGCCAACAACCAGAATGTGCTAAGGCACTAGCAGAAAAGACCTGGGCTCCAAGTGAATTGTCCGATATGTAACATACCTCAGAGCGAAGTCTTACGGACAAAAACTACAGGGTTAGGAATCATAAGAAGAAGAACGTGTTATAACGGGCACAGGTTCAACACCCTGGAGCAGATCCTTGTACAGGAACACGCATCTTCTAAAGATAGTCAGGTTATCCCCATGTCAGAACTGTGGGTTAAGTGACGGGACGGTAGTAGCTGCCCATTCCAATCAGCTACGAGATGGCAAAGGCAGAGGTTTAAAGGCGCAGGACTACAGGATAGCCGCCCTTTGCTTTACATGCCACGCCGAAATAGATCAAGGAGCCAAGCTGTCCAAGGCCGAACGGTTAGAGATTTGGGAAAATGCTCACCGTAAGACCGTTGGATGGCTGTTCGACAATGATCTTCTTACTGTATATTCTTCTTGATGGTCTGAATATTAGCGGTAAGCTTGTTTTCAGCCTTGGTAAGATTTTCTAAGGCGTCCCTCTTTTCATCGGGGGTAGACTTATTGGCCTGGATCATCCCTCGCATTTCCCTAAAACTCTTCATGGTCTTTTCCAAGTCCAAGAGATATTCATGGGTTGCAATGGCCCTCATGTTTTCCTTGTAGTACGGCCCCCACTCCTGATAATTCATAGTACGTTCCATGAGAGCGGCTGTACGGACAACTGAATCCGCAGCGTTCTTAGTCTCGTAGTAGGCGGTGACTGTGCCACGCGCATTAGGATCAATCAGGAAGCGTTTAAATACAGGGGTCTGCTCAAAGCGGTTAGAGGCGTAGGTCTTGTCATCGTTCATCTTGAAGATGGAATCAAAAAGATTAAAGGCGTACATGCCCATAGTCCCCGTGTACCCACTGATAAGATGATCAATTTTCATCGGAGAAAGATTGGCAGCTTTGCCAATTTCTGCTGCAATCTTCGATGTGTTAGGCCCGGCCTGATACCCCGGCTCAACCCCCTCCATGCCCTGCCCAACAATAGGACGGTCAGTAAAAAAGCTGTGGTTTGTTACCGCCTCTAGGGCTGGTTTAAATGCTTGCGGAATACCCCAATTTATATCTAGGGTGTTAATTAACTGCCGCTTCATGGACTTGGCAAAGTCTCCTGCGGTGTCCGTACCAAAGGACGCAGCCATGATCCGTTCCGGTATGACTTTAAACAAGATACCAATTTCAAATGGGATGGGTATCTTTATCCCCAAAGAAGGCAGAAGCCAGTAGTTGTCTTTTGTTTCCTGTTCCTGTTTTTTGTAGTCATCATCATCATGCGTCAGTGCCCAATACATGCATGACAGGGCAAACATCGTAGCGCCCCGGATAAAGAACTGCTTTTGAATAGCCGCAGCAGATTTCTTGTCCATGCCGATTCCAAACCCTGTACGGTACAGAACATCTAAGCCTTGTATCCGTGCGTTTAAAAATGGGATGGCGGCGGTCAGAATACGGATGATTGCAGAGTTACCCTTGCGGTTGAAGTTCATTACCTCCATTGACCTGTAAATCGCTTCGGCCAGATTTCCATTAGGGTAAGCACGAGACTTTGTGTTCTCCAGAACTTCCTTATAGATCTGTTGACGAGTTGCAGAATCAGAGGCGGTGGCCCCCTTCTCCAGGGCCTGCCACAAGCCAGTCACCGGGCTAAGAAGAGTTTCTGCCGTAGTCTTTTGGCCTGCCGCTTTACGAAGATCTTTAGCAAAAGCCTTCCCGCTGTGGACAATATCTTTAGAGTATTCATGCCCACCAAGAACGCCAGCATTCATCAGAGCTTCAAACTCTGGTGACCGGCCAGCCAAGGCAGACGCAAAGTTTGCTAGGGTGGTGGCTGGGTTTACAGTCTTTAGCTCAGAGGCAATCATCGCCTGCATTGAATCCCGCATCATGTTGGCTAACATGAAACCAGGATCTTTGGTGACCAAAGTCCTAAGCAGGTTTGCCGGGGCGGTAAAAATGCCTATAAACGGTACATCAGGCAGATTTAAACTTGTAATGGATGAGATCCACAACTTATCGGCAGACCTAAAGGATTTCTGTTGGCCGTTAACCAGAATGGTTATACAGTCGGGCTTGTCAGACACAAAATTTAACGGCTCGATTACGTCCGTTTGTCCTGCGTTGTTTAAATCCATAGCAACCAGCACCGCCCTTTGCGCTGCTACGTTCTTTAAACCCATCTGAACTGAAGACTGAGTGTTTCGGATGATAGTTTCTAAGAAGTCAGCCAGTGGGGCTTCGGTGCCTCCCTTGCGCTTCTTAGGGGGCTTGACCCCGGCAATGGCCTGGAGAAGCTTAGGCCCAATGGTTTCCGTGTCATCTACCTGACGATAGAAGGGAATGTAGTCACCATACCTAACCCACTCATCCTTGGCGTCCTTGCTGATAACTCCAGTGTCTACCAAGAATTCTGCTAGTTTGTCGTTGTACTTGATCCATTCCTTTTGGATGTTTTCAAACTCCGGGTATCTAGCAAGTATTTGATTAGCCAGCCCAATGTCTGACTGTTTAAATGTAATGTCTGTGCCCTTTGGATTGGCGGTAGATGGCATGATCCGGGTAGCCATGTTTACAGCAGCCCAGAACTGATAGTACCTGTAAATCTCTTTATCGCCCTGGCTCAAGGCTTCTAGCGGGGCAAAGATTTCCAACGGGCCTTTAATCGTCCCACCAAAGTTGTCAACAATGGTGACGCCGTTTTTGTAAACGGGGGCTCCACCACCCGGCCTAAAGATGGCTGCGGTCAACGATGATCCAAGGTCAGACATATGGGCAGCAGCTTCTGCGCTTGCATCTGCAAGTAACCCAAACCCGCCCATCTTGTCAGCGCGGCGACGGTCATAAGCGCCAAGTCTGTTGTATCGGTTAATCAGGGCAGCACGAAGTTCTTCCCTTGTCTCCGAAGCAATCCATTTACTATACCGGTCACCCCAAGTCTCATCTTCCCGGACTGTCGTAGTCCTATCAACCGCTGCATTGATTTGTGCGGAGAAGGTGTTACGAAGGCTGAACTTAGGCAAGCCGGTCGTTTCAACCTTCTGTTTCATTTCAGGGGTTACATCAAACCCAGGTTGATTAAAACCACCAAGCTGGTAAACCAAACCGTCAGCATTTTCTATTACTTCGTCTATTTCAGATTGAGATGGATTTTCAATGTTTTGATATTCTCTAATATTGTCTATTGCGGTGGCGCGGAGTGCATCTTGAGCTTCTTTTTTTGTATCAAAAAATTCCTCCACTTCTCCTCCAAATTCATACTGCCACAGCGCGCCTTCTTCTGCTATTTTAACTGTTTTTAATGTTTTGCCACCAACTTTTGTTAAAAGTTTCTTCAAAGCAATTGGGACAATTTGGTCATAAAAGACCTTCATGCCTTTACCTTCGCCAACTTCTAAATCAAGGTTATATAGAGTATGCCAATCTCTGTATTTCCCGTGTTTACCGGTTACACCTTCTCCAGCTTCTATCTTTTTTGCTATGTCTTTTCCAACAAGTCCTTCAATTTCAGACAAGAAAACTTCTTCTTTTTCATAAACTGTTTTGCCTTCTTTATCTGTAGCAACAAACTCATATGTACCTTGATCATCTTTTTCGTAATCAATGGTATCAATGTAAGTAGCAAGGTTATACCTTTTGGCAGACTGTTTGCCATTTATAAAGGCCACCTTGTCATAACCGCCTTCAGCGGCTATAACCATGATGCGCTTGAGCGCCAGATTTAGCCAGCCCTCGGTCTTGGTCACAAACGGCGCAACAGGGATGACGGTTTTGCCAGCCATGTCCATGTCACGACCGGCACGCATACGGGCGTACTCGTCAGCCCGGCCCAACTCTTGCGCCATCTGCGGCCACGACATGTGGTCGACGAGCCGCTCCACCCCCTGGCGATCTTTGCCAGACTGCACTAGATAAGCTTTGTAGTCATCCGACAGCTTGTCGACGTAGTCGTCAAAATCCTTGCGTGACACCGGCTTTATGTTTGAATCAAACCCTTCCTTCTTCCCCTGCTGCCCCCAATCAGATTGAACCTCTTCAACAAACAGCACCTTCTTGCCATCGGTATCCGCGCGGTCATTGATACGAATATGGGCTAGGACGTTAGATTGATCCCAATGGCGAGATTTGTACTCATTGACATTCTTCCTAGCCGCGTAAGCAATGTCTGCTTGGCTCAAAACAGCGTCTGGTTTAACCTTTAAAATTTTGCGCGCCTCTGCCTCAGTCATTGGCTTGAGCGGCAACGTCAACAACACTTCACGGTAGTTAGTCCCACCGGGCAATATTAACTCACCATAATTGTATTTTGCTTCTCCTTCTTGTTTATTTCTGTAAAACGAGACATATGCTGTAGCTACTCTCTCTGCCTGCTCCCTTGTTTCTAAATTTGCTTTTATTTCATTGCCATCTGCATATACCCACCAGCCGCCATCAGCTAAAGCAATGCCAATCGTGTCCGATTGTCCATAGTCTCGTTCATAATTTGCTTGATAGTATTCTTCAAAACCATCAGGAAAATCTCTAACTTTTTCAAAATCTAATGGCTCAACCTCTTCTGCGTTTAAAGTGGTCTCTTCAACCTTAACGCCACCCTCCTTTAAATACTCCAGCAACGCAGCCTTAGACACCTTGCCCTCTTGCAGATCAAGGTAGTCGTTTACACCAGACCATTCAATCTCTTCAGGCTTTACGCCCTTCTGTACCATGCCTTTGATCATGGTTTTCCATTGGGCAGCAGGAGCTTGATTAGGCCCGACAGTTCCTATCTTGTTCTCAAGCTCGCTATACAGGCCCAGCTTGTCACGAAGGCTTAGCTTTGCTCTCGGATTTGGAGCAGCAGCATTTGGCACACCCGGTGTACCGCCTTCTCCTCTTCGTTCATTGAGGAATCTTCTTCCTCCATCGCTAAACCCGTAAGAGGGAGACTCTGCTCCGAGCTTGGTGAAGAGTTGCTGCTCGTAGAACCAGAGGACTGATTGGACTTGGTACGGTTTGATTCCGACATTTTGCGCTACCTTTATTGCAAGTTCTTTGATGGCCCTACGTTGAGGTTCTGTTGGGGCGTCAATGATTTTTCCCTCTCCATTAACCATAGTACCAAAGTACCGGTTAAAGGTGCGGGTCATCCATTTGTCCACTGTTACATCATGGATACCATTTAAATTAGATACAAATGGGCCGACCTTTGGCCCAAAGGCATATAGCCCCGGCTTTACATCAGTGGCTTTCCCCTCAATGCCGCTTTTAATGTTGCCATACTTTTGCCTATATTCATTTATCTCTTTTACGGTATGGTCACTCATTAGCCATTTAATGGCAGGGCCTTCTTTGAGGGACTTAACCATATTGTTTAAGAAATCAAGCTGCAACTTTTTGTTGGCAGATTGTTGCCCACCCATCCATAACATCCCGTTTTCGGGGTTTATGCCTGGTATTTCTTTTGTATTAACATAGTGCTCAAATGCTTTAGCTGCAATATACCAATTTTCCCTAGCATTGGTATTTGGCGACATGATGCCAGCCATTACAGTAAAAAGTATCCGACTTTCGGGTTTCTTTAATCTAGGAATGATTTTGGTGGTATCTTTAAACGCCGTCTTTATGTCTTCTTCATACCAATCAAGACCAGACCTTACTTGCGTTATTTGCTGCAATACTTCTTGGGTAGCAGTATCTACAGCCCGGTCAAAAGCAACCTTGTCGTTGTAATCAAGGGCAGACCCAAAGGCTTTCTTAACTTCATCATCAAAGTATTTACCAACTTTGGCAACAGTTACATCTTTACCAAGGTCAGGTATTTGATTGTCTTTTGTAATGCGTAAGCTATACCTGATGTCAGGGTTTTCTTTGGAGTATGTGCCTATGTTTCCAATGGCAGATTTGATTTGGTTTGGTTTAAATGCAATGTAAACATCTGTTTCTTCTGTAAACATTTTGCCAACATCATTGGCTACATCTTCTATGTTGCGAACAATCACCCCATCATGCCCGGATTTCTTTGCTTCTCTAATTGCTTTCTGAAAGTATTGTTCTTTGCTCATATCAATTGAGCGGTTGAACTTCCCCATCCGATCCAGCCACTTTTCGATAGCCGCATCGCCAGTTGGCATGGGCTCTGTAAAACCTACAACAAGTGGATTTTCAATACTTAAGTAAACAGGCATTACTTGTTGTTCTTCTCCCAAACGATTTTTGGCATAGTCGTTGGCGTTTTCCGCTGGGTTTTTCATCAACGGAGAATGAGAGAAGTAGAACGCCAACCCTTCAGACTTAGCGTGTTTGCTGCTAAATGCCCCCCCAATCAAAGATTGCGCTGTCCCATGATAAACAACTAACGGCTCACCGTTCTCATCTACTACTTTGCTATCACCAAACCACTGTTTAAACTCTTTAGTGTTGGGGGCGCGACGGCTTAACTTGGCCGGTCTAGGAAGGAAAACTTCCTTTATATCGCCTAAACCAATCTTGCGACGTTTCCCGTCTCCGAAATCAACAACAGGAACCTTGTATGCGCGTGGCCCAATTCGGAGGTCAACGCTATCTATAACAGTTCCTCTGGCAGGCTCTGTACCACTCCTGCCAACTGCTAAGACTTTTGTTCCAATTGGGATGTAAGTAAACCCAGGAAATACCTCTTCAAGGCTTGTCGCGCCAACTGATTCATCAAACTTCTTTTGTAAACTTAAAGCGGAAACGTAATCATCATTTGTTTTGGCAAACCTTTGCTGATATTCATCAAATGAAATTTCACCTGAAACATACGCATCACCAATTTGGCGTCGAATGTTTTCAATTCTTTCAAGAAACTTACCGTCCATCTTCGGCCCAATGGCAGCCGGTTTCCCCTGCTCTGTACGAAGGCTTAGTTTTTTCCCGCCAGCCTTAGCCTCACCAGCCTTTAGCTCACCCCGCTCAATCTTGCCAAACAGTTGCTCAATAGCTTGGTCTGAAGTGTAGAACCCTGCACCATTTAAAGCCCTCTTGAGTCCAGCAAAGAAATCCCTCATCCGTTTAAGGATGGCCTGGATCATTCCTGGGGGAGACTTGGTGGCATCAAAATCACCAAACGCATCAGCAATGGCTTCTTCAAGGATGGCATTAGGATCTGCTTTAAACGCAGGATTTTTCATGTAGGCATCGTACCTAGATGGCTTTCCTTCTTGCAAAGGCCCGCCACCAACATCCCTATTCTTCAGGTACTTGTCTACCCAAACATCTTTTGCTTGTTTAAGAAGAACATTCCATTGGTTATCACTAAAGAAACCAAGTTCTTTCAAAGCATGGATAGCTTCATGCCTCAACGTCCTTACAGGAGAGGCTGCGTCTAAAGCAATCTTGATGAGATTTTCTGCATAGGAACCCTCGGCTTCTACAGATTCAACCTCATTCATCAGCTTAACGGCAACATCTTTAAGACCCATGTTGCTCAGGATCTTTGTCAGGATGTTCTTAAACTGCTCTTTCTTTTCAGCAATAACTTCCGGCGCTTGTGCTACAGCTTGTTGTTTAAACTTTTCTTTGGCTTCCGTTTGCTGCTTTTCAGCATCAGATTTAAATAGTTCTGCCTGTCCTTTTTGTGCCCGAGAAAGTTTTGGGTACTCCTTACCTTCTTTAATACCTTGGGTTATGTCTTCTTTGCTGGGCTTAGGAATGCTCTCACCGAACATATCCTGTTCTTCGGTGTTGGCATGGTGGTAAGCATAGTTTGCTGCTTCCTTTAAGATCCTCGCCATTCTTTTGGCAGATCTAATGTTGTTAGCAAATCCGGTAAGGATGTTATGAACATTAGGATCTTCGCCAATGGTGACCTGGGCAACCATGTCAGGCGTACTGATCCCCGCCTTTTTGGCGGTGACCACTTGTTCAGCGGCGGCTACAACATCATTACGGAAGTCCAGCGCCCCGGCACCCTCTAGCCGCGCCATCTGCGGAGCGGCTTGAGATAGAGCGTTTAAAACATTCTTTGCATCAGGGTCTACCGCTTGAGAGTACAAGCGTAGTAACTTGTCGTTCTGGTATGCCTGGGCAAAGATGGCAGCATGAAGCCTAGCTCTGGCTATAGTGGTTGGTTGTCCATCGTCATCAATCAGTTTTCCATGCTCGTTTGCGGGCATAGACCTGATGAACTGCATAACGGAATAGTCCGTTACATCCCCATCTTCGTTGTAACTAATGTCGTTTACATCTACCCGTTTGGCATCGTTCTTTGCTTGGTCAACGGTAGATAGATCTAATGTTCCAGTGGTGTTGGTTATGTCACCAATGTTCTTAGTGACTTCTGATGCGGGCATAACCCTGACAAGAACAGGATTTTTAATGCCTTTAATTACATCCGGACTAATGCCGTGGAGATTGTCACCAAGCAATTCAGTTGAATAGGCGGCGGCAGTGTTGTTCCTGTATGCGTTCTGTAATCCGGCAATACGGGCGTTACCGCCTACAACCCTGGTCTTATCAACTGCTGTGCTGTATTCAGGAACAATAGATCCGTCTGCGTTATTGGATGCAATTACATTGTTTACATCCATTACCGCATATTGAACGGGAATCTTTTTGTTGCCAGCAGCAACCACATCCACTTTGCCTAATTGCTGGGGGTTGATATTCCCACCAAACACAACCGGGGCTCCAGTGGTGATGTCCCGGCTAAAGCCCAGCCTTGTGTAATCCGGACGGGCAGAGATGTCTTGCATCTGTGCAATAGAAGCAGGGGTGGCCCTATTTCTATTTTGCAGAATTACAGGCTCTACTGAATCAGGTGGTGTTCCTTCTCCTCCAGCAATGCCTGCAACATCCTGCCCAATAAGAACCACTCCATCTGGTTGAGTGGCCGCAACTCCTGCGGCGGTGCCTCCTGTACCGGGGAGGCCAGCCAAGAGAGCGCCTTCTCCACCTGGGGCAGCGTTAGTTGTTCCAGCATTTAAATTTCCTTCTAGAGCAAGGTTGGCGTTTAAATCTTTTAGGAACGGATCGATAACCGGATCGATTGGAGCTTGGGTAATAGCAGAAATGGCTTTTTCAGCAGCCGTTGGCTGAAGTAGCTTTTCGTTATCCCTAATCTCCCTTTGTAGCCTTTCAGCAGATTGAGCAAGGGTTTCCCCTCGGTTCTGCCCCGGCATCAATTCAGGAACTGGAGCGCCACGCCCTATGGCTGCACCCAAGATTCCACCGCCAATTGCACCCAAACCAGCCGCAGATCCTACGCCGGTTGTCAAAGACCTTTCAGGGTCAATCTGTTGAAGGTTTACATTGGAGGCAAACTTGCCGCCACCCTCTTCAAGCATTTCACTAGCAGCCTCACCCAAGCCAGAACGGATTCTTCCTTCCCCTGGCAGGCCCGCCATGCGTCGTTCAATGGCCTTCGAGCCGGGTAACTTCTGAGCCAATAAAGAAACAAGTCCGGACTCTACTGCTGATGCCCTGGCTTTGCTTAAAGCAAGATCTTCAATCTCTTGTGGAGACATTTTAGGGTTCTGAGCCCGAGCAAGGTCTAGTGCTTCCTTGTAGGTATCAGTACCAATGTCTGCGCCTTGCTGTACGGCTCCTGTGCCTATGGCAGTCCTAGCGGCAACTCTGGCTGCGTTTTCTGCTGCCTCTTTAGCGCCGTACTTGGCTACTTGACTGGCCCCGGTGGTAAGTAATTTACTTGCCCCACCAGTCAAAAACATGGGGATCATTTCCGGAACTGTTTCCGTAATGAACGTAGAGATTAAGGCCGGGTCTTTGATGGTCTGGACGATTGCTGTGTAAAACGCAGACGCAATGCCCTGTTTTTCTGCTTCCGAAATAGCCTTATCCCGCAAGGCTTCTCTAACGTGTAAACCTTCAGACTGAAGGGATTTCGCGTACTCCTGAAACCTTTCCGGCCCTCTCATGGCGGCGGTGTCAAAGTCTCCAGTGGCTAACCCGTACAACTGACCGGGAAGCTGAGCCATAGCCCCTACACCTTTTGCTATCCCTAGCAAAGGATCGGTAATGGCCTCTCCAAAGGTGCGCTCTGTGCTTTGTTTGGGAGCAAATTGAGGATACGCCTTATAGATCCGTTGTTTTGCTTCTGCCTGACTTACGTTATCAGGCACCTCAATGATATCCCCATTGGGCAATTCAACATCATAAGGCATATTTATTTACCCCAATTGATCAAGTGAAATTCTTTTATTGCCAGATGGCGTATTAGTCATTTCCAAAGGTTTGGGTATTCCATAAGCCTGACCAAATCTTTGATATTGCGACATCAAAAGTTTTTGCCGCTCTTGATCGTACACGTTATTTATACTCTGCAAATCTCTGGCATGAGCCGCTTTAATTTCTGCCGCTCTGGCTTTGTCTTCAGCATTGCCAGTCAAAGCCATTTGTTCAACTGTTGTTTGAGCTTTGCTTTGGAAAGCTTTTTCAGCTTGGGTAAGATGAAGAACCCTAGTGTGTTCGTTGTTGTCAAGAGCTTTTTGGAACCCGTTAAACCCTTGGTCTTGTCTCAATATTGCATTACTTGCATTGTCTTGATCAATCTTCATCTTTGCTATCAACAGTTGTGTTGCATTATTAGCGGCAGACGAATCAGCACTAATACGTTGTTGAGCAATATGACCAAACGCAGAAGCAATAGATTCACCAGACTTGGCTTTAAGCTCTGCATCCTTACGAAGGATGTCGGTTATAGCGTTTACACCAGAAAGTTCTTTCTCTAGATCTCCAACCTTCCTGGCATTTTGAACATCAACGATATGCCCACTGAGTTGAGCATTGGTCAGTCTGCGGGTAGTATCCGCTTCCGTCAATTTACGTTCTTCATCCCCAACCCGTGCCATGCCTTCACCGTTACGGTTTGCGGCAAAATCACGCATCAATTCTCTAAACTGCCTTGAGCCAAAACTTTCCTTGCGCCCCTTGGCGGCAGTGTCGTACTCATCTTGAGCCCGACGATACGCAGCAAGTTGTTCAATACCCGGCATGGGTTGAGCTTCCCTAGCTGCTTTTAATTGTGCAAGTAGCGCCCTTTGTTGAGACACATCTGTGCCCGGAACAGCAGCTTGCCCTTTTGACATCGCCGCCAGAAGACCCTCTAAATCCGATTGACTTGTAGGAACCCTGGGCGCTGATGGGCCAGCTTGAGATGCCTGCCTTACTGGACGGGCTTGTTCACCTGTTTGCTGCGGCATTTCCCTCGTATCCATCATTTCAACGGGAGGGGCGGTCGGCAAAAGACGGGTATCCTTTTGGGCTTCTACTGTATGGGTTCCTTCTTCTGGCCGAGCCGTAAGCCTAGTTGACAAAGCCGCCAACAAATCTTTTTGTGCAGCTTCAGCTTTTTGTTTGGCTTCTGCAAACCCTTGCGGATCATTTTGTCTTTGCGTAGATCCGTACCGTTGCAACAAAGCATTGGCTACCGCCGCTTCTGCCTTTGCTCGTTCCAATTGGGTATTTTCAGAAGGACGCTCGAAAGACTGGCGCAATAACCCGGCAGGCCGAGATGCTGCCTCAAGCTCTTCTGCCGAAGGCACATCAGACCCATCAGGCCCAGCAAAGCCTAGAACACCACCAGATTTAAACCCACGCATATTGTGTGCATTTAAACTAGCAATACCACCCTTAGCCATTTGCTGGGGCTGCTGTTGAGCCTGTTGGGCCTGGGCCATCATTGCCTGCTGGGCCTGTTGTTGCTGTTGGGCTTGGATCTGCGCTCCTGTCCCTACATTCTGAGCAATGCTTGCAATGCCGTTTTCTTGTGGTTGCGGTTGACCCGGAGGTGGGGGCGCAGAAGGTTCTTGAGGGGGCTGTCCTGACATAGCCTGCTGTGCAGCCTGTTGGGCCTGAATAGCAATTGTCGGCCCTGCTGGCCCTTGTGTAGAGGGAGGGTTTTTCTGCAACGCCTCCATGCCCCTTTGCAAAAGCATCAGTGCGTTTAAACCACCAGAAATAACGGCTGGGTTAGGCATTTGTTATTCCTTATGGCTTTTTGCCGTTAAGCAATTCGTCTACAGATTTGTACACATCCTGTCCTTGCCCGATAGCCTTACCAATATCCATTGCCGGAGTAGTGGCTGTGCTAGAAGTAACAGTAGACACCGGCAGACCTCTGTACAAAGCTTGCGTAGCAAGGATGTTAGCCATCGGGGCGTTACGCTCTTCTTCAAACGCTGCTTTCTTGGCTGCAATCCCTTGAGCCTCAATATCCCGCTGAGCATTACCGGCAGCAGTCATTGCGTTAAGGTTAGCAAGACCAGCAGTGTTTTGGATAGCGCCCAAGTTGCCTTGAGAGTTGTACGCTCCCAATTGATCTTGAAGCGCATTTAACCCAAATGTATTACCGTACTGTCGTGACTGCTCGGTCTGGCTTTGAGCCAAATTACCATACTGCGCTTGCTGTTGTGCTGCGGTCATAGCCTGATTCGCCCCAAACTGTCTAGATGCTTCGTTAGCATTTAAACCAGCCAGCCCGTACTGAGCAGTGTTTTGAGCGTTAGACAGAGCTTGATTTGCGCCAAATTGCCTTGAAGCTTCATTTGCCTGCTGCGCCTGTAAGTTTCTGCCTTGATCAGAATTAAACTGAGTCATAGCATTGTTGTAGGCCGTATTGTAGCCCTGACCCGTAATGTTAGCCAGATTGGTGCCAAGATTCCTTTGGGTCTCTGTATCCATCAAGGCGCCCCTACTACCGCCAAATGCCCCCGCCTGAGTGGCCCTGGCGGCATTAGCCATCTGCGTCATTTGAGATTGCCGACGAGCCTCTGCCAACTGAGGATCAAGAGAAGCTTGTAAGTACGGGTTCATGTACTGTTGAGCTTGCTCCGCACCGAACGTATTAGACGTTATATTTGATGCGTTATAAGGACTCGTGGCAGTGTATTGATTGGCATTGTTTGATGCTTGGTAAGCACCCGGCGCAGTAAACTGATTTGTCATTGTGGCGGGGGTGTAGCTCAACTGCCCCATCTTTGCTGCCACATCTCCAGCCCCAGCCGCCGCTTGTGCAATGCTTCCTGGGGTAGAAAGATTGCCTGCTGCTGTAAACGCCTGCTGCTGTAAAGGAGAAGTTCCAGCAGTCAATGGGCCTTTATAAGCCTGATAGGGCTGTTTGGCAATTGCCGTCCCCCTCTGGATATAGTCAGAAATACCCGGCCCAGCCCAAGAAGATAGGTTGGATTCATTGGTTGCTGGCATTCCTGTAGCCGTTGTTCCAGGGGCTTTAACCAAGTCTCCTGTTTCAAAAGCAATTGCCCCACCATTGGCATAGGCAGGTAAAGCAGCCAAGCCACCGGGCATAAACTTTTCAGGGTTGATCTGTTTGCCTTGTTTGGGGTTGCCAGTCCTAGCCTTACGAACCCGATCCATCATCTTATACAAGACATCAGCACCCGCAGTGGAGTTGCCATTCCCCAAATGAGAAACAACATCCGCAGGAATAACAAACTCACCATGACTTAGCTTAGCTGCTTGTGTCCCATCAATAGTGGTATCAAGCTTATCCGCCATACCATCAGTAGCGCCGTGTAAATACCTGCCGCCATGAGCTAGGTTGGCAATACCACCCATTGCAAACCCCCCTAAGTTGGCATTCATAGTTTCTTGTAGAATATTACCGGTATTAGCTTGTGCTAGTATAGGATTGGTTCCATTAAAACCAATAATGTCCCCTGGCTTTATGTCCATTGTCATGGGGCGATCATCCGGGCCTAAATTAGACTGCCATCCGGTTGGCGGTGGCTCAACAGCTAAACGGTTTTCTTGGTTATCAAAAAGCCTCCCATCCATATAAAACTTGCCTTCTGGCACGGCGCTACCATCTGGCATTACAAACGAAGGTACACCGGTTTTTGGTGTAAACGATTCACCCGGTTGCAATGGCCCAGCTTGATCGTTTTCTTTGGGGCCAAAGTCTTTAGGTAAAGAACCAAGTCCTTTCCTGCCCAAGTAATCAGCCAACGGGACACCATTTACTGTCGGAGCAGGAGCAGCCTCGCCCTTTTTACTGTAAGAAATGTCTGTAAATTGCCTACCGCCCATTACAGGCTTGCCGCTGTAAGGCTGGTACTCTGGTTGTTCTATCTGCTGCATATTGGCTACATACGCATTAGGATCAATCGTGCCTTTCCATCCGGGAGAGGCATTGGGCTTATTCATGCCCATAGCAGCGCCAAGCAAAGTTGCTAAAGCAGCAAGGCCAGCAGGGGTGGTTGCTTTGTCTAGGAGTCCCTTTAATACATTTGAACCGCCTCCAGCAGATCCACCACTGGATGATCCACCTATTGCATTGCCCCCGCTTTTTGTAACCTCTCCAGTTACTGGATCTGTGTATGTAATAACTCCAGAATCATTTGGAATAAAATCTACAGTTCCATCTGGATTTGTTACATATGTGCCGCTCTTATTCGTATATGCACTAGTACCATTTGCCCCACCAACTAATGGGTTTTCTAGTTCATAGCGCGCATTGGCATCTACTTTAGTTACCTCTGGCGTGACGCCATCGTCATACACTTCACCGTTGGAATCGACTTGTAGCGTCATGATTAACTCCTGTATCCAAGCTGGTTAAGAAGCGCCGCCATTTGGTCTTCTTGAGATGTTTGTTTACGCTTCTGCGCTTGGTGGTAAGCATAAAGCGATGGGCTTAACAGTTTTTCCAAATCAAAATCTGGAAGCTGCATAAGCTCTTGATGCAACTGCTGAGTCATTCCGGGAATTGTAATGTTCCCCCCCGATGTCGTGGTGACTTTAGGGTCAACTATAGGCTTAATTATTGGCCGTATTGGGTCAACTATAGGCTTAATTGGCGGTCTAATGGGATCAACAATTGGCTTGTCTGGAGCAACAGGCACCTGAACAGGTTGCTCAACAGGAGGCATTACATGACCATCAAATGGAGGCTCGTCTACAAGCTTATCCCTAATTACAACTTGTTGGGCGTCTGGAATAAGTTCTTCTTTGGGGATATTGTCTAAATCAGAATAATCAATAAACGGAGTCGGTGGTGTTTGCCCTTTTATTACAACTTGCGGCGTCCCATCTTCTGTTTCTGTAGGAATGTTGTCTAAAACAGAATAGTCAAAAAATGGAATCGGTGGTGTTTTGCCTTCTATTACAACTTGCGGCGTTTCATCTTCTATTTCTGTAGGAATGTTGTTTAAGTCAGAATAGTCAACAAATGGGATTGGTGGTGTTTTGCCTTCTATTACAACTTTTGGCGTTTCATCTTCTGGCCCTAGAGGGTATTCTAAAGAAGAGTAATCAAGGGGGGTTGTACCTGTTATATCTACCCTTTGCGTTGTATCACTAGGATTTAACAACGCCAATAACTCATCAATAGGAGGAATTTTGCCAGTTATTTCAACTTTTTGGAGCAAATCATCTGTTAGCTTATCCGAGGTCGAGGGCGCTTCTGTTTGCGTATCGCCTGGGTAGTACCTGTCTAAATTTAAATCAGAATCTATTGGCAATGTTTTAGGGGCAGTTCCAGTTATATCAACTCTTTGCGTTGTGTCATTAGGACTTAACAAGGCGGCTAGTTCATCAATAGGAGACGCTTTACCGGTTATTTCAACTCTTTGAGCGTTATCAAGCTGCGGATCATATTGATTTAACATTGCCATTAAATCATCAACCGCAGTGTCTTTAGGTGGCGTTTGTCCTTGAACAACAACTTTGGGGGTTAATGAACTTCCAGGGGTTTCGTAAAACGAGTTGTAATCTGTTCCGGCAGTTTTGTCTTTGCCGGTAATAAGAACCTTCTGCGCTTCATCAGCCGTAAGGCCATTGGCCTCAAGAAAACGCATTAGTTCTAAATCAAAGTTGTGGCCTGTAATATCAACTTGTTGCGGTGCAGCATCTGTATCAGCGGATGTTTCGGGACGTTCGGCAAATGTGCCAAAATTTTCCCCTAAGTCAAAAAGGTTATCTTCCGCTAAAGAAGTAGATGGTGCGGCCCCGGATGGAGTTTGATTAAAAGACTCAGGGGGGAAATCTTTTGCTAATGCTTCAATACCCTCTGGCCCAGCCACAGCAGCAGCAGAATCAGGGGTAAGCCCAGCCTGTATTAACGCTTGGATTTCATCAGGAACAGATGTTATTCCGGCAGCAGAATCTTTTGTAAGTCCTAGGTTTATTAAATCTTTGGTATAAGCATTTAAAGCTTCTTCTTGCTGGGGAGTTAAACCAAATTGCCCATTTGCTTGATTGGCAAAAGCAAGTAATTGTTCTTGCTCTGCTGCTGCATTTTGTGCTGCGGCTACATTTTGAGGAAGCAATGGATTTGAGCCGGGGACATAGCGTTGTCCGCTTGTATCAAGTGAAGCTAGCTCTCCTTTGCTATTTGAAAACAAAGAACTATTATCGTCATACTCTTCATTTAAATTTGCTAAGCCACGCGCACCTGTTGACCCTGTTGCTCCAGAATTTCCTGAAGGAGCAGATCCTTTAATAGCCCCTGTAATCTCACCCAATGCAGATTTCAAAGCATATTTGCCAGGGTCTTTGCCCATAACTGCTGCCAATGCGGCTGAGCTTAAAATGTTTGCAGCCGGGGCGGGCAACCCTGTGTTTCCAAAGGTTGATTCCATTGCGCTGTTTGCACCAGACCCGGCAGCAGCACTGGCACCAGCCATCAAAGCATCTTGAAGGGCGTTCTTATTGCCAGTTAAAAGGGACGTTACGCCACTACCAGCAGCAGATTGAATGCCTTTGTTTAAAGCTGTATCTAAAGACGTTATGCCTGTATTAGCAACATTTTTAGGTAAAATATCACCAATAGCCGAAGTAGCATACGACGTGGCTCCACCTAAAACACCCGCTTTGGCTATATCCCCTAAATTCCCGCCTAGACCAAACGTCTTACCAGCATTGACAAGACCTTGGCCTATTGCCATCTGTGCGGTAGTGCTCAACCCAGGAGCAACCGCAGCACCCAAATTACCAGCTAACGGCCCAAGCACCCCCGCCATACCGGCGCCAATAATTAACTGAGCAATCCATTCATTAGGATCTGTCAAGTCTACATCTAACGGCTTGTCAATTAACCCGGTATCGTCAAAGCGTTGGGTCTGATATTTATTAGGGGCAACCTGCCTCCAAGCAACATCCTGCGGTATGGTTTCTGGGCCTAAGATTCCAGTAGTTTGATCTTGCCCTTCCCCAGCAGTATAGGTAGCGGGGCCAGTCCCTTGAAGATACCAAGGAACATCAACCGTACCAACTTCACCTTGACCAAGTTGTATTCCAGCAGGGCCAGTAGACCAGCCTTCAGGTGGTTTTGTTGCCATTTAAACAGCCTCCCCACCACTGGCGGTAATAGTCAACCCGGTTGAAGAAGCTTTGACCTGTATTGTTTCTCCAGCATTCATAACTTGAATGCCTTTCCACTGAAGAACACTATTGGCAGCTACTGAAAACGTGTAGTAAATAGCATTGGCAGTGCCCGCTGTACCGCTTACGGGCACAAGATGAACATTTACAGTCAGCGCCCCAGCCGTGGTGTTGCAGATGTCAAGCTGTTTGACATAGGTTTTGGATAGCGCAGGGGTTGTGTAAATCGTAGCAATGGTGGCCGTGATAGCCGCTTGGCCTAGCTTTACAGCGGTGATGGTCTGATAATTTGCCATGCTAGGCCCAAGCGTTTAACCAGATCAGCGTTTGGTTAGATGAGACTTGCTCGTTGATGACCCGGTTTTGGTTGTCAAGGAGAGCAAAGTAGACCCGTTCAGCATTCCTAAACCGCTCTTCTAAGCTGCGGTCGTACTCTGCCGTAGCCAGAGGCAAGTTAGGTGCAACGAAAGCGGTTGGAATGCTCATCTTCGTCCATCAGGTCTGATGTCAAGTCTAGGTGCGCCAAGCTGCCATTGCACCCCTAGTGCAGTCGATTCTACTTTGATTGACAACTGCCGTCCACGGACTCGCGTGTAAACCTGACCGGTAAACTGTTCAACAGGGTAAGTGCCAGTCCTAGTAACTCCCGCTGAGCTTTGGTCAGCCACAGACTGATTGCTGTTTGTAGAGGTATTGTTGTTGTATCCAGAACCTGAATTGGACAACGGCAGCAGGTACATGGTCGCCGCAGGGCTTGCAGCAGAAGAACCCCGAAACGTAATGTCGGGCAACATACGCCAGATAAATGAAAAGTTGTTGCCGTCGTCTAAATCAAATTCAGCAGAAGTGATGTATGAGGTGATTGCCACTGCCGTGTTAGTTGAGAGGTCATCAGTCCCGGTTTCTTGATACATCAGTTTCTTGTTTGTATCATCGGCGGCAATTGGCAAATGGTTAAGAACACTTGCGTCTATCCAGGCAGTACGAACCATAGTGCCGTAGTACCAGAGTCTTTCGGTATAGTTAAAGATTACATACCTGTCAATTGTGGTACTACCGGCTGAACAGTAGAACCACCACACTTCGTTAAACTTTTCTACCGTGGAAGAAAATATCTGCGCGTTTTGATCGTTGTTGATGCCCGGAATGTCATCAAAGATGTACTGCCGAAGGTCACAAACTAGCGTACTTGTCGCACCCTCGTAAACATAGAACTTGTCTATCCCCATCCAATACGTCTTGCCAGAAGCAGTTGACCATGCCCGGTCACTCAGGATTGAGACGTTGTCAGAAAGAAGGGTAGAACTCCAAACAATGGGCGTCCCAACGTACTGCAATGAGTACAGCGCTGTATCAGTCCAAACAAGAATTTCCTGCCGGGTCTGAGCAACCGCAACAATAGATGAGCCATGAGAAAGACGAAGGCTACCCGCTTGGTTGGTTGCTGCGGGTGTCCAAT